>Ga0209015_10015_pt1 | contig 186258 bp, 202 predicted proteins | sample EPASupsiteSAE300_FD_187264 | JGI IMG/M metagenome (GOLD analysis project Ga0209015, IMG submission 187264) | Bioremediated contaminated groundwater from EPA Superfund site, New Mexico - Sample SAE3-00 (SPAdes) (version 2) | ecosystem: Environmental > Aquatic > Deep subsurface > Groundwater >...
TTCATCCTTGGCCGGTCGTGCGGTTTGACGCCAGACACCCGAGGCAAGAGCCCGGTGCGCGAATCGCGCACGCCGGGATCTGTGCGGGGGGTGCCCAGTAATGGGCATCCCTACCGCGACATTTGGCGGGGATGCAAGTCAATTTTCGCGAGGGGGAGGTTTTAGAAAAACTTAACGATGACGCAGGAAGACCCCCTCTGTTCGCCATTTTTTGAGTTTCAAAGCTAGGCCACGGTCGATTCCAACTAGAGGCCGGAGTTTTTTCACCCGTCAACCCCACAGTCGCGTCCCGCCGAGCCAGCCTGGCCACGGTGAACGCCGCTGCGCGTGTGACCTGGAGCGCTCACGAAAAACGCGATTGCTGGTCTGGCATTGCTGTTCGCCGCGTTCTGTGTTCACGCCAATGCAAGCGATGCGGCGCAGCTTCGCTTCGGCGTCGATCCTACTTACGCGCCGTTCGAGTCGGCACCGTCCGGACAACTGGTCGGCTTCGGCATCGACCTCGGCAATGAAATATGCCGCCGGCTGAACGTCAAATGCGTGTGGGTCGAAACGGCGTTCGACGGCATCATCCCGGCGCTCCAGGGCAGGAAATTCGAGGCGATTCTGTCCGCGATGTCCATTACGCCGCAGCGTGAGGCTCGGGTTGCCTTCTCGACACCCTTGTTCATCACTGGCTGCACCTCTATGGCGATCCCGGCGATGCACTCGGCAAGAAGATCAGCGGTGCTTTCGAGTCGTTCCTGCCGGCTGACGGCGACTGGCGCGAGATCGCATGGCGGCGCACGCGCCAGATATGGGAGCGCGCGCTTGCAGCGCTGCCGGCGATTCACGCAACTTCGTCAGCCTGGCGATAGACCGTACCGTCAAAGATTGAACGGAAGCGACCCCGACTCTTTCCCAGTCGCTCCGGAAAGCTGGCTTTACATGCTTTCTATTAAAAAATGAGGGCGCTTGCGCTCGGCGTCCGGGTCGGCCTGGCTACCGTTTTCATCTCGATGTGCTGATGCCTCGCGCCTCCATGATCGCTTTGTCGTCGTGACAAGATCACTATTGTTCCCGTGACTTCGCTTTACCCGTGGTTTGCTCAGCCGGTATGTGCCCCTGATCACTTTCCTGGCTCCATTGTTCAAGTAGCGTGCGCGTGTGTTCGCGTATAGTCGACTTGATCTGTTCGGCTTTCTCTGCATCGATCCTATTCCAGCCAAAGACCGTCAGCGTCGAGCGATGCGCGACATGAAAAATCACCAGTTGCCCATGCAGGCTGAATGTGCGGATCAGCGTGACCGGATCATCGGCGGCGCGCCCCCGAAGCCGTGTTCTCCAAACAGTTCGATCGCGGCCTCGATGATCCGGTGGCGCGTCCGCTCGCCGCGCGCGTAGCCGCCCTGTGGCGAACGGCGCAGTCTTCTTTCGGTGTTCATCCATGTGTCTCCATTTCATCCGCGGAAATAAATCACCTGACACAACTGTAGCGTCTGGATTGGGCAGCATGACGGCGGCGACGGATGGCGCACGGCATACGGCGATATCGTCGCGAAACCATTCGCAGTTCACATCATTCACGCGAACCGCCACCGGCGTACTGTTTGTCGACAGCCGTTCGGCGAGGGCCGCTCGCGCGATCTTCTCTGTCCGGCCGGTTGCCTGGAACGAAGAGATGAGACCGGGGTGCAAGCTCAGCCATGTTGGGCCTCCGGCTTCGATTCGGGGAGCAGTCTGGGTACGACGTTTGCGTTGGCAATCGCCCACACCGATGCGATCGAGCGCTTGAGTTCGTCTTCGGTGGCCGCATTGCCATACAAACCCAATGTGATCGTTTTGTGCTCGAGTTCGGCGCGTGTGAGCGTGTTGCCCGGATCGCCCTTCGGATTATCCACGCGGCCCTCGAAGGTGCGGCCGTCCTTCGTCTGAACGACGACCTTCCCGATCCAGCGTGACGGATAAGCTGTATCGACTTCATGGTCGAGCACCATCGAGACCTTGTTGCAGAAGTGCGCGATCCTGCTTTCCTTGTAATGGCCGTCGAACTCACGCACACCCGCGTGGCCGAATTCCGCAACCAGAGCGAGCACGGTGCCCATGGAGAACTTCGCTTGATGAACTGTTTTTGGGTCGATTACCGGTCCGAGGACATCGATCGCAGCCTGGTGAACATGAGTCACCACCATCTCGATGTCGTCAGGCACGAGCTTCTCGCGCTGAATAACCTGCAGCAGAGCATCGGCTGCCGGATGAGTGTGCCGGCACGAAGCGTGATACTTGAAGGACGTTTCGATCAACGCCCAGCGCTTGCCGAGCGCTTCGGCGAGTTTGTCCGGATGCGTTTGCGTGGACATGCCCGCACCCATGCCTTGCGCGCCTTCGAAGATGTCCTTCGCACCGGTGAAGCCGTCGGCCGCCAGGTAGGCTGCGAGAAGACCGTTCGCGGCAGCCTTGGCCGTATGCAGTTGCTTGGAGTCAGCGGCGTCTTTCAGGAATTCCCAGAGTCCGGCTGCCTGGGTGCCGGCTGAGCCAAACGCATTCACCATCTGGTCGTCACTTAACCGCAAAAGATTACCGACCGCTGCGGCGGCCGCGATCGTACCGACCGTGCCGGTAGTATGAAAAATCTTGTAGTGCGACCGGCCGAGGAATTCACCGACGCGGATGCCCACTTCATAGCCTGCAACAGATGCGGCGATGAACTCTTTGCCGCTTCTACCAAGCGCCTGCGCGGCGGCCCACGCTGCGGGGAAGACGACGGTTGCCGGATGCAGGACCGAACTGTTGTGAAGATCATCCTGTTCGGCGAAGTGCGATGCGGCTGCGTTAATCATTGCCGCGAAGAGCGCGCTGGTGGTTCGCCGGGAGATCAGTACTTCGCAGGGACCAGACGGTGGTCCGAATTCGAAGGCGTATTTCTGGATCGTCTCGACGGGGCGCGCTTCTCGGCCGGCCAGTGCTGATCCGAACCAGTCAAGGAAGAGGTCTTCCGTGCGTGCCACCACGTCCTTGGGGATCTGTTCAAACTTGAGATTGGCCGCAAACGAAGCAAGAATCTGGGTGTTGTTCATCACTCGCTTACCTTGACTGGGGAGTTAGATTACGGCCGCTTCACGAAGCTTGCGGATGGCATCGGTGGAAAAACCCAATTCATTCAAAAGGGCCTCAGTGTGCTGGCCTAGCGGGCACGGCGTCTAGCCGAACATCGGATGCTGTACTGATGCCTGGGGGCAGTAGGGCGGCAATGACGCCTGCAGGGGAGTCGATGCTCACCCAGCGATTACGTTCCTTGAGCTGAGGATGCGACCACACGTCGGGCATATCATTCATTCGTGCGCTGGCAATCTGCGCTGCGTCTAGCCGACTGATGAGCTCTTCAGAAATCAGCATTGCTGAATGCGGCGACGATGATTTCTCGCAGTTCCTCGCGTGCTGCCACGCGTTTCGAGTTGGAACTGAAGCCGGGATCGAGGGCGAGTTCAGGCTCCAGTAGAACCTGCGCGCAGCAGACACCCCATTCGCGCTCGTTCTGCAGTCCCAGCATGACCGTCTTTGCATCGCCGGCGGGGAAGGGGCCATACTGGTAGATCGTCGCGTGAGCGGCGCCCGCACGCGGTGGCGGGGATACCTCTCATGCAACGCTTCATACGACAGACCCAGCCGCGCCGCGGCGCATCATAGACACGCGCAAAGTCCCCGACACCTGGGCGTTCGATCTTGATCACGCGCGCGCCAGGATCCGCAAGTTGACGGGTGCAAAACGGTGCTGCAGTCGCGTGCTCGAGGGTGATGACCTTCACGCCGTCCAGCGGTTTCATGTCCTTCCCCTTAGAAAGAACGTGGCAGCCCGAGCAGATGCTCGGCTACGTACGAGAGAATGAGATTGGTCGAGATCGGGGCGACCTGATAGAGCCGCGTCTCGCGGAATTTGCGTTCGACGTCGTATTCGTTCGCAAAGCCGAAGCCGCCGTGGAACTGCAGGCATGCATTGGCCGCCTCCCAGGAGGCGTCAGCCGCGAGCAGCTTGGCCATGTTGGCTTGCGCGCCGGCGGGCTGCCTGGCGTCGAAAAGCTCGCAGGCCTTGTAGCGCATCAGGCTTGCCGCTTCGACGTTGACGTGCGCGCGGGCGATCGGAAACTGCACCCCCTGGTTCTGTCCGATCGGGCGCCCAAAGACGACGCGTTCCTTGACGTACCTGCAGACCTTGTCGAGGAACCAGTAGCCGTCGCCGATACATTCAGCGGCGATCAACGTTCGCTCGGCATTCAGGCCATCAAGGATGTACCTGAAGCCCTTGCCTTCCTCGCCGATGAGGTTCTCCTCAGGGATCTCGAGGTTGTCGAAAAATAGCTCGTTAGTCTCGTGATTCACCATGTTCGGAATGGGACGAACCGTCATGCCCTGGCGAATTGCCTGATGCAAGTCGACCAGAAAGATCGACATGCCTTCGGATTTCTTCGCGACCTGATCAATCGGCGTGGTCCGTGCGAGCAGAATCATCAGGTCGGAGTGTTGAACCCGCGAGATCCAGACCTTCTGGCCATTGACAACATAACGGTCACCCTTGCGAACCGCAGTCGTCTTGAGTTTCGTGGTGTCGGTACCGGTGGTCGGTTCAGTTACGCCCATCGACTGAAGCCGCAATTTTCCGCTGGCGATTTCCGGAAGGTATTTAGCCTTTTGCTCTGCCGAACCGTGCCTGAGCAGTGTCCCCATGTTGTACATCTGCCCGTGACACGCGCCGGAATTGCCGCCGCTGCGATTGATCTCTTCCATGATCACCGAGGCTTCGGTCAGACCGAGCCCGGAGCCGCCATATTCCTGCGGAATGAGGGCCGCAAGCCAACCGGCGTCGGTTAGAGCTTGCACAAAGGTTTCAGGGTAGGCGCGGTCCTCGTCGACCTTGCGGAAATACTCGGCGGGGAAGTTGGAACACAGATCGCGAACCGCTTCGCGAATGTCCTGATAGGGGTCAACGTTAGCCAGCACTTGTCTCTACTCCTCAGAGTTAATTTTTGAAATACCTACGCGAGTGTCGTTAGCGTCGCCTCGGCATCGACGCACAACACGCCATCGGAATTGGCTGCCCAGAGCTTCACTTCGGTCGATCCGGGGGCACGGGCTGCGTGGATAAAAAATGGCGCGCAATCAAAGAGCGGGTTGACCGCCTTGAACGAGAACGATGCAATCGATTCGCCTGGAAGGCTGCGCCGCAGGAGATCGATCAGCAATGTCGCAGTCAGTGGGCCGTGAACGACCAGCGCCGGATAGCCTTCCTGTTCCTGGGTGTAGGTGCGGTCATAGTGAATGCGGTGGCCGTTGAAGGTATCGGCGGAGTAGCGAAAGAGGAGGACCGGGTCGGGCACGATCTCCCGTTTCCAGATGAACTCTGCCGGCGCGCTCGGGCCGGTTGCCGCGGTGTACGCCGTTGTCGCGGGCTCGCGGTACACAACGTCCTGTTCTTCGGAGATCAGCGGACCTTCGAGGTCTTCCAGTTCGTGACGCAGACGCACAAACACGAGTTTTCCGGTACGCCCTTCCTTGGCGGCGACGTCGAGAATCTGCGACGTCCGGGTGACTTCGCTGCCGACCACGAGTGGACGCGCGAACCGCACGCGGCTGCCCGCCCACATCCGTCTGGGCAGCGGTACTGGCGGCAGGAATCCACCGCGTGTCGGGTGTCCGTCCACGCCGACCTGCGACTGCGAAACAATGTGAGGAAAAAACGCCCAGTGCCACAGCGGAGGCAACGGAGAGCCTGCAGTCGGGACGTCCTCATAGTCCAGTGTAGCGGCGAGTTGTTGCGCAAGACGTGGCGCGATGAATTCGCATTCGGCCTGTGTGCGGCCGATCCACGTGCGCAGGTAGTCGAGTTCAGCGGTCATGGGGATGTCGGGTAGCGTCGTTCACGCTAGATTGACGCATCCGCCTGTTGACTACAATTTGTGTCTGGAGAAGAGGGCTTTAAACGCAGACTAACTGTTGATAGTCAGGCCGGCACTGACTCACGCCCGGTTTTGCACTTCTGCGTGAGGAGGTCGACCAGTTCCCGCGCGAAAGATGGCAAGAGGTCAAGATTGCGCACGCAGATCAGCAGATTGCGCGTCGCCCAGTCGTTCTCTATTTCAACGAGCCGGATGTTCATGGTCTTCACGTAGCGCACCGCTGACGAGCGAGGCAATACGCCGATCCCGACGTTCGCCTCGATCATTCGGCACAGTGCCTCGAAGTTGCCTACTTCGATTCGCACCTGAAGTGTCTTGTGCATATCGCTCGCCAAGCGGTTCAGAAAGGTATGAATCGCGCTAGCGTCGGGCATTCCGACGAAGTCAAACCCGCTTGCCTCTTCAAATGGGATCGACGTCTTCCCGGCGAGGGGGTGCGCGTTCGACACCGCCAATATGAGCCGGTCTGAGCGGTACGGCAGGACTTGCAGAGACTCGGGCCTGACGTTGCCGGCGACTATTCCGAGGTCTGCCGTGCCTTCGCTGACCGCACGCACCACGTCATGGCTCAACCGCTCGCGAAGCTCGACGTTCACATCAGGATGCCCGGCGAGAAACTCACGCAGGTCGTTGGGTAGAAACTCGGTTGTAGCGGTAGTGTTCGCAAAGATCCGCACATGGCCTTTAATGCCGCGGGCGTACTCCTGCATGTCGCCGCGCAACTGCTCGAGCTGCGACAGAACCAAGCGGGCATGGTGAAGGAATGCCTGACCCGCCGGCGTGAGCGTAACGCCCTGGCTGGTCCGATACAGCAGCTTGGTCCCCATGCTTTCTTCCAGATTCTTGATGCGGGTGCTTGCTGCGGGTACTGACATATGAAACCGCTCGGCACCCCGAGTCAAGCTATCCGTCTCAGCAATACATGCGACGAGACGAAGATCAACCAGATCGAAATGCATGGCCATGATACGTGCTCCGAATGAAGAGATGCCCCGTTGATCCGGTACGGCCATGACGTGGGCTGGAATTGAATGAACCGCTGTCTTGCCCGGTGTTCAGTTGCCTGTCGCACAATCCGCGCCGCCGACGATCTTCAGCGTATAAACCGTCGATACGCCCAACTGCTGTGGCGCGATCGGCTCGACCAGCCAGGAAGGCAACTGATTCAGGTCCAGTTCGCTCGGGCCCAATTCAAGCGAGGCATTCGCCGTCGTGATGGTCAGCGTGGGCAGCGCCGCGTGGTTGAACACGACAAAAAACAGATCGTTATACGCCAGGCGGCCGCTGGCCGTCGTTTCCTTCGCTGGGATCACCACGCGTTTGACCCTGTCAGCGTCGACAATCCAGGCGTGCGCGCGGCCTTGCGTCTGAACCGCCAGTTGCAGCGTGCTGGCATCGATCTGCGTTAGCGCGGCTGACGACCCGCCTGCCGGGTCTGTCGGATCCTCGTCATGCAGCGATGGGTGCATGAGCTCGTCACCGGCGGGAGCCCGGATCTGGTATAGATGGCTATCCGCCTGTCCGGGCCGGCACGAGGGATAACAGCTGGCTGCGGGCACGTCGATACGCTTGACCAGATGACCGTCGCTCGAAAGCGTGGTTCGGTCGACAAACTCGTTAACTTCGTAACGGCCGGCATCGCCGGTGGTGCAACGGGCGGCTTGAGGCGACCCAGCGCTACTGACTGTGGGGGCGTCTGCATGCGCGAGCACCGTGAGCAGACACCATGCTGCCATGGCCCATTTGAGTGCTCTCATCGACGCTCCGGCATATGACGCTGAACCACGATGTCGCTGCGCGCCCGCAACGGCCTCATCAAACCAGCTTCAGATTCAGTTCAGCCCGGCTCGCGTGTAGCAGCTTCGAATTCCTTCAGATCGAAACCTGGCTGGGCTGCTTGTGCGATGGTCGGCAACGCGGCGCGGGCCAGCAGTTTGCGCGATGCCATATGGTCGCCCGGCCGGTTGCACGATTCCACTGCGATCAGGCGGCCAGAGCGGAAGCACAGCACGCTTAGTTGCCGGGATTCGCCAGATCCCAGCAGGACCGTTTCGTCGTGGCCATCGGAGAGGCCCGCAATCTGCAGTTTCAGATCGCCCTGGTCGCTCCAGAACCACGGCAACGCGGTGTAAGTCGCAGGCTTGCCAACCAGGCGCGCCGCGACAGTGCGCGCCTGGTCGACGGCATTTTGCACCGACTCCAGCCGGATCGGCGCGCCGCTCCACGCAGACGGAAAACTGACGGCGTCGCCGATGGCTGAAATTGATGGATCGCTGGTCAGCAACTGAGCGTCCACGCAGATACCGTTGTGTACGGCGAGACCCGCATCGGCGGCGAGCTCGGTGTTGGGTAGCACGCCGATGCCGTAGACCACCAGTTGCGCTGGCAAACGACGGCCGTCGCCCGTTTCCACGGCCACCACCCGGCCGTTGTCGCCAACGAGCCGCGCGACGGTTTGCCCAAAGTCGAACTTCACGCCCCAGCCGGCATGCGCGGCGCTGAATAGTGACGACATAGGCGTGGAGAGTGCGCGCGCCATCGGCCGCGTGCCAAGTTCGACCACGTGAACCGACAGGCCTTTGGCCGCCGCCACGGCCGCGAATTCGAGGCCGATGAAACCGGCGCCGATCACGACCACGTCGCGCGCGGCCGCCACGCGCGGCGCGAGCGCATCGGCATGCTCCAGCGTGCGGATGCCGAAGACGCCGTCGAGTTCGATTCCCTCGATGGGCGGAACACGGTTGCGTGCGCCGGTGGCGAGCACCAGGTGGTCGTACGGCACACGCTCGCCATTGGCCAGTTCCACGCGCTGCGTTTCGCGATCGATCCGCGTGACCCGCGCTTCGATCCGCTCGAGACGTTGCTGCTCGAACCATTCGTGGGTCCGAAAACGCAGCGCAGTGGCGCCGATCTTGCCGAGCAGGTAAGCCTTCGACAGCGGGGGACGCTGGTAGGGCACACCCGGCTCGTCGCCGATCAGCGTGATGCCGCCTTCAAAACCTTCCTGCCGCAGCGAGGCCGCGGTCTGATAACCGGCCTGACCCGCACCGACGATGACAACGTTATTCAATGACATGAGAGGATCGGGAGGTCGAGTGATCAAGCCAGATTCAGCGAATCGAATTTCGGGTAACGGCCGAGCGGCAGCAGCGTGATCGCACCGAGCAGAAAAGCGGCGCCGCAGATCGCCAGCATCGTCGTGTATGAGCCGGTCACGGTGTAGATCCGGCCGAATAGCCACGGTGCCAGTGCGGATGCGATGGTGATCAGCGCGACGTGCACGCCGAACAGGCGCCCGTAGTCGCGCATGCCGAAGTAACGCGCCATCAGATACGCGGCAATGTCGAACTCGGCGCCGGCGCCGAGCCCGATCAACAGCGTCGCAAGCGCGAGCGTGGCGGCGTGATCGGCGCCGGTGGTAGACAGCAGCAAACAGCCGAAAGCGGGCATGGCCAGAGCGACGGCAGCCACCGCGGGTGCCCACAAACGATCGATCAGGTAGCCGACGAGCAGCCGGCCACCGATCAGCGAGAGTCCGAAGCTGCCGAAAATATGACTGGCTTCGGCCGCCGAGAGCCCTTTGTCGCGCAGAAGCGGCACGGTGTTGCTAACCATCGAGACGGTCGCAGCCACGACGAGCGAAAGGGCGATGTTGAGCGTCCAGAAGCGCGCCGAACCAATCGCGTCACGGAACGCGAGCCCCGTGTGCGCCCGTGCCGCCGGCTCTGCGTGACGGTCCGCGGCGCGCTCGCGCCGCCCCGCAGGTGCGTCTTGGCCGGCCGGCGTCTGCAACCACATCAGCACAAGCGGCAACACCAGAACCAACGGCAGCGCTGCCAGCAAAAGAAACGCGGCTTGCCAGTTCCAGCGGCCGATCACCCACGTCACCGCCGACGGAATCAGAATTGCCGAGAGGCCTGTGCCCGATAGCATCACGGCAAGCGCCAACCCGCGATTGCGCTCGAACCACAGGTTGACCAGATGCGTCCACGTGATGTGCATCGTGCCCATGCCGGCGATCGGCAGCAGCGTGCACATCAGATAGAGCCAGCCGATCGAGTGCCCCATCACCTGCATCAGCGACATCAACGCGTAGACGACGGCGAGCCCGATCAGCGACGCGATCGTCACATGCCGCATTCCGTAGCGGTCATTGAGCCAGCCGACGATTTGCGCGCCGATCACCGCTCCACCGAACAGAAAGCTGATCGCTGGTTGCAACTCACCGCGGCTCCAGCCGAATGCATGTTGCAGTGGAATCACCAGCGAACCGAATGCATACAGCAGCGAAGCGTTGGCGGCCACGCCTAGCCCGAGCATTGCCATCAGCACAGGGCGCCAGCCGGAGCGGAATTCGGCGAGGTCGATGGCGGCGGATTGAGACGAGTCAGAGGAGGACATCGGCGGTTCCTTTACGGATCGGCAAGCGGCCACTGTGCGCGCAAAGCGCGCTGGAGAAGCAGTCCGCCGCTGGCGTGATATTCCATATACAGAAAACAATTCTACATATAGATTTGTCGGGATAACTCGGTAAATGCCCTGGGATGCCACCCGATTGGCGGCGACATCGGTGTTCAGGCGAGCAGTATCATTCCTTGACCAGCAGCACGCTGGCGCCAAGCGGTCCACCGCCCGCAGCGGCAATCGCCACCTCGTGCGGCGCGACCTGGCGTTCGCCGCCCCGGTTCCATAGCTGCGTACAGGCTTCATGCACGTAGCCGAGGCCATGCGTACGTCCGCCGGACAACTGACCACCGTTGGTGTTCAACGGCAAGGAGCCGTCACGCGCAATACGCTGGCCTCCTTCGACAAATGCGCCGCTCTCGCCGCGCGGGCACAGGCCGAGTCCTTCCATCCATAGCATCGTCAGGATCGAGAAACCGTCATAGAGCTGCGCATTGCCGACGTCTTTCGGCTTCAGATCGGTGCGCGACCACAGCATGCGTCCGACGTCGAAGCAGGCGATCTCCGTCAACGAAATCTGATCCCACGACCACGGTTGATGCAGCGCGGAGCCGATGGCTTCGAGCCGGATCGGTGCGTTCGGTCCATTACGCGCAAGATCGGCGCGTGACAGCACGATGGCCGTGGACGCGTCGCAATGCACGTCGCAATCGAACATGCGCAGCGGCGTGGAGATCATGCGCGAGGCGAGGTAGTCGTCCATCGTCATTGCGTTGCGAAACACCGCCTTCGGGTTAAGCATCGCGTTGGCGCGACAGGTCAGCGGAATCTGTGCAAGTTGCTCGGGCGTCGTGCCGTATTCGTGAAAGTGACGTTGCGCATACAGCGCCATCAGGTTGATGCCGGAGACGACATTGAAGGGCGTGTACCACTGCCAGAAATAGCTGCTGTCGCGACCCACCGTCTTGTTGGTGAGGGCGCTCGCAGTTTTGTTTTTGAGGCGCGCGCTCGCCTCGGTAATGGTACGAAACACCAGCACGTGCTTGCACAAACCGGCGGCGATCGCCATCGCACCGTTCACCAGACCCGTGAGCGGCCCGGGCCCTTCGTAACCCGCGCCATACCAGTTCACCTTCAGGCCGAGCACGTTCATCAGCGCATTAGGGCCCACCGGCGAGAACGGGTTGCCGTTGTCGTTGTCGCCGGGCCAGCACGAAATGCCGTCGATGTCCTCGCGAGTGAGGCCCGCATCGGCAATCGCCTCGAGCGCGGCGTCCACGCTCAACTGCATCGCGGTGCGGTTCGAAGGCCGGCCCACTTCCGACTGGCCGATGCCGCTGATCGCCACGTTCTTCTCGAAGAGGTTCTCGCTCATGCCGCGCTCCGTTCGGGATCGGCTTCGAAGAGCGGCAGCCAGACGTCTTCCTGCTGTTCAAATTTCACGCGCACGGGCATGCCGATATGCACGTCGCCAACTTCGCCGCCGACGATATTCGTTACGAAACGCAGGCCTTCGCGCTCGGCGAGTTCGACGATCGCGACGACATACGGCACCGGAAGATCGGGCAGCCATGCCTGATGATTGATCGTGAAACTCACTACCTTGCCGCGTCCCGAGACCGGCTTCGCACCGACGTACGACGACGCGCAGCGCGGGCAGAGCGGCGCGGGCGGATGAAACAGATGGCGGCATGCATCGCAGTGGTAGACGTTCAGCACGCCGTGTTCACCGCCTTGCCAGAACGGCGTGGTTTCAGCAGTCAGAAGAGGGAGTTTTCTCGGCATGGATGCGCTTGATTTCGTATTGCCTGGCAGTTGACCGTGGGTTGATGTCGCCATAATATATGAACAGAAACGCGAAAAATGTATTAAATTAGCGAGAACGGTGCAGGGTTTTCCCGCCAGGGAAATCACTCAGAAGCCCGCTCAAACACAGGAGACAGGCGTTCTTATGCCGACCAATCAACTTATCCATCGCAGGGTCATCGTCACGGGCGGTCTTGGCGCGCTAGGGCGCCGGGTCGGCGCCGAACTGAGCGCGCGCGGTGCGCGCGTCGCGCTGGTGGATCGCGCTGCAAGCGTGGCGATCGACGCTGTCGAAGCGGTATTCGGCAACGTCGATCTTGGCGATGCAGCCAACACCGCGAATGCGTTCGGGCAGATCGCCGGGCGGCTCGGCGGTATCGATGCGCTGGTCAACATCGCGGGTGGTTTTGCATGGGAAACGCTGGAATCGGGCAGCATTGAAACGTGGGATCGCCTCTACGCGATGAACGTGCGCACTGCGGCGATCGCTTCGCATGAAGTCCTGCCCTATCTGCTGCGCGAGAAGAGCGCACGCATCGTGAACGTCGGCGCATTGGCCGCCCAGAAAGCGGGTGCGGGCATGGGTGCGTACGCGGCGTCGAAAGCGGGCGTCGCGCGGCTCACCGAAGCGCTCGCGGAAGAACTGAAAGACCGGAACGTCACCGTCAATGCGGTGCTGCCCAGCATCATCGATACGCCTGCGAATCGTGCAGCTATGCCGGACGCCGATACGTCGCGCTGGGTTGCGGCGGATCAGCTTGCCGCGGTGATCGCCTTCCTGCTGTCGGACGACGCCGGTGCGGTGACCGGCGCGTGTCTGCCCGTAGCGGGGCGCATGTAATGGGCGCCGCGCTTCCTCCCGATCAGGCTGCACAGCGGCAGTCCGGCGCCACGCTGAGCTGGAACGATGGTTTCCTGCTCGGCTTCGCGCCCATGGACGATACCCACCATGAGTTCGTCGAATGCGTCGCCGCCTTGCAGCAATGCGACGAGGCGGCCGTACAGGAAAAGCTCGCGGCTTTCGAGCGCCATGCGCTCGCTCATTTCGAGCAGGAAGAGCAATGGATGCGGGACACGAGCTTTCCCGCCGCCCAGTGTCACGCGGACGAGCACGCGGCGGTTCTGCGCTCGGTGCGCGAAGTTGCACAGATGCTGCGCGACGGCGCCGCGAGTCAGGTCGCGCGTGAACTGGCGCAAGCACTCGCCGACTGGTTTCCCGGCCACGCCGATTACATGGACGCGGCCTTGTCCCACTGGATGAGCAAGCGCACTCACGGCGGCCTGCCGGTGGTCCTGCGGCGCGCCATGCCGGGTATTGCCGCCGCTGCGTCCGATTCATCCCCTCAAGCCGGAACCTTTCGATGAGACTCGTCACTTTCCAATTGGCCGACGGCGTGCAGCGCTCGGGCGCCCTGTTCGACAACGATCAGGCGGTACTCGATTTGCGTGAGGCGAGCCGCATCGTGCGCGGCGGCGACAGCGTCGCGTTGGCAAGCGTGCAGGCCTTGCTGACAGGCGGCGAGCCCCTGCTCGAAGAAGCACGCGCGCTGCTGGCCCGCGCGCCCGCCGACGCGGTGCGCGAACGCAGTGCCGTGAAGCTGCTGGCGCCGATTCAACCGCCCACGCAGATGCGCGACTGCTCGTGCTTCGAACTGCACCTGCGGCAGAGCTTCGCCGCGGCGCGCCGAGCGCGCGCCTTGCGTACGCCCGACCCGGAAGCGACGCTGAAGGCGATGAACACGCGCGCCGACGATCGCGTGATCGACACCTTCAACCGTCAGCCGATCTATTACAAGTGCAACCGTTTCGCGGTGATCGGCCCCGACGACGACGTGATCTGGCCTGCGTATAGCAAGCTGCTCGACTTCGAACTGGAATTCGGCTGCTACATCGGCCAGCGCGCGAAAGACGTCTCACGCGAGAATGCGCGCGCGCACATCTACGGTTACACGATCTTCAACGACATCAGCGCGCGCGACGCCCAGGCCACCGAAATGGGCGGCATGCTCGGGCCGGCCAAAGGCAAGGACTTCGATACGGCGAACGTGATGGGTCCATGCCTCGTCACCGCCGATGAACTGGGCGACCCCTACGACCTGACCATGATTGCCCGCGTCAACGGCGAGGAATGGGGCCGCGGCAACACGCGCGACATGCGCTGGCAATTCGAGGACGTGATTGCGCATATCTCGCGCTCCGAGACTTTGCATCCGGGCGAGTTCCTGGGTTCAGGCACAGTTGGCAACGGCTGCGGACTTGAACAGCTCCGTTATCTGAAGCCGGACGATGTGGTCGAACTGGAGGTGGAGGGCATCGGCGTATTGCGCAGCAGGATCGTGCGGCCGGTGGTGCAGGAAGTCGAAGCATGAGCGCCGTTCAAACCGACGGTGCACAACGGACGCAAAACGCGCGGCCGGCGCTGTTGGCCGGTCTGAAAGTCATCGACTTCGCCACAGGCCTTGCAGGCAGCGCCACGGCGCTGTATCTGGCCGAAGCCGGCGCGGAGGTCGTGAAAATCGAACGCCCGCGCCACGAGGCCGAGCGCGACGCGGCACGCTTTCATGTGCTCGACCGCGGCAAGCGCCGCGTGACCGAGGGCGACGGTGCCGCGCGGCGCGAGCTGCTCGAGAGCCTGCTGCCGGATGCCGACGTGCTGGTCCACGACCTCACGCCCGCTGAAGCCGCCACATGGTCGCTGGACGACGAGCAATTGCGGCAACGCTATCCGGCGCTCGTCATCGCGAGCGTAGGCGGCTGGCCGCGCCGTCACGCACTCGCCGACGCACCGGTGCGCGAGACGCTGGTGCTCGCGCGCCTCGGCATCCTTGACGAACAACCCGGGCATCGGCCTGGTCCGGTATTTATCCGCATGCCGTTCGCCAGCTGGATCGCGAGTTGGCTCAGCGCGGTGGGTGTCATGGCGCGGCTGATCGCGCGTGAACGCGACGGGCAGGGCGGCATTGCCCATACCAGTCTCGCGCAAGCTGCGCTCGTGCCGATGACGATGCACTGGTCGCGCGCCGCGCAGCCCAGCCCCGTGTTTGCCAGGGGACTCGACAAGAGCGTGCCGATTCCGCTGCATCGCTGCGCGGACGGCCGCTGGATTCACGTGCATTACTCGCCCGACGCCGCGCCGTGGATGGCTGAAGCGCTTGCTGCAATGGGTCCGGACGAGGTGGCGCGCGCCAACGCGCAATGGCCGCCGAGCCATGTCGCGCCCAACTTTGGCGCGAACCGGGAAATCATCGCCACGCGCAACGCGCAGGACTGGGTCGAACATTTCTGGGCGCACGACGTGGCGGCGCAGATCGCCGCGCCATTCGGCGAGATTTACGCCGACGAGCAGGCGCGGCTCAACGGTTATGTAGTTAGCGTGGACGATCCGGTGTTCGGCGCGACGTCCCAACCCGGACCGGCGTATCACGTCGATCCGCCGGCGCACGTGCGCGGACCGTTGCAAGCGCCGACGGCAGTACGCGATACAGGCTGGTCGGACAAGAACCGCTTTGGCGCGACCGCTCGCGCGGACACCGGCGCCACTCACGTAGCCCAACCATCGGGCGCCGCGTCTGCGGCGTCCCGTCCGCCACTCGATGGGCTCAAGGTGCTCGACCTCGGCGCGTATCTCGCCGGTCCGTTTGCCTGCATGGTGCTCGCGGACCTCGGCGCCGACGTCATCAAGGTCGAACCGCCCGCGGGCGACGCAATGCGACGGCTCGAGCGCGCCTTCGCCGGCACGCAGCGCGGCAAGCGCGGGCTCGCCCTGAAGCTCGGCGCCGAAGGCAGCAAGCCGGTTATCGAAGCACTGGCGAAATGGGCTGACATCGTCCATCACAACGTGCGTCTGCCGGCGGCGCGTAAGCTCGGCATCGCGCCCGAGCAGTTGCGGGCCATCAAGCCGGCGCTCGTCTGCGCGCATGTCAGCTCATACGGTCCGCAAGGCCCGCGTGCCGATTGGCCCGGCTTCGATCAGCTGATGCAGGCGGCGGTGGGCTGGGAAGTGGAATCGGGCGGCGAGGGCAATCCGCCGAGCTGGCTGCGCTTTGGCGTCGGCGATCATCTGGCGGCTTTGTCGTCGGTGTTCGCGGTCCTGCTCGCGCATCTCGCACGCATGCGGACCGGCGAGGGGCAGGCGGTCGCCTCGTCGCTGCTTGGCGCGATGACGACGACGGCGAGCGAGGCCGTCGTAATCGAGCGGGAGCGCGCCCTGACACCGATGGCCCATCTCGACGCGGGCCAGCACGGCATCGCGCCGACGCATCGTTTGTATCGGTGCAAGGACGGCTGGATCGCCGTGGCCGCATTGAGCGCGAAAGAAGCCGACGCCTTCACGCGGACCACCGGCGAGAAAGCCGAAGCCATGCTCGCAGCGCTCGATGTAACGGCGGCACTGGCCACGTTGCATCGAGCGGGTGTGCCCGCCGAGCCCGCACTGGAATCGCAAAGCGACGCGTTTCTCGACAGCGCCGACCATGCCGCCGCCGGGCTGCACGCTACGTATGGCCACGCCGTCTACGGCTCGCTGCAGCAGATCGGCGCGCTATGGGACTTCGATGATTTACCGCTCGTGATCGAACGAGCACCGCCCGCGCTCGGCGAGCACAGCCGCGAGGTGCTGGAGATGCTGGGCTTCGATGCGCAACATATCGAAGAACTGGTCAGTCAGGGTGTCGCGCGCATTTGAGCGCCCTATTTGAGCGCCACGGAGACAAGGACAATGAACGAACTGGATTTCACCGGCAAGACCGTGCTGGTGGTGGGCGGCTCGAGCGGCATCGGGAACGGTATCGCCCAGGCGTTTCTGCAACGAGGCGCAACCGTGCATGTGTGGGGCACGCGCGCTTCGGTATCCGACTACGCCGACTCGACCGATTCGAATCTGAAGGGGCTGCATTACGCCCAGGTGGACGTCTCCGAGTCGGCCAATATCGAACGCTGCGAATTGCCGTTCGATCGTCTCGACGTGCTAGTGCAGGCACAAGGTACGGTGCTATACGACCGTCAGGAGTTCAAGACGGCAGGCTTCAAAAAGGTGCTCGACATCAACCTCACCAGCCTGATGACCTGTGCGAACCATTGCTTCGAACCGTTGAAAGCGGCGCGCGGCGCGATGATCATCGTCAGCTCGGCTGCGGCGTTTCATTCGACGCGCGGCAACCCCGCATACAACGCGTCGAAAACCGGCGCCTTCGGTCTGACACGCACGCTAGGCGAAGCGTGGGCACGCGACGGCATCCGCGTGAACGGGATCGCGCCTGGGCTCGTGGAAACCAAGCTCACGCGCGTGACGACCGCCGATCCGAAGCGCCTCGAAGGCGCGCTGCGGCGCATTCCTCTCGGCCGCCTCGGCACGCCCGCGGACATGGCCGGTGGCGCACTGTTTCTGGCGTCGCCGTTGTCCGCGTACATGCTCGGCCAGACCTTGCTGCTCGACGGCGGCATGTTGCTCGCCTGACGCTTATCCGCACGCTCACCTCGAAGAGGAATCGCATGTCCTGGGACTTTGAAACCGATCCTGACTTTCAGGCCGAACTCGACTGGATCGAGCAGTTCGTGCGCGACGAAGTCGAACCGCTCGAACATGTATTGGGCAGCCCGTGGAATATCCACGACCCGAAGTTCCAGATTCTCGTGAGGCCGCTGCAGCAGCAGGTGAAGGACCGCAAGCTGTGGGCGTGCCACCTCGGTCCCGAACTCGGCGGCCCGGGCTATGGCCAGGTCAAGCTCGCGCTGATCAACGAGATTCTGGGCCGCGCGCTGTTCGCGCCGATCGTATTCGGCTGCCAGGCGCCCGATTCGGGCAATGCGGAAATCCTCGCGCATTACGGCACGCAAGTGCAGAAGGCGCGTTATCTCGCGCCCTTGCTGGCGGGCGATATCGTCTCCTGTTTCGCGATGACCGAGCCGCAAGGCGGCGCCGACCCGAAGGTTTTCACGACCCGTGCGGCGCGCGACGGTAACGACTGGGTGATCAGCGGGAAGAAATGGTTTGCTTCGAACGCGCGGTTCGCGGACTTTTTCATCGTGATGGCGATCACCGATCCGGATGTTTCCGCCTACAAGGGCATGTCGATGTTCATCGTGCCGGCGGGCACACCGGGCTTGAGCATTCTGCGCAATGTCGGGATGGCCGACGAACCCGAAGCGACGCATGCGTATCTTGCCTTCGATCAGGTGCGGGTGCCGGCCGACCACATGCTAGGCGCGCCCGGCGAGGCCTTCGTGGTCGCCCAGGTACGGCTCGGCGGCGGCCGTGTGCATCACGCGATGCGCACCATCGGGCTGGCGCAGAAAGCGCTCGACGCGCTGTGTGAGCGCGCGCTGTCACGCCACACGCAGGGCAGCGCGCTCGCCGACAAGCAGATGGTGCAGGAAAAGATCGCGGACTCGTGGCTCGAACTGGAGCAGTTCCGCTTGCTCGTGATGCGCACTGCGTGGCGCATCGATCGCTATCAGGACTACCAGAAGGTGCGCAAGGACATCGCCGCGGTGAAGGCCGCGATGCCAAAGGTGCTGCACGACATCGCGGCGCGCGCGCTGCATGTGCATGGTTCGATCGGCGCTTCTTCCGAAATGCCGTTCGCCGGCATGATCTCGCGCGCCTTCCAGATGGGTCTCGCCGACGGTCCGACCGAGGTGCACAAGGTCACCGTCGCCAAACAGTTGCTGCGTGACTATGCGCCGTGTGCCGACCTGTTCCCCGCATACCATCGGCCGACCGCGGCCGCGGCAGCCGAGCGCAAATTCCGCGCGGCGCTTGGCTAACCCGCTCACAGGAGCATGTGATGACGAATTCCGGCTGGCAAGCGGCCGTGGACCTCGAACGGCTCACGCAATGGATGGATGAGCAGTCACTCGAAAGCGGACCGATTGTCGACGCGCGGCCTCTCACGGGCGGCACGCAAAACATCCTGTTGCGCTTCAGACGCGGCGCGCGTGAATTCGTCCTGCGCCGGCCGCCCTTGCACGCACGGCCGGAAGTGTGCGCGACCATCGCGCGCGAGGCGCGCGTCCTGGGGGCATTGGCAGGCACCGCGGTACCGCATCCGGCGCTGTTCGGATCCTGCACCGACGATGCCGTGCTCGGCGCACCGTTTTATCTGATGGCGCCGGTGGAGGGCTTCAACGCTTCTGCCGCGGCATTACCGGATTTTCATGCGCAGCCGCAAGCGCAGCAACGCATGGGTTACTCGATGGTGGATGCGCTGCTGAGGCTCGGCGAAGTCGATCCATTGGCGGTTGGACTTGGCGACTTCGGTAAACCGCAGGGCTTCCTTGAACGGCAGGTCGCGCGTTGGTGCGGTCAGCTCGAGCATTACCAGGTGCATGCGGGCTGGCCCGGTCCGGCCTCATTGCCGGGCGTCGTCGAGGTCGCGCAGTGGCTGGAAGCGAATCGCCCCGCGCCGTCACGCACCGGCATCCTGCATGGCGATTTTCATCTGGCTAACGTGATGTTTTGCAACGACTCGGCCGAACTCGCGGCGATCATCGACTGGGAACTGGCCACCGTCGGCGATCCTTTGCTCGATCTGGGCTGGCTGGTGGCCACGTGGCCGAATGCCGAAGGCCAGGGTGCGGGGACGATACGTGTCACGCCGTGGCGCGGATTCCCGAGCGCCGCCGAACTGGTCGATTACTACCGCGAGCGCAGCGATCGTGATCTGGCCGCGATCGATTGGTACGTCGTGCTCGCGCGCTTCAAGCTCGGCATTCTGCTGGAGGGCAGTTATGCGCGCTCGTGCGCGGGCAAGTCATCGGCGGAATTGGGCAGCAGGCATCATGCGTCGGCTGTGCGCCTGCTCGGGCAGGCCAAAGAGCTGATTGTGCAACTGGCGTGATGCACGGCACCCCCGGCGGCGCATAGCGTATTCGATACGAACAGAATAGAAACACGGAGACAGACATGAATATCCATAACAAACGCGTGATCGTGACGGGCTCGGCGAGCGGCATCGGCGCGAGCGCGGTCAAGGCCCTGGTCGCCGCGGGGGCGAAAGTGGCGGCACTCGATCTGAACGACGAGGCGGGCCGCAACGTTGCCGCAGAGGCATCCGCAAAGGGGCCGGGCGTCGCGCATTATTTCCGCTGCGACGTGAGCCAGCGCGCACAGGTCGACGATGCATTCGGCGCCGCGGTGGAGCGTATCGGCGGCCTCGACGCGCTGGTGAATATCGCCGGCGTTGAGCGCAAATCGCCGGCTGAATCGATCACTCAGGACGATTGGGACCTGATGTTCGACGTCAACGCGCGCGGCACGCTCAATACCAATCAGGCCGCCTTCGTGCATCTGAAAGAACGTGGCGGGCACATTGTCAATTTCGCGTCGGCGGCGGGCGTGATGGGCGTGCCGGGTCTCGCGCATTATTCGGCGGCCAAGGCGGCGGTGCTTGGCTGGACTCGCACGGCGGCCAAGGAGTGGGGCAAGTATCGCATCACGGTCAATGCATTGGCGCCCGCCATGTGGACCCCGATGTACGAGAAATTCCGCGCCCGGCTGGATGCCGAGCAACTCGCCGCGCACGACGCTTTCATGGCGCAGCAGATACCGCTCGGCGGGCGGCTTGGCGATCCCGACACGGCGATGGCGCCGGTGCTGCTCTTTCTCGTCAGCGACGGCGCGAACTTCATCACCGGACAGACGCTGGCGGTAGACGGCGGTCTGATGATCCCTTGAGCGCGGGCACCCAATGACTGAACGTCTGCAAGGTCAGGTCGCGCTGATTACCGGCGCCGCCAGCGGCATCGGCGCGGCGGCGGCCCGGCGCATGTCGGCGGAGGGCGCCACGCTGGTGCTGGCCGACATCGACGCCGACGGCGGCGCTTCTCTGGCGCGCGAACTGGCGAATGCATCGTTCGTGCGCACCGACGTGAGCGTTGAAGCACAGGTCGCTCAGGCGGTCGAGCATGCAGTGCAACGGCATGGCCGGCTCGACTGCATGGTGAACAACGCGGGACTGGTAGGCGCGTTCGGCTCGATCCTCGATACCGACGCCATCGCCTGGCACGCCACGCTTGCTGTGCTGCTCGATAGCGTGTTTTACGGCATCAAGCACGCCGCTCGGGCGATGGTGCGGCAAAAGAGCGGCTGCATTCTCTCGGTGGCGAGTACTGCCGGCGTGATCGGCGGCCTCGGGCCGCATGCGTACACCACGGCCAAACACGGCGTAATAGGCCTCACGCGATCAGCGGCCTCGGAACTCGCGCCTCACGGCGTGCGCGTCAACGCGGTAGCGCCGGGTACAACCGTCACCAACATGATCGTGCAGGGCCGCGGCAGTCTCGAAGCGGCGCTCGACGCGGCGGCTGCGGCATCGCCGCTCGGTACGCCGCTGATGCCGGAGGAGATCGCGGCAGCGCTCGTCTACCTGGCAAGCGACGATGCGCGCCACGTCACCGCGCACACGCTGGTCATCGATTCCGGCGTGACGGTGGCGGGCGCCACCGGCAGTGGCCAGTTTCATCAGCGCGCGGCGGGTTTCATGGGCCGCATGCCGGAAGCAGTGGATCGGACAGATTGAATGAATCAGACAGAACGCGCCGCGCTGACGTGTCGTGCGCGCATTTTGAACCTCGCGCCGCTGCCCGCATGATATGCGCGCAGCGACGGCGTCAATGAACGGCCATAAGCGGCCATAAGCGGCCCTACCCAGCCATCCCCCGCCATACCAGGAGAACGACCCATGCTGATCGACGTCCACGCCCATCTTTTCACCCCTGCGATGCTCAAGCGTCATGAATTCTGGGGCCCATTCATGAAGACCAAAGGCCTGACCGTGGGTCATTTTTCGCTCGGCACGACGCAACCGTCAAAAGCGCGCGACGACGACGAAGCCGAGGCGAATCTGCTCGCACGCATGACTCACGAAGCGCGCCGCAAGCTGATGACCGAGCGCGGCGTCGACAAGCTGGTGCTGTCCACGCCGTCGCATGCGTTCATGTACTGGGCCGGCGAATTCGGCGACGAATACGCGCGTATCTGTAACGACGAGCTCTCGGCCTTCTGCGCCAAGGATCCGGAACATTTCGCGTTCTGGGCGCATGCGAATCTCGCCAACCCGGCCGAGGCCGCACGCGAAATCGAGCGCGCGGTGACGCAGCTCGGCGCCAGGGGTGTGTGCGTGGGCGGCGCCAATTTCAATGGTCTCGAAGCGTATAGCGAAGAACTGTTCCCGGTGTGGGAACAACTCGAAAAGCTCGATGCGCCGATCATGGTGCACGGCTTCAACCAGTCTATCTACTGGGGCGAAAAGCATACCGACGACAGGTTCGAGACCACCTCGATCGTCGGCGACTGTTTCGATGAAACGCTGTTTTTCTGGAATTTGATCAACGGCGGCGCATTGGACACGTTTCCCGGATTGAAGACCTACATCACGCATGCGGGCGGCATGGCGATTTTCCAGCTTGGACGCCTGAACGATCTCAATCGCGTGATGGCGCCGGACTCGCGCAACAAGCGTCCGGTGATGGACTATCTGCCGAACTTCTATTTCGACCTCGATGTGCACGCGACCGGTTTGCGGCGCGGCGTGGTGGAGGTGGTAGGGGTGGACAACCTGCTGTACGGCACGAATTTCGGCGGCGCGTATGAGCACGGCGATCTGACCGAAGGCCTCGGGCTCTCCGAAACGGATCGCGAGAAAATCCGCAGCGGCAACGCCATCAAGCTGCTGAAGCTTGACGTCAGCGAGCAGGTCGCTGCCTGAAGCGCTGGTGCAGGGAAAAGCGCAACACGCAAGGAAGGCTGCAACGCGAGCCGGTGCGATGCGCTGTTGCGCCGCGCCGACGACACTCGATAAAAAGACGGAGACATGCGTATGACGACAGGCAACTGGTGGGCGGCGGCCCTTCGCGAATCGGTGAACAGCGAGAAGCCGCTCGCGGTCGTGTGCAACGGTGAGGCGCTGGTGCTGTTTCGCAATGCGACGGGCGAACTTTGCGCGCTTGAGGATCGGTGTCCGCATCGGCGCGTGCCGCTTGCACTGGGGACGGTCACGCCGAAGGGGCTGCAATGCGGTTACCACGGCTGGACCTTCAATGGCACGACCGGCATGTGCACGACGATTCCGAATCTGCGTGAGGACGAGCGCGTGCCGTCGCGTTACGGTGCGCGTGCCTACCGGGTTGCCGAAAGCCATGGCTTCGTGCACGTGTGGTTAGGCGAGGGCAGCCCCGACGACGCGCCGCTGCCGGGCACGGACTATCAACCGCGGGGCAGCGAGTTCAGTGGCGCGGCGGTGGCCAATATCGCCCACGACGAATATCTCGCGGCGATGCTCGACGGTCCCGAATGCCTGCTCGAATTCGGCAGCGTACGCATGACCGATTTCTTCCTCGGCGATCCACGCCTTGAAGCAGGGCGTCTCGTGGTCGATCGCGGTGCGGTATGGAGGACACGGATGCTGCCGCCGGCTTTCGTGATCGATCATCCGCTGATTGTGCGCACGGCGGTACCGCTCGAGGGCGGCACGATCCGTGTCGATCTGCTCGATGCGGATGAGGCGCCGCTCGTGAGCGTGTCCATCGCCTCCAGCGCCAATCGGCGCGGCACCACCAGCCTGTGCTGGCGAGGCTTCAGACACGACACGCGGGTGGCCGGCGCGCCGCTTCGCTGGCATCTTGCCCGGGCTCGCGCACGCGCGCCGTTCCGGATCCATTCAATGATGGACGGCGCCGCGCTGGCTGCGCTGCTGGTGGCGCCGTCCCGTGATCTGGCCGCGGCACGCGCCGCGCGGTGTGCGCCGGTGAGCGAGGCCGCCTGAGCTGCTTTCCATTTCGACAAGGAGCATCACAAGATGAATGCCGTCACTGAAACGCTCGCCGCCGATACGGCCAATACCGCGGCCTCCGCGGCCGCCACGTCGCCCAGATCGGCGCGCCGCGACTGGACTCCACTCAACTACGATCTGCGCGACACCTGGTTCCCAGTCTCCCATAGCCGCGACGTGACGGAGAAGCCGATTCGTCGCATCGTCCACTCGCAGCCCTATTTTCTTTGGCGCGACCACGCAGGTAAGCCGCTCGCCGCCGAGTTTCGTCCCGAGCAGCTCGAACAGCGCCGTGCGCAGGCTAGTGCGTTCACCGGTGGCTCGGGTTTCTATCCGGTGGTGGAACGCTATGGCTATATCTGGTCGTGGTACGGCAATCCGGATAACGCCGACGAGCAATTGCTGCCGCACATTCCTTTTCTGCCGCTCGACGGCAGCTTGCCCGGTTACACGCAACGCACGGTGCGCTTCGATTCGACTTCGGCGCTTTCAATCGAGAATCTGATCGACCTCACGCATGCCGATTTTCTGCACGCGAATACGATCGGCGACGGCACCTCCGAGTCCGACATTGTCGAAACGGAATGGACCTCGGAGACGGTCACGCGCACGCGCATCGTCACGCAGAAGTCGGTGGCGCCGATCATGCGCTGGGTCGGCGGCGTACGCGCGAAGTACCAGGATTTCCGTGCGGTGCTGCACGTGCATCTGCGCAGCAACGTGTGCATTTCCTATCCGCGCTTCAGGCCCGGCTACGACGTGCCGAACCTGCAGCCGTTCGTCCCGGTGGGCCGCCATCGCTCGCGCTGCGACGTCACCTTCAATACGACCGCCGCACCCATTCCACTTCGTTACGTGATGCCGCGAATCGCGTTCGTGATCCAGCCACAGGACAACTCGGTGATCCGGCCGCAGAACGAGCGCTATTTCGATCCGGACGAGCGCCTCGATCTGCATTCGCGTTTCGATGCACCGGGAACGCGCTACCGTTTCCTGATGGATCAACTGGTGCAGCGGCAGGCGCGCGGCGACTTCTCGTACGGATCGGACGCCGAACCGGGACGTGATATCCGTGCGCTGCTGGGGATGGTGGATTGAGCGGGCTTCGCGAACGCTGAAGCGGGAGCAGGCGCGCTGCGTGACGTTCGCATCCGCGCTTGCATGCCGCACTTCGCACTCCACATGCCGCGCTAGCGTTATCGCATCTGGACGAAATCGCGGCAGCGCACGAAGAACGGATGGGTCTGATCCGCGAAGGCCTGCAACACGTCGAAATGGTCGCAGTCGTCGATACGGTAATACGGCATGAAGCGCTGGGCCTTTCCGAATGCCGTTTCGTAAGCGCGAGCCTGCTGATGAAACGCCGGCGTCTCGTCGCCGCCCACGGCGATCAATTGCGGCGCGTCGGTCGCGGGCGGATGCCGTAATGCACTCACGGCGCGCGCCTGTTCACGATCGAGTTGCAAGCCTTCGTTGATCGAGGTTTCGCACAGCGGTTCCAGGTCGAACAGTGCCGAGATCAGGATCGCGCCGCTGAGCATCTGCTTCGGTAGATCGTCGCCGAGCGTATCCCAATGCGTCGCTATCATTCGCGACGCGAGGTGGCCGCCCGCCGAATGGCCACTGACGAACCAGCGCTCGCGCGAGCAGCCGAGTTCGCCCGCATGACGCCACAGCCATGCAAGCGCCCGTTGCGACTGCGCGACGATTTCGTCGACTGACACGGCCGGACACAACGCATAGTTCACCAGCACGACCGATATGCCTTCGGCCACGAACGGCTCGGCCACGAAGCTATAGACCGACTTGTCGCCGCGCTGCCAGAAGCCGCCGTGAAAGAAAATCAGCAGCGGTGCGTCGGCGGATGCTGCAGGAAAGTAGTCCAGACGATCCCGCGGCCCTGGACCGTACGCGACGTCCAGTTGCGCGTGAGGCGAGCGGCGGAACGCGGCCGAACGCGACAGCCATGCTTGCAGCAGGTTCGTTTCGAAATCGGGGCGCAGCAGACGCATGTTGTACTGCGCCTCGAGTTCAGCGGAAAGCGGAGTCGTCGTGGACGGTTTCATAGCCTGATCACAGCAAAGCGAAGCCGAGCGCCTGACGGAAGCGATTTTTCACGAAGACGCCATCGCGCGACGGCAACGCACGTGGCAACTCGTCCGCTTTGACATGCACCTGCGCGAAGTTCAGACCCGCTCGCGCGTTGATCCGCCCGGCTAGCGCCTCGACGTCGTCGAGCGAGTGAATTTCCGCAGCCTGCTCGATGCCGCATGCGCGAGCCACCTGCGCGAGCCTGGTCCCAAGACTGCTATGGCTGCGCTGCATGCCTGTCTCACCGAAATGGCCGTTGTCCAGTACGACCACGGACAGATTGGGCGGCTGCTGTGCGCCGGCGGTCGCGAGGCTGCCGACGCCCATCAACTGCTCGCCGTCACCGGTAATCGCCAGCACGGGGCGATCGGGTTGCGCGAGTGCGAGGCCCAACGCGATCGAGGTCGAGCCGCCCATTGCGCCCCAGAGATAGAAGTAGCGCTCCGAGTCGCCGGAAGCAAAGACGTCGTAGGTCGGCGAACCGAGACCCGTGACCACCAGTGCGTTCGGGCATAGCGCGAGCAGCCGTGCGACAAACTCGCGGCGATCGATCGAGGCGGAAGATGAGGTGTTCATTTGCGTTCCCACTGTTTGCGTCCGATGAGGCGCTGCGACAGCAGCACGGCGACCTGCTGACCGCCTTCGAAGGCGGCGTCGAGTCCGGCGGACACCATGTCTTCGACTTCGTCAGGTGTCGAAGCGCGCAATACGGTAATTCCCATCAGTTCGAGCGCCGCCTGGGTCGCCCGGCCCATCGGGCATTGCCACGGGTTGAACTCGGCGTACTCGCCGCGCATCGTCACGAGCGTCAGAAACGGGAAGCGGCAACTTTGCAACAGCGAGAACATGTTCACGCAATTGCCGACGCCGCTGCTCTGCATCAGCAGCACCGCGCGCTGGCCGCCGAGCCACGCGCCACTCGTGAGCGCGACGCCTTCCTCTTCGGTGGTGAGCACGATGTCGCGCATCTGCGGGTCCTGCTGGACGCGGCGGATCACGTGCGCGTGGCCGGCATCCGGCACGTAGGCGACCTGGCGCACGTCGCCGCGCTTCAGAATGGAGAAAATGCTCTCCTGCCAGTTCAGTACTGGCGACTCGGTTGTACTCATGTCTCCTCGTCAATCCGTGAATGTGTAGCGCTATGCTAGGGCGAGAGGCGGGTGCCACGCCAATAACAAAGGTTGCTGGTGATATCAGCTTTTGGCATGGACGGGCACAAGGCCTCGCGCCTTCAGCGCATCACGAACGGATTGGCGCTGCCCGCACCCGTGTTGATCCACACGCTCTTGGTTTGCAGGTACTCGTGGATCGCCTGGGCGCCGTTTTCACGCCCCAGTCCCGAGTCTTTGTAGCCGCCGAAGGGTGACATGAAACTGACCGCACGATAGGCATTGACCCAGACCGTGCCGGCTTGCAACCGCTCCGACACGCGAAATGCGCGGCCGATATCCGAGGTCCAGACTCCCGAGCCGAGTCCGAAGCGCACGTCGTTGGCAATGCGCAGCGCATCGTCTTCGTCGCGGAAGCGAATGATCGACAGCACCGGACCGAACACCTCTTCCTGGGCGATGCGCATGCTGTTATCGACGTCGCCAAAAATAGTCGGTTCGACGAACCAGCCGCGTCCGCATTCGGACCGCGTGCCGGCGGTGCCGCCGAGCAGGAGCGTCGCGCCCTCGCTCTGCGCAGTGTCGATGTAACGCAGCACCTTGTCGTATTGCGGGCGCGTGGTGATCGGGCCGACCTGCGTATCCATCGACATCGGATCGCCCATGCGCGCCGTGCGGGCGAGATTCAATAGTCGTTCGACGAAGGTGTCGTAGATCGTGTCCTGCAGCAGCAGCCGTGACCCGGCGATGCAGGTTTGCCCGGTCGCGGCGAAGATGCCGGCGACGGCGCCGTTGACCGCGTCGTCGAGATTCGCATCGGCGAACACGATGTTCGGCGACTTGCCGCCCAGCTCCAGACTCACGTGCTTGAAGTGGCGCGCGGCGGTTTCATTGATCGCGCGGCCGGTGCTGTCCGCGCCGGTGAAGGTGATTTTGCGCACCAGCGGATGTTCGACGAGCGCCGCCCCCACGTCGCGTCCGAAACCGGTCACGACATTGACGACGCCGGGCGGAAAGCCGGCCTCGGCGAACAGTCTGACAAACTCCAGCGTGGACGCCGAGGTGAATTCCGACGGTTTGATCACGACCGTGCAGCCGGCTGCGAGCGCCGGCGCGATCTTCCATGCCGTGAGCAATAACGGCGAGTTCCACGGCGTAATCGCTGCGACCACGCCGAGCGGTTCATGGCGCGTGAAGTTGAAGAAGCCCTTTTTATCGAGCGGAATCACGCTGCCTTCGATCTTGTCCGCAAGACCGCCGAAGTAGTAGAACCACTGCGGGATGTAGTTCAGTTGCCCGGCCATTTCGGCGAGCAGCTTGCCGTTGTCGCGCACTTCGGTGGCGGCAAGCTTTTGCGCGTCGCGCGCGATCAGGTCGCCCAACCGGCGCAACAGCGCGCCGCGCTGCGTCGCCGTCAATTGCGGCCATGCGCCGCTCGTGAAGGCGCGGTGCGCGGCCTGCACGGCAAGGTCGGCGTCGGCGGCGGAACCTTCGGCGATTTCCGCCCATACTTCGCCGGTGTAGGGGTTGTGCGATTCGAACCAGCGTTGGTTTTGCGGCGGTGTATCACGGCCGTCGATGTAATGCACGTAGCGTTGCATGTCGATTCCTGTTTCGAAAGAGGGCGCGCGGTGAACCTGCTCAGGCGGCTTCGTCGACGACCGGATTGCTCAGCGTGCCGATGCCTTCGATGACGATCTCGCAGACGTCGCCGCCATTGAGCGGGCCGACGCCGGAGGGCGTGCCCGTGAGAATCACGTCGCCGGGCAGCAGGGTGACCGCCTGACTCAGATAGGACACGATGAAGGGCACGGAGAAGAGCAGGTCCGAAGTGTTGCCGTCCTGCCGCTTCTTGCCGTTGACGCTCGACTGCACGCGCAGATTGCCGGCGTCGAGTCCCGTGGCGATGACGGGCCCAAGTGGGCAAAAAGTATCGAATGCCTTGCCGACCAGCAAACAGCCGTAGCCCATTTCGCGGTTCTGGATCACGCGCTCGCTGACATCGTTCGCGCAGGTGTAGCCGAAGACGTAGTCGAGCGCATGGGCGATATCGATGCGCCGGCCCTTCTTGCCGATTACGATGGCGAGCTCCGCCTCGTGATGAACCACTTGCGCCTCGCGTGGCCGCACGATTGCTTCATCCGGCCCGATCGCAGCCGTGCTCGGCATCATGAAGAACTGCGGAATCTCGGGCGTCTTTGCACCGGCCTCGGCGATGTGGCCGACGTAGTTCATGCCTACCGCGAACAATCGCGGGGCGGGCAGAGGGCACAGGAGCATCGCATCGGCGAGCGCATCAATCTGGCCGGCCGGCGCGATGCCGTCGAAGGGCGAACCGCTCAGGCGCTCCAGATGCTCGCCTTCGAGCACACCATAGTGAACGGCATCATGCAATTGATAGCGGGCGATTTTCATGAGGTGTCCTGGGGGTGCTCTACAGCTTGCCGAACTCGAGGAAGGCGTCATACGGATCGCGGCCGCCGCGGATGGCCGTACGCATGCGTGAATCCGTGCTCATCGTCTTGACCGTTTCGGTAATGACGAACTCCGCGTGTTGGCGCTCGATTAGCAGCGTGCCGTCGCGATCGCCGAGGAGGTAGTCGCCCGGCGACACCGTGACGCCGCCGATGACTACCGGCACGTCGGTGGCTTCCAGGCGCCAGCTGCCGACGATGTCGATCGGGCTGGTGTAGCGGGCGAAAACCGGAAAGCCGATGGCTTCGATTTCGTCCGCGTCGCGCGAACCGCCGTCGATGTAATAGCCGCGGATGCCGCGCTGCTTGAGCGCCTCGGCGGCGAGATCGCCCATCGCCGAGCGCGCATGGTCATGCGGCTGGCACACCACCACGTGGTCGCGCGGCGCGCCCGACAACACCCTGGAAATGAAGAGTTCGAGCGATTCGCTGACCGTGATGGTCGGATCGGAGCGGCCGGTAACGGTAAATACCGGGCCGGCAAGCTTCATCCCGGGTGCAAGGCCTCTGATGTCGCGTGGCAATTCGTGGACGGGCAGGCCGTGGATGCGCAGGACATCGAAAAGACCAGGAGTGTTGCAGGTGGCCAGTTGATCGGCGAGTGAGGTCATTGGAGTTCTCTTTGCCAAAGGGCGGATAACGCGGATGCGCGCGTACGGTGTTGTGTCTCCTCGCGGCGCATCCGCGGCTAAGGGATTCTAGGAGCCGCGTCGGCGGCCTGTCGAATCACAAAAGTTGATGCTTCGATCAGTCCGGGGTATGGCTGGGCCCGATCCATTGCGCGCCTTGCCACTCGCCGCTGCAAGCAATCTCTCGGACGCAGTTCTGCAATACGGTGGTGGCGCACCTAACCGCTGTGGAGGATCGTCTCGTCGTCGGAACGGCCAGATAAATCCGCCTTAAAAAGGCTTCCGCGTCGATCCGCGCGGCGCTGAACACCCCACGCTCGATCTCCTGCTGAACCGCCACACGAGGCATCACCGTCGCGCCGTATCCCTGCGCAACGAGCGCTTTCTGCACACTCAAAGCATTGGTCCCGGCCGCAAAGGTAATCCCGACTCCGGCTGCCGCGCAGGCGTGTTCGACCAGACTCCGCAACCGATGCGGCGCACTCGGCAGAACCAGCGGCGCTTCTCCGAGTGCAGCTACGGTAACCGGATAGTCGTCGCTCAGGCCAATCGACGCCAACCCGACAAGGCTCAGCGATTCTTCGACCAGTGGCTTGACATCCAGCGCCGGCGAAGCTGCCGGGTCGTACAGCAGCGCCGCATCGATTTCGCCACTTTCGAGCCAGCCCAGCAAATGATCGGTATAGCCCACGGAAAGCGACACCCGTATCTGCGGAAACGCCCGCTGCAAGGCGCCCACTAACGGGCCGGTCAGCAACTCGCAGCTACTGGGCAGCAGACCTAAACTTACGGTGCCGGACACGAGTCCAGGTGTCGGCCGGATCTCCTGCTGCGCCGATTCCAATTCGCGCAAGGCTCGCCGCGCGCGATCGAGAAGGATCTGACCGGCCTCGGTCAGTTGCATGCCGCGGCGATCCCGCTCGAATAGCGGCGCACCCACGTCGTCCTCGAGCAACTTCAATTGCCGCGACACCGCGGGTTGCACGATATGCAGCAATTCAGCGGCGCGTGTCGCACTGCCTGTGTCGGCGATCGCAAGGAAAGTGCGGATCTGGCGGATATCCATGACAAGTCCGGTAGTTCAAACACATGCTGCCTGCAATCGACCAACACGCATGTCAGTGCGTAATACGGCGATCAGTTTTTGTCATTCGACAACGAATTGCACGCAATTCTAAGATGACTCCCTGCCAAAACACCATCGCGTTCAGCCGAGCGTTTACGCGAACGCTGCGCATATCGGAGACAAGCCACATGACAGTGAAGCCTAACCTCATCGGCGGACAATGGCGCGAAGGATCGAGTTCGATCGAGAGCATCAATCCGTCGGATACGCGTGAAAGCATCGGGCATTACGCACTCGCGGATGCGGCGCAAATGCGCGAGGCGGTCAGCGCGGCACGCGCGGCGCAACCTGCGTGGAGCGCCACGACGACTCAGGTGCGCAGCGATCTTTTGCTGAAGACCTCGATCGAACTCGCTGCCCGCAAGGAGGAAATCGGTGAGCTGGTCTCGCGCGAAGCAGGCAAGACGCGCGCGGAAGGCGTCGGCGAGGTATTGCGCGCCAGTCAGATCTTTCAGTTCTTTGCCGGCGAAGCGGTGCGTTATGGCGGCGAGAACCTGCCGTCGGTGCGTCCCAACATCAACGTGCAGATCAGTCGCGATCCGGTCGGTGTGGTGGCGCTGATTACGCCGTGGAATTTCCCGATCGCGATTGCGGCGTGGAAACTGGCGCCGGCGCTCGCATTCGGCAACACCGCTGTGCTCAAGCCTTCGGAAGAAACGCCAGGGGTCGCGTGGGAGCTGTTTCGCGTGCTGGAGCGCAATGGTCTGCCGGCCGGCGTCGCAAACCTGATCAACGGACGTGGCGCGGATGCCGGCGAGGCGCTGGTCGAAGGCGTCGACGCCCTGAGTTTCACGGGCAGCGTGCGCACCGGCCGGCGGCTCGCGCAGAGCGCGATCGCCAACATGGTGCGCGTTCAGCTGGAAATGGGCGGCAAGAATCCCCTCGTCGTTCTGGACGATGCGGACCTGGGCGTTGCGGTGGAATGCGCGCTCAACGGTTCGTTCTTTTCGGCGGGACAGCGTTGCACCGCATCGAGCCGCCTGATCGTGACCGAGGCGATCCACGACCGCTTCGTCGATGCGCTGCGCAAACGCATGCGTTCGCTGAAAATCGGCCACGCATTGGCGGCCGGCACGGACATCGGCCCGCTCATCAACCAGCGCCAACTGGATATGGTGCAAGGCTATATCCAGACCGGACGCGACGAAGGCGCGGAACTGGTCGAAGGCGGCGAGGCGTTTCAGTCCGGCACACCCGGCTTCTTCATGCAGCCCGCGCTGATGACCGCCACGTCCAACGGCATGCGCATCAATCGCGAGGAAGTCTTCGGTCCGTTCGCGACGGTCATCCGCGCGGCCGATTACGACGAAGCGCTGGCGCTCGCCAACGACACCGAGTACGGCCTCTCGGCGGCCATCTGCACGAGCTCGCACAAGTATGCGAATCACTTCCGCCAGCACGTCAAAAGTGGACTCGCGATGATCAACCTGCCGACTGCGGGCCTCGACTATCACGTGCCGTTTGGAGGCACCAGGGCATCGAGCTACGGCCAGCGTGAGCAGGGCACCTACGCGGTGGACTTCTACACGAACAGCAAAACGGCCTACGTCGGCTACTGAACCGGCCGGCCCTCCTTGATAACGATGGACGACAACAGGACCTGAGTGATGGAAAAGATCGGATTTATCGGCCTCGGCCGTATGGGCAAGCCGATGGCGGCCAATCTGCGCAAGCGAGGTTTCGAATTGGTCGTGATGGATTTGAACCGCGCGGCCGTGGCGGAACTGGTGGAGCTGGGTGCGCGCGCCGGCGAAAGCGTCGCGCAGATCGCCCGCGATTGCCCGATCGTCGTGACGATGCTGCCGAGTTCGGTGGAAGTGGAGCAGGTTGCACTGGGCGAAGACGGCATCTTCGCCCATGCCGCGCGCGGCAGCGTGCTGCTCGATATGAGCACGATCGATCCGCTCGCCACTGACCGGCTCGAAGCGCGGGCGCGCGAGCAGGGTCTCTCGGTGGTGGACGCACCGGTCGGCCGTCTCGCCGAGCATGCGGACCGCGGGGAATCGCTCTTCATGGTCGGGGCGAGCGACGCGGATTTCGCCCGCGTCAAACCGCTCCTCGATGCGATGGGCACCACGGTCTATCACTGCGGCGCCGTCGGCACGGGTGGGCGTACCAAACTGGTCAACAACTACGTCGCCGTCACGCTGTGTCAGGTGAATGCGGAAGCGCTTGCGCTGTCGCAGCGCTTCGGCCTCGACATCACCAGGACCCTGCAGGTGCTCTATGGCACCTCGGCGAGCAATGGCCAGCTGCGGATGAACTTCCCGAACAAGGTGCTCGCGGGCGACACCACGCCGGGCTTCACGATCGACCTCGCGCACAAGGACATGGCGCTGGTGCTCGGCGCCGCACACGCAGCGAAGGTGCCGATGCCGGTGGCGGCGGCCGTGTTCGAGTCGTTCAGTCTCGCGCGTGCCAGCGAGTACGGCCGCATCGATTTTTCGGGCATTGCCGACGCGATCTGCGATCTGGCAAAGATCGACAGGGCGCGCGTGCCGAAGGGCTGGACCGCTTCCTGAACCTGAAGACATGGTTGGCAGACTCGTAACGAGGACCCGGGGCGCGGGCAGACATGAACATGCCCGCTTCGCACCCCTAGGGGATTATCCGGATCAAAACTCAAAATATGTACACAGATGATAAAAGTGTTTATATTAACAATTCAACCCCACGAAGGGTAAGTCAAGGAGACAAGCATGTTGACGCAGACCAGTCCCACACTGGCGGACGGCACCAAGGTCGCTGATCTGGTGAACGTCGAAACGCGGGAAGTGCAGATGCGCACGCTCTCGGACCCCGAACTGTATGAACTCGAGATGGAGCGGATTTTCGGCAAGACATGGCTGCTGCTCGGCCATGAAAGCGAAATTCCGAATTCCGGCGACTTCATGGTTCGCGACATGGGGTCGGACTCGGTGCTGGTCACGCGCGACAAGACTGGCGAGATTCACGTCATGCTGAACGTGTGTTCGCATCGCGGCATGCGTGTCTCCACGCTCGACGCAGGCAACACGCAAATCCACACCTGCATTTACCACGGCTGGGCGTTTCGTCCGAACGGCCAGTTTCTTGGCGCGCCGGTCGAAAAAGAATGCATGCACGGCAAGATTCGCACCAAAGACGAGCTTTCGCTGAAAAAGGCGCGCATGACGCTGTACGGCGGCCTGATCTTCGCGACCTGGAATCTGAACGGCCCGTCGTTCGAGGAATTCCTTGGCGATGCGAAGTGGTATTACGACATGCTGTTCAAGCGCAGCGACAAGGGCATCGAAGTGCTCGGGCCGCCCCAGCGCTTCATCGTGCGCGCCAACTGGAAGGCGGCGGGCGAACAGTCGTCGGGCGACGGTTATCACACGTTGACCTTGCACCGCTGGCTCGGCGAAGTGGGCGCGTATTCGAAGAAAGATGAAAAGGGCGGTGATCTGAGCCCGGAAATGTATGGCGTCGAGATCAGTTCGCCGCACGGTCACGCGCTGCGCTGCATCGACCTCGGCCGCAAAATTCGCCGTCTCACCGGGCTCGACCCGGATCAGTTGACGGTCGAGCAGAAGCTCGACGTCCTGCCGCCCGCGGGAATGACCCGGGAAATGGTCAGCCAGCTCAAGCGCAATCTGAACGAAGGCCAATTGCAGGTGCAGACCTCGATGCCGCCTCAAGTGGGCGGCATGTTCCCGAACGTGCTGTTCGGTTTCCTCTATATTCCGCAGGCCGACGGCTCGGTGATCGGCTCGATCACGCTGCATGCCTATATTCCGCGCGGACCGGACAAGCTCGAGTTCGTCAACTGGATCTTCGCGGAGAAGGACTGCCCGCCCGAGGTGCGCGAGCAGATGCTCAAGCAGACCATCCAGCTGTTCGGCACGTCCGGCATGGTCGAGCAGGACGACTCCGATACATGGCCGCACATGACGCTCGCCGCCAAGGGCGCGCAGGGCAAGAAGCAGACGCTCAAATATCAGGCGATCTACGAAACCGGTGCGCCGGCGGGCTGGCCGGGTCCGGGCATCGTCAACGAAGGCTTCACGAAGGACGATACGCAATGGCATTGGTGGCTGCACTGGCGCGAACTGATGACCGCGGAAAGCTGAGCGCCGCGTGCCAATCAACGCCATTCAAGGAGACAGTGTGATGAGCGAAGTAAAAGAAGCCGTAGACCGTAGCGCAGTGCCGCAGCGCGCCCGCGTGCCGGTCGGTTCGGCCGTATATAACGCAGTGGTCGAGTTCCTGTACGACGAGGCGGTGCTGCTCGACGAGATTCGTCTGGAAGAATGGGGCGCGACGCTCGCCACGGATCTCGTCTACGCGGCGCCGCTGCGGCAGACACGGCCGTACGCGCAGCACGAGTCGTCGGTCATTCGTACAATGCAGCACTTTCACGACAACTATCGCTCGATCATGGGCCGCATCATGCGTCTCACGGGCACCAAGAGCGCGTGGGCTGAAGACCCGCCGTCGCGCACGCGGCGGCTCGTGACCAACGTGCTGGTGTATGAGGGCGATGCGGCCGGCGAATATGTGGTGTGCAGCAATCTGCTGGTGACGCGCAGCCGTTTTAACTTCGATGATCTGGATCTGATCAGCGGCGAGCGCCACGATGTGCTGCGCCGCAGCGGCGAAACGTTCAAGCTGGCGCGCCGCGAGATCATTCTCGATCAGGCCGTGCTGGGTACACCGAATCTGGCGATCTTTCTATAGCCGCTGCGGCTGTTTATGGTTTCTGGTGGCTTCGCGAGCCAAGGAAGTTGCCCCCGATTTCCGGGGGCTTTTTTATGCCCGCGTTTCCCTGTGGCTCATTCGTCGAAGGCTAGCCACGCCTCGTCGTCCGCGCACAGGTCGGTGGGGCGCGTGGCGAAGTCCAGAGTCGAGCCGACGATGCGAATCGCCTGTTCGGCTCGTACGGGTTGCTGGGCAAAGCAGTTACCGTTGGGACGCGCATGCACCTGAGCGTCGAGATTCATGCCGCGCCCTTTGGCGATGCCCGTCGCACGTCTGAGCACCAGCGCAGCTTCGGCCTCTTCGCCCGATAGCGTCGTCAGCGCCCAGCGCGCCATGCCGTGATACAGATCGATGCCCGCATACGGCGGCGGGCCCTGAATCACCGTACCCAGCACATGCCATTCGAGTAACGGGACACCGTCACGCGCGAGCGTCGAATGAGTGCGATCGTTTAGCCGCATCGGCACCTCGATGTCGTATTGACGTCGCAGCGTGCCGCGCGCCGCTGCGGCGATCGCCAGTCCGGAGAGTTCGAACAGATGGGTGCATTGCTCGCTGGCGTCCGTTACGCGCGTGACTTCGTGGGCGGTTGGCGTGAGCGCCATGCCGACCAGCGCCTGCAATTGCCCGGCGGCCTGCGCGCATAACGTATAGGGGCGGCGCGGCGCTGCGGCCTCGACGGAGATCACCTGTGCGTGCGTGCTGGCGACTTCGACGCGGAAGTGATGAAAGTCGTCTTCGAGCGCCGCGCGCGTCACGCGCTGTGACGTCCCGATGCGACTGCGGATCACGATGCGGCGCCTGAACATGAAGAAACCCTCGAAACAGCGTAAAAAAACAGCAATGACGGACGATTACGGCCTGCAAAATACTGACACTCTTATTCTTAAAGTGTACGATATCGCAAATTGTGTTCAATAAACAAGAGGCGTCGGCATGGCATTGCTTAAGGAGAAAGTGGGGCTCGTCACGGGCGCCGGCGGTGGCATCGGCCGCGGCGTCGCGCGGGCATTCGCGCGGGAAGGCGCGGCCGTAGTGATTGCCGAGATCGACGAGAAAACAGGTTCGCAGGTCGAGCGCGAAATCACGGCGATGGGCGCCCGTGCACTGTTCGTGAAGACCGACGTGACGAGCAAAACCTCGATCGAAGCAGCCGTGCAGCGCACGGTCGCGCACTTCGGCAGCATCGACATTCTGGTCAACAATGCCTTCATTCCCACGCCCAACGTGCTGTTCGAAGACAAGACCGACGAGATGTTGCAGCAAACCCTGACCTCGTCACTGTGGGCCACCTGGTGGGCGATGCGCGCGGTGATGCCGCATATGCGCGAGCGCCGTTGGGGCCGCATCGTCAATTTCTATTCGATCGACACCGAGACCGGCGCGTGGCTGCATGCCGATTACAATACCGCCAAGTCGGGCATCGTCGGTTTGACGCGCAGTGCGGCTTCGGAGTGGGGGCGCTTCAATATCACCGTGAACGCGATCGCGCCGACCGCGATGGGCGCGACCTTCTTCAAGCTGGCCGAAGAGAATCCGGGTTTTGCCGAACGTTCGGCCGCGGCGCGTCCGCTTGGCCGTTGCGGCGATCCGGAAGAAGATATCGGGCCGGCTGCGGTGTTTCTCTCGTCGGAGATGTCGCGCTTCATCACCGGCGAGACGCTGCATGTGGACGGTGGTCTGCATTTGCCGGGCTACAACTCGCGGCCGGCCAACGTGCCTGTGCGGGAGTACTGAGGGAAACGCGGATAAACAGAAGGGGCCCGGCGGGCCCCCCTTTACTGCGCATCATTGACGAAATTGAATACAGTCAGCGTTTTGCCACCTTGATGTCGGTCGCCTCGATATCCCAGGTGGCGGCCGTCTTGCCCTCATCGCGCAGCTGATACTTCAGAATGCGGCCTTGCGGGTTTTTCGGCAGCGTCTCGCGAAACTCGATGTAGCGCGGCAGGGCGTAATATGGAACGGCGTCGGTAGCCCAGTGGAACAGGGCCTCGGCAGTGAGGGCCGAACCCGGATTCAGAATGGCGGTGACTTTGACGTCGTCCTCGCCTTTGTCCGATGGTACGGCGTGGACCGCGACCTCGGCGATATCGGGGTGGCGTGCAAAGGCCGATTCCATCTCGAAGCTGGAAATATTTTCGCCACGGCGGCGCAAATAGTCTTTTTTGCGGTCTACGAAATAGAAGAATCCATCGTCGTCGAACTTGCCTATATCTCCGGTATGGAACCACATGTTGCGCATCAGCTTCAGCGTCTCCTCGGGACGGCGCCAGTAGCCCATGAACATGATGTCCGGTCGCAGCGGACGGCAGACGATTTCGCCCGGCGTATTGGCTGGCAGCTCGCGGTCGAGATCGTCCACGATGCGTACGTCGAAGTCGGCGATGCGCTTGCCGGACGACCCGGGCGCCGCGTATTCGCCGGCCGGCAGCGAGGTGATCACGCATGCTTCCGTGAGGCCGTAGCCGTTGCCACCCACCTGTCTCGCGCCGAAGCGTTCGCGCCAGACCTTCTTGTTCTCTTCCGTGAACGGATTACCGCGCACCGTATGAATCTGGCCGAAACAGCGCCTTGCCGCTTCGTGATCCGGCGCATTGGCGAGCAGGCCGCCCATGCCGCCCAGAATCGACGCAATGGTCGCGCCGCTGCGTTCGACTTCGGGCCAGAAATTGGACACCGAGAAACGCGGAATGATCGCCACGCGCGCGCCGACCAGAATATTCGACAGGATGCCCACCGCCAGCGCGTTCATGTGGAACAGCGGCAGCGGCGTGATCGTCACGTCGTCTGCGCTCGCCGGGCCCGCGCGCAATTGCAGACGCGCCAGATTACACATGAAGTTGTAGCTGATCATGCAGCCCTTGGACGGGCCGGTGGTGCCGGATGTATAGATCAGGCTGGCGAGGTCCCACGGGTTCGGCTTGCGCTCGAAGGGCGTGTCGTCCTGACCGCGGTGGGCGTCGAGCGGCGCAAGCGGCAAGGGGCCGCAAGTGGCAGCCGTGACGGCCGCCGCGCTCGCGTCGGCGCTGCGATACAGCACCTGCTTCACGTCGGACAGTTGCGCCGCCACGGCGGCGATTCGGTCGAGATAGTCGGCTTCGCAGATCACGAGCGGCGCGCCGGCGTCGGCGATCTGATGGCGCAGGAATTCGCCGCGCAACGCCGTGTTGATCGGTACGCTGACGGCGCAAAGTTTGTTGACCGCGAGCCACGAGATCACGGCGTCGACGTTGTTGTCGAGCATCGTGACGACGGTTTGCCCGGCCTGAACCCCGAGCGATGCCAGCGAGTGGGCGAGGCGTGTGGAAAGACGGTCGACGTCCGCGTAGGTGTACAGCGCCCCCGAAAAGTCGAGCAGAACCCGGTCCGGATGCGCCGCAACGGCGCGCTCGAGTGCGGCGATAACGGTGTCCTGTTCGCCGGGCGACCACGTCTCTGCTCTTCCCATACCAGCCATATCAACCTCTCCGAAAATGAACTGGGTGTGAATCGGGCGACCTGCCCAGAAATTCTAACCCGAGAATTGAATTCTAGTGCTTGTATTCCGATCCTGATCTGCGGGGAAACCCGCACACTTTTATAAAAACTGATCAACTTATGGCTAAACAGACCACCTCATCGAAAACAGGCACGTCGAAGATCGCCGCCGGACAACCGGTGAAGAAACGCGCCGTCGCGGAGAAGAGCAGCAAGAGCGCGGCGCAGTCGGTGGCGCCTGCGCCAAAGGCACGCAAGAGCCGCGCGCCTGCCGTGCAAGCCTCGCCGGCTGCGTCTCCAGCGCCTGCCGGCGCACCCGCCGCACCCGCCGCGGCCCCGCGCCGCCGGCGCAGCAATCGCCGCTCCGAACAGACCATCGACAACATCTTTGCGGCGACGGAAAAGGTCGTGCTGGAGTCGGGGGCGGACCGCATTTCCATTCTTGAAGTGTGCGAAACGGCGGGCGTCTCGCGGGGCACGTTTTACCGTTATTTCGCGTCACAGGACGAACTGCTCGAAGCGTTTTCGCGCCACAAAAGGGAGAACTTTCATAAGTCGCTAGCCGAACTGCTGGTGCGCTATCAGGATCCGGACGAGCGCTTCGACGTCGTCATCAACTATCTGCAGGACTACCTCGACGCGGGCAATTCCCGGCGCATGCTGCTGGTTGCACCGGAGTTCGCGCTGCGGTTCTTCAAACGCATCTTTCATGACGCCGTGGTGCGCTTTCAGGACTTGCTGTCGCCGGTGTTCGACGCATGGGACGAGCGTCTGGGCGTCAAACTCGATCGCGAACTGATCTGCGACCTGCTGATCCGTTTCGTCATGAGTGAACACCTTGTGTCGAACGAGTCGGAACGGGGCGCGATGCAACGCCGTATCGGCCGTCTCATCGATTCAATCCGCTTCGGCGGCGTGACGCGGGCACGCCGCTGAGCGTATGACGTTCACGCGCGCCATGGCTTCCAGCGAGCGTCCTGGCGCCGGCTTTCTGGCCGGGGCGGACGCGTCGCCATGCAGCAATGCCAGTGGCAGCAGAAGGGGACAGCCAGCCGGAGGCAGGCATCGAGGAATTCGCGAGGAGCCCACGTAAACGTTAATTTGAACACATTTGCATTAAGTGGCTAACATTGGCATGATGTCGAACAGTCTGATCTGCTTCGCGCATCTGGCTTTCGTGCGTCCGGGTGTCGGTGAACCGCAGACAGGTCTATCCCACATCTGCGCCGTCGAGCGCCAGGAGACATCATGCTCATCGACCTTCATGCCCACGCTCCGCATCCGGGCTACTACAACCAACACCCCCACTGGGGCCCGTTCTTCGAACAGCACGAGGACGGCGACGTCAAGCTGCGGGTGGGCGACTGGATCCTGACGCTGGGTTCCCCGGAGCGCAAGGCAGCCGTGCGCTCCGGCAAAGGACTGAAGCTCGACGAGTACTTCGCGCGCTGGGCCAATCCGAACGTACGTCTGGCCGGTATGGATGCCGCGGGCCAGAATGCCCAGGTGGTGTCGGTGCCGTCGCATTGCTACATGTACTGGGCAGAAGCGGACTTTTCGGTGCGCTATGCGAAGAAGGTCAACGACACGCTCGCTGAATACTGTTCCGCCGCGCCCGATCGTCTGATGTTCTGGGCGCACGCGCCGCTGAACGTGCCGGAAGAAGCTGCGAAGGAAATTCGCCGTGCGTGCGGTGAACTCGGTGCAAAAGGGCTCGTGGCGGGCGGCGCCAATTTCGGCGGCCTCGAATTCGATTCGCCGGAACTCGATCCGGTCTGGCAGGCGCTGTGCGATCTCGACTTGCCGATGTTCATCCACGGCTACAATCAGTCGGTGACGTGGGGCAAGAAAGCCAACGAGGACCGCTACGAGACCACGGCGATTGTCGGTATGCAGTACGACGAAACGCGCTGCTTCTGGAATCTGATTTGCGGCGGCGTGTTCGACCGCTTCCCGGATCTCAAGGTGTACATCACGCACGGCGGCGGCTACGTGCCTTACCAGCTTGGCCGTCTCGCGCAGTGCAATACCAATCTCGACTTCGCGCACAACAAGAAGCCGGTGCTGGACTATCTGAAGAACTTCTATTTCGACGTCGAGCTGCACGAGGTGCCGATGCGCCAGGCGCTGATTGACATCATTGGCGCGGACCGGATTCTGTACGGCAGCAACTTCGGCGGCAGCGACGCGGTGCGTCACGATCTCACCGACGGTTTGCGTTTGTCGGAAGAAGACCTGCAAAAGATCCGTTGGCAGAACGCCTGCAAGCTACTGCATCTCGACCCCGCGAAAATCGGTGCACCGGCGCCGAAGCAGGCGGTGAGCGTATGAAGCTCGCGCGCTGCACGGACGGCGGCGCGCCGTTCTGGGCCGTCGTGGATACGGAGCGTGGCGAAGCGACCCCGATCAGCGGGTCGTTCGCCGAATGGGCGCCGGCACTCACCGCAAGACCGGAGGACGGCGCCGCCGCTCTCAAACTCGCAGGTGCGCCGCGCAAGCTGGGCGAGTTGCGCCTGCTACCGCCGGTCGAACGGAGCAACCGCGTGGTCGTCGCCGGCGCTAACTATGCGAAGCACCTGAATGCCGACTTCGGTATGAAGAGCCATAGTCAGCCGGTAGCATTCCTGAAGGCCTATGGCGCGCTGATCGGCGCGCGCGATCCGATTCGCTATCCGCCGCTGACCAAAGAACTTGACCACGAAGTCGAACTGGTTGCCGTGATCGGCGCGCGGCAGGTGAACCGTGCTGATCCGCTTGGCAGTGTGCTGGGCTACACGGTGGGCAACGACGTCAGCGCGCGCGATCTGCAACGCAGCGGGCCGCCGGGCGTCGGCATGGATCTGTTCGCCGCGAAGAGCCAGGATCGCTCGACGGGTCTCGGCCCCTGGATCGTCACGCGCGACGAATTCGCGCCCGGCAGTCCGGCCTTGCGCATGACGCTGAAAGTGAACGGCGAGACGCGCCAGGACGCATCGTCGGGAGAGATGACGTGGGACGTGGCGGCGCTGGTGCGTTTCGTTGACGAGCGCTCGCGCTTCGAGGCGGGGGATGTGCTGTTCACCGGCTCGCCGGAGGGCACGGGCCAGGGGACAGGCCGCTTCCTGAATCCAGGCGACGTGGTGGAAGCCTCGATCGAGGGCATCGGCACATTGCGCAACGTCGTATCGGCAAACGAATCAGCATGAAGGGAGACAGCGGTATGACTTTGAAAAACAACAAGGTGGTCGTGGTCGGCGCGGGTCTGATGGGCACCGGCATCGCGCATGCGTTCGCGAGTTCGGGGTTCAGCACGGCACTCGTCGACTCGGACGAAAACGCGCTGGAACGCGCGCACAAAGGCATCGGCAAGATTCTCGACGACGGCGTGCGGCTCGGTAAATTTCAGGTCACCGCGGCCGATGCCGCGAAGGCACGGCTCACTATCAAGACCGACCTCGCTGCCGCCGCGAACGGTGCGCATCTGCTGATCGAAACCGTCTCGGAGAAACTCGCGGTCAAGCAGGCGGTGGTCGCGCATGCAGCCGACGTGATGGCCGACGGCGCGCTATACGCGACCAACACCTCGGCGCTCAGCGTGACCGAAATCGCCACGGCGGTAGCGCATCCGGAACGCGTGATCGGCATGCATTTCTTCAACCCCGTGCATAAGATGAAGCTGGTCGAACTGGTGCGCGGCCTTGCCACCAGCGACGAAACCGTGGCGCTCACGCGCGAGTATTCGGATGCGATCGGCAAGACGTCGATCATCGTCAACGAATCGCCCGGTTTGACGACGAGCCGCATGTCGGCTCTCGCCGGCAACGAGGCGATGTGGATGTTGCAGGAGGGCGCGGCCAGCGCGGAGGATATCGACACCGCGCTGCGTCTCGGCTTCAATCATCCGATGGGGCCGCTCGAGCTTGGCGATCTCACGGGCTGGGACACGCGCCTGTCGGTGCTGAGGTATCTCCATCAGACACTCGGCGACAAGTTTCGCCCGTGTCCCCTGATCATCAAGATGGTGGCCGCGGGACGCCTTGGCCGCAAGACCGGCCATGGCGTGTATCGCTACGAAGACGGTCAGCGGGTGCCCGGCTCGGGTCTGAAGGGGAGTGCGCTATGAGCCGCGATGTCGTGATCGTGGGTGCGGCGCGCACGCCGATCGGCAAGTTTCGCGGCGCGCTCGCGGGCGTGCGTGCCGATCATCTGGGTGCGCATGTGATCGATGAACTGGTCAAACGTGTGGGGCTCGCGCCGGAAGTCGTCAACGACGTAATCTTCGGCTGCGTCACGCAGATTGGCGAGCAGTCGGCCAATATCGCGCGCACGTCGTTGCTCGGCGCGGGTTGGCCGGACCGCATCCCGGGCCTCACGATCGACCGCAAATGCGGCTCCGGCGAGGAAGCGGTGCACGTCGCCGCGGGTCTGATTGCATTCGGTGCGGCCGAGGTGGTGGTGGCCGGCGGCGCGGAAAACATGAGCCGCGTCCCGATGGGCAGCAATCGCGATCTGCATGGTGAGGCGTTCGGCTGGATGGCGAGCGAGCGGTACGAGCTGACGAGCCAGGGTGAAGCAGCCGAGCGTCTGTGCGACAAGTGGGAACTCGGGCGCGAACAGCTCGATGCGTTCGCGGTGGAGAGCCATCGGCGTGCGGCGGCCGCGGCAGCGGAAGGCTGGTTTGCGCGCGAGATCGTCCCCGTGCCGGTGCAGCGTCTGCGCGAGAAGTCGCAGGAAGGCGAGGCGCCGCTTTTCTCCGCGGATGAAACAATCCGTCCCGGCACGCATGCCGAGAAGCTCGCCACGCTGAAGACGAGTTTTCGCAGCCAGGGGCGCCTGACGGCCGGCAATTCGTCACAGATATCGGACGGCGCGGCGGCCCTGCTGCTGATGTCCGCCGGCCAGGCGAAGGCGCTCGGCGTGAAGGCGCGCGCACGGGTGCGGGCGGTCGCCACCGTCGGCGCCGATCCGACCTTGATGCTCACCGGTCCCATTGCGGCGACGCGTGAGGTGCTGGCGAAGGCTGGGCTTGGCATCGACGATATCGATCTGTTCGAGGTCAACGAGGCCTTTGCGTCCGTGCCGCTCGTGTGGATGAAAGAACTCGGCGTGCCGCATTCGAAGCTGAACGTGAACGGCGGGGCGATCGCGCTGGGCCATCCGCTGGGCGCGAGCGGGGCACGCATCATGACCTCGATGCTGCATGAGCTGGAACGGCGTGGCGCGCGCTATGGCTTGCAGGCGATCTGCTGCGCGGGCGGCCTCGGCACGGCGACGATTATCGAGCGGCTGGACTGAAGCGTGCGCCGGTATATCGAGGAAAGTTCTGGAAAGCATACGGCGCGCTAAAACAGCGCGCCGTTTTTCGTGCGACTGAAATAAGCTGCTGAAATCGGTCAGCCTCGCCGTTACTTCGCGAGTTCCGCATCGATCGCCGCCACGAGACGCGGATCGTCCGCCGCGACGTCGGGGGCAAAGCGCGCGACCACGTCACCCTTGCGGTTCAGCAGAAACTTTTCGAAATTCCACAGCACTTCGACCGGATCGCCCGATTCGATGCCATAGCCTTTCAGCCGCTCACGAAATGGACCGTCGCCGATCGCCGACGGTTGCGCGCCTGTCAGTGCCGCATACAACGGATGCTTGTCTTCACCCGTCACCGAAATCTTCGAGAACAGCGGGAAGTGCACGTCGTAATTCGTCGAGCAGAACGATTTGATTTCTTCGTCGGTGCCCGGCTCCTGGCCCTTGAAGTTGTTGGCAGGAAAACCCAGCACTTCAAGACCGGCTGCGCGCTTATCCTGATAGAGGCTTTCCAGCCCCGTGTACTGTGGCGTTAGCCCGCATTTCGACGCTACATTGACGACCAGCAGCACCTTGCCGCGATACTGCGCGAGGTTGCCGGGTGCGCCGTCGATAGTATTAACGGGAATGTCGTAAATCGATGTGCTCATTGCGAGTCCTCTGGTTGCAGACAGATGAAAAGTGCTGATCTGCACTGTACGTGATTCTGTGCGATCGCGTGCGGCGTGCGGCGTGCTCCTGGCCGGGCACGAGCGCCGAACTACTGCTTGACGAAGTAGCGCACGAATACATGGCCGGCCGCGAAGCGAAATAGCTCGACCGTTTCGATCACGCGCTCAGTGCCGATCACCACGTTACGCACGTAGCAGGCAGCTTCGTTGCTGTTGATGATCTTCGCGACCGGTTCGGCGCGGATGTTCGCCCGCTGGTTCTCCCACATGTACTCGAGCACAGGCCACCCGTCCTGCGGCGGCTGGCCGATGTATTCGATCGTGAGTCCCGCGGGCGCGACCCGCCGGTAAGCGGCAAAGAAGGCAGCCTTGTCGCCGGTGTTCCAGTGTTCGGTCTGGTCGTGCAGGAAGGTTGCGATTGTTTCGGCCGTTTCGGTAGTGGACATGATCGTTTCGCTTGAAAGGAACGCACCTTCGTGCTTCGAAGACGCTTCGTGGGAACACGTCAAAGATCCGCGCCGCGCACATTGCGCGCCGTGCCGTTGCGCCGATCGGATTCACCCCAGCCGAGCCAGCGATCCGGCTCGCGGGTATCGCCGACGCGGCGCCAGCGGCCTTCCTGCTGCGCCGTAATCGGAAAGCCGCCGACAAAGTCGATCATCTCGCCTTTCGGGCAGGGCAGATATTCCCACTCCTGATGCCCGTCTAGCACGATACGTGCACTCTCGACGAAGTAACTACCGTCCTTATGCGTGACGTTGCCTTCGATATCGGTGGTCGTGCGGATTTCGCCTTTGTGGTTCTGGAAGATCGCATAGCCGAGATTGTCGTGGCCGACCATGAAGGAGCCCGCGTCCCACGTGCCGTCCTTGTAGACGGTCGCGAACGACCACCAGATCACATGCATCTTGTTGTTGACGACCAGGTCCTTCCTGAAGTGGATCGCGCCGCCTTCGGCCATATACGCCTGGTCGAAACACATCAAACCTTTGACCTTGCGGCCGTCGCAGGTGCCGGCGATATCGTAGATCTGCGAGACATAGAACGTGCCCCATTCCGAGCCCGGCAGATACCACTGCATGCCTTGCCCGAGCAGTGGGCCGCTCAGATCGAACAAGCCGTCCTCCTGCCAGCTCAGGCGTTCGCCCGAAGCCGTCAGCCGCCAGGCTGCACCGGGTTCGCCTTCGAGGCTCGACCAGCAGGCCGTATCACCGTCGAGCCAGCGTTGCGGGAATAGCGTCATCGCGCGCGGCTCGATGCGCGACTTATCGATGCGCAGATGCTGGCCATCCACCCGTGTCGACTGGTAGACGAATCTGGTCGGATTCGGCGTGCTGCCGGGTTCGTTGACGGCGCGCACGAAGGCATAGATTTCGCCGTCTTCGTCGCGCACGCAACCGAACGGCATGCCCTTGGTCAGTTGCAGCCCGTAAAAGCCGCGCAAATCATGCATGGCGCGGCCGCTTACTTTCTGCGGCGCGACCAGCGTCTGGAAAGTGAAATTGCCGCGTTCGGGAATAGTGTCGAAGTGCTTCATGGGTTTTTCGAAAGAATTCGTGCTGTGAGGATGCGCAGAATGCTGGCGCGCCGCTGGAAAACGCGGGGGCAGTCCCGGAGTCAGTCCCGTCGTCAGTCCCAGACGACCGGCACGGACTTCGCGCCCCGCAACTGGGCGCCGGCAATTTTCGGCGCCGGCTTGCCGGGATCCAGCCGCACGTTCGGAAACAGATCGAGGATCGCATTCACCGCGCACTGCAATTCCACCTTGGCAACGAACTGTCCGATGCACATATGCGTGCCGAAACCGAAGCCGAAGGAGGGCTTGGGTTTGCGGTCGATGTCGAAGGTATCTGGGTTATCGAACGCATCTTCGTCGCGGTTCGCGGAGATCACCATGCACTGCACCAAGCCGCCTTTGGGCACCTTCACGCCGCCGATCTCGACGTCGCGCGCCGCTTGCCGCACCTTGAAGGTGGCGACCGGTTCGAAACGCACAGCTTCGTCGATCAGACGCGGGACCAGCGTGCGGTCGTTGCGCACGCGCTCGACCAGTTCCGGACGCTCGAGCAGCAGCGCCATGACCGAACTGAAGGTGCGCGTGGTGGTTTCACCCGCCGCGGGCAGCAGCGAGCGCACGAAGGTGGTCACTTCATGGTCGTCGAGCATGTGGCCTTCGTACTCCGCACGCATGAGGCGGCTGATCAGATCGTCGCCGTGGGCGCCCTCGGCGCGGCGCTGCACCACGACTTCTTTCACCGCGTCGTAGAGATGTTTGACGGCCGCCGCGGCGAGCGGGCCGTAAATCCTGATTTTGTCCGGGTCGATCTGGTTGCCGGCCACCATCGAAAGCGCCCACGTTGCGTACTGATTGAAACGCGCGGTGTCGTCCGTCGGGAAGCCCATCAGCGCGTACATCTCGCGAATCGGGAAGTACAGGCCGAAGTCCATCAGTTCGGCCTGCTTGTTCGGCACGAGCGGCTCGAGAAAATCCTGACGGATCACACGGTCGAGTTCGGGCCGCCAGCGGTTCACCGTCTCCGGCATGAAGACAGGCTGAAGCAGGCCACGCGCGCGGCGATGAGCGTCGCCGTCCATCGCAAGCACGATCAGGCCGTCGAAAAACGCGCCGAGACCTTCGGCGATGAAGCCGCTGGTGAAGGTCGTGGCATCCCGCATCACAGCCATCACGTCCTGATACTTGAAGAGCGTCACCGCGCATTGCGCCGCTTTGGCGCCCGCATTGGTCGGGACGCCGAGCCTCGTGGCGACGAAATCGCCCTGCATCACAGGTTGCGTATGGCGCATTTCGCGGCACAACGCCTGCAAATCGAGGTCGGGGCCTCGAAAGGTATCGGAGACGGCGTGGTAGGCCGCCTCCAGATCAAGCGTGAGGCCTTCCTGCGTGGGTGCGTTCATGTGTGTCCTCATGGGTCTTCTTGCGGCCCGGATGCTTCGTGTGGCGATGCGGCAAAGGGGCTCGTGATGTGAGCGTAGGGGGTGTCTGTCCTGCTGTGCAGCTTAGCGAGCCATGGCCGCGCTGTCCGCCAGGTTCGTTTGACGCGCCGTCAAACTTGCCGTGAGACGAGTAATGCGGCGATACGGGTTCATCGCTATAGGCGCAGCCCGCCCGAATCGCTTATATAGACATGTCGAGTAAAAGTGTTCATTTTCAGATCGCGATGTCGTACGCCCAAGCGTTGGACCCGAACGTCTCAGATCTCTACACCGTGGCTCACGGCGGCGAGCTGGTGCGTCGCGAGCGCATGGCGCCGCCGCATCTGTCGGTGGACGCGCATCTGACTACGCCATCGATCGAGGTCAATGTGCGCACGTTCACGCTCGACGGCCCGCTCGATGCGGTATTCCGTCCGTCGATGGGCTATCTGGATCTGTCACTCGATTCGCGCGAACGCGGCGCGTGCGGCGCATTCCGCGGCGGCGCGGGGGAAACAGCATTTGGCCGGCTGGGCGAGACTGTGCTGGTGCCACCCGGGCAGACTTTCCATGTGCGGTGTGCTTCGATGCAACGGCGCGTGGTCTGCTGCATGTTCGAGCCCGCGCGCTTCGACCAGTTGCGCGACTGGCAATGGGACGCAGCCCGGCTGGAACTGTGCCGCGATTTGCGGGTGGCGCAGGTACGCGACGCGATGTTGCAGCTGGCCGGTGAAGCACTCAGTCCTGGTTTTGCCAGCGCGGTACTCGCCGAAAATCTGTTGATGTCGATGCTCGTGCATATCGCGCGGCACGTTCGCGGCGCCGCGCCGCGTGCGAACCAGGGCGAGGGCAGCAAGCTCGCGCCGTGGCAGTTGCGCCTGATCCGTGAGCGTGTCGAGGGCGCGTACGGACCGTCGCCCGGTGTGATCGAACTGGCGCAGGCATGCCGGATCAGCGCCCGGCACCTGTCGCGCACTTTCAGGAACAGCACCGGCGTAACCTTGAGCGCGTTTATCGCCGACGCACGCATCCGCCAGGCCAAAGGACGGCTGGCCGACGCCGACGTGCTGATCAAAACGGTTGCATACGAATGCGGCTTCACCAGTTCCGCCGCGTTCGGCGCGGCGTTTCGCAAGGTCACCGGCCGTACGCCGCGCGCTTACCGGCTCGATCTGTTGGGCTTGCGAACGGCGCCTGGACACGACATGTCCGTTGGGCGATAGTTTGACCGCCCAGCGCGACAACTAGAGATTCTGTTCGGCGGCTCGTTTTCATAGCATTCAGACACGCAGCGCGAATCATTGCGCGCGCGGTCCGAATAGTCCAGACAGCCGAACGGAGACACCATGTCCACGCTGTATAGCCAGCTCCTTGCCGATCCCGCCGCACTCGTCAGCGCCTGCTATGACGACGCCTTCCGGTTCACCCCGCAGCAGATTAACGACATACAACTGAGCGGCGCACGCCGGCGCTTCGCAGAAATGCGCACAAAAATTCCGGTGCTGGAGCGTCTCGCCGCTGAACAGGGCATCGATGCGATCGACAGCATCGACGACGTCGCTCCTTTGCTGTTCGCGCATACGGTGTACAAGTCGTATCCGCTGTCGTATCTCGAACGCGGCCAGTTCGACAAACTCACGCGCTGGCTCAACGGTTTGACCACGGAAGACCTGAGCCACGTCGACGCATCGGGCATCAAGCTGATCGACGACTGGATCGATCTGCTCGACGCCCAAACGAATCTGCGCGTGTTCCATACGTCAGGCACCACAGGCAAGCTGTCTTTTCTACCGCGCACCGATCACGAGTGGCGCCAGAACATCACGCTATCGGCGAGCCGTATTCGTGACTGGCGCGCTCCGGGTAGTGGTCCCGATCTGATCGCGAACCCGCGTCCCTTGATCGCGCCGACCTATCGCAAGGGCGCGAGCGCCGCTGCGCGCGGCAGCGGTTATCAGGTCGAGATGTACGCGGGCGGTGAGCACAACGCATTGTTCATGTATCCCGACGCGCGTTTTTCCGCGGACGTCGCCTCGCTATCGGGCCGTCTCGCCGCCGCCGAGGCGCAGGGTGAACTCGGTTCATTGCATATCTCAGACGCCTTGCTGGCGAAGCGCGAGGAACTCGTGCGAGTGGAGCGCGAACGCCCCGAGCAACTGCGCAAGTTCTTCGCCGAAGCGATCGACCGCTTCGCCGGCCGCGACGTCTACATGGGTGCGGTCTGGACGATCCTGTACGAGACCGCCGCCGAAGGTCTTGCGCGAGGCGCCCGCCAGGTATTCGGCAACGGCAGTGTGTTGCACACGGGCGGCGGCAAGAAAGGTAAGAACATGCCCGACAACTGGCGCGAGCAACTTGTCGAGTTCCTTGGCTTCGACAACTTCTATGAGTTCTACGGCTGCAGTGAACAGATGGGTTTCTGTATGCGCTGCGACGAAGGCCACTATCACGTGCCGCCTACCACCATCGCGTTCCTGCTCGATCCGGCGACCGGCAAACCGCTGCCACGCAAAGACGGTTTGACGGGCCGCTTTGCTTCACTCGATCTGTTGCCGGGCACCTACTGGGCGGGCCTCGTGACCGGCGACGAAATCACGTTGCACGGGCACGAGAAACCCTGCAAATGCGGCCGCAGCGGCCCCTATTTGCTGGCTGCGATCCGCCGCTATAGCGAGAAGGAAGGCGGCGACGACAAAGTGATTTGTGCCGGCGCCCCGGCCGCGCACGACGAAGCGCTTAACTTCCTGACCGAACTTTCCGAGTAAGCCGATCATGACCCCTTCCTACAACGTACCGCTGATCATTCGCGGCAAGCTCATCGAAGGCGACGCGCTGACATTCGGCGGCCGCCGCGGCGGCGTGTCCTTCACGGCGCCAGACGTGAGCCGCCATGTCGACGAACTGACGCTGCGCGCGCCGTCGCAGATGGCCGACCTGTACACGCTGAGTCTCGAGCAGATCGTCGACTATCTGGTCGAACTTGGCCAGCACCTCAATTTTGCCGACAACCGTCATTTGCAACAGGCCTTCGAGCTGTCTTGCGCCACATCCGGGCTGTCGGAAAGCATTCTGCGTTTTCACTACACACGCACGCCGCGCCTCTTTCAACGCGACGAGCTGTACAACATCGTTGCGCGTTCGGTCGGCGCCGAGTATCTGGAGGGCTGGGTCGAGCAGCCGGGCAGTCTGCCGGGCGTCAAGGCGCGCACCCGTGCATTCGGTGCGCGCTGCGTCCACGTGATTGCGGGTAATGCGCCGGTGGTCGCGGTACTGACGCTGATTCGCAACGCACTCACACGCTCCGACGCGATTATCAAGGCGCCGTCGAACGATCCGCTGACGTCCATGGCGCTGGCCCGCACCATGATCGACATGGCGCCGGATCATCCGTTGACGAAACATTTGAGCGTCGCTTACTGGAAGGGCGGCGACGAAGCGGTGGAGCGGCATATCTACGATCCGCGCAAGGTCGAGAAGCTGATTGCATGGGGCGGTTTCGATTCGGTCAAGCACATTACGCGCTATCTGCAACCTGGCCTCGATCTGATCACGCTCGATCCGAAATTGAGCGGCACGATCATCGGCCGTGAAGCCTTCGCCGATGAGGCGACGCTGGCCAGCGTGGCGAGGCGCCTCGCGCTCGATGTCGGTGCGCAGAACCAGGAAGCCTGTGTGAGCGCGCGCGTGATCTACGTGCAGTCGGGCACCGACGAAGCCGGTCTCGCGCGCTGCGCGAAGCTTGCTGAACTCACGTTTGCGGCACTGCAGAGCTTGCCCGAGAACCTTTCCACTCCCCACAAGGCTTTCGATCCGCAGCTGAAAGAAGAACTCGACGGTATTCGCGTGATCGGGGACGACTACACGGTCTTCGGCGGCAGAAGCAATGAGGGCGCGCTGATCGTCTCGCGCGACGGCGCGCCGGTCAGCTTTTCACGCATCCTCGGTTGCCGCGTGGGCAACCTGGTGCCGATCGACGAGATCGACACCGCCGTGCGTTCGGTCAACGCGTATACGCAGACCATCGGCATTTTTCCGGAGGCACTCAAACACACGTTGCGCGACCGCCTCGCCTATCAGGGGGCGCAACGGCTGGTGTCGCTAGGCGCGGCCGCGACCTTGCAGCATAACCTCGACCGCCAGGATGCCATCGAACCGATTCGCCGCACTGTGAAATGGGTCACGGAAGAAACGGCCGATCCAGTGCTGGTCGAATCGCTGGCGGGCTAAGCGCGGTCGCGCCGCGCTTGCGCAATCAACTTTAACGGAAGGAGCGAAACCTATGAATTCGATGGACGGCAAGGTCATCATGATTACCGGGGCGAGCAGCGGCATAGGCGAGGCGACCGCCAGACGGCTGGTCCAGCAGGGCGCCAGACTCGTGTTGGGCGCACGGCGCACGGACCGCCTGAAGCATCTGGCGGAGCAACTCGGCGGCGATGCCAGCGTGTTGTGGGCGGCCACCGACGTCACGCAAGCTGCCGAGCTGCAACAACTCGCAGAGAAGGGGCGCGAGCGGTTTGGCCGCATCGACGTGCTCGTCAACAATGCCGGCATCATGCCTGTATCGATGATCGCGCAAGGCTGCGTGGACGACTGGAACCGCATGATCGACGTGAACATCAAGGGCGTGCTGTACGGCATTCATGCCGTGCTCGGCGGCATGCTGGAGCAGGGCTCGGGGCATGTGATCAATATTTCATCGGTGGCGGGATTGACGGTGGGGCCAGGCGGCGCCGTCTATTCGGCGACCAAGTTCGCGGTGCGTGCGATCAGCGAGGGTTTGCGTCAGGAATGCGCGGGCAAGGTGCGCGTGACCTCGATCTGCCCAGGTCTCGTCGCGAGCGAACTCACCGACAGCATCACGGTGCCGGCTTTCCGCGAGCGCGCGCAAAAACTGTTCGAGGGCGCCATGTCACCGGACGTGATCGCCGACGCTATCGTCTATGCGATTGCGCAACCGGAACATGTTGCGGTCAACGAGATCGTCGTGCGGCCGCTGTCGCAAAGTTTCTGAAGCGGAGAATGATCGGCGGTGTGAGAACGAGTCGCCTTTTGCCGTCGATCAGCACTACAATGCATTAGCCGAACACCGCTGCGGATTGCGCCGGTCAGCGCGCATTCAACCGCATCGGCGGTGCTTCGTTTCCCCTGCATCGTGTGCCGCCTACCCATGCCTTTGACGCTTACCGATACCGCTGCGCCTGCTACGTCCGCAGCACTCGCGTCGCCCTCGCGAAAGCGGGCCACGCTCAGCCGTCTATTGAAGGAGGCACGCATCGCGTTTTCGGAGAAGGGCCTCGCTGGCGCGCGGGTAGACGATATCGCGCGGGCAGCGGGCGTGACCAAGCAGCTCGTCTATCACTATTTCAGCAGCAAGGAACAGTTGTTCGCCAGCGTGCTCGACGAGTCCGCGCAAGACGTACTGGCCGATCTGCTGGCGCTCGAACTCGATCACCTGCCGCCGGTGGAGGCATTGCGGGTTTTTCTGCAACACGCGATCGATCAATACCGGCTCGACCCGACGCTGGGCTCCCTCGCGCAGGAGAGCCTGCGCTTCCACGAGCACCACACGCACCCCGTCGAACGCAACCGTTTCGTCGATCTGGCGCCCGCACTGGTCGCGCAAATGGAGCGTATCCTGCAGCGCGGGGCGGCGAGCGGCGAATTCCGTGAAGGTGTGGATGCGCGCATGTTCTACGCCGCGTGCGCCCTGCTGACTACCGGCGGCTTCACCAATCACTACACCGTGTCGGCGGTGGCGGGGTTCGATACGACATCCGCCGCGGGTGCGGCGGCGTGGCGCGAATTCTCGGTGGACTTCGTGCTTTCCACGTTGCTCGCCGGCGACCGGCCGCCGCTGAAGCGGCCGGCTTCGACGGCTTTAGCAGACGCCCCACGCGGCCAGAATCGCCATCACGAAGCTTGATTGGGTTGTGCCGCGCCGCTCGGCTTTGCCGAGATAGCGTTGCACGCGTTGCGCGGCGATGCGTCCCGGCATGCCGTTCACGCCGCCGCCCGGATGAATGCCGGCGCCCCCGAAGTACAAACCGCGTACCGGCAACGTCGCGCCACCCAGCCCGTAGGCAGGCCGGAATTTGTTCGAGCGCATCGTGCTGGTGTCGATATGCACCACGCAACCGTTGACGGTGTTAAGCCGCTGCGTGAAGTCGGGCGCTGCCTCCATGCGGCGGGCAATCTCATACTCTTTCAGACCGTCCACGTACTCGCTCGCCTGGTCGATGACCTGCTGCGTGACGCGTTCGCGAATCGCATGCCAGCCTTCGCGTGGCTGGGTCGGCATGGCAGGCGGGTAAAGATACACCGTGTCCTGTCCAGCAGGCGCCTGTGACGGATCGACTGCGCTCGGCGCCGTGATCGTCAGATAGGGCAGGGTCGGAACTTCTCCACGCGCCGAAGCACGGAAGTTTTCCAGCACCGCCTCCGTGGTGCCGATCAGCAAGCAGCTCCTGCGCAGATCGAGGCCGTCGCCGCGCTTCGCCTCGAAGCGCTTGAGCGATATCTGGCCGCGAAGTGCCATGTCGACCTTCAGCGGCGACGCGCCGTGCGCATTGGCCGGTGCATGCGCCATGCGCGTCAGCAGGCGCTTGTCGACCCGGCCAGGCGTAACCAGTTCGAGCGCGACCTTGGGGTGACAGCTCGCGATGACCGCATGCGCATAGAACGTGCGGCCGTCGGCGAGACGTACGCCACGCGCCGCGTGGTCGTCCGCGATAATCTCCGCGACGCTTGCCGAGGTCATGACTTCGCCGCCCAGTTCGCGCAGCCGCGCGGCCATCGCATTGGACAAAGTCTGCATGCCGCCCACCACGCGGCCCACGCCGAAGCGGTGCAAAAAACCGAGCAGTGCGTAATAGATGCCGCTGCCGTCTGCCGTGATGGGACCGGCGAGGCCGGTCAGGCAACACATCGCGGAGATCGTCACCGGGTGTTCGAAATGCTCCTGCGCAGCCTGATAAGCCGAGCCGGTGAGCAGCGCCATCAGTTCGGGTTTCAGCTTGCGATTGCGCAGCGCCGCCTTGAAGGCCGCGAATTTCGCGCCGAGGTTTTTATCCGCCGGGTCGACGCGCATCATCGGCACCGCCATGTCGATGAAAGCGAATACGACCTTGATGAAGGAGAGAAACGCGTCGGCGTCTTTCGGGCTGTAGCGGCGAATCTCGGCTGCGGTCTTTTCCGGGTCGCGCCAGAACACCAGTGAGGTGCCATCCGGATGCAAATAGACGTACCCCGGTGTCAGTTCGATCTGGCGAAAGCCGTGCCGTTCGAGCTGCAATTCGGCCGGCACGCGCGGATGCACGCGCATCGACATCATGTCGAGCGCACACGGATGAACCATGTGCTGTGGCGCGCCTTCCAGCAGATAACCGGACGAAGCCATGCCCCCCACCTTGTCGAGCGCTTCGAGCACCAGCACCTGCTTGCCCGCCTCGGCGAGATAGCAGCCCGCCGATAGCCCGTTGTGGCCGCCGCCGACGATCAACGCGTCATAAGTCTTTTCTGTTGCCATGTGTCTCCGTCCTTTTTGTTGTCAGGGTGCATGGGCGTTTGCGTCGATCGCAGTGCGCGCCTTTTGTCTTGCCTCCGTGCCTTAAGTGGATCACAATCGACAAATCTGTTCAATATAATGCGCTGACTGCGGGTCAAACGGTTATCAGGCCGATCCCTGGGTCTGCGCGCCGAATATCAACGATGGAGACAGGCATGAGCACACCCGCCGCAACAACTTCGCTCGAGAGCGCCTTCGCGGGCGTCGCGGATAACTACAAAGGTAGCGACGTCGATCTGCATGCGATTTATCGTGACATGCGCCGCAATTCGCCGGTCATCGCGGAAGACTTCATGGCGCGCCTCGGCGTACCCAACATTGCCGGTCTGGACGCAAACCGGCCGACGTTTACGCTGTTCAAGTACAAGGACGTGATGTCGGTGTTGCGCGACGCCACCCACTTCACGAGCGGCTTTATCGCCGAGGGGCTCGGTGCGTTTTTTGACGGCCTGATCCTCACCGGAATGGACGGTGAAGCGCATCGCCGCGCTCGCTCGCTGTTGCAGCCGGTCTTCATGCCCGACGTGGTGAACCGCTGGCGCGAGACGAAAATGGCGCCGATCGTGCGCAGCGAATATATCGAGCCGATGGTGCCGAAGCGCCGTGCCGATCTGATGGATTTCGGTCTGCATTTCCCGATCCGTTTGATCTATTCGCTGATCGGTTTTCCTGACAATCGTCCGGAACAGATCGAGCAATACGCCGCATGGGCGCTGGCGATTCTGGCGGGCCCGCAAGTCGATGCCGAAAAAGCCGCCCAGGCGCGCAAGGCGGCGATGGAAGCCGCTCAGGCGCTCTACGACGCGGTCAAGCTCGAAGTGATTGAAGTGCGCAAGAACGGCGCGCAAGGCGACGACCTGATTAGCCGGCTGATCCGCGCGGAGTATGAAGGGCGCTCTCTGGACGACCACGAGGTAGCGACTTTCGTGCGCTCATTGCTGCCGGCGGCAGGTGAGACCACCACACGCACGTTCGGCTCGCTGATGGTGGCCTTGCTGGAACGGCCGGAACTGCTCGAACGGGTGCGGGCGGATCGCAGCCTCGTGCCGAAAGCGATCGATGAAGCCGTGCGTTTCGAGCCGGTCGCGACGTTCAAGGTGCGCCAGGCGGCACAGGACACGGAGATCGGCGGCTTTCGCATTCCGAAGGGCGCGATGGTGCAATGTATCGTGTCGTCGGCGAATCGCGATGAGGAGGTGTTCGAGAACAGTGAGAGCTTCGATATCGATCGCAAGCTCAAGCCGTCGTTTGGCTTCGGCTTTGGTCCGCACATGTGCATCGGGCAGTTCATCGCCAAGGTCGAACTCGCGGTGGCGGTGAATACCATCCTCGACCTGCTGCCGAACCTGCGGCTCGATCCGGAGATGCCGAGGCCGCGGATTGTCGGTGCCCAGTTGCGTGGCCCGCACGCACTGCATGTGATCTGGGACTGACACAAGAATTGACGCAAGAACGCGCGTCGAAGCAAGAAAGGCGACCCTCAAGTCGCCTTTCTGACTGCCCAAAAAAGATCGCCGCTCAGATCTGCGAAGCGGGCAGATGCACGACAAGACCGTCGAGTTCCGCGCTCATGGTCAGCATGCACGACAGGCGGCTATTTGCCCTGCGCGGCTCGGCGGTGCTGTCGAGCATCGCATCTTCCATATCGTCGATCGGCGGCAATCTGTCTTGCCACGCCTGTTCGACGAACACGTGGCAGGTGCAGCATTGGCATGCACCGCCGCAGTCGCCGTTGATCCCGGCGATGTTGCGTTCGAGCGCGCTTTGCATCACCGTCGCGCCAACGGCTGCATCGACGTCGATGCGTGTGCCGTCGTGCATGATGTATGAGAGTCTTGGCATGGTTGTCTCCTCTATAGCGTTGTTGATGCGCCGGTTTTCGATTCGTGCGGGTCCGCGTGCAACGTGAATGGCAGACCTATAGCGACCGGCTGATGATTTCCTTCATGATTTCCGAGGTGCCGCCGTAAATTCGCGCCACCCGCGCATCGACCCATGCCTTACCGATCCGGTACTCGCTCATATAGCCGTAACCGCCGTGCAATTGCAGCATTTCGTCGAGCAGCTTGCCTTGCAATTCGGAGCCGACCAGTTTGCACATCGCGCCGACCTCGGCACTCAGTTCGCCGCGCATCGCGCGGCCGAGGCAGTCGTCGACGAATGCGCGCAGCATGGTGGCTTGCGCCTTGACTTCGGCCAGCTTGAAGCGCGTGTTCTGAAAATCGAAGACGGGTTTGCCGAACACGCGCCGGTCACGGGTGTACTGAATGGTCTCTTCGAGCAAGGCCTCGATCGAGGCTGCCGCGCGAATCCCGATGATGGTGCGTTCCCATGCGAGCTGATGGGTCAGGTAACCGAAGCCCTTGTTTTCCTCACCGAGCCGGTTGCCGACCGGCACGCGCACGTTGTCGAAAAAGAGTTCGGACGTATCCTGTCCTTTGAGACCGATCTTCTCCAGCAGCTTGCCTTTGGAAAAGCCTTCGGTGTCTTCTTCGACGCAGACAAGGGTGAGGTCGCGCGATTGCGGATCGAGCTTGGTCGCCGTGACGACAAGGCCGGCGTTGCCGCCGTTGGTGATGAACGTCTTCTGTCCGTTGATCACGTAGTGGTCGCCTTCGCGGCGCGCGCCGGTGCGCATCGAGCGCAGATCGCTGCCGATGCCCGGCTCGCTCATGGCGATCACGCCGATCAGTTCGCCGCTCGCCATGCGCGGCAGCCAGCGTTGTTTCTGTTCTTCGCTGCCATATGCGACGAGGTAGGGCGCGACGATCTCCGAGTGCGTCGTAAAACCGATGGCCGTGGCGTTGACGCGCGCCAGTTCCTCGATCATCACCGCGGAATGGCCGAAGTCGCCGCCGCTGCCGCCATACTCCTCGGGCACGGTCGAGCACAGCAAACCGATTTCGCCGGCCTTGCGCCAGAGCGATTTCGGCACGATGCCGGCCTGTTCCCACGCGTGCAGATTCGGCACGATTTCGGTTTCGATAAAGCGCCGGGCCTGCTCGCGAAATAATTCGTGGTCTTCCCTGAAAACGGTCCGCATGGTCATGTCCTGCGATTGTCGCTCTGCGTTTGGATGGAGTGGGGGGGCGTTAGTGTGCGTGACGTGTCTGCCCGTTCATCTGTCCATGTAGCGGGGTGGGCGTTTGTCGAGAAACGCGTTGACCGCTTCCAGATGATCTTCGGTGTGATGCGCAAGCGCCTGATAGGCGGCGGACAACTCCAGCAACGAATCGAGCCGCATATGCTGGCCTTCGCGCAAGAGCCGTTTGGTCAGACGTAGCGCGTGCGACGGGTTGGCCGCGATGCGCTGCGCCATGGCGTGGCAATGCGCGACCAGCGAGTCAGCCGCGACGACCTCGGCCACCAGTCCCCATTCGAGCGCTTTGGCCGCATCGATCGTGTCGCCCGTGAACGACATCACGCTGGCGCGCTGCATGCCGATCACGCGCGGCAGCAACCATGCGCCGCCGTCGCCCGGCACGATGCCGACCTTCACGAAGCTCTCCGCGAACAGCGCTTTCTCCGAGGCGATGCGAATGTCGCACATGCAGGCGAGATCGAGCCCCGCGCCGATCGCGGGACCGTTGATGGCGGCGATCACCGGCACGTCGAGCTCATACAGCGCGAGCGGGATGCGCTGGATCGTATTGCGGTAGCTGTCGCGCACTTCCTGGGGTGAACCGGCGAAGATGCCGCCGCGCTCGCGCATGTCTTTTACGTTGCCACCGGCGCAAAACGCGCTGCCTGCGCCGGTCAGGACGAGTGCTTTGATGGTGCGATCGCGGCGCACCTGCCGGCACAGATCGACCAGCTCGTCCATCTGCGCGGGTTCGGACAGTGCGTTGCGCGTCTCTGGACGGTTCAGGCACACGGTCAGCACGGCGCCCTCGCGTTCGACGTTGAGAAAGGCTTCGCTCATGCCGCGACTCCTTGCAGTTGCGCCGCTGCTGCGGGCCGCTCGAGCGTCGCGAGACGCCCTGCGCTCAGCGCCGGCCATAGTCCTGCGGAGCCGGCCGCGCACACCGCGGCGCCGAGCCGTTGCGCCCACACGGTCGCGTTGCCGAACTCGCTGCGCCATGACCACAACCGCCGGGTCGAGTGATGCAGCGCATGTTCATGGGTGAAGCCGATCGCGCCATGCACCGTATGCGCCGCTGCCGCCGCGAAACTCGCTGCCTCGGCGCTGCACACTTTAGCTGCGGCGATCGGCAGCGCGGCGAAGCCGCCGGCGCCGTCGAGCGATGCGCTGAACGCGCACTCGGCGGCCACCGTTGCCGCCGCTGCATGTTCGGAGAGGACGGCGATCTGTTGTTGCAGCGCCTGAAATGCGCCGATCGGCTTGCCGAACTGCACGCGTTCGGTCGCATAGAGAACCGTCTGGTCGAGCACGGTCTGCACTGCACCCGCGATCTGCGCGCTGCGCAGCATCGCCGCGCCCAACTGCAGCGCGTCGGCCTGCAGATCGGTGGGTAAGGGCACGCAGCTCACACAGGCGGCGCGCTCGAAATGCAGATCGTCGCGCGGTTCGCCGGCCGTGTTCAGCCGCAATGTCGTCCTTGCATCGGCAGCGTCGAGCAGCACAAGGGTCGGCTCCTTGCCTGCGGTGATTGCAACTACGTGGCCGACGTGGCGGCCCCAGGGTACGTCCACCAAGGTGCCGCTCACGCGTGCCTGTTGCAGCGTCACCGAGCCGCCACCCGCGATGCCGAGCGGTGCGTTGATTGCTTCGAGCCCGCATTCGCCGAGCAGCGCATTGGCCAGCAGCGTTTCGGCGAGCGGCAAGGGCAGGTTGTGACGGCCCGCCGCGCGCACGACCACGAATAGGTCGGCCCAGCTCGCGCCGGCGCCACCTTGCGCTTCTGAAGCGGCCGCCACGGCAAAACCGGATTCTTCGATGGCGCTCCACACAGGCGCCGGCCAGGCGCCCCCTTCACTGTCGCGCAGCACCTCGGGAGTGACGGTGTCACCGAGCAGGCGCTCGATAGTGGATTCGAAAATTTCTCTCATGGCGATTACCGCAGTCCAAGTCCGCGCGCGATGATGCCGCGCAGGATTTCGCGCGTGCCGCCGCGCAGTGAAAAGGAAGGCGCCATCTGCATCAGATAGGCGAGTACTTGTGCATGGTCGCTGCCGCCGCCGGTGCTGGGCAGCGTATCGAGCAGCAATTGCGCGACTTCGGGAATCTCCTGTTCGAAGGTCGTGCCGAGATCCTTGACGCACGACGCGGCCCACGCGGGGTTGTGCCCGGCCGCAAGTTCTGCGGTGACCGAGAGCGACATCTGCCGTAATGTAAAGAGCCGCGCTGTCAGGCGGCCGATTTCGCGCGCCTGCAACGCATCCGGGCGACGGCCGATCGCATCGATCAGCGTATGCACCAACGCGATACTGCTGAGAAAGCGCTCGGGCCCACTGCGCTCGAACGCGAGTTCAGCGGTGACCTGGTCCCATCCGTGGCCCTCGGTGCCAACCAGCGCATCGGCGGCGAGCTCGACATCGTCGAAGAACACTTCGTTGAAGTGCTCGCCGCCGGCGAGGTCGCGGATCGGACGGATCGTCACCCCCGGCGCTTTCAGGTCGATGATGAATTGCGACATGCCCTCGTGGCGTGCGCTGGATTTTTCGCCGGTGCGCACGAGCGCGATCATGTAGTGCGAGTAATGCGCGTTGGTGGTCCACAGTTTGTGGCCATTGAGCAGCCAGCCGTTGCCTTTGCGTTCGGCACGCGTGCGGATCGACGCGAGGTCCGAGCCGGAATTCGGCTCGCTCATGCCGATGCAAAAATAGCTTTCGCCGCGGCAGATCGCCGGCAGATAGCGCTCGCGCTGCGCTTCGGTCCCGTAGCGCAGCAGCAGCGGAGCGCTCTGGCGATCGGCGATCCAATGCGCGGATACGGGCGCGCCTGCCGCGAGCAGTTCTTCGATCACGACATAGCGCGCAAACGGTCCGGCCTCGCTGCCGCCATAGCGTTTGGGCAGCGCCATGCCGAGCCAGCCGCGCCGGCCGAGCTCGCGGCTGAACTCGGGATCGGCGCCCATCCACGATTCGGCGCGCTTGAGCGGCGAGCGCGTTTTCAAGGTGTCGGCCAGGAACTCGCGCACCTGCTCGCGCAGCGGCTCGGCGTCGGTGGGAATGCGGTGATAACGAAAGGCGGTAGCGGACATAGTTCGGATGGGACGCAAAGGAGCGGGCAGCGGGTCGCGCCGATCATGGCCGAGGACGTCGGGCGCATTCGAGTACATGCGGCTGGCCGCACCGGCCGCATCGCTCGCCTGCACCGGAGGCCGATACGTGCGGCGCGGCCCGATTTGTGTTGCAGACGCCGCGGCGGCGTGCTGCCGCGGCGTGAGTGGACCGCTTTACAGCGCGGCCTGTGCGTCGGCGGCGGCGAACATCCGGTTGATGTCGCCGGAGGTCACCGGCTTGTTCGGATCGCGCACCGGCGCGGCGCCGCCCATGCCGAGCGCGGGCTCGATGCTCACGTGCTTCGCTTTGGCGCGCAGCGCACCGACCGTGCAGTTTTCGCGGCCGAGGATCGCGAACGGATCATAGGAGAACTCGCGCATCGCATTCAGGTGCGTGATCTTGTTGATCACTTCATCGGACACGTTTTGCGCCTGCGCCTGTTCCCAGAACACGTCGGCCGAATTCGGCCATGTGCAGTCGGAGTGCGGGTAATCGCATTCCCAGGTGACTTTGTCGAGGTTGATCGAATCGAGGTTCTTCAGGCCGAACTGATCTTCGATGAAGCAGGTGATGATGTGCTCGTTGAAGATGTCGCTCGGCATCTTGCCGCCGAAGTTCGACATGGTCCACGCATGATGGTGACGATGCGTGAAATCAGCGCGTTCCAGCAGATACGGAATCCAGCCGATGCCGCCTTCCGACAGCGCCATGCGCAGCGTTGGGTATTTCTTCCACATCGGCCCCCAGATCCAGTCCGCGGCCGAATTGGCGATCGAGATCGGCATGGAGGTGATCCACGCGTCGATCGGCGATTCGTCGGAAGCGTGGTCGGCTTTCGCGCCGGTGCCGATATGACAGCAGATCACCACGTTGTTGTCCGCACAGGCTTTATAGACCGGATCCCAGTGCTCGTTGTGGATCGACGGGTAGCCGTGCAACGAGGGGTTGTCCGAAAGCGAGAGGGCATGAACGCCCTGTTTGGCCATCCGTTCGATTTCGGCTGCGGCGGCTTGCGGATCCCACCATGGCGTGATCATCAACGGCATGAAGCGGCCCGGTGCGGCGTTGCACCAATCGTGCAGGTGCCAGTCGTTGTAGGCCTGAATGGCTGCGAGCGACACGCCGCGATCCGCATAGGTCTGAAAGCGCTGACCGGCGAAGCCGGGGAAAGTCGGAAAGCACAGCGAGCCCAGGACGCCGTTGGCGTTCATGTCGTCGACGCGGGCTTTGATGTCCCAGGTGCCGCGGCGCATATGCTCATAGCCGAGCGGTTCCATGCCGTACTCTTCCTTCGGCCGGCCCACGACGGAATTGAGGCCCATATAGCCGGTGGCCTTTTCTTCGAATTCCCAAACATCGCGGCCACTGCGTTGCACGACTTTCGGTTCGCGGCCCTTGTATTTGGCGGGCATGTGGCGCGCGAAAGCGTTAGGCGGCTCGATCGCGTGATCGTCTACGCTGACGAGAATGAGGTCTTCCAGTTTCATCGGGGGTCCCCGTAGTGAAGGGCTCACCTGCGATTCGGCGAGCCGGGTTTGGAGCGAGTTGGTATTGAGATAGTAGATAACAAGTTGAACACAATCAACGATAATGTTCACTTAAAAGCCGTCGGCGCAGCTTTTTTAGGGTTTACAGGGAGAAGGATGAGGGGATTTCTCGCGAACGGCGTGCGCTGTCGGCGCGTTCGCGGCGCAGGGGCTGCGCTGAGTTTGTGTTGAGTTTGCGTGCAGAAAGTGCCGTTAGAGGCGAAGGTGACGCGGGGAGGGGACTCGAACCCCTACACCTCGCGCAAATACGGAATCAGAACAGGACCGACTCAAGCCGGTGAGCCAGATCGCGAACCGCCTCGCCAAGCGCATCCACTTGCGCCTCGCCGCGATCACCTCGAATCATGACCGTAGAGACGGTAAACGCGATGTTGTCGCTCTTGTCGCAGACAGCAGCGGCAATCGCCATCACGCCGGTAGCGAAGTACCCATCGTCACTGGCCCAGCCGCGCCGCCGCGCGCGATTCACCTCGCGCAAATAGGTTTCGAGCGAGATGGGCCGCGCCCAGCGCAACTGTTCAAATTCCTCCCGCAACTGCTCATCGGTGAGCCCGAGGCGCGCGGCGAACAGGCGTCCGCTGGCCCCCATCAGAATGGGCAGTCGCTGGCCGGCCGGCATATCGATGTGCAAATCCGTCGGACTCGATTCGGAGCTCACCAGCACGATCCGGTCCGCGCCGAGCCGGCGCCACAAGGTCACGGTGACGCCGAATTCCGCGGCAAGATCCTGCATCAGCGGCGCGGCCAGTTGCAGCCGCTGCCCCTGCGTGACCAGCTGCTCGACCAGTCGCGCTAACCCGAGGCCTGCCGAATACGTTTTCGACAATGCGTTGAAATCGACCACGTCCTCGGCGACGAGTGTGCGCAGAATATTGAAGCAGGTGCTCGGATTGATCGACAGATGCCGTGCGATGTCAGCGGCTCGCTCCGGCGCACCTGTCTGGGTGAGATAACGCAGGATACGGATTGCATTCGCAACGGGCTTCACCGTGACTGCGCTCGTTGCGCCACGGCTTTTCGGCGCTGGATCAGCGGAGCGGCGCGCCACGCTCGCTCGGGTTCCTACGGACTCGCTTGCAGCAGTGTTCTTCTTTGTCGTCATGGGTGGCGGTCTCTTGGTTGCCGTCCGGGCACTGGCACGTGCCGTTCATTTTCTATTCTCGCCCGTAAAGAAACGCGGCGCCAAAGGGTGTTCACGGTGTTCCGGAAGCGCTCCGGAATCGTTCTACGGGCAGTGATTATATTCTGTAGCCAGAATAGTCCCGGCGCAAAGCCTTTGTTCATAGTGGCTTACCCGATCAAACCGGCGCGATCGCCGCTTCGATAATCGACGGCCCATGACCTCCATCTACTCTTGCAGCCAGGGTCAACCCGGACCATAAAATAAACACAATCATAAAATCTGTGCATATAATTTCCAGCCAATGGCCCCGGATGGCCAAGCGTCCAAAGGAGGAGACATGAATTCGGAAATCAAGGCATCAGTGGTGCTGCGCGTGAGCGCCGATCGGAGCCGCTGCTGCGGGTATGGCCTGTGCGCGCAACTGTGTCCGCAGGTCTACAAGCTCGATCAGGACGGCCTGGTTTATCTCGAAGCGGAGACGATTCCCGCCGAACTCGAGGCTGACGCACGCGAAGGCGCGGCCGCCTGTCCCGCCGAGGCGCTGAGCGTCGAAGCGATCGCGGGCTGAGCCAACCGGAGAACGCATCATATGGGACGGCTCGAAGGAAAGGTCGCGCTGATCAGCGGCACCGGCGGCGGCCAGGGCAGGGCAGCCGCGCTGCGCTTCGCACGCGAAGGCGCCAGGGTGTTCGGCTGCGATCTGAACGCGGCGGCGCAGCAGGAAACCCTCGCACTGCTGCACGGCGAGGGTCTCGACATGGCCGGCGTGGGCAGCGTCGATCTGGGTGATCCACAAGGCGCCCAGGCGTGGATCGAAGACGCGATTGCCACTTACGGGCGCATCGACATTCTGTACAACAACGCGTCGGCGGCGCGCTTCGGTCCGGTCAGCGAGATGTCGGTGGACGACTGGCGCTACACGCTGCGCAATGAACTGGACATCGTGTTCTATCCGACGCGCTTTGCGTGGCGCCATCTCGCGGAACGAGGTGGCGTGATCGTCAATATCTCGTCGGTGGCGGCCTGGGGCGCCTCGGCGGCGACCGGTATCGGTGCGCATTCGGCAGCGAAGGCCGGCGTGGTTGCCCTCACGCGGCAACTCGCCGTGGAAGGCGTCAAACACCGGATTCGCGCCGTGAGCATCAGCCCGGGTGTGGTCGTCACACCCGGCACCAGGCCGTTCCTCGATAACCCGGCCACGCGCTCGATGCTGCTCGCCGGCATCCCGATGGAACGCGCCGGCGAAGCGGAAGAAATCGTCGCCGCCGCTTTGTTCGTGGCATCGGACGAAGCCTCGTACATCACCGGCACCGACATCGTCGTGGACGGCGGCATGCTCGCGCTGTAGCAGCGCAACGCATGCCTGGCAGATCACCCTATCAGGAGACGTCGTGGATATTATCGGCATCGGCTACCTCGGCTTCGAGACGGCCAACATGGATGAGTGGCGCACGTACGGCCCCGAAGTATTGGGTTTGCAAATCGGCGCGTCGCCAGAAGCGGATCGCGATTCGCTGTACTTCCGGATGGACGACCGGCGTCACCGCTTCGCGTTTCATCCGGGCAAGGTCGACCGGCTCGCGTATATCGGCTGGGAAGCGCGCGGCAAGCTCGAATTTCAGGCGGCTGTCGCGCGGCTGCGCGAAGCGGGTGTTGAAGTAACGCAGGGCGACGCGGAACTGCGAGGCGTGCGCGACGTGGTGCGTTTTCGCGATCCGGTCGGCTATCAGCATGAACTGTTCTACGCGCAGAAATGGATGCCGCGCTCGTTCATTCCAGGCCGTCCGCACGGCGGCTTCAATGCCGGCGCGCGAGGTCTCGGCCACATCGTAGTGATCACGCCGGAGTTTCCGCCGGAGCTCGAACACTTCCTGACCGTGGTGATGGGCTTTCACTACTACGGTGCCGGAGCGGGCAAGGGCAAGACCGCGTTCTATCGCTCGAAACTGAACACCAGTACGAGTCACGACATTGCATACGGCCTCGGGCCGAACAAGATGGGCATCCAGCACATCGGGCTCTTCGTGAACAATCTGCGCGACGTGGGCGAGACCTACGACATCGTCAGGCAGCGCAAGCTACCGATGATGATGACGCTCGGCCAGCACACGCAAGACCCGCACGTGTCGTTCTATCACTTCTCGCCGGGCGGTTTCGCGTTCGAGGTCATCACCGAGCTCGAACCCTGGCACGGTGACGGCTTCGAGTTGAATCCGGAAAAACTGAGCACGTGGGGCCACGAACTGGTCGGCCCGATTCTGGGTCCCAGCGTGCGCACGCCGGAAGAAGTGATGGATGCCGAGGGTCTCGCGATTCTCGCCGCCAGACGTCAGTTGGCCGAATCGTGAAGCTCGCGAGAGTCCGCGACGCGGCGGGCGAGTGTTTCTGGGCTCAGGTCGATGAAAGCGCGCGCGAAGTGCAGCGCATTCGCGCGCCCTTCGAGGTATGGGCGCCGGTGGTCGCGGACCAGGGGGACGCGGCGCTCGAACTGGATGCACGCCGTTTGCCGCTCGCCGAATTGCAGCTGTGTCCACCGGTCAATCCCGGGGCGCGCGTGTTCGGTGTGGGCCTGAACTATCTGTCGCATCTGGTGCGGCTCGGCCGCAAGCAGGCGCCGCCGCATACGCTTGCCTATATCAAGCCGGCATCGGCGCTGGTGCCGCCGGGCGGTGAGATTCAGTATCCTGCCGTGACCAATCAGCTCGATTACGAAGTCGAACTGGTGGCGGTCGTCGCGCGTGCGTTCGGCGACGAGCCGCAGGCGAGCGCGTGCTTGCTCGGCTATACGGTGGGCAACGACATCAGCGCGCGGGATGCCGGCAAGCAGCTCGGTTCGCTCGACCTGTTCACGCAGAAAGCGCTCGACAGCACAGCGCCGATCGGTCCGTGGATCACCACACTCGATGAGTTCGGTGGCCCTGGCCAGCCGTGCGTAACGCTGAGCTTGCGTATCAACGGCGAGGAGCGCCAGCACGATACGACCGACCAGATGATTTTTCCGGTCGACGAATTGCTGAACTATGTGGATGCACGCATTGCCTTGCGTCCGGGCGATCTGGTCTTCACCGGCTCGACATGCGGGGTAGGGCTCGAAGACGGCCGCTTCCTGCAACCGGGGGACGTGATCGAAGCGCAGATCGAGCGTATCGGTGTGCTGCGCAACCGGATCGGAGCGAAGCGGGTACTCTCGCCGATGCGCGCTATTGGCCGGTTGGGGCGCGGTGAATAGACGAGTGCGATTGATCCGTGCATGAGGCAAGCGGAGCATCGCAACCGCACGGTGGCTGAGCACTTATGCCTGGCCGCCGTTTTCATTTACCGACGCTGTTGCGCATCGTGCAAAGCGGCGAGCGTTCGCGCGTAGGGCTTGATGCCCGAGCCAATCAACCATAATCCAAACAGTGCAGCGGGGGCCGCCGTGGATGCTACTGCATAGCCCAAAGCGCCGTCGCGATGAAACACATGATCGGTAACGAGCGCGACGGCGGTCGGCCCCAGTCCAATACCCAGCAATCCCGCGAGCAACAGATACACGGCGATAGCCTGGCCCCGCATACGGTTGGGCACGACCGCCTGAATCGCCGCGGGCGCCGCCGATTGGGCAATGCCGAGGCCGAACACGCTGACGAACAGCAGCGCGAACGCGAGACGGGCGTCCGGCATCAGCGGCCACAGCACGCACGGCAGCGCGAACACCGCGGAGCCGAGCAGCGCGACGCGAAAGCGTGCCGCCGTCACGCCGCGCGCCATCCATGCATCGCTGAGAAAACCGCACGCCAGGGTGCCGCCCGCACCGGCAATGGCAATGATGAGACCGAGTACGGGCCCTGAGTGCATCGGCGGCATCCCGAAGTTACGTTCGAACAACGCGGGTGCCCAGGCAAGCGCGCCATAGCCGATGATCGACAGCAAGGCCGGGTACGTCAGCACACGGAAAAACGTGGCGGCATGCAGGCGCAGATAACGCACGAAATCGCTGATGGAACCGTTCTCGTCCGTATCGATTCCAGCGCTTGCCACCGCCACTTCCTGACGCGCCGGCTCGCGCACCGTCAGCAGCAACAGCAAGGCAAGCGGCGCGGCGGGCAGCGCCGCCGCGATAAACGCGAGGCGCCATGCCGGCACGCTGCCGATACCGGCAATCGCCAGACCGTGCGGCGGAATCGTGGCCAGCAACCAGCCGCCGAGCAGTAACGACGCACCTGAACCGATCGCAATCGAGACGTAATAGATGGCGATCGCCCGGCCACGCTGCGTTGGCGTGAAGCAGTCGGCGATCAGCGAATAGGCGGCCGGCGCGAGCACCGCTTCGCCAATGCCAACTCCGACCCGTGCGAGCAGCAGGTGCGTGTAACTCTGGCCGAACGCGAACAGCGCGGTGGCCGCACCCCAGAACAGTAACGCGACAAAGATCAGATTGCGACGGTTGCCACGATCCACGAGGCGGCCAAGCGGCAAACCGGCCAGCGTGTAAAAGATCGCGAACGCGTAGCCCTGCAGCAGGCTGAATGCCGTATCCGAGATGCCGAACTCTTTGCGCAAAGGACGCACCAGCAGCGCGGGCAGTTGACGGTCAAGCTGAGACAGCAACGTGGCTGCGAATAGCACGGCGATGACGTACCCGGCATAACGGGCCGACGGATAAATGGGTGTTGCGCCGGCTGACGCTGAAGTGGCCGCCGAGGTGGACGCGCTTTGCCGCGTCTGGGGCGTGAGGACGGTGGGCAAGCAGGACTCCCGGGGCGGATGGACAAGCGCCCGCGCGAGGCGGGCGATGTCGTTCGTCATGGCATACAGTGTGCTGAAAGAAGGGCGCCGCCGTTGCGTGGTGGCGTTCCCGCCCGCTTACTGCTCGACTGCGGCCTCGCCGCGCGCCTTCACTGCTTCGTAGAAATCGCGTTTGAGCGTCGGATAGTACGCAATCTGGCCGCCCATGCCGCCGGCGATATCGATCGATGCCGCGCTGATGAAACTCGCATAGTCGCTGGACAGAAACAGCGCCATGCCCGCAACGTCTTCCGGTTTGCCGAAGCGGCCGATCGGCACGACCTTCAGCACCATCTTGTCGAACTCCTCACGCGTGCAGCCGGGCGGCATCTCGCGATAGTGGCGGTCCCATTGGCCGGTGTCGATCCAGCCCATGTTCAGGGTGTTGACGAGGATATTGTCTTTCGCGAGCGACATGCCGAGCGATTTCGACATCGCCACGCAGGCCGCGCGATTGACGACCGACGGAATGCCGTCCGGTGTCGGCACGACGCCCGCAAGTGCATTGATCTCGATGATGCGTCCCCAGCGTTGCTTGCGCATATGCGGCACCACTGCCTGCACGAAGCGGAAATGCCCCATTTGCAGAATGTTGGCGTGTTCGAGGATCTGTTCGGGCGTCAGCGTTTCGAGGTTGCCGCCGCGACCCTGGCCGGCATTGTTGATCAGCACGTCGACGCCGCCCCAGCTTTGCGCCACCTGTTCCACGAACTGTTTGACGCCTTCGGTATCGGTCACGTCGACCGAGTGCGCGATCACGGCCGCCGCGCCGCGCGCTTTCAGGTCTTCCGCAACGGCTTCAAGGTCGGCGCTGGTGCGCGCACAAATGGCGACGCGCGCGCCCTCGGCCGCAAAGGCCCGCGCGATTGCGCGGCCGATTCCGCGTGATGCGCCGGTGACGATCACGCGCTTGCTGCTCAGGTCGATCTGCATATGTCTCCTCATGTCGGGGCCCAGCAATGGCTCGCCCGCCGGGTGGTGTCTGGTTTTATAATTTAAACAGAATGCAGATAAATGTACAGATAAAACGCAGCAAAGTTCGCCGCGTATGCGTGCTAGTCCATCGCTACATGCGCGTCCGCAGGCGAAGCGCGCGAGCGGCGGGCTGGGCGGATGATGGCCAGCAAGGGAATCACCAGCAGGGTAGCGATGAACATCAGCTTGAAGTCGTCGATATACGCGATCATGGCGGCTTGCTGGGTGATCTGCATATCCAGCAGCGCAATCGCGCCCGGCGAATGCAGATCGACCTGGCTCTGCACTACGGGGTCGTACACCGACACGTGTGCGACGAGCGATGCATGCGCCACCTGAGTGTTGCGCGTGATGAAGGTCTGGACCACCGAAATTCCGATGCTGCTGCCGATGTTGCGCATCAGGCTGTAGATCGCGGTGCCGTCGCTGCGCAGTTCGCCGGACAGCGTGGAGAAGGTGACGGAACTGAGGGGCACGAACACGAGGCCCAGGCCGAATCCCTGCACCACACCCGGCCAGACAATGTCCGACTGCGACAACACCAGCGAGTAATGTGTCATCTGCCACAGCGCGAACGCCGAGATCAGAAAACCGGTGACGAGTAGCACACGCACGTCGAACCGGCCGATCAGACGGCCCACGACCATCATGGCGATCATCGTGCCGACGCCGCTCGGCGCACTGACTAGACCCGCGGTGGCGGCATCGTAATTCATCAGCGATTGCAGCATTGGCGGCAGGAGTGCGCGTGTGGCGTACATTACGGCGCCGACCACGAAGATGAAGAACACGCCCGTGACGAAATTGCGGTCCTTCAACAACTGATAGCGGAAGAAAGAGCGCGGCCCGGCGGTCGCCGTATGGGCAATGAAGAAGGCAAAGCTGATAACGGCCACCAGCGTTTCGGCGCGGATTTCCATCGAGCTGAACCAGTCGAGCTGCTCGCCGCGATCGAGGAGCGCCTGCAATGCGCCGACGGCCAGACTCAGGGTGGCAAAGCCGAAAAAATCGAAGCGCTCGCCGAGCCTGCGACGGTTTTCCGGCAAATAGGCGAGCGTGCCGAACAGCGCGAACGCGCCCACCGGCAGATTGATGAAGAACACCCAGCGCCAGTTATAGCTTTCGGTCAGCCAGCCGCCGAGCGTGGGCCCGAGAATCGGTCCGACCATCACGCCCATGCCCCACACGGCCATTGCCTGGCCCTGCTTTTCGCGCGGGTTGATATCGAGCAGGATGGATTGCGACAGCGGCACCAGCGAGGCGCCGAAGATTCCTTGCAGCAACCGCGCGATGATGATCTGCGGCAGCGAGTCCGCCAGACCGCAGAGGCCGGAAGCGATGGTGAAGCCCGTGATCGACGCAGCCAGCAGATGCTTCACGCCGAAGCGGGTGGCAAGCCAGCCGGTGAGCGGCGTGGCGATGGCTGCGGACACGATATACGAGGTGAGAACCCAGGTGATTTCGTCCTGCGACGCGGACAGCGCGCCCTGCATATGCGGCAGCGCCACGTTGGCGATCGTGCTGTCGAGCGATTGCATCAGCGTGGCCAGCATGATCGATACGGTGATGAGCGGCCGGTTGAGCGCCGCGCCGGGTTGCGGCGGTTGAGCCGATGCCGTGGCCGGTGAGTTGGCTGCCATAAGGTAGAGGTCCCCGTCGCATAGCGCGCAAGATTGATAAGCGTGCTTATTGTAATTGAGACACATATCAAATGTGTGTTCACATTAGAGGGATCTGGCTCGTATAATCGCCGGCATGGACAAAGGCTACGACAACCGCTTGGGCTTTCTGATCACGGACGCGGGCCGGCTGTGCGGCCGGCTTTTCGATGAACGGGCCAAGGCGAGCCTCGGCTTGACGCGTGCGCAGAGCCGCGTGCTGGCCTACTTGTCCTGGTATGGCGAGACGAATCAGGCGAGGCTCGCCGAGACGCTGGAGATTTCGCCGATTTCGTTGACGAGGCTGTTGGACAGAATGGCCAAAGGCGGCTGGGTGATACGGGCGGCGGATGCCAGCGACCGGCGGGCTTACTGCGTGAAAACGACCCGGAAAGCACGGACAGCGCTTGTCCAGGTTCTGGATGTCGGCGACCGGATTGCGGACGAAGCGTTAGCCGGCTTCGATGCTCGCGAGCGTGAAATGTTGATGGGGCTTTTGCATCGTATGCGGGCAAACCTGGCCCACGCGTTAGCGAGTTGCGGCACCACCGAAGTATGAGGCGTGCTGCTCCTGTCCAGCCCATGCAATGAGCAGCAAGAGCCGCGAGAAGAGCGGCTCGTCATGCTCAGCACCGGCTCAACAGAATCTCCGCCAGCTTCACCGGCTCGCTGATCATGGCGTTATGGCAGGTATCGAGTTCGATCACTTCGTCCACGCCGCCCAGGTTGCCGATGAATTCGCGTTGCACCTTCGGCCGCAACGCGCGGTCGCGTTGAGTGAGTACCCAGCTCATCGGCACGCGCGGCAATGCCGAGCGATCGACCGGTTCGGTCGTCACCCGGGTGCTTTCGGCGCACAGACCTGCCACGACGCGTTGCTTCTGCTCCCGCGTCATGCCGTTGGCAAATACCCAACGCGCAATGAACGCGGGGAACGGCGCACTGACGGCGGTGCGCCGCGCGGCTCGCGACGCGATCACGTTCATCGGCGCGTGCAGTGTATCGAGCACGGTCTTGCCGTCGGGCGGGATGCAGCAGGCGATGAAAACCATCCGTTGCACGAGCGCGGAGCCGAGCCGCGCAGCCACACCGGGTAACGTAATCCCCGCCATCGAATGACCGACCAGCATCACCCGCTCAGGCCGCGTCGCGAGAATCTGCGCCGTCACGCTCTCGACGCATTGCGCGATGGTCAGCGTCGCCAGGTTGCCCGGTTCGTTACCATGGCCGGGCAGATCGACGGCGAGCACCCGCGCTGACGGATCGCGCGCGCGCAACGCGTCGACGGTGGGCTGCCAGCAGGCACCGCTATGCTGGCCACCGTGCACGAGTACGATAGTCGGCTTGCCGGCGGTCTGCGTCTGCGCCACGGACGTATCGAAAACCGGCAGCGCCTGAGACGACGGTTGCGCGCTCAATATGCTTCTCTACCGCGCGCGGCGAACAGCGCACGCATTGGCGCCAGAGTCGGCGCATGGCTGGTGAAGCCGCCATCGACGGGCAGGGTTGCGCCGGTGATGAAGGCGGCTTCGTCCGACGCGAGGAAGCACACCACGTCCGCCACGTGCTTCGGTTCGCCGAGATAAGGCGTCAGGTGGCCGTCGAGAATCACCGCCTTGATATCGTCAGGCAGTGGATGCGCGCCACCGTTCTCCGCGACCACGAGACCGATCTGGATCGTGTTCGAGCGGATCCCCTGCTTGCCATACTGCGCGGCAATCGACTTGCTCAGAATCGTCAAGCCGGCCTTCGAAGCCGCATACGCGCTCAAGGTGAAATCGCCCTGCGCGCCGAAACCGGACGACGCATGAATGATCGAGCCGCCGCCCACCTTGAGCATCGCGGGAATCGCGTGCTTCGAACACAGCATCGGGCCGCGCAGATTGACCGCCATCGCGCGATCCCATGCTTCGACTTCGACGTTGCACACATCGCGATCGCCGCTGCGCTGCGCGGCGTCGAGCACGGCCGCGTTGTTGTGCAGGATGTCGATGCGTCCAAAATGCTCCAGCACCGCCGCGATCATCGCCTTGACCTCGGCCTCGGACGAGACGTCGGTGCGCAGGCCCAGCGCCCGTTCACCAATCGATGCGGCCACCGCCACCGCGGCCTCGCCGTTGATATCCACCACCGCTACGCGCGCGCCCTGTGCCGCGAGGCCACGGGCGCAGGCCGCGCCGAGGCCGCCGCCCGCGCCGGTGACGATCGCGACCTTGCCTGCGAGTTTGCCGGCCGTCGTTTGCGTCGTGCCAGTTCCTCCAGAACCGCCGATATCGCTAGTCATCTGCTCAGTCTCCAGTGAAAACAGGGGTGCGCTTTTCCTTGAAGGCAAGCGCGGCTTCCTTCACGTCGTCGCTCGGGGCGAGCAGCGCGAACAGATCGAGCTCGCGATCCAGGCCGCGGCGCAGATCGAGTTCGAGCGCGGCGCGCGCCGCCTGCTTGACGTAGATTGTGGCCGCCGGCGATTTCGCGGCAAGCCGGTCCGCCAGCGTTTGCACTTCGGCGATCAGGCTCTCGGGCGTCGCCGAAATCCGCGTGACGAGTCCGATTTCCTTTGCTTGCTGCGCGCTCATCCGGTCGCCGGTCAGGAGAATGTCGAGCGCGCGGCCGTGGCCGACCACCCGCGCGAGACGTTGCGTGCCGCCGCCGCCCGGAATCAGGCCAAGGCCGGTTTCCGGCAGCGCAAGCAGGGTATCGGGCGACGCGAAGCGGATATCGCAGGCGAGCGCGATCTCCAGCCCGCCGCCCATGCAAAAGCCGTGCAGCGCGGCGAGCACCGGCTTCTGGACCTGATCGAGCGCCTCGATCCAGCGCGAGCGTTCCATGCGCCGCCGCACTTGCAGCGACGACTCGGAGCCGCGCTTTTCCTTGATGTCCGCGCCCGCGCAGAAGCCGCGCGGGCCCTCACCGCGCAGCACGATCACGTGAACGTCGGGATCGGAGTCGAGGAGCTGCAGCGCCTGCGGCACGCCACGGCGGATTTCGTCATTGATCGCGTTGATCTGTTCCGGCCGGTTCAGCACGATCCATGCGGTCTTGCCGCTGCGCTCGATGCGCACGGTAGGGTTGATCGTCAGCCCATTCATGGTGGAGGTCCCCTCGTGGGTAGTCAGCATTTAGCGGGGCGCCTGAAATTCTTCGAACTCGAACAACTGCCCGTCGAGCTCCGCGGGATGGATGCGAATCAGCGAACGGCCGCCCACGGCCTCGGACGATTCGACCCAGTCGAAGCCGATACCGCGCGCCTTCAGTTCTTCGGCCTTGACTTGCAGACCGTTCACCGCGATTCGCACGAAATACGGGCCCGGCCCCCAGCTGTTCAGATAGCGGCCTGCCGCGCCGTCCCAGCGGGTCGCCTCGAGCACGTCGAGCGACGCGCTGTTGGGCAGCGTGAAGCCCATGCGCGCGCGCCGGTAGCCTTCGCCGACCAGCATTTCCACTGCGCCGACCGGCTCCCAGTCGAGATTTGCCGAGCAGCGACGCAGCGTGTCGTCGAGATCGCGCACGAGAAAGCCACGAGCGGTGACGCGCACCAGTTGGCCCGGTTGCAGATCGCGTGGTTGCGGCGCGGGCGTCGCGAACGTTTCAGGCGGCAGTTGCAGCGGCTCCATCGGCATGATCTCGATGCACAGGCCGCCGTCCACGGAAGGTTCGTACTCGGGGCGCTCAGGTGTCACGCCGACCCATAGACGGTCGAAGGGCATTTCCGGCGTGCGCTGCGCCATCCGGAACGGCAGGCGGCGGCGCATCAGACGCTCGACGGTCTGTTCGAACTTCGGGCCGTGCGCCGCCACCACGATCGAATGCGTGAGGATGGGCCGATGCTTGCCCTGAAATGCTTCGAGGCTCTTCAGAAAATGATGGAACGACGGGTCGCCGGGGTTCGGCCGATCCAGATGCACTTGCGGCTCGACGCGCGTCGGCGCCACCGCCAGCGACTTGTGCACGCGCAGAAAATGGGCGATGTACGGATGGTTGTCGAACGCCTGGCGCCAGTTCGGATGTTTGTGAATCCCCAGCTTGCTGACCAGCAGTTCGGTCATTCCGTCCGGGTCCGGAACCATCATGTCGGCGGTCATTAGCAGGTCGAACATATCGGTGAATCTCCAAAAGGTGTTGGATGAACGGCGTGTCAGGACGCCTGGCGAGGCACGGGTGCAGCGGCGCGCAGGCGAGTGGCGGAGGTGGCGTTGACGGGTTGCGCGGCCTCGGCCGGCTCGGTGCCGGAGCCGCCGCGCAGGCGCTCGGCCTTCGGCCGCAGCAGGAAATAGGAGAGCGCCGGAATCAGCACGAGGGCGCCGACCATGTTCCACAGGAACATGAAGGTGAGCAGGATGCCCATGTCGGCCTGGAATTTGATCGGCGACCAGACCCATGTGACCACGCCACCCGCGAGTGTGAAGCCGACCAGCATCACCACCTTGCCGGTGAACATCAGTGCGTCGCGGTAGGCCTCGCGCAGCGTGGCGCCGGCGCGTTGCCGCGCGAGTTGCACGGAGAGCAGATAGAGCGCGTAGTCGACGCCGATCCCGACCCCGAGTGCGATCACTGGCAGCGTGGCGACCTTCACGCCGATGCCGAGCAGCACCATCAACGCTTCGCACAACACCGAGGTGAGCATCAGCGGAATCAGCGCGACCACCACGGCGCGCCACGTACGGAAGGTGATGAAGCAGAGGATCGCCACCGACGCGTAGACCAGCAGCAGCATCTCGCGATTGGCCTGCTCGACCACGATATTGGTCGCCGCGTCGATGCCGGCCGACCCCGCGGCGAGCAGGAAATGCCGCTCGGGGGTGTCATGCGCCGCGGCGAAATCGTTCACCACTTGCACCACGCGCGTCAGCGTCTCGGCCTTGTGGTCGCTCAGGAAGACCAGTAGCGGTGCGACTGTCCGGTCGGCGTTGGTCAGCTCGGGCATGGCCACCACGACGTTGGAAAACGCGTCACCGGAGACGAACGGATCGCGGTTCAACGTCAGCCACTTGGGCGAGCCTTCGAAATTGCCGGCCGTGTATTGCCGCACCACGCTGGCCGCCGACACCGTGCCGCGCACGCCTTCGGTCTCGCGCAGCTTCGCTTCGAGGCGGTCCATCTCGGTCAGGGTAGGGAAGCTCTCCACGCCACCGGCCGGCGTCTTGACGATCACGGCGAAGACATCGCTCGACAGGTTGTAGTGCTGGTTGATGAACGCGTTGTCGCGGTTGTAGCGTGAGTTCGTCTTCAGTTCCGGCGCGCCGGAATCGAGGTCGCCCACCTGCAGATGCGTGCTGATCGCAAAACCGCCGACGAACAGCAGCAGCGCGCCGACCATCGCGCCAATGGCCCAGCGGCGCGTGGAAAAGCGGTCGAAGGCCTGGTAGCTGCGCACCACGAAACCGCGCTTTGCTTGCGGATCGGCACTCAGGCGCGCGCGGCGCACTGCGGAACGGCTCACGCCCGTGTACGACAACAGCACCGGCAGCAGCACGAGGTTCGTGAAGATCAGCACGCCCACGCCGATGCTGGCAGCGAGCGCGAGATTGCGGATCACCGGCACGTCGATGATCATCAGCACCGCGAAGCCGACCACGTCGGCCAGCAAGGCGGTCAGGCCGGCGAGGAACAGGCGGCGGAACGTGTGGCGGGCGGCTGCATAGCGATGAACGCCGCGTGCGACGTCGCGGGTAATGCCGTTCATTTTCTGCGCACCGTGCGAGACGCCGATGGCGAAGACAAGGAACGGCACGAGAATCGAATAGGGGTCGATCGAAAAACCGAGCCACTGCACGATGCCGAGCTGCCAGATCACAGCGGCGGCCGAGCACAGCACGACCAGACCCGTGCTGCGCAGGCAGCGGGTGTAGGCGTAAAGCGCGAGCGCGGCGATCAGCGCGGAAATACCGAAGTAAATCAGCACGCCGTCGAGACCGTCGATCAGATCGCCCGCCAGCTTCGCAAAGCCGACAATGTGAATCTTGACGTTGGGCGTTTCGAGCGAACGGATCTGTTTTTCCAGATCGTGCGACAACTCGCGATAGTTCAGCGGTGCGCCGGTAGCCGGGTCCTTGTCGAGCAAAGGCACGAACACCACGCTCGAACGTTCGTTGTTGGCAACCACCGAGCCGCCGATGCCGGCCCGCGCCACGTTGCGGCGCAGTTCATCGAGGCTTTTGGTGGAACCGTCGTAGGAATCGGGCATGACCGGGCCGCCGCGAAAGCCGTCCTCGGTGATTTCGGTCCAGCGTACTGACGGCGTCCATAACGACTTCATATACGCGCGGTCCACGCCGCGCATCAGGAAAACCTTGTCATTGATTTTCTGTAGTGTGCGCAGATAGTCGGCGTCGTAGATCGAGCCTTTGGTGTTTTCGACCGAGATCCGCAACGAGTTGCCGAGCGAGCGCAGCGAAGCGGCATTGTCGAGATAGTTGCGCACGAACGGATGCGACTGCGGAATCATGTTCAGGAAGTTCGCGTTGACTTCCAGACGCGTCGCGCGCACGCCGAATAGCGCCGTCAGAAACACGCAGACGATCACGATGAGCGCGCGATGATTGAAAATCAGCCGCTCGACCGGGCCGCCGGAGCGGCGGTCGAACGGCTGCGCCGGTTGCGGTTGATCCTTCGCTGCGGACTGATCGTGTGGGTTATCCATGTTGAACACCTGTAGTGATGCAATTCAATGGCGTCTCTCGCGCCCGCTGCACTTACTGCATGTACTGTGCTGATCGCGGCTGCCCGGCTCAGCGGCGTGGGCCGATCGCCTCGACGCTCATGCCGCTCGAACCGCCGAGCGCGACGCGATCCGCGCCGTCCGCGGCGATGCCGGCGAACAGCATCGGCGTATCGGCCGAGACGCGCTGGAAGGCGCCGCTAACCGGGTCGGCAACCAGCAGCATCGCGCGGCTGCCGCAGATCACGATGCGGCCATCGCCCAGCACGGTGGCGCCGTTCAGCGTCGAATCGGTACCGGTGTCGGTTTTTTGCCAACTGGCGCCCTGATCGGTGCTCTGATAGACGGTGCCGCGCAGGCCGAAGGCAAAGAGCCGCTGGCCGCTGCCGACGATGCCGAAGAAGCTGCCGCTGTAGCCCGATTGCAGCCGCTTGAACTGGCCGCTCGCGCGATCGAGCCGGAACAGGGTGCCGCGTTCGCCCGCGATATACACTTCGCCGCCAATGCCACGAATCGCGTTCAGGTTCAGGAAGTCCGGGTTGTCGATGTGTTCGAGGCCGGGCTGCCAGGTCTTGCCGCCATCGGTCGTCATGGCGAACGCGCCGAACGAGCCGACCGCATAGCCTTGCATGGCGTTGTCGAACCAGACATCGAGGTAGGGCAGCGACGGCCCCGCCTTGGCGTTGTTTTCTTCCTGCTTCTGATAGGCGGCGGCATGCGCGTCGCCGTGTGCCGCGGCGTCCCGGTAGTAGGCGACGAAGCGCTCGTTGGAGATGCGTCCGTCGAGCTGTTTGCTCCAACTCGTGCCGCCGTTCGACGTATGCAGAATCACGCCGTCGTGACCGACAGCCCAGCCTTGCGACGGTGTGGGGAAGCTCACCGCAGTCAGATCGCTTTGCACCGGACTGGGGACCTGGCGCCAGTTGTGCCCGTGGTCGTCGGACACGACGATCACGCCACGCTGGCCGACGCCGACGAGGCGTCGACCCGCGCTCGCCACCGCGGTCATCGGCCGGGTGGCGGGTGAGACGGCGGTTTCGGCGGGCGCGTCGAGCGGATCGACAAAGCGCGACGCGTGGGCCGCCGACGGCTCCGTGCCGGCCGTCGCGGCGAGCGCCGCCGCACCCGTTAGCGTCGCGACGATGGCCGCCAGACATTGCACTGACCGGAAAGTCATGGGTAAGTCTCCGCACACACAGGTTGCCAATGCATTGGCAACGTATTGACCATTCTTCGACCATGCAGGCAGCGTGCTCGCCGGATCGATGTCCTGTTCCAGCGAGCCCGCGCCGCGCCGTTTAACGCACGCCTGCGCTTTGCAGTGCTTGCGGTGTGTAGTACGCCTGGTTCGGCAATTCGTCGTACGGGATCATGTGGGTGACCGGATCGCCCTGGTCGGCGATCACCGCGTAGTTGCCCTTGGTCAGGTCGTAGACCACCTGGATCGGCTGGCCGACGCGCGGCTTGTCGTAAGGAATGATGTCCAGCGTATAGGCGGTGCGATAGAGCGCATTGCTCTGGTCGTACGCGTCGTATGCCACGATCAGCCACGTGTCTTCGTCGATGTAATACGTGCGATGGCTGTAGACATCGCGCTGGCCCGGCTTGAGAGTCGCCTCGACCACCCACACCCGGTGCTTCTCCCAGCGTACGACGTCCGGATTGGCAAACTTGTCGCCCACCAGATTCGGCGACTGATACGCGCGGTAGTTGTTGTACGGCACGATGATTTCCTTCTTGCCCGCCAGCTTGAAATCGAAGCGGTCCATGCGCCCCTGGAAGCCGCCGATTTCGTCGAACAGCAGCGTACCGCCGATACCCGCCATCGGCGTGTCGTACTTCAGTTCGGGCGCCACGCGCACACGCCGCTGGCCCGGCATGTAGATCCAGGTGGTGTCGTCCTGCTCGCCGTTATTGACGCTATATTTCGCCAGATACAACTGGCCGACCTGCGACGAAGGGCCGAAAAAGTTGGTGTAAGTGAGGCGGAAGTACGGTTCGTTCAGTTTGGTCGCATTGCGGTCGTAGAACGGATAGATGAACTTCGATTCCTGATCGCCCATCAGCGTCTTGTGACCGGCTTCGTCCACGAAGATGGTGCGGAAGCGGAAATCGGTGCGCACGCCCTGGTAGCGCATATTCTGATTCCACATCACTTCATAGCCGTCTTTCGGGATCGGGAACGGAATGCAGCCGAATGCGCCTTCCACGCCATCGCCCTTGATCTTGCCGACCAGCTTCGCCGTGGTTGCGCAGCCCACCGTGTTCTTCAGCACCCAGTCCGGATAGCTCATCGTGCGCCGCGTCTTGTAGACGTCGACGCGAAAACCCGGGAAGCGGTCGAGCAGCGCCTTGGTGCCAGGCGTCAACGCATCGGCGTACTTCGCCTGATTGGCCTTGGTGATCGATTCGATCGGCTTGTCATCCTTGAACGGATCGGGATAGCGGCCGCTGCCGGGCTTGAAATCGGCGGGGATGGTCAGATCCTTGACGCCGCCTGTGTAGGCGGGGATCGAACCGTCCGCGCTGGCGGCTTGCTGTGCGCCGAATTCGGTGAGCTTGCCGCCCAGCTCTTTGGCTTCGTCGGCGCTGACCGCCGCGAGCACGGGCCCACTGGCGGCGACTGCCGCCGCCATCGTTGCCAGTACCATTGCGAATTTCATGCTTGTCTCCAGAATGTGTGTCGGAAAAACCAGCTGGTGCGAGACGGCTTTTTATCCGGCGCCCGCGAGGGCGTCCGTGACAGAAAGCGGGCGCGACCGTCGCCCGTCAGAATGAAGAAGAAAACGTCAGCGAAACCCAATTCTTGTCGTTGTAGAAGTACGGACCGTTGCCCGTTGCGTAATACGAAGGCCCGCCGCTCGGCAAGCCGTTGGCGGCACCGAAGTTGGTCTGGCCACCCGTGTGCGAGTGATAGCCGTTGTATTGCAGCGTGACGTTGTATTTGTTCTGGATCAGCGCGTGCAGGCCGAAGGTGTAGATCATCGAACCCTGATTGGTGCCGCCTAGACTTGGCGTATTGCCCCACAGGCCGTACTGGATGAACATCGGCGCGTCTATGTCGACGCCCGGGAACACCTGCAGCCATTGCGGATCGAATTGCACCGCCAGCGCCACCGAATTGTTCGTCGAGCAACCGGCCCACTTACTGCCGCTCGGACATTCGGCCGAGTTGTTCACGCCGTTGTAGAGCGCGCCGTTACTGGTGGTCTTGACCTTCTGCGTGAAGGCGATTTCGGCCAGCGCGCTGCCGGTGTTCCAGAACGGTGTGCGCGACAGGCCCGCCAGCACGTTGCCGATTACGTTGACGACGTCCCCGCGCGCGCCTTGCTGGCCGCTCAGGTCGCTCGCAAGGGGACCGGTGCCGCTGTTCAACGCGGTGTTATGCCGGTACGACACTTCGAAACCCGTGCTGAAATCGCCGATCTGCCGGTCAAGGCTCATGCCGTACAGCTTCACGTTGGAGCCATAGGCCAGGTGATAGTTGGCCGCGCCGGTTGCCGGATTCACGCCCATCAGCACCCACGGCTGCGTTTCCGTCAGATTGCGGTAGTAGAAGCCGAACGTGCCGCCGAGCCATTGCGGCGCCCATGTGACCTTTGCGCCGTAGTCGTTGTGAAAACCGTTATTGGGCATCACGTCGTTGCCGCGCGGAATCGAGCCTTCCAGGAGATTCGGCCCCTGGAAGCCGAAGCCGACCGTGCCGAGATAAGTGCCGCCTTCGGGCAGACGGGTGGGCATGTATTCGGCGAAATACTGCGCGGCGAGTCCGACCGTCGGTGTGAGCTGCGTCTCGAACAGGATCTGGGCGCGCGGAATCGCCAGTTCCTTGGCCTGGGTGCCCGGCGAGGCGGCGCCCTTGATGTTGTCCGAGGCGTTCTGACCGTAGTTGATCCCCTCCGTGCCGAAGATCAGCGCGTTGCCCCAGTACTGGGTCAGGCGCCCGACCTTGATTGCACTCGGTTGGCCGTTGATCTCGAACTTGTAGAACACGAACGCATCCAGCAGATCCGCGCCTTGCTGGTAATAGCGTTCGGTGTAGCTGCTGTAGTGATTGCCGCTATACGAGTTCAGGCTCGAGTAGGGCACCCCGGGGTAAGCCATTCCCGGGTTGTTGTTCACGCCGCCGCCGTAGGCGAAGTCCTTCCACAGCGAAGCGCTCACGCGGAAACCGAATTTGTCCCGATAGACCGCATCGAATTCGCTCAGGTCGGACACGCGGTTGGTCACGATGTCGCCCGCGTGCCTGAACTTGTAGTCCGATTCGCTGTAGAGCGGATTGTTGCCGATCCCGTCGTTGATGCCCTGCGCACGCATGCCCAGGTTGTAGCTGATCGTGTTGTCCCAATTGATGTTCAGATCGGGGTTCGAACTGAGTTGCACGGCGCTGGCCGATGCGGCCCAGCATCCCAGAGCCATCGCGATACCGAGGCTCATCCGGCTTTTTTCGAATCTGGCGCAGCTGCTCATTCCCTTCATCTCCTTGTCTCCTTAGCTCCCTGGCGGGGCTGGGTTTTTGTCTGACGCTGGTGACGGCACGGTGCTGCTGGCCTCGTGGGTTCCACGCTGCCGCCCAGGGAATTACACACAGTGTTCAACTCTGTGCAGTCTGCTCGTCGGGACTCGTTAGATTCGCCTGGATTCGGAATTGAATTCTATAGATAGAATTTCGACTCCGACTCTCTCGTTTTCCCCTATTCGAGACAAATTTGACGAAGTTGTTCATATCCATGTCGATGACGAGGGTAAGAACGCTGTGTGGCATAACGTCAGGAGACAAAGCGTCGACCCTTTTTCGCCGGTGAAAGATGCGCCGGCAGGCAAGGAAAAGGGACGGGAATTTTTGATCGGATCTTTCTGTGACAAGGCATTCCGGGCGATGACGAGCATCGGATGCACGCGCGCGGGGGCCGCGTCGCGCGCAACCTGGCGCAGGGCATCAACGGGTCGACGCACGGAACAGACAGCTGGAAGTGTGATGAGGCGTGGGGGTTGCATGCTCGACAGTCGGGAGGTAACGCTGGCCAGCCGGTCCGTCCGCTGGCGTTTTCTTAAATTGATCACCAGAATCGAACCTGTTCAACTTATCCGCTATCAGGAGTTACCCGGCCCCGCCAGAGCCTCGTGAGCGCAACCTCCAGAGTTACCCTGGAGATGCCTCTGTGTACGAGACACATTGTCGATATGTGTTCATAATATTTCGGGTGCTGACCGTGTGAGTTCGAAACGGCATGATCGCGGCACCGTACAAACGGATGGTCCTGGAACGGGGCCACACAAGTGCGGCGCGAGCATGATCTTCGCATCGGCCGTCGTGTCGACCCATGTGTCGACGACGGCGTCGATACCTTGGCCCTCGACCGCCAGGAATGCCTGGCCGTACGGATTCATCAGGTGTTCGCAACGGCGACCAGCTTCTGAACTGAGTCGGGCGCTGCGACCGATCGGCTTTGCAGAGGCAGAAACGCAGACAGGAAGCGCTGATCCGGCAACAACACTTTCCCCCCGAGACGGAGAAGGCATTCCTTGCTTTCGTCGTTCAGCCGCACCGCGAAGGGGGCAGCGGGCTAGGTATCTGTTGGCCGGAGTTGATGGTCGCTGCAAACGATTTTTCACAGCCGTGATGCGGGTAGTCAGACGAAGGTCTGTAGGACGCGCGTTACAAGCGCATCGCGATGCCCATCTCTGCCGGCAGCGTGCCTCAGAACGTCAACAGGTCGGAATGCATTTCAGCGACGCACAACCCGCCGTGGTTGCCACGATCGCCAGCAGCAGCATCAGGCTGTATATTCGCTTCCTCATCACGTCACCCTCCCTGATATTCGTTATCGGTTCGCTGCGTCAGCGTGCCGCGGCGCCTACACGTCCACGTAAGACGTGGTTTGCGACGGCACAAGACGCGGATGCGGCGTGCACAGACAGACACACAGATCATCGCTCAGTGCCGCCTGCCGTCCGTCCGGTCCGGTCGTGGAAATGCGCGCGCCGTCGCACTTGATCAACCCGACGGTCTTGCAGACCGGGCACAGGACGGGATCAGTTTCGTAGGCTTGCTCGCGCCCGCCGACCAGGTCGTTACCGTCACCCGCCTGCACGATGCCACCCACCGTCGTTTTGTCGCCTTTCACAATGTCGTAACGCCGCATCTTACGCTCCTACACTGCCCCCGGTCGCGGCCGGAGGCTATTCAGCAGGGCGTCCCATGCCTGCAGCGCTCCCGCCTCATCGACCGGCGACGTTGCCTGATCCGGCGGCAGGTCACTTCGTGAAGACGTGCCCAGCAGCAACTCCACCGAGGTATGCGGTTGTGCCAGCGTGGCCGGATTGCCCGGCGCCAGCAGATAGAAACGGTAGACCGTAATCGGACCGTCCTGAAGCGCAAACAGGACCTCTTCAGCGTCCATGCCAGCCACCACGCGCTTGCCCTTGCGCAGGATGCGATAGCTGCCAGGCATTCGATCGAGTTGTGCGCGAAGCTCGGACAGATTCTTGGTGAGCGGCTGACCTTGATCCTGCTCGACCGCATCTCGCATCTTGATCAGGAGTAGGGCAGGTCGGCCCGGCAGCAGCGCAAACGACTGGCTGACTTCTTCCGTGTAGGTCGACGATCCGGTGACGATCCCGCCGTCGAAGCAAAACCCCGACTCCGTCGGCACGGCCCAGGTGTCTCGCGCCTTGATGCGCCTGTAGGTGTCGCTGTAGATATTCTCGGAGTTACCGAGAGCAGACGCTCCCATGAGGCCGGCGGTGTGAAAGAGTGTGTGGTCCGCAAAGAGGTAGCCATCCGTTCTGAAAGGCATCTCGACTTTCGCCACGCCTTCCTGGTAGATAAAAAACCGCGAATCGTTGACCGGCGAAAATGCCTTCTCAAGCCAGGCCTTCCCAGTTTTCTCATCCAGGTTGACGGGGTTATAGCGTTGCTTCGTACGCAACTCATTCTCCCGGGCCTCGACTTTGGTGCGATAGGCATCAAGTGAGACATTGTGAGTTGTTTCGAGTTTGTCTCCCCTGTACGCGTAATGTTGATTCGAAATCTCGCTCGACGCGGGCCGGTCGAATACGAGGCGGCCGATGCACCACGGGCGCATTTTGGACAGCAGCGGATTGTTCATCGTTGGTTCCACGGAAAGCGCAAGAGAGCAGGCGCAAAGACCTGCCAGTAGAATAAGGGGGCGAAAGAGGCGAGCCATTAATTTGTTCCCGGCACCTAGATGTCGTTGACGATCTGGACCACACTGTAAAGTATCGCCCAGTGCGTCCATGGGTGCGCATAGCTGGTCATGTGCTGGTATCCGCCCTGCACGAACGCCATCTGAACTCCTTTGGCCGGGTCGCCAGGCACATCCGGCTTTAAGCCACGCGCCTGCGCATCGGCCGACCACGCGGGCACCGTACCGTCGCCGCGAATGATCCCCGTTTTGGTTGCGACCTGTGACCAGTCCGTCTTGGCATTCACGTCCGGCAACGTGTTCGTCTTCTGGACGGTGAACGTGATGCTCAGTTTGCGTTGCTCGAGAAGCACGCGGATCTCGCCCTTGCCCGAGTCGTGCAGCAACGTTGCGGCCTGAAGTTCAGGCGCCTGCACGTCCGATGGCACATCTCCGGTCCAGATTGCGTTGCCCCACGTCAACAGATTCTTCGTCGGGTCTCCTTTTTCGATGCCAGGCTTGCTCTTGTCGCTGGCCTCGGTCGTCGTGCTCGACTGTGGTGGCCTGAAGTCGAGGCCGCCCTCGCCGTAGGCTACATATGTCTTGCCATGGTAACGATTCTTCAATTGGCTCTGGTTCTTTACGACGGTCTCCATCGTCGATCGATAATAATCCGATAGGCTTGTCTGAAGCCCGCCAGTATTGAGCCGCGTCTTGACGATCCCAGCGGGATCGAGCTGTTTGTCGGGCGGCTGCAAACCGTACCACTTGGGATTCACATATAAATCGTTATACGGATCGCCGTGCTCCGGGAACTGCATGACCACCTGTCCGTCGGGCCGCGCAAAAATCCACCACGGCGCGCCATTGTGATAATCCGGCATCGGTGTCAGCTCCATCGGTCCCGGCGCGTTCGCCATTACCGCCATGAATTCATCTGCGTCGCGCCCCAGCAGACTGCCATTGATGAAACCATTCATACCGCCTTCGGGACTGCCCCCTGTCTTGAAACGCTTGGCCGCCAGCGGAGCACCGGTGGCCGGTTGACATCCATGAAATACGCCGTGCGCAAGACCTTCGAGCCCATGGTTTAACACCGCGAAGCGGGCCGCCAGCCCACCCATCGAGTGCGTCAGAATAATCGCCTTGCCCGTATCGTTTTCCTTGCAGATCTCGGTGACGCCCATCAACCGTGTCGTCTTCTTTGTCTGCGGATCGGGGACATCCAGACCATTCACCACGTCACGCCCCGAAAGGTCATTCGACTGCAGCCAGTTGTATCCAATCGCATAGACGCGATAGCGAAACTTGGCGAATTTCTTGAATTCCGCGGAGTCCGGTGCGATCACCTGGCCTTTACCTGCAGCAGCAATGGCGCCGTAGGTCTTTGGGTCGGTGCCGAGCACCGGATGGAGTGCCCATTTCTCGCCCTCGGGGTCGGGGTTGATCCACGCGCCTTCGGGCTTGCCGAGCAGCATCGGGTTGTTCAACTGTTGCTCGAGCCAAAGCAGGACAGGTTGATAGCCGGTCCTATAGACCGAACCCCAGCCGCGGCGTCGCGCCTCCTTCTCGGTAATCGGGTCTTTCTCCCCAAGGTCGCCGATCGGGCCGAGCGGCGTCACCATGACGCTCTCGGGATCGAAAAGTGTTTCGCGCGACGACGCGCTGCGAAACCATCCCGCGATGAGCGAACACAACGCGCCGAGTGATGCACCTATCGTGTCTGTATTTGGTGCGGACCATGCCGCGTCGCCACTGTCCTTGGCGGCCAGTGGCGAGCCCATCACGCCCGGTATGAAAATCACGGGAATGATGGGGCGCAGATCGTGCAAGGTCTCCTTGGCGCGAGTGTCGTTGGCCGGCGTTAAGGGCGCCTGGGCGGAAGAGTGGCCGTCCTCATCGGTCTGCGACGCGAGGCGGACGACTTCCTGTTCGGCATCATCGTCGCCGGACGTCTGGCCCGACGTACCCGAATTGTCGGGCTGATTTTCGCTCATGGATTCTCGCTTATGCGTTGCTCGTGCCCGGCCGCAGCGCCCGGATCACCACAGTTTCGATATCGTTGCTTTTCTGCTCGACCGTATGGCCCAGCTCGTCCGTGACACCGCTCAGGCGTGTGCCATCCCCACGCACGATCTCGTAAGGGTGGTTCTTGAGTGGGTCGCCGGTGATCCGGTCGCGCAAGAGATACTTGTCGTTGAACGCCGGCTTCTCAAGGCTATTCATATGCTCGGCCACCGAACTCGGACCTTGCCGGCTGAATGACGCCGACTTGATCGTGCGTGCGCCGCGCGTGCCGTCCTCAATTCCTTGGGGGGTAATACGGATCTATGAGCCCCCGCACTTGAGCATCAACTCGGTCTTCGCGTCGATCTCAATGCTGCCGTTATTGCTCTTGAGCGTCAGGCCGAGTTCGGAGAGTAATCGCAGCTGATCGGTGAGCGCCTGGATGTCGATCGCACCTTTCCCGGCGATCAGTTTCATACCGGCACGTTGGACGAATACGCTGATTTTTTCTGCGACGCTTGCAACCAGCGATTTGCCCACGGCCCAGTAGGTGTCCTTGCCGCTGACGAAATTCAGATGGTCGTCCGCGACCATCTGCGCCGACGCGTGCGTGGTAAAACCCATGCTCTCTGGACTCGATCCGAGCATGACGGGTTTGGCAAAGGCATTGGCGTTTCCTGTCCCACCGCCTGCCGTATTGCCGCCTTTGGCCACGCCCGCCTTGCTGTGCTGGGTCGCCTTCGCGAACTGTGAAAGCGCTTCGCGGCCAGGCTTCATATCCTCGGCCTTGGCGGTCGAACTTGCGGAGGACAACGACTCGACGAGCAGATCCGCACGCGCCAGGATCTCGCGCGGCGCGGTGGTATCGAGCGGCTGACCGTCGGCACTGATTTGATGTGTGCTGAAATACAGTCCCTCACCCGCATGGACCGCACCTGCATAGTCGGTGCGCAAGGTAAAGCCGCTGCCGGTGTACGCGCCACGCGAATTGCCGTCTTGGACGATCTGGTAGCCGAGATGGAGACCGCTCATGCCGTGGCTGCTCATGATCCGCATGCGAGGCTGCCCCGTGGAATCATCCATGACGTACTGGTTATAGCCGCCGCCGCCGTACTCCCGGGACTGATAGCCAGAAAGCAGGCCGTTCGAATGCCACTGCGGTTTCGCCGCGCCGTTGTACACACGATGAAGCGCAATCGGGCGGTCGATGTCATTGCCGATGTGGCCGATCAGGAGTTCTTCGCCCGCGCGCGGCATGTGGACGCCACCATATCCATCGCCGGTATCGGACTGCGCCACGCGCACCCAGCACGATGCACGTTCGTCACCTTCATTGAGCCGGTCCCAGATGAAGAGCACCTTCACCCGGTTCAGTTCATCGGTGTAGCACTCCTGTCCCTTCGGTCCGGCCACAATCGCCGATTCCAGTTTCGCTTCGGGCTTGTGATGTTCGAACGGGCTCCGGTACGGCACCGTCGTACGCTGCGCTTCGATGGCGACCCGGTAGAACCCCGTGGAGCCGTCTACGTGGCTCGCGCTGAAAATCTGACCAGAGTCGTCGGCGCGGGCCTGTGCGAGCTGATGATTCAGGCTGTGTGGGTAGTTCGCTTCGTGCCCGGCGAGCGGAAGATTGTTCTCGATGACCCACTCGACCTCGATGCTCGCGAATTCGTTCTGGTCGGCGGCGTCGTGGTCATGTTCGGGATGACCGGTCAGTGTGAAGCGCCGGCCCGCGTCCATGGCGCGTAGGCTACCCACGCCGTGAAAGCGCTTGGCCTGCGACTCCCATTCCTCCATGCGAACCTTCGACAACTGATCACCCCGGTCCTGTTCCGGGTACGTATAGCCACCGGTATATTCGTAGACTTCGGTTGCGCGGGCAGCGCGCCTTGATTCGCCATCGTCGGTATCGACGTACCTTTGGGGCTGGAGGGCGTCGGCGGGCTTTTGTAGTCGAAGGTACGCGTCGACAGCAGCACGGACTGCAGCGTCCGCGTGCCTGACCACTGGGTGAGCGCATCGGCTTCCCTGCTCACGCCGGCACGATAGAATCCGACCGTTGCAGGTGAGAGCGGTTCGAGCGTCTCAAGGCGATCGGTGATGACCAGCGTGTGTGATTTGCCGTCCGCCGCCTGCTGCCAGATGCCATACAGGCCCTCGGACTCGAGAAGCCGGTGCACGAAGTTCCAGTCGGTCTCGTCCTGCCGGCAGTAGGAACGCTTCGGCAGCGGCTTCGAGAGCGCGAAGCGGTACATGCCTTTTGCCTGCGGATGCTGGTTGAATGCGTCCGAGACGATTTCGTCCGCTGCCTTGTCCTGCCAGTGTCGCTGGTCACGCCGGAACTTCAGAAAGTGCATCCACGAGGAAAATCCCAACTGGTAACTTGTGAGATTTCCGTCGGCTCCCAGCCGACGCGCTGTATGTATATAGCCATGGTGGGGCAGGTAAGACCGATCGGCCTGTTGGATCCAGAGCGTAACGGTCTGGGCGATCAGCGTTTTGAGCTGCACGTCGCCCTGAGTCGACACGCAGTCGAGCAGAAAGGAGAAGTCACGACCGATCCGCGAGCACCCGGTGACACGGTGGGGCAGCAAGACGTTATTGCCGGCCGACGTATCCAGTTTCAGAAGGCGGTCCTGCTGCGACAGTCCACCCGTAATCGCCCCGATTATGTCCTGCGTGCCCATGCCGCCTCTCGATCTGATTAATCCTCTTTCCCGCGCGATTTTACTTCGAAAGCAATCTGATAATGATCAGAAATTGAAAAGCGGAAATCGATTTAATGCGAAATGGATATTCGGATGAATATCGAATCTCAAAACATGACGCGGCATGGGCCGCAGGCGGACGGCCGCGAACAACATCAAATTAGCGATTCGATCATCTTTGTCCGGCCCCTAGGGCCGAACTGCAGCGCTTTTACTCTGCTTGGTTGACTTGGAGCGTAGAGGAGTGCCCGGTGTTCTCGAATAGACATTGACCCGAGCCGCAAATTGCGCCGTCAATTTCGGAGTAATCCCTGTCGTTTTTAAAGCGTCCAGATAGTCGGCACACCATTGCATCATCGCGATTCGTTGAGCCAGGTACTTGGCTTGATTGTAGTCACCCGCTGTACCTTCTTCGATGTGAGCGAGCTGCATTTCGACGTGGTCCTTTTCCCAGCCATGTTCGCGCAGCAAGGTGCTCGCGGTGTGTCGTGTGCCATGACCGACCATACGGCCCTTGTATCCGATCCTTGCAAATACACCGTTGATAGTGTTCTCGCTGATGACATCGTTCTTCCAGCCAATGCCGGGGTAGAGATATCTTTGCTTACCGGTTTGCTTGTACAGTTCCCGCAGTTGTGCCACGAGTTGCGCCGGAAGAGAAATGACGATGTCTCGGCGCATCTTCATCTTTTCTCTAGAAATTTTCCACAGGGCGGAGTCGAAATCAATTTCTGTCCATTTGGCAAAACGGACCATGCTAGGGCGGCTTGCCGTCCAGATAGTCATCCATGCGGCAGTGCGTTGTATGAACCGGCTCGTTGATCGGTCGAGAGCCTTTAGAAAATCGGGAAGTTCAGGTTCAAGCAGATGCGGATAGGGCTTGGCCTTAGGCGCTTCCTTGGCAATGACTTTCAGTTCTGACGCAGGATTGTTTTCGCATTTGCCTCGGGCAATGGCCTGGCTGAAGATCTCGCGTAACCATCCGCGTACCTTTTTCGATACGTTCAGTGCGTTGCGCTTTTGATGGCTTGGCTGACTCAACCTGCTTGATTGTCAGTGGCATGACCGTCACCTAGTACATTGGAGGAACTCGAACTTTCAATGTACTGGCTCATGTACTACTTTGCTGCCGGTTTTAGGTAATCTTCGGTGGAACCGGATGGAAGCTCAGAAAACAAAAAAGCCCGCAGTAGCGGGCTTTTCCGGAGATCAGAGGACTTTGATGGAAGTCTCTGGAAGCTTAAATGGTGCCCAGGAGAGGACTCGAACCTCCACGGTGTTGCCACCGCTAGGACCTGAACCTAGTGCGTCTACCAATTCCGCCACCTGGGCACGTCTTCAAGCTAGACCGACATTTTAGCGTGATGATGCAGCGTGTCAATCCCTACATGCAAACAAACTATCGCTTCATCAACCGCCCGGTTGTGCCATGCAGCAGAGCAAAACTCTACTGCCCGACAATGGCCGATTCACATCAACCCAACCGTCCTGCCAACCACGTTATCCGCTCGAAAAAACTGAACCGGATCACGTAGCCTCACACAAAAAGTAAAGCCGCCTATGTGAAACATCAGGCGGCTTTACTTTTGAATCTGGTGCCCAAGAGAGGACTCGAACCTCCACAGTGTTGCCACCGCTAGGACCTGAACCTAGTGCGTCTACCAATTTCGCCACCTGGGCAGGTGATGAACAGCAAAGACCGCCATTATAGCGACAGATTCAGGGCTGTCAAGCCTTTCTCAAAAGTCGCTTAAACATTGCCACGGCGAGCCTGCAGGCGGCTCACAGCGATTCTCGACGGGCCGCGTGGCGCGCGAGACGGGTGTTAGAATGCCTCGCAGTAGTTCGTTGGCACGGTGCACACGCCCGTCGGACTCAGATTTGAACGAGCCGGACCCGAGCAGCCCTTTCAGTGCAATCGCAAGTGCAACTTAAGCGCAACCCAAACGCTTCTTAAGCCGAGCCACATCGCCGACCGACGTCCATGCAACGAGAAAAAATCATCGATAAGCCCTTGAGCAAATTCCCGTATCCGATCCCAAGCCGCGAAGAAATCCTGGGCGTCCTGCGCACGAGTGAAGCGCCGCTTGCCGCGAACGACATCGCCGAAGCCCTGTCGATCAAGCGCCAGGAGCGCGAAGGATTTTTCAAGCGGCTGGGCGCCATGGAGCGCGACGGCCAGATCCGGCTCGATCAGCGCAATCTCTACCAGCTGACCCATCCGTCCAACTTTGTCGCGGGCCGCGTACAGGGCCACCGCGACGGCTACGGTTTTCTCATTCGCGACGACGGCCAGGACGATCTGTTCCTGCCCACCGGCGAGATGCAGAAGGTCATGCACAACGACCGCGTGCTGGCGCGCATCGTCGGCTACGACCGCCGCGGCAGGCCGGAAGGGCACATCGTCGAAGTCACTGATCGCGCCAACAAGCGGGTGATCGGCCGGCTGCTCAATGAGAACGGTGCATTGATCGTGGCGCCCGAAGACAAGCGCATCGGTCACGACATCCTGATCGCGCAGAACACCAAAAAGGCCAAGGTCGGCCAGGTGGTGGTGGTCGAACTGACCGATTTCCCGAGCCGTCATTCGCAGCCGCTCGGCCGCGTGGTGGAAGTGCTCGGCGATATCGACGACCCCGGCATGGAAATCGAAATCGCGGTGCGCAAGTACGGTGTGCCGCATGAATTCAGCCAGGCCGCGCTCGACGAAGCCGCCAAACTGCCGGACGAAGTACGCCCGGCCGACGCCCGTCATCGCATCGATCTGCGCGATGTGCCCCTCGTCACGATCGACGGTGAAGATGCCCGCGACTTCGACGACGCGGTCTATTGCGAACCGGTTCAGGTCGGCCGCGGCGAAGGCTTCCGCCTGATCGTCGCGATCGCGGACGTCTCGCACTATGTGCATCCGCAGAGCGGGCTCGACGCCGATGCGCTCGAGCGCAGCACCTCGGTGTACTTCCCGCGCCGCGTGATTCCCATGCTGCCGGAAAAGCTGTCGAACGGACTGTGTTCGCTGAATCCGCACGTTGATCGTTGCGTGCTGGTGTGCGACATGATCGTCACCACGCGTGGCGAAGTGAAGGCGTATCAGTTCTATCCGGGCGTCATCAACTCGGCCGCGCGCCTGACCTACACGGAAGTGGCGGCGGTGCTCAAGAACACCAAGGGCCCGGAGGCGGCGCGCCGCGCGGCGTTGCTGCCGCAACTGCAGAATCTGTACGGCGTCTACAAGTCGCTGTTCGCCGCGCGCCAGAAACGCGGTGCGATCGACTTCGATACGACCGAGACGTACATCGTCTGCAATGCACAGGGCAAGATCGAACAGATCATTCCGCGCACCCGCAACGACGCACACAAGCTAATTGAGGAATGCATGCTGGCTGCGAATGTCTGCGCGGCCGACTTCCTCAAGCGCAACAAGCACCCGGGGCTGTTCCGCGTGCACGCTGGGCCGACTGCCGAGAAGCTCGAGAATCTGCGTACCTTCCTGCGCGGCATGGGCCTTACGCTCGCCGGCGGCGACAAGCCGCACGCCAGCGACTACGCCGCGCTGATGGCGCAGATCCGCGATCGGCCGGACGCGCAGATGCTGCAGACCATGCTGCTGCGCTCGATGCAACAGGCCGTCTATAGTCCGGACAACATCGGCCACTTCGGTCTCGCATACGAGGCGTATGCGCACTTCACGAGTCCGATCCGCCGCTATCCCGACCTGCTTACGCACCGCGCGATCTACGCGATTTTGCAGGGCCGCAAGTATCAGCCGGAGCCGCCGCAGGGCGTCGAGTTGAATACGGCGCTGTCGCCGCGCGCCCGCGCGATGCAGCAGGCCGACGACGAAAAGCGCGGCCGCCAGCGTGGCAACAACGTGGCGATCTGGGAAGAGCTCGGTCTGCACTGCTCGGCCAACGAGCGCCGCGCCGACGAAGCCTCGCGCGACGTCGAAGCCTGGCTCAAGTGCTACTTCATGCGCGACAAGCTCGGCGAAGAGTACGGCGGCATGGTTAACGGCGTGACGTCGTTCGGCATTTTTGTGCAGCTCGACTCGCTCTTCATCGAAGGCCTCGTGCACGTTACCGAACTGGGCTCGGACTACTTCCAGTACGACGAAATCAAGAACGAGCTGCGCGGCGAGCGCACCGGCATTCGCTACCGCCTGTCGGATCGCGTGCGGGTGCAGGTGAGCCGCGTCGATCTCGACGCGCGCAAGATCGACTTCCGCCTCGTGCGCGATACGCCGATCAAGCCGCCCACGGGCCGACCGGCGCTTGCCGACAAAGCTTCAAGCGAAAGCGGCGGGGCGCGCGTGCGTTCGTTGCCGCCGGTGGACGGCGGGGCAGGCGGCGCCGCGGCGGGCGCGGGTGGCCGGCGCAAGAAGGCTGCGCCGGCACAAACCGCGGCCGTCAAGGAAGCGCGCGCGGCACGCGGCGCGGCGAAGAAGCACGGCGGCGCGGCGGCCAAGGCGGCCTCGAAACCGCAGGCCCGCAAGAAGCGCTGAAGTCGCCTGGCGGCTTGAACCGCGCGCATCGGGTACGTGCCAACGTATCGGGTGCGCGCGGTCTTCGTTTCATCGCAATCAATCCGGGTATCGAAGCAGATACGCCGGCAATGCAGTAAGCAGACTCGTATTCATCACCGTAGCGCGTATTCCAGGGCGCGCTCAATCAAAGGTTTTCAGTCATGTCACGTCTCAAGGTTCTATACGGTTTCCACGCAGTGACCGCGCGTATGCGGCACGACGCGTCGTCGGTCGAAGAGGTTTATTACGACGCTACGCGCAAAGACCGGCGCATGACCGAATTCCTGCATGCGGCGAAAGAGGCCGGTGTGCGTCTGATCGCTGCCGACGAAACGCGTTTGTGGGGCCTCGCGCATACCGAGCGTCACCAGGGCGTGGTCGCGCGTGCGGGCGACATGCCGCTTGCGCAGAATCTGGCCGAACTGCTCGACGGTATCAATGGTTCGCCGTTGATTCTGGTGCTGGACGGCGTGACCGATCCGCACAATCTCGGCGCCTGCCTGCGTGTGGCCGATGCGGCCGGCGCGCATGCGGTGATCGCGCCGCGCGACCGCGCGGTGGGTTTGAACGCGACCGCGGCAAAGGTGGCGAGTGGCGCAGCCGACACCGTGCCGTACATCACCGTGACGAATCTGGCGCGCGCGCTGCGTGAGTTGAAGGACGCGGGGGTGTGGGTGGTCGGCACTGCCGGCGAAGCCACCAAGAGCCTCTACGAGACCGAGCTCGACGGTCCGGTCGCGCTGGTGATGGGCGCCGAAGGCGAGGGCATGCGGCGCCTCACGCGCGATACCTGCGACGTGGTCATGCAGATTCCGATGGCGGGTACGGTCGAAAGCCTGAATGTTTCGGTGGCGAGCGGCGTGTGTCTGTTCGAAGCCGTGCGGCAGCGTTCGGTGAAGAAGTAAGCGCCAATAAGCGAAAACCGGCGACCGCTCCCGACTCCGGTAAACTTGTCGTTTTTTACGCTCGCCAGCATTCCCCATGACTCAAGACGAACTCAAGCAACTGGTCGGCCAGGCCGCCGCCGACTATGTGAACGCCAACGTGCCGGAAGGCTCCGTGATCGGCGTCGGCACCGGCTCCACCGCGAACTGTTTCATCGACGCGCTGGCCGCCAGCAAAACCCGTTATCGCGGCGCGGTGTCGAGCTCGCTCGCCACCACCGCGCGTTTGCAAGCGCACGGTTTCAAGGTGCTCGATCTCAACGAAATCGATTCGCTGCCGGTGTATGTGGACGGCGCCGATGAGATCGACCACGGCGGGGCGATGATCAAGGGCGGCGGCGGCGCGCTGACGCGCGAGAAGATCGTCGCCTCGGTGTCGGATGTATTCGTTTGCATCGCCGACGCGAGCAAGCTGGTCGACACGCTCGGCAACTTCCCGCTGCCGATCGAAGTCGTGCCGATGGCGCGCACGGCGATCGGCCGCCGCGTGACGGCGCTCGGCGGCGTGCCGGTGGTGCGCGTGACCAAAGAGGGCGTGCCGTTCATCACCGATAACGGCAACGAGATCATCGACGTCAAGGGTCTGCGCATCAGCGACCCGCGCACGCTGGAAATGCACATCAATGCATGGCCGGGCGTAGTGACGGTGGGCCTGTTCGCGGGCCGCGGCGCCAATCTGTGCATGCTCGGCACGGACACCGGCGTTGAGACGATCGACTACAACAAGAACTGAGCACGGCGCTTCCGCCAGCCGTTTTGTCGTCGGTTTTATCGTCTCACGCGAGCCCGCCGCAGCGGGCTCGCTCTCCCTCCCTTGCGCATCCCCCCAGTTCACAATAAGCGAATCGCGAAGCGCGGCGATTCGCCGACTGTCGCGCGTCGAATGTGGGCATACGCACGCACAGTCGGTGATCTGGCACATACACTCGTCGATATGGCCGTTGGGCGTTTATCTACAGGTGGGAAGATCATGAGAGTGGCGATCGTGCACGACTGGCTCGTCGCGCCCGGCGGCGCTGAAAGGGTGCTCGAGCAGATCATTGCGTGTTTTCCCGATGCTGATCTCTTTAGTCTCGTCGATTTTCTCGAAGACCGCCGGTTTCTGGGCGGCAAACCCGTTACGACGTCGTTCATTCAGAGTCTGCCGTTTGCACGGCGGCGCCATCGCGCGTATTTGCCGCTGATTCCGCTGGCGATCGGGCAGTTCGATCTTTCGGATTACGACCTGATCGTCTCGAGTTCGCCGCTGGCTGCCAGGGGCATATTGACAGGCCCCGCTCAGATACACGTGAGCTACGTGCATTCGCCAATGCGCTACGCGTGGGATCTGCAACATGAATACCTGCGCGAAGCGAATCTGACGCGCGGGCCGAAATCATGGATCGTGCGGGCATGGTTCCATTATCTGCGCGGATGGGATTCGCATTCGGCGAACAGCGCCGATCGTCTGATCGCAAGCTCGCGTTTGGTGGCGCGCCATGTGATGAAAACCTGCCGGCGCGACGCAGCGGTGATTCCGCCTCCGGTCGACGTGCACAGGTTCGAACCGCGCACGCAAAAGGAAGACTTCTATCTGAGCGTCTCGCGGATGGTGCCTGACAAGCGCATCGAACTGATCGTCGAAACCTTCAACGCAACACCGCACCGCAAGCTGGTCGTGATCGGCGACGGACCGGAGATGGCGGCGATTCGCGCCAAGGCCGGTCCGAACGTGACGATTCTCGGCGCACAGCCGTTCGAGGTTGTCGAAGATTACCTGCGACGCGCGCGCGCCTTCGTTCTCGCCGCCGAAGAAGACTTCGGCACCGTCGCGCTCGATGCGCAGGCGTGCGGCACGCCGGTCATTGCATTCGGCAAGGGCGAAGCACTCGAGACCGTGGTGCCGCTCGGCGATATGCGTCCTACCGGCGTGTACTTCGCCTGCCAGACGGTCGCATCGCTGCTCGGCGCGATTAACCGCTTCGAGCGGCACAGCGGGCGGATTACGCCGGCGGCATGCCGCGCGAATGCAGAGCGGTTTTCCACGGCGGTATTCCGCCGCGCCTTCATGGCCGAAGTGACCCGCACGATCGCGACATCGGGCGGGCGGACGCGAGTAGCGGGCGAGCGGCTCGAGCACGATCTGGCAACCCGGGATATCGCATGGCCTGGCTAGCGCCTGTCAGGACGCGGCCGGAGATGCTCGCAGAAGCGAATAAATAGCTGTTCTATATAAAGCAACTTCCGGGGGCGCGCAGTGCGCTGTTGACGTGGTATGCGCTGGCGCAGGCTTGCCTCGCATATGGCTATAACGACCTGAAGAAAACGCTCGCGGGCGTGGACTGCGTGCCGCCGCCAGACACTGTATTCGAGGTGGGCGGCAAGCGGTTCTGGATTATCGCGGCGATTCACTACAACAGGCAGTCGTGGTTCGTTCGTCATGTGTTGACGCATGCGGAATCCGACCTTTGGACGAGGAAGAATTTAAATTCATGAATGCCGATCGCCTTCCGGGAACCTTTCCCGACATCGCTCAAACCTGGGCCACACTGCAAGCCCAGTTGCCGATCACGCCTATTCGCAATGAGCAGGATTATCAGACGATGGCGCGGCTCGCCAGCGCACTCGCCGATCACCTGAACGGTAGCGGGGAAAATCCGCTAACCGATCTGTTTGCGATCGTCAACGATCTGATCGAAAACTGGGAAGCGAGCAACGTGACGATCCCGAAAGCGGAGCCGCGCGAGGTGCTGCGGTATCTGCTGGAAACGCACGGACTCAAGCAGAAGGATCTGATCGGTATCGCGTCACCCACGGTGGTGAGCGATATCCTCGCGGGCCGGCGCGCCATCAGCAAAAAGGTGGCGAAGGCGCTGGCGCTGCGTTTTCATACCGACGTCAGCGCGTTTCTATAAGCACGCCGCAGCGCACAGCCCCGTGCTGAGCGCTGTGGCCGTGTCTAGCGCATCGCCGCCCGCCACGCGCCGCGCATCGCGCGCAAACCGACTCGCCATTTGCGAAGCGCGAGCGCCATGCCGCCAACCTCGAATACTTGCGACAAGGCGCGCAGAAACCCCGGATCGGCACGCTCGCCGATCAGCGTCGAATACACGACGAACGCCCAACGGCCGGGCGGCGTCAGGTATTCGCACATGATGAGCCGGAGGTTGAATGACGCGTTATAGAAGGCGGCGTCGTTAAACGCGAGGCGCGGGCTTTCGTGGTACGCGCGGGCCGGGAAGTGCTCCACTAGCAGCGACGGGTCGTAAATCAGGGTCCAGCCGCGCCGTTCTATTTTCAGACTGAAGGCCATCTCGCAGTGAACCTGCGCGCCGGTGCCGCGCAAGCGCCTGTCAAAGCGCAGCGTGCCGATCGCGTCGCGGCGAAACGCCATGTTGACGCCCTTAAGCACCTGGACTTTGCGCGCCGCGCCGCAACCGATATGGTGATTTCCAATGGCCCGGCCATACCAGCGCACGAGGCCCACCGGCGGTTGCCGTCCCTGCGCAATGCCATTGCACCCATGCACGATATCGCGTCCGCCCAGGCCGCCGAGCGCCGGGTCGCTTTCGAACGCCCGGGCGATTCGCGCGATCCAGTCGGAATGCGGCGCGGCATCGTCGCCGGTGAAGCAGAGCACGTCGCCGAGAGCGCTTTCGATGCCGAGATTGTAGGCCGCGACCACGCCCGGCTTGCGGACCAGCATGATCCAGCGGCGCGGGTCGGGCCGGTTCACTTCGCATGTGCGCAGCCAGTCGAGCGTTGCGTAGTCGTTATGGCGCGCGATCACGATCACTTCGTCGGCGCGGCGCTCCTGGGCGTCAAGTGCCGCGAGGCAGCGTGCGAGGTCGGCGGTGCGCCGGTAGGTCGGCACGATCACGGAGACTTTCACGCACGGCTCCCGCGGCAGCGTGCTCAGAAGGCATTGCGGCCGACGAAACCTTTGAAGATCGTGATGAACACGATTTTCATGTCGAACCAGAACGACCAGTTATGGATGTAGAAGAGGTCGAACTTGACGCGCGCCTCCATCTTCTCGACTTTGGTGGTGGCGCCGCGATAGCCGTTCACCTGGGCCCAGCCGGTAATGCCCGGCTTGATCCGGTAGCGGTGCATATAGCCGTACACCTGATCCTTGTAGAGATCGTCGTGTTCCACCGCATGGGGACGTGGACCGACCACCGACATCTGGCCGAGCAGCACATTCAGAAATTGCGGCAGTTCGTCGAGACTGGTGCGACGCATGAAGCCGCCGAGCTTCGTCACACGGGTGTCGTTGCGCGTGGCCTGCGTGAGCTGGCCGTGGGCTTCGTGGTGCACGGTCATCGAACGGAACTTGTAGATCGCAAACGGCTGGCCGTCCACCCCCTTGCGGATCTGCCGGAAGAACACCGGCCCCGGCGAGCTCAGCTTGATGCCGATCGCGAGCACGAAGAACACCGGCGCGAGCGCCAGCAGCGCGGCTGCCGCGAACAGGCGGTCGAAGATCAGTTTGGGCCACATCTGCGGCGACGAGACGGGTGTCGCGCTCAGATTGAGCGTCGGTAAGCCGACGACATCGACCAGCGCGTGATTGAAAAGCGAGAGGCTGCGTACATCGGGAATGAAGCGCAGGTTCACGAAATCATGCCTGAAAATGCGCGTGAAACGATAGATCGTATGTTCTTCCGAAAGCGGTAAGGCGAGCCACACTTCGTTCACGCGCTCTTCGCGCACCCTGGTGGCGAACGCATTCAGGTCGGTCAGCACCGGCAGGCGATTCAGCCGCCCGCCGCGCGTGCCGGCCGGGTGGATGCCGGTGTCGCTGCTGGCGCTGGTGTCGAACATGCAGACCGGTTTGAAGCCGGCTTGCGGCGCATGGTCGAGGTGCGCGAGCAAGGTACGCGAGAAGCCGGGCGCCCCGACGATCGCGACCGTGCGGAAGTTCATCCCCCGTCGGCGCACGCTGCGCAACGCTACATGCACGAGACACTTGGTGAGGATGATCAGCGCGCCGGAGATCAGCGTCGAGTAACCGAACCACAGCCGCGAAACCGCATCCATGCGGTGCAAGGTGAACGCCAGCACCAGAGCGGTGGCGACCACCACCAGCCACGCGGCGGCCACTCTCAGCAGCATCGCAGGCAGCGCCTTGCCGCGCCACGGTTCGTAGACGCCGAAGCCGGGAAACATCAGCAAGACGAGCACACAGTTAAAGGCGATCAGGAGGCGCTCCGTGTCCGATAACGCAATCGGCGTCGAAAAACGCAACCAATGAGCGATCAACCCGCCCGCAATCACGAAGAGTGCGTCGAGAAATCGCGCAGTATTCCTGAACATAGTGATCTACCCTGTGATCGAACGATGCAGCCTTGGGGGCTGCTTACTCGACGGTTTCAGCCTGGCGTAGGCGCGGCAGCAGACGGTCGAATTCGCGTTTGACGAGGCCGTAGCATTCGCAGGCGCGCGCCTCGAGACCCTTGCGGTCGAGTATCTTGATATGACCGCGGCTGTGATGAATCAGCCCTTCGTCGTGCAACTTGCCGGCCGCTTCGGTGATGCCTTCGCGGCGCACGCCGAGCATGTCGGCGATCAGTTGCTGGGTGACCGTCAGGTCGTTCGATGCCACGCGATCCACTTCGATCAGCAACCAGCGGCACAATTGCTTGTTCAACGCGTGGTGGCGATTGCAGGCCGCGGTCTGCGCAACTTGCGTGAGCAGGGCGTGCATATACAGCAGCATCAGGCGGCGCAGGAAATCGGAGCGTGCGAATTGCTGCTTGAGGGCCTGCGCGCTCATCCGGTAGGCGAAGCCGGCGCATTGCACCTGCACGCGGTTCGGCATGGTTTCGCCGCCGGTGAGCACCGGCACGCCGGTCATGCCTTCGCGGCCGACCGCGGCGATTTCGACCGAGCTGCCGTCTTCCATCGTCGAGAGCATCGAGATGATTGCGGTGGTCGGAAAGTAGACGTGATGGATGCGTTGACCTGAATCGCACAGCAGTTGTTCGGTACGCAGATGAACCAGTTCGAGATGAGGGGCAAGCGCTTGCCATTCGTGGGACGGCAACGCGCCGAGCAAATGGTTACCGTGCAGATCTGATTGAAGTGTCAACATGATCGGTCCTCGCTGAAGCCACGCGCTGCGTGGTTTCGTGTCTTTGATCCGATGCCTGCATCCCTGAATTGACTACGTGCTGCCTGGCGAGCAGCGAAGGGATAAACAGGAACGGCCCCGTATTGGCCTGACGCGTCACCGCCATTCTTGTGAATCACGTTGCGGTGACAGTGCTGCGCTTCTCCTTTAGCGAGGAGTGTGCCAAGCGTAGGGAAAACCAGTGCTGGTGCGGCGCAGCGAAAAAAGTCTTAGCGGTGCGCGAAGCCAAATGCGGTTTTTTGTTTCAATTCTGCACAACGCCGATTTAACGGGCGGTTCCGTCGAAAGGTATTTTTATTCGAGCCAAGTCATTGATCGGATTGAGTTAGCGGTTGATGAGCAGCGCTTTGCCGCAGGTATCGTGGCGCCGCAATCGCCTTTGCAGGTGCGTTTCTGGGGGCCGTCCGGGGTGTGTCGGAATTGATTCAGATGTGTTCTATACGCTGCGTGCGGAGTAGTACGAAGTGTCTTTCCCGAGGCCGGAAATCCGTAGATCAACCCGTTGTGATTCCGCTGACCAGACAGATAAATTCGCGCAGCGCGAGGTTTTACGCGCTTCGCGAGGTGATAGCTAGTGCAGGGACGACATTCAACCGTAGAAGGTGGCGGATATCGCATTGATCGCGCGAACTTCACCGGCGGGTGCCGCGCATGTTGCGTCTGCTTTAAACATCGCGTTCGATGCGTGTGCAACCAGTTTCTCGGCGGGCAGGAGCGGCACGGTGTGAGCACGGTTCGGCGGTAGATGAAACCAGTCCTGCGCGGCGCGGTAATTCGCGTCAATGATATGAACGAAGCGCGCAAAGCGCTGCGCTTCAATGACCAGTTGCCAGCCGTCGGCGGTGCGCTCGGGGCGTACCGTCAGGCCCAGGTCGTGACGAACGTCCGCGCGCCGTTCCGGCAGATGAATCGCTTCTGAAACGATCCGGCCGCTTGCCGTGTCGCGCAGTGTCGCAATCGTTACGTCGTGGGCGCGCGGCCCAAAACGGTAGGCGTGCGTGAAATCGAAGAACTGGCCGAGGCATTCCCCCGCGCCGATTCGCTGCGAGCTGTGCGGCGGCAGTTCGACCGTGCGGCTGGCCGAGACCACCTTGACGCTGCCGTCGCGCAGGCAGGCCAGTTCCAGTTGCGCGAGCAGTGGCTCCGCGCGCTCGTTCAGCAGATGAATATCGAGGCCGTTGAGACCCTCGTCGGTCAGCAGCAGCTGGATGGGTTGCAGCGCCCGCGCGAGCCCGTGCAGGGCGCTTTTAGGCCGTCCTGTGGCGTCGATCAAGCCCCAGCCCGCGCCGGCTCGCAGATCCTGAAGCTGCCAGACCAACGCGCCGCCGCAGCTCGAACCGGTGCGCCGCCATTCGACGAACACGTCGCCCATCAACTCGGCGACCACGGCGCGCGACAGATCCAGATAGCGTTCGGGGTCTTCGTAACGCAAGCGCGCCGGCTCGACACCGTAAAGCGTCTGAAGATAATGGTCGCGTACGTCGTCGAAATCCCAGCCGGCGCCGGGGTCGCGCGGTACGGCCGCTTTCCAGCGCGGATCGTGCGGGTGGATCGTGCCCAGCGCGTCGCGCAAGGTGGCGTCGTCCGGCACGTTGGCGAAGGCGAGACATTCGGCGGCGAAACGGACCTGCGAGCGGCGCGCGTCGTCGAGCGGGCGTTGATAGGCGCCCACGCCGTAGTAGTGCGTGATGCCTTCATTAGTGGAAAACGGCCACGCACCGCCCGAGGGCGAATTGCTGACATACGGTACATCCGACCGCTCGCGCGCCACGATGGCGGGTAGCTGTTCGGTAAAAAGTGGTTGCGCACGCATCGAATCGGGCAGGCCGAACATGGCCGCCTGCTGGTCGACTTCACTGCCCCCGCACAGCACCGCAAGCGACGCGAAGCGCCGTGTGCGGGTCAGAAATTGCGTCGCTTCGCGTTCGATGGACGCGCTGAAGGCGGCGTCGTTCGGGTAGTCGAAATTCGCCAGCGCGAAGTCTTGCCAGATCAGCAGCCCATACTCGTCGGCAAGCGCGTAGAAGAGATCGGACTCGTACACCATGGTGCCGCCGACCCGCAGCATGTTCATCCCGGCATCGCGCGCGAGTGCGAACGCATGGCGCAATTGCGCCTCGCTGCCGCTCAGCGTAACGAGATCGGCGCTGGTCCAGCAGGCTCCCCGGCAAAACACCGGCATGTCATTGACGCGCAATACAAAGCCTGTACCCTGCGCGCCGCGATCGACGTCGATGCTGCGAAAACCGATCGATCCCAGTGAGTGGGAGATCGATCCGGGTATGGTGTGGCTGATCGAGCCGGATATCGCGCGCTCGTCATCAAGCTGCAACGTCAGAGGATATAGAGTGGCTTCGCCGTGCGTGTGTGGCCACCAGCGTTTGGCACGCGGTACGCGCACGCTGCCGGTCAGTGTATATGCATCGCTCCATTGCAAAGACGAAACATGGTCACCGCAATTCAACGAGGCAGTGCACGCGTCGGCGTCATGCGGATGCACGAAACGTAACGTGAGCGATACAACGCCGTCGCCGTCTTCGATGCGGCTGCTCAGATCGAGTGTGTCGAATGCGTGCGGCGCGTCGCTCAGGATTTCAATGGGCCGCCATGGACCGACTGCCTGCACCGACGGACACCATCCGGGCATGTGGCCGAGCAGGGTGGTGCGCACGTTGCGCAAGGTGGGCGGCGTGACGAGCCGCGGCCGCCAGCGGGCGCGCGAACGTTTGGCCGCGAGCGCCGGCGTCAGCGAGCGAAAGCACAATGCGAGTGTCGCGCTGCCGTGCAGTTCGATCTCGAGATCGTGCGCGATAAACATCGAATCGGAGTCGAGGCGCCTGCTGCCGTCGAGCCAGACTTCGGCGAGCGTGGCGAGGCCCGAGAAACGCAAGCGGCGTGTGCCCGTGCCGGTCAGCGTGAGCCGGTACCAGTGATCGTCGAAAGCAAGCGGCGGCGGATTCGCGATGTCCAGCAAATCGGCGGCACGGCGCGCGCCCGCCACCGTGCCGGGCACCTCGGCGGCGAGCCAGCCCTGCGTGGGTAAATCAGCGGGTGATGCACATGCACCGGCCGGCGTGCTGACACACTGCCAGCCTGTGTCGAGTGATTGCGGCCAGAGGTCCGGACTCGTCACAGCACGAGTGCGGCGAGCGGGGGAAGCGTCTTTTCATAGGCGCTTTCGAGCACGTCGAAGCAGTCTTCACACGAATCGCGACGCCTACGCGCGATGGCCCGCACAAGCCGGAACTGCATCACCATCGACTCCGACGCGATCCGCTGCGCCGCTGCCGGGATCGACTCCGGCACATCGAAGCCTTGCGCGGCCAGCCACGTCAGATACTTCGAGAGAAACTCGAAGTTCGCGCCGAGCTGCCGCATCAGGTTGAATGAATAGGGATGGAAGAACGCCTCGCCGCGTTCGAGCAGCATGTCGAGATGCGCGGGAAAGGCCTCGCGCCACTGCGAGATCGGATTGACCAGCGGCCGCCGCGCCAGATGGGCGCACAGCAATTCCGCCGATGCTTCGACAAGGGCGGTGCCTTCCAGCGCGGGTCGAACCTGCTTGGCGAATTCGACATACGGAAACAGCAGATCCGCTTGCTGCGCGAACTGCGGCAGCTTGCGAAATACGCCGTCGTAGTCTTCGCCGTCGAGCAGGTGATAGCCGGTATTGTGGAAATAGCCGAGGCGCCGTGCCGCGGGATCGATGAAGTCGATCCCGATCGTGGTTTTCGGATGCTCGCGCCGATACGAGGTGGCTCGTGTATTAGGCAGGTAATAACCGTCCACTTCCACCAGCACCGTATGGCCGCGCAGCGTCTGCGCCTGCACGCGGGCTTCGAGGGAGTCGTAGATCGCCAGTTCCTGCACCTGGGTGCCATATAGGCGCTCGAGGTCGTCGAGCGGGAATTTGAAGAACGTGAACTGATCGCCTTCGAAGTCCTGCGTGACGGTAAAGCCGAACGCCGCGCGCGGATCGAGCCCGAAGCCGTGCAGCAATTCGATCCACAGGTCGACGTAGCAGTTGGTCTCCTGCCACACCCGCTCGCCTTGATGCAGCGCGTGCGGTGCGTGCTGCCGCAACGGAGCCGCGGCCGCTGCGGATGCTGTGGGTGCGGCCGTGCCGCCGTGAGGCGGCAGATCGAGCCGGCGGGACATTGGGAAGGCCGCCTGACCTTCCTTTGGCGTAGGGACCGGGGATGGATTCATACGCGCTCTCCGGCATCGTGCGACGCCGCGGAGGCCGCCTGCATGGCTTGCATGCCTTGCGCGACGCGCGCCTCGGTGTCCCCCCACAGCAGCGCGCGCACGTCGTCCGGCCACGCCGTGACGTCGAGCCCGTGGTGACGGAACAGGGCGAGCGTGATGCGCTCCATGCCGAAGCCGACGCAACCGGTGTGCGCCACCGCGCCGTCTTCGCAGGCGATCTTCCAGATCGCGCCGAAGTGGTCCATGTGATAGTTGAACGAGAGGCACGCGGTCTTGCTGTCGGCGTTCGCCACCGGGATCAGCAGTTCGAACTTGAGCGCCTGGGCGCGCTGGCTATCGGCGACGATCTTGCCGCCGCGGCCGAAGAACGGGTCGTTGGCGAGATCCACGTCGACCGGCAGTTGCAGCAGCGTAATCAGCAGCGAGCCGCGTTCGATCCACATCTGCCGGAATGCCATCACCTGTTCGGCGTTGCCCAGACGCACGTATTCGCGTTGCCGGAACATCTGCATGCGACCCGGATCGAGCGACGGTTCGTGGCGGAAGCAATACGACAGCACGTCGATGGTGCGGCCCCCGGCAGGCAGCGGGCCGCGCCGCGCCATGACCGGATAGATCGGATAGCAGGCGGCCGGCGTGAGTACCACGCGGGTCGGTTGCTGTTGTTCCATCCATTCTTCGCTGCGCTCGTCGTCGCGCTCGTCCATGGCCTTATCGAGCGCGCGCAGCAGGCGCTGATGCCCCATGTCGTTGCCGCAGAACGAATGGATCGTGCCGGCGAGGTTGGGAAAGCTCTTCAGATATTCGCTGTCCTCGAAATCGGTGCGGCGCATGGCGGGCGGAAAGCGCAGTACCTCCGGCTGCTGGTCGGCGCCGAGATGCGTGATCGCCACGTTCAGGCGCTCCACTACGTCCTCGAAAATCTGGCTGCGGCCGTACAGGCCGTTTTCGCCGGTATCGATCAACAGGCCGGCGGCCAGCAATTCGTCGCGGAAAGTCGGCGCCGCGGGTTGCCGGGCGGCAGCGGCCGTCTCAACCGCCAGCGCTGCGGTGTCGGTCATCGTGTTCATGTCAGGCTCTCCCCGGAGCGGCAGGACGTTGCGCGAGCAGCAGGCTCGCCGTGTTCTGCGCGATACGGTCGTTGTTGATCATTAGCGGTGCGGAGTAGAGGTCGCGCAAATGCCGCCCCACGCTGTATTCCGTGCCGTTCTTGTAGCCCGCCATGCCGCAGATCATCAGCACTTCCTGCACGACCTGCAGGGCGGTGCTCGAAACGCTGGTCTTCAGCGTGTTCATATCGGAGGCGAAGCCGAGCATCGCCGAAAGCGGCGCATCGGCCTGGCAGCCGCCATGCCGCGCGTGATGGGCGGCGCGCGCCGCGTCGAAGGCAACCGACAGGCGTGCCTGCATCATCTGCAGCAGGCCGACCGCTTCGGCAAGGCGCAGGCCGGCCGGCGGGATCGAGCCCGGTTTCGCGCGGGCCTGGGCGCGGAAGAAAGCTTTCGCGCGATTCACCGCGTCGCTGGCCACGCCGGTCCATACGGAGGCCCACAGCGTGTGCGAGACCGGCAGCATGGTCTGATCGGCGATATCGGCGAAGGGGGTGGGCAGGATCTGCTCGGCGAGCCCCGTGGCGACGAGCCGGAAGCCCTCGCTGCAAGTGCCTCGCATGCCCATCGAATCCCAGCCGCCGCGCTTTTCCAGTTGTGTTTCTGCGCGTAACGCGACGATCAGCACCTGGTCGGCCGCGGCCGATTCGGCGGTGCGCCGCGCGGTGACCAGAATGCCGTCGGCGTGGGCGCCGTACGAGATCGTCGGCGCCAGTTTTTCAACGCGAAAGCGCTGCTGGCCGGGCTCTCCGTCGAGCTCGACCGAGCAGGCGCTGGTGCGCATATTGCCGCCGATGGTTTCTTCAGACGTAGCCGAAGCCAGCAGCCATTGATGTTCCGCCAGTTGCGCGAGCAACTGCCGTTGCCACGCCGACTCGCTGCCGTGCGCCTCGATGCAGGCGACCTGGATCTGATGCATCGCATACACCATCGCAGTGGAGGCACATCCCTGCGCGAGTATTTCGCAGATCGCGCCGACATCCGCGAGCGAGAGTCCGGCGCCGCCGAACGTGGCCGGCACCATCGCCGATAAAAGACGTTCGCGTTTGAGCGCCTCGAAAGCTTCATGGGGAAAGCGCGCTTCGCGATCCACCGCATCGGCGAACTGCGCGGCCACGGCGGCGCAGCGCTGCGCCGCGGCGCGCCAGCCAGGCTCGGTTTCCACCGCGCTCAGCACGACACCCGCAGCGGCGGGTTGCACCGCGGCGGACTGCGCGAGTGGCGCCGTCACCGTGGGTGTGTCCGGCAGCGGGGCGTTCATGCTGCCGCCTGCGCCTGTTGCAGCTCGGTGATCGCGGCGGCCATCGAATCGATGCTTGAGAACAACCGGCGCGTCAGCATCCGGTCTGGGATTTCAATGCCGAATTCATCTTCGATAGCCAGCATCAGATGCACGGTCGCGAGCGAGGACAGACCTGCGGCGTAGAGATCGGCGTCATCGGCCAGGGTGTCTGGCGAGACGTCGAGACGGGCTGATTCGGAAAGGATGCGGCGCAGTGCTGTTTTCATCTTGGGGTGTCCCCTTGTAGGTGAGCAGTCTTTCGAACGGTGCTGACGTGAAACGAACGGATGTCGCCGTTCTGGTCCCGACGTTTCGTATTTAAGGATCGGCAAAGCCCAGCGTCAGTGCGATGCCGCACGGAAACGCGTGTTTCGCGGACGTACCGTGTAGGCCTGAGTACAGGCAACTACAGGCCGGCGTGTCGGGTCAGGCCGTCGGGGGCGGCGCGTGATGCCGTCCTCGCTGAACGTATTTACCGCTGGGGAAAGTGATGAACTGGAAAACGCTGGATTTCGAGCAGTTATCCGCACGCGAGTTGTATCTGATCCTGCGGGCACGCAGCGCGGTCTTCGTGGTCGAGCAGTCGCATGTCTGTCTGGATGCCGATGGCCGCGACGAAAGCGCGCTGCACGTCTTCGCGGTCGAGGATATGGCACGGCCCATGCCGATTCTGGCCTATGCACGCTTGCAACCCGGCGACGCCGAAGATCCCGAAATCACCATCGACAAGGTGCTGACAAGCCCGCTGCGGCGCGGCGACGGCACCGCGGAACTATTGCTCGAACGGGTGCTGCAGGCGATCGCCGAGCGCTGGCCGGGACACGCCGCGCGTGTGAGCGCGCCAGTCGGGCTGCGCGGTTTCTACGAGCAATTCGGCTTTCGCAAGACGGAGGGGCCGTATCTCGATCACGGCGTGCCGTTCATCGGTCTGACGCGCCAGTTGCGCGGCAAGCAACCGCTCTTTGCCACGCGGCGCCGCGAGCGCGACGGCGCGGCGTTCGTCAACACGTTCGAGCTCCTATAATGGCGCGCGTGCTGAGCGCGCCTTCCACGCAGATGGGACGCGTGGCGCCACGAACCCCGCAATCGCGAGGTTCCGCGGAGGGCTTCGATATATACAGGAATCCTGACGAGGAGAAGGTGCCGTGTGCGGACCCGGCATGCGCAAACGCGGGCGCTTCGGGCGCGGCGGATCAGAACGTGTCGAGCTTCGACGAGCGCCGTTTTCGTCATGCGCTAGGGCGGTTTGCAACCGGCGTCGTGGTGATTTCGGCCGGCAGCGGCGACGGCATGCACGCGATGACCGCCAACGCCTTCATGTCCGGGTCGCTCAGGCCGCCGTTGATCGTCGTATCGGTCGGGCACCGCGCCCGCATGCACGAGCGTTTGATGAACAGCGCGATGTTCGGCGTGAGCGTGCTGTCCGATGCGCAGGAACGCCATAGCCGGCACTTCTCCGGCGAACCGCAGAGCCGGTTCGCGCCGCGCTTTGCCCCGGTGGAAGGCTTGCCGGAGGTGGTGCTGCTTGAACACGCGGCAGCCCGTTTCGCGGCGCGCGTGGTGGACCGGCATCCGTGCGGCGATCACACGCTCTTTGTCGGCGAGGTGCTGGTGTTCTCGCTCGACGAACATGCACCGCTGATCTTCTTTGGCGGGCGCTATGCGTCGATGGCGACACCGCTTTGAGACTCCGCCCGCCTCGCCGCGTGTCATGCCGGCCACCGCATCGCTCCCGGCGCCTGGTTGCTGCAGCGGCGTGTTCGGCGCGCTTCCTTTCAATTCGCCCTCGTTCATTGCGTTCCATGGCCGACGATATTCGGCGTCTGACCGGCGGTCCCGTCCGGCCCGGTTTTCTGTACCTGTTCGGGTCCGCTCAAAGTATGACGATCAGACAATTCGGTCCATTACGTGCGTCTTCGCACTATGCAAATTTTCCAACGCAGGCACGCTTGAGACGCAAGCTTATGGCCCGTCAAAACATGCGGCGTTACAAGGACGAAACAATTCTTCAGAGGGATAACCCTCTCAGGAGGTTTCCCAACTGGCGTAACCGTTTTGATGCTAGCAACGTATCGTAAAAGAACCATTACGCATCGATACAACGACACGCCAGGGCCGGTTGATCAACAGGGCTACGCGGGGGCAAACACCGCTTCGGGGAGAGAGGGTCATGGAACAGGCAAACAAGGATCGATCGCTGGTCAGCAAGGTCATGGACGGACTTGTGACCGGTATTGTCGAAGAGAAGTACGGCGCCATCCTGCCACCGCAGGATGTGCTGTCAAAGGAGTTCGACGTCAGCCGCACCGTCATGCGCGAGGCGCTGTCGATGCTGCTCGCGCGCGACATGCTGGACGTGCGGCCCAAGATCGGCACGCGCATCCGGCCGATGAGCGACTGGCGCATGATCGACGAGGACGTCGTGAACTGGCGTTTTCGCGCGAAGCCCGATCCGCTGTTTCTACGCGACGTGATCGAGTTTCGCATCCTGATCGAACCGCGCGCCTCGGCGCAGGCGGCCGCGCGCGGCAGTGCCGCCGACATCGCGGCGATTCGCGAGGCGTTCGAGGCGTTCCGCGCGATCCAGCCAGGCGAGTCCAGCTATCAGGCCGCCGATGAACTGTTCCACGCGCGCATCATGGTAGCGAGCGGCAATCAGTTCTTCAAACAGATGGCGGCGATCATTCGCGGCGCGCTCTCGACCGTCAATCCGATCGTCAGTCAGAAGGACGGTTTGTGGGAGACGGCGGTGAGCACGCATCAACGCGTGCTCGAAGCGATCGAGCGGCGCGATCCGAAGGAAGCGGAAATCGCCTCGCTGGCAATGATCGATTACGCCACGGAAGAGCTCGGCAACAAGGTCGCCTCGGAACCGCCGGAGCGTGGCTGAGTGTAGCCAGGCATGGCTGGGCACGGCTGTTGCGGCAGCGGCTCCAGATCGTCGTTCGGGAACGCCGGCTTGATGAGCAGTGCGGCCGCATACCCGCGCATGCACGCGCGGCTTGCGTCACAATAGCGCCTGCTCTGAACCGCGCGGACTCGAAGGAACGATGACAATCGCCATGCAGGAACTCCCCCAGGGCGCCATGATTCGCTGGGGAATCGTTGGGACGGGCCGCATTGCCCGTCGCTTCGCTGTTGGACTCACCCACGTGCCGCAGGCGCAACTGACCGCGCTGTGGTCACGTCGTGCAGAACCCGCGCGGGCCTTCGCCGAAGAATTCGGCGGCGAAGTGTGCGCGAGTTTCGACGCACTGCTCGCAAGCGGTATCGACGCGCTCTATATCGCCACCGTCCAGGACAGTCACGCCGACTACGCGATCGCCGCGCTGCAAGCCGGCCTGCACGTGCTGTGCGAAAAGCCCGCCACCATCAACAGGCCGCAACTCGAGCGCGTGCTCGAGGTCGCGCGTGCCGAAAAGCGGCTTTTCATGGAAGCCATGAAGCCGCCGTTTTATCCTCTCTACAGAAGGCTGCGCGCGCATCTGGAGGCCGATCCGATCGGCGAGATCGGCCTCGTGCGCGCCGGCTGTTCGGTACCGGGCGTGCCGGACGATCATCCGTCGATGTCGTTCGAGCATGCCGGCGGCGCGCTGCTCGATATCGGCGTGTACGAGATGTTTCTCGCGGTCGACTGGCTCGGTGCGCCGCGCGAGGTGCAAACGCTCGGGCGGCTCGGCTCGACCGGCGTCGATACGTTCGCGAGCCTGAACAGCCGGCACGAGCGTGGCATTGCCCAATTGTTTTGCGGACTCGATCTGCACGGCAAGGGCGACGCGTTGCTGATGGCCAAAGGCGGCCATGTCACGATTCACGAGCCCTGGTGGAATCCGGTGCGCGCCACGATCCGCTACGCCGATGGCCGCGTGATCGAACTCGATGAACCGTTCGAGGGCGGCGGTCTGAACTACGAGACCGCGCATTTCTGCGAGCTGATTCGAGCGGGACAGTTGGAGAGCCCGTTGATGCCGCACGCAAAGTCGCTGCAGATGATCGAAATGGCTGATGCGGCGCGCGCCGCGCTCGGGCTCAAGTTCGCGGGAGAGTGACGGCTGTCGCCGCGTTGCTTTTGGCGGCGATGGTACGATTTGCACGGACGCGGACTCGAATAAAAAGGGTCCGCACATCTACCGCTTTCGATCACCTTCCACTGGAGCCGCCGGCGATGCGCATGCTTGGAAAACTGTGGCGCGACAATAAAAGCCTTGTCGCCTTTCTGTTCCTGATGGTGCTATTCCGCAGCGCCGTGGCCGACTGGAACGTCGTGCCGAGTGGTTCGATGCTGCCGACCATCCGCGAAGGCGACCGGATCTTTGTCGACAAGATGGCCTACGATCTGCGCGTGCCGCTCACCCACATCACGATCGCGCATCTGCACGATCCGCAGCGCGGCGATATCGTCACGATCGATTCGTCTGCCGCGCATGAGTTGATCGTCAAGCGTCTGATCGGTTTGCCCGGCGACAGCGTCGCGATGCGCGACAACGTGCTGTACGTGAACGGCGTGCGCGCGGATTATCAGCCGTTGAAACTCAAACCCCTGCCGGGCGATGCGGCTTCGCGAGGCGACTATCTGACCGAGCGCTTCGACGGCGTTGTGCATACGGTACGGCTTGCGCCTGACGCGCCGAGTCCGCGTAGTTCGTTCGGGCCGGTGATCGTGCCGCAGGGCGAATATCTGATGCTCGGCGACAATCGCGACGACAGCGCCGACTCGCGCTACTTTGGCTTCTTTCCGCGCAAGGAACTGATGGGCCGCACGCGTCACGTCGCGTTTTCGCTCGACCCGGATCACTACTACAAACCGCGCTTCGAGCGTTTCGGCGCACCGCTGGACGCGGCATCGCTCACCGCCAGCCGGTAGGTTGGCAGGGGGCGATTCAGTGGCCTGGCGATTCAGCGACTCAGTGCCGTGACGGCAGCGCCAGGCGCTTTTCGTACCAGTGCTGCACCCATTCGAGCACCTGGCACAGCACCCAGTAGACCGCGGCTGCCGCGAGGTACAGCGGCAGCGGCTGATAGGTCGACGCGATGACCTCCTGCGCGCTGCGCAGCAATTCGGTCACGGTAATCACCGATACCAGCGAGGTGTCCTTGATCAGACTGATCAGGCTGTTCGACAAGCTCGGCACGGCGATGCGCAAGGCCTGCGGGGCGATCACGTAGCGCAGCGTCTGGCGTCGCGAGAGTCCGAGGCTATAGGCGGCTAGCCATTGGCCGCTGGGAATGCCGAGAATCGCACCGCGCATGCTCTCCGACAGATACGCCGCCACGTTCGCCGACAATGCGATCACGCCCGCAGGGGTGGGGTCGAGCGATATGCCGAGACTCGGCAAGCCGTAATAGATCACGAATATCTGCACCAGCAGCGGCGTGCCGCGGAACAGGCTGACATACACGCGCGCGATCCAGTTCAGCACGCGGTTGTGACTGATGCCCATCACCGCGAGCAAGGCGCCGGCCAAGAGGCCGAAGATCATCGACAGAACCGCGAACTTGACCGTCAGGATGGCGCCCTGTGCAAGCACGGGAAGCGATTGGACGAGCAGGGAAGTGGTGGACATGAGCGATTGCCTGGGTTGGCGCGCAAAGAAACAAAGGGCGGCATCGCCGACGATGCCGCCCTTCGCATTATCTGGCGTGCGTTACTTGATCGGCTTGCTGACGTCGACGCCGAACCATTTGTCCGAGATCTTCGAGAACGTGCCGTCTGCTTCGAGCTGGGCCATCGCGTCGTCGATCGCCTTGGCGAACTTCGGATTGCCCTTCCTGAACGGAATGCCCGACGGGTTGCCCGCACCGAGTGTGGCGCCGGTGCGCAGCGGCAACTGCGAGTTCTTCATCAGATACGCGAGCATCAGGCGGTCGTTCAGCGCCGCGTCCAGACGGCCGGCGGCCAGATCGCGCAGATATTCAGGCGCGCCCGGATACGTCTTCACGTCGATGCCCGGCACCGATTTCGCCATGTCCATGTAGTTCGTGCCCAGACCGACGCCGAGCTTCTTGCCCTTCAGATCGTCGAGCGATTTGAACTGGCGCGTGTCGTCCTTACGCTGGATCAGTTGCGCGGCCGAGTACGTGTAAGCCGGCGAGAAATCGAGCACCTGCTTGCGGGCGTCGGTGATGCCGACCTGGTTGACGATCACGTCGAACTTGTTGGCCTGCAGACCGGCGATGATGCCGCTCCACTCGGTCGTGACGAATTCCGGCTTCACGCCGAGCCTGGCGGCGACCGCTTTGGCGATGTCGACGTCGTAGCCGACCAGTTCGCCCGACGGCGCTTTCGAATTGAACGGCGGGAAGGTGCCCTCCAGACCGATGCGCAGCGTGCCGCGCTGCTTGACCTGGTCGAGCAGGTCGTCCGCATGGGCGGTCACAGCCGTGAACGACGCGCCGATCAGGCCGGCAACGAGCATCTTCTTCAGCAAGCCAAATTTCATCGTGTTCCTTTCTGTACGTCTGATGTTTTAGCAGACAAAAGCATAACAAAACAGACTATCGAAACCTAAATATCGTTTGTTTATGTCTATATGTTTTTAGCGCAGTGCCTGCGCGCACTCGGCTACCAGCGCCGGGCCGCGATAGATGAAGCCGGTATAGAGCTGGACCAGCGAAGCGCCCGCAGCCAGCTTCGCGCGCGCATCCTCGCCCGAGAAAATCCCGCCCACGCCGATGATCGGCACCGTGTCGCCGACTTCGGCGCGCAGCTTGCGGATCACTTCGTTGGACGCGTCGAATACCGGCTTGCCCGACAGGCCGCCGGCTTCGTCGCCGTATTGCATGCCGGTGACGGCGGTGCGCGACAAGGTGGTGTTGGTGGCGATCACACCTTCGAATTTGTGGCGCAGCAGCGTGTCGCCGATCGATTTGATCTGCTCGTCGTCGAGGTCCGGCGCGATCTTCAGCGCAAGCGGCACCAGCTTGCCGTGCATGTCGGCCAGACGCTGCTGCTTGTCCTTGAGCGCCGCGAGCAGCGCGTCAAGTTCGCCCGCGCCTTGCAACTGGCGCAGATTCTTCGTATTCGGCGACGAAATGTTGACCGTCACGTAGCTCGCGAACGGGTACACGCGTTCGAGGCAGTACAGATAGTCTTCGGCGGCGCGCTCGATCGGCGTGTCCGCGTTCTTGCCGATGTTCAGCCCCAGGATGCCGCGATAGCGCGCGGCCTGCACGTTCTTGACGAACTGGTCGACGCCGGCATTGTTGAAGCCCATCCGGTTGATCACGGCATTCGCCTGCGGCAGGCGGAACATGCGCGGGCGCGGATTGCCCGGCTGTGCGCGCGGCGTGACCGTGCCGACCTCGATGAAGCCGAAGCCGAGCGCCGCCAGACCGTCGATGCACGCGCCGTCCTTGTCGAGTCCCGCGGCGAGTCCGACCGGGTTCCTGAACGTCAGCCCCATCACGGTGCGCGGCGCATCCGGCACGCGTGGCGCGAGCGCCCCGGCAAGACCGGTGCGGCCGGCGGCGCCGAGAATGCGCAAAGTCAGGTGATGAGCGTCTTCCGCGTCCATGCGAAAGAGTTGGGCGCGTACGAGCGGGTAGAGGGAACTGAACACGGGACGAAGCCGGGAGGCCGGAAAATGGGAACCCGCCATTTTACCGGCTTTAAGGCATTAATGAGACCAATGGGTCGAGACGCTCGGGCGCGAACCTTTGGGACCGCTCGGCGGCCGTGACTACGGACGCAGCGGCCCGCGCCGGCCGTGAATCGCCAGATCGACCGGCGGCAGATCGATGCTGGCGGGATCGAGCACTTTCCACGCGCCGTCGATCAGGCCTTCGAGCGGCCGGAAATTCGCCTTGTACGCCATCTTCGGACTCTCGCGAATCCAGTAGCCGAGGTACACGTAGGGCAGCTTGAGGCTCTTCGCCTGTTCGATCTGCCAGTAGATGTTGTAGGTGCCGAAACTGGTGTGGGGCAGACCCGGTTCGAAAAACGTATAGACCGACGAGAGCCCGTCGCCCAGGATGTCGATCATGCTGATCATGCGCAGAATGCCCGGCGCGTCCGGATGATCCGGCAGAGGCTCGCGAAACTCGACCAGCCGCGAGTTGATCCGGCTTTGCAGCAGGAACTGTTCGTACTGGTCGCGGCTGTCGCGGTCCATGCCGCCGCCGGCATGCCGTGCCGACTGATAGCGCATGTAAAGCGCATAGTGCTCTTCGTCGTAATGCAGCGGGGCCACCGTCGCGATCAGCTCGCCGTGTTTTTTCCAGACCCGGCGCTGGGTCCGGTTCGCCACATAACTGTCGACCGGCACGCGCACCGGCACGCAGGCGCGGCAGCCGTCGCAATACGGGCGGTAGGTGAACACGCCCGAGCGGCGAAAACCCGCTTTGACGAGGTCGGTATAGACGTCGGAATTGATCAGATGGCTGGGGGTGGCAACTTGCGAGCGCGCGATGCGGCCATCCAGATAGCTGCAGGGATAGGGCGCCGTTGCATAAAATTGCAGCGCGGAAAGCGGCGAAAGAGGCAGCTCGTTGGGATGAGTCACGTTGGCAGCTCTCGAAGCGTCTCTGGTAGTGCAAACCCGGCGCCTTGCGGATTTCAACCCGCGGCTCGCGACCCGCGGCTCGGTAGGCGACGGATCCGGATTCGGCCTGATTCTTTCTACGCCGGCGGCGCGACGACATCGCGCAAGACGGTCTTGTCGAAGCGCCAGGGAATCGGCGGTGCATCGACAGACGCGCGAACATGCGCGATGAACGCTTTGCGCGCTATCTCGCGACCGCCAAGCGACGCCAGATGCGACGTGTTCTGCTGGCAGTCTATCATTTCTATTTCGTGACGGCGCAAGTGTCCGACGAGCGCGGCGAGCGCCATTTTCGATGCATCGGTAACCTCCGCGAACATCGATTCGCCAAAGAACATCCGGCCGAACGAGACCCCATACAAACCGCCCACGCGCCGGCCTTCGAACCAGGTTTCGATGCTGTGCGCATCGCCCACCCGATGCAGCGACGAATACGCCTCGATCACGTCGGCGGTGATCCAGGTGCCGCGCTGGCCGCGCCGCGGCGCCTGCGCGCAGGCGCGCATCACGGCGGCGAAATCATGGTCAACGCGGATTTCCCAGGTGTCTTCGCGCAGCACGCGCTTGAGCGTCTTGCGCAGCGACGGCGACACCTTGAATTCGGCGGGGCGCAGGATCATGCGCGGATCGGGACTCCACCACAAGACCGGCTGGCCGTCCGAATACCACGGGAAGATGCCGCGCCGATAGGCGTCGATCAGCCGCGACGGCAGCAGGTCGCCGCTCGCGGCGAGCAGGCCGGGTGCGCCGCTTGCCGCGCCGAGCGCGCGCTCGACGGAAGGAAACGGATCGTCAGGTCCGAGCCAGGGAACCATGCGCGCCGCTCAACCTTCGCGCAGCGAGCGGAAAATGTCGCCCGTATGCAGGCCGAAGCTGCCGGTGGCACGGTCAGCGAAAAAGAAGCGCAAGGTCTGGCCGACGGTCGGGAAGGCGATCTCGTCCCACGGAATCTCGTGTTCCTCGAAGAGTTTCACTTCGAGGCTTTCCTCTCCGGCCTCGATGTCGAGGTCGAGCAGGCGCGCCATATAGAACAGGTGCACCTGATGCACGTGCGGCACGTTCAGCAGCGAAAACAGGTTCTGCACCTCGACGCGCGCGCCAGCTTCTTCCAGCGTTTCGCGCGAAGCGGCTTCGGCGGTGGTTTCGCCCATTTCCATGAAGCCTGCCGGCAGCGTCCAGTAGCCATAGCGCGGTTCGATCGCGCGACGGCACAGCAGCACTTTGTCGTCCCAGACCGGAACGGTGCCGACCACGTTGCGCGGATTCTGATAGTGCACCGTGCCGCAACTGCCGCATACGAAGCGCTCGCGGTTGTCGCCCGGCGGAATGCTCAGGCTGACGCCGTGGCCGCAGACAGAACAGAATTTCATAGGAAGGGGACGAGAAAGGGTGATGGGAGTTTATCACTGGGGCGCGCTTTGCCGGGAGCGGGGTATGGCGCGGCGCGCCGATGGGTTCGGGGCGGCACTATTTCGCCGCTCGGAGGCATCCCGCCGGCGCGCCGACCGGGCGCCACCGTTGCAAAAGAAAGTGGATCTGTTTGGAGTCCGGATCAATGAAGCGATGTGCTCGCCCGGACGCTGGGAAGGAGAGGCTGAAAACAAAAAAGGCCTGCCGGTTGGGCAAGCCTTTGATGTTGTTTCGACGTTTCGAACCGGCTAAATACTGCTTGGTTGCGGGGGTAGGATTTGAACCTACGACCTTCGGGTTATGAGCCCGACGAGCTGCCAGACTGCTCCACCCCGCGTCCGTCGAAGAAAAGATTATAGAACAAAGCGACAGCCCGCGCAATAGCTATTCAAGAATCGGCTTCAATACGCGCCACGTCAGTTGTCAAGTGCGGCGTGGCGCTCGCTGGCGCGGCACGCTCTCACGTCGCCGCACGCATTGCCGGTGTCGCATACCAGAAGGCTCTCGAAAGGTGCTGCGCTAGAATCCAGGTTCTCCGCGCGGCGCCGCGATGTGGAGTGCAGGTGCAACGGCCCGCGTCTCACCTCTTATCTTGCTCTGAATGCCATGGATATCGCTCACGATCTACAGGTGATTGCCGCTCAGGAACGCGCGCTGGTGTTCCCGCAATTCGACGCCGACCGCGCATGGCAGATCGGCGCGTTTCTGCACGAGCTTGCCAAGGCTCGCGGCATTGCCGCTGCCATCGACGTGCGCACGTTCGGTCAGCCGCTGTTCTTCAGCTTGCTCGACGGCGCCACGCCGGACAATGTCGACTGGGCGCGCCGCAAGGGCAACACCGTCGCGCATTTTCGGCGCAGTTCATACGCGATCGGTTTGAAGATGCAGCAGTCGGGCAGCACGCTCGCCGACAAGCACGCGTTGCCGGCCACGGAATATGCGTCCCATGGCGGCGCGTTTCCATTGACGGTAACCGGCGCCGGTGTGATCGGCTCGATCACGGTATCCGGTTTGCCGCAGCGTGCGGATCACGAACTGGTGGTGGAAGCGCTGTGCGCCCATCTCGGCCACGACTACAGCAAGCTCGCGCTTGCAAAGGCCTGAGGCGATGCGGATGCCCCCGTATGCATTGCTCGCCATTGCAATCGTCGCCGAAGTGGTTGCGACCTCTGCCATGCGGGCGTCGGAAGGTTTCTCGCGGCTGGTGCCCTCGGCGGTCGTGGTGATCGGTTACGGCATCGCGTTCTATTTGCTCTCGCTCACGCTGAAGAGTATTCCGGTGGGTATCGTCTACGCGGTGTGGGCCGGCGCCGGCATCGTGCTGATTACACTGGTTGCGCTCGTGCTGTACCGGCAAGTGCCGGACGTGCCGGCCATCATCGGACTCGGGCTGATCATCGCCGGGGTCGCCGTGTTGAACATCTTCTCGAAGATGCAGGCGCACTGAGCACCGCGCCGAGCATGCGCCGAGCACGCTCTGTGCGTTATTTGCAGCGCACGATCATCGAGCGGTTTTTCACGTTAGCCGAGACGACGTTCGTGATACTGCCGCCGGCAGCGCCGCCTTCGTCGTTGTCTTTCGACACGATGTCGTAGCCGGTCGCGCCACATGCCTTGCCGGCCTGCACGTAGCAGGAGGCCCAACTGGATGCGGCGTCGGCGCCGCTGCAGTTCACCGCAAAACCGGTCTGACCGTTCGGCAGATTGATCAGCGAGGTGGTGTTCGACGATGCGCAGCCGCTCAGACCCGCGCCGAACAGCACAGCGGCGGGCAGGGCGGCAAACAGGGACGCGCTGCGGATCAGGGCAAGCGCGTTGCGGCCCGATCGGAGGCGGCCGGAGCGGCGCAGTTGCGTCATGAAATGCATCGTGATGTCTTCCTTTCAAATAGGTATCGAGGCTCGCCACACCCTGGACGTGCGCCCTTGTGCAGGGCTAAGGCGTTTCGATTGTGATGCCCGCCGCGCCAACCAGTTGGCGGCTTTCCGTGCCGCTTTCAGTTGCCGCGTCTTCCCAGATGCTAATGGCTTTCGGAATGTCGATGCCGTGGCTTTCGGCGTAAGCAAACCATCGGGTTGCCGCGTCCGGCTCAGGCAATTCGTGGTTCTGCAGAAAATATTTTCCCATATTGCGCTCGTTGACCTCGAAATGGCGTCACTGTGTCAGCACGGATCGTGCCGGTCAGCAAGTTCGACCGAGGCAGGCGGCACAAGTGCAATCAGCATAGCGATTCGCCTGCGGCACCGATCGGTTCCGCAGACGCGGCATCGGACAAAAAGCGGGAAGGGCGCTGGACCGTGGTCCTGCCGCGCGAGTACCATAACGGGCATGTCCGGGGAGGCGGACGGTATTCACTGTCGCAGCTTTTCCGCCGGATATTTCTGATGAGGCGACCATGGAAATTCAGTTTCCCGCGGATGCGCCTGCTTACCGCGACTCCAATCTGACCGTCGTGTTTCCCGCGCTCGTGGACGGCGAACCGGTGCCGTGCGCGATCTCGGTCGAGGCGCTCGAGGATCACTTCGGCGCGTACCCGGAGGATCTCGAAGGCTGGATGCGCGCGTTCGATGCCGGGCGTCCGCGCATCGAGGCAGTTGCGCGCGAGCATTTGCAGATCAGCAACGGCACGCCCGTGCTGCTCAGGAGCGGCCATTTTCCGCCTGGCAACGTGGCGGGCTGATCCGGTTTATTCGCTGCTGCGTGGACAACGGGCATCAATTTCCCGCGCTTGCGAAATCCGTTCACGGTCAGGCCGTTGTTGCGGAGTCGCGCTGCGTTTCCGCGCTCGCCGATGCCGCTATCCGCGCGGCATCGAAACAACGCCGGATACCTTCTTCGTACGAGGTTTTTTTGATCGGGCCGATCAGCTTCACCAAGGCGGCGTCGTCCAGCACAACCGGCTCGGTCATCAGGTAATTCATCTCCACCAGTTCGCGCATCAGCGGATTGAAAAGACCGAGCAGGCGCAGCATGGTCTTGCCGGCGACCATCAGCTTCGGCTCGCGGCCGGCCAGCGCATAGGCCTGTCTCGCCACTTCACGCTGCGTGATCGTGCCCGTGCCGGCCAGATGCCACCAGCGGCCGTAGGCGTCGGCCGTGCGCGTGAGTGTCTCGACCACCGGTCCGATATCCGGCAGGTAGATGAATTCGTGCGGCACATCCACTGGTCCGATCATCTGTGCGCGCTTGCCCTGCGCCGCCGCCTCGAATACGCCATTGATCAGACTGCGTTCGATGCCCGGACCGTAGAAATCCGGCAGCCGCAGCACCAGTGTCGACAGGCGGCCCGACCCGCTGGCGCGGCCATGCGCCGCCAGCACCAGCTTCTCCTGCTCGAGCCGCATCTTGCCCTTGAACGTGTGGGGCTCACGCGGATGATCTTCGCTGATCGGATTGCCGCGCGCACGGCCGTACGGGTACACGGTACCGATCAGAATGAGGCGCTCGACACCCGCTGCCGTCACGCCGGCGAGCGTTTTTTCCATGAGCGGCGGATGCTCGGCGAACCGGTCGTAGGGCACGCCCACCAGGTAGATCACAGTCTGCAAACCGGCAGCCGCGGCGCTGATCGAAGCCGGCTCATCCGGATTCCACGTGACGATTTCCGCATGCGGGTCGTGACCGAAGGCCGCTTCGAGCGGGGCGCGCGAGCGGCCGACCACCCGGTAATCCCGGCCCGCCGCGCTAAGCGCGGCAGCGATGATTTGACCTGCCGCGCCGGCGGCACCGAATAAACCGACTTTTCCTATGGCTTGCATGGCGACTCCTGAAAGCGGCGCCTTATCGCGCCAGGATAGTGCTGACTGATTGATGAGAATTTAATGAACACTGTTCAATAAACGGTGTTCAGTTTAATTTGACTTTTCAGTTTGTCAACCTGAAAATGTTCGTCATGGGAATCGCCGAACGAAAAAACCGTCAGAAACAGGCGCTGCGCGAGCGCATCCTCGATGCAGCACGGCGCATCGTGATGCGCGAAGGCTTTGCCGCGCTGTCCATGCGCAAGATTGCCGACGCCATCGAGTATTCGCCCGCTACGCTTTATCTTCACTTCGCAAGCCGCGATGAGATCGCACGGGCGTTGTGCGCGGAAGGCTATGCGCAATTGCTGGAGACCTTCGTGCCGCTGGCGCGGATTGCCGATCCGACCGCGCGGTTGAAGGCGATCGGGCGGGCTTATGTGGCCTTCGGTGTCGCGCATCCGGAAACCTATCGTCTGATCTTCATGGAAGACCCGAGCTACACGGGCGCGGCGCTGGGCGGCGCGGCCGCTTTGCTGGCCGGTGCTCCGGTGACTGGGGCCGCGCAGGCGGGTGTGTCAGGCGAGACCGTGGAGAGCGCGGCGGCAGAAACGCCGGCCGTGGCTTCTGCTCTGCCCGGCAACGCGGCCGGGGCGAGTGTCGAGCCTGCAAAAGCAGACGAGCCAGACGACCCGGATGCTGCGGCCTTGTACGTGATGATCTCCGCGATCGAAGAACTGAAAGCGGCGGGGCGCTTGCCTGCGTCGATGGAGGTGGGGGTGTGGGCGGAGGCGTTCTGGGCGACCCTGCACGGCATCGTCGCGCTCAACCTGACATGTCCCGTGTTTCCGACTGCGCCGCTGGATACCGTGGTGGGTATCGCGCTCGATGCCTGGCTCGGAACGCAGCAGGCCGGGCAGCCGCAAGGCGTCACCAGCGCTGCCCGCCCGCGTAAAAAGAAGTCTGCTGAAGCGCCGTCTGAATCGGCCGTGGAGGCCGCCGGCAACGCCGGGACCCAGCCCGCCGCCAGGCCTAAAGCCGCGAGGGCGTGATAACGTTCAGTTCCGGTTCATTTCGCGCCATCGCGCCTAGCTCTCCATGTCCATTTCCACCTCGCCCGCCGTCAGCGACGAAGTCGCGACTTACGTAGCCAACCGCATCGGTTTCATCGAACTGGAAAGGCCGAAGGCGCTCAATGCGCTGTCCACCGGCATGATCCGCGCGATGCACGCGGCGCTTGATCAGTGGCGCGAAGATCCCGACGTGCTGGCCGTGGTGGTGCGCAGCGCGCATCCACGCGCGTTCTGCGCGGGCGGCGATATCCGCTTCCTGTACGAGTCGGCGCAGCGCGGCGAGCAGGACGCGCGCGACACCTTTTTCATCGAGGAATACCGGCTCAATCACGCGATCTTCACCTACCCGAAGCCGTACATTGCGTTGATGAACGGCGTCGTGATGGGCGGTGGCATGGGGATTTCGCAAGGTGCGCATCGTACCGGCGGCCTGCGTGTCGTGACGGACTCGACGAAGATGGCGATGCCCGAGACCCGCATCGGACTCTTTCCCGATGTCGGCGCAAGCTGGTTTCTGGCGCGCACGCCGGGTGCGCTTGGCCGTTATCTGGCGGTCACCGGCGAGACGATCGGCGCAGCCGATGCGCTCTACGCAGGCCTCGCCGACGCCTATATCGAAGACGCGGCCTTGCCCGCGCTAGTCGATACGCTGCGTACTGAACTGTTCGAACGCGGCGCGGACGTGGTGGCGTGCATCGAACGCGAGACCGCCGCGCATCAGGTCGTGCCAAAGCCCGATGCCGCGCCGCTCGCGAGCACACGCGGCTTGATCGACCGGCATTTCGCGTTGCCGGATGTAGCGCAGATTCTCGCTTCGCTGGAGCGGGCGCGCGAGCAGGGCGGCGAGGCCGCCGATTGGGCCGAGCAGACGATCGCGGTGTTGCGCGAACGTTCGCCGTTGTCGATGGCGGTGTCGCTGGAAGTGGTGACGCGTGCCGAGGGTTCGATGGCGGACGTGTTGCGCGGCGATCTCGATCTGACGCGCACGAGCTTCGCGCAGGGCGACACGATCGAGGGGATTCGCGCGCGCATTATCGATAAGGACAACGCGCCGCGCTGGCGTTTCGCGCGCATTGAAGACGTGAACGCCGCCGAGGTGGCGAAGATGTTCGAAAGCCCGTGGCCGGCCAACGAGCACCCGTTGCGCGATCTACGATCCTGAGCAGAAACTGGCAGGCTCAGTCCTCGTCTTCGCTCGCCATGAAGGCGCGCATGAACACCAGCGCGCCCCAGCCCCACATCGCGTTTGCCGCGAACCCCACCGCGAGACGCGGGAGCATGTTGCCGCTCGGCCAGATGCCGCGCAGCGGATCGACCACGAACACGCTCGCCGCGGTTAGGGCAATGCCGCCAAATACGAAGGCCGGCACCCATGGCGCGCGCCGCTCAGGCGCCACGCGCAACAGCCAGGCCATCAGCACCGCCCAGAAAGCGCTCCAGATCGCGTTCGCGATGAACTCGGGCAGCCCCAGCGGCAGGAACGGCGCGGTCGAAAAACCGGTCGGATCGATCAGTCCGGCCGCGTGCAACAGCGCCAGGGTCGACTCATGAAAAAACAGGGAAGCCAGAAAGCCGGCGACGAACGGCAGGATGAGTTTTTGCATGCATTGCACCGCGAGAGCTCAGGCGGCGTGGTTCGCACGGCCTGCAGCGGATTATTGGAAATGTGGCGCCATTATATAGAGGGGCAAGCCGCTTCCAGCGTGGGTAAGGTGCAACATCCGTATGCTTTAGCGTCGGGCTAATCACGAAAGTGGAAAACCTAAGCTCAAAAAAATCGTTCAAAAGCCGGGTTCCGATCCATAGACTGTTTCTCCATACAGACGGCGTTTGCCGCCGTCGCCTGTTTAATCGAGCGCATCACGCGCACGTTTGGTCGAGGGAAGCCGTCGCGATGTCCTGCCTGATGCCGATCTTCAATTGCCCCATGGCGCACACGCGTTCGTGGCTGTGCTGTCGGAACTAATCCGCGCCTCACTGCAGTATTTCCGTCCTTTCTAGCGTTCGCCTTTCCGGGTCTCGTGCCGGAGGGATGCGCGCGGCTAGCGTCGCGCTTTCGCCCGAATCAGCGTCGCTCGTCGTTGCACACGTCTTCATTCAATCCAGTTTCGAACTAGCAGGAGCAGCAAATGAATGTGTTCTGGTTCATTCCGACTCACGGCGACAGCCGCTATCTCGGTACGTCCCAAGGCGCACGCGCAGCCGATTACGACTACTTCCAGCAGATCGCCGTCGCCGCCGATACGCTCGGCTACGAGGGCGTGCTGCTGCCGACCGGCCGCTCGTGCGAAGACGCGTGGGTCGTCGCGTCGAGCCTGATTGCCGCGACCAAACGGCTAAAGTTTCTGGTGGCGATCCGGCCGGGTATTTCGTCGCCGGGTTTGGCGGCGCGCATGGCCGCGACTTTCGACCGGTTGTCGAACGGGCGTCTGCTGATCAACGTCGTGACCGGTGGCGATTCGGCTGAACTGGAAGGCGACGGCGTATTCGTCGATCACGACACACGCTATGAAATCACCGACGAATTCCTGCATATCTGGCGCAAGCTGCTGAGCGCCGCGCATACCAACGACGCGATCGACTTCGAGGGCAAGCATCTGACCTCGAAGGGCGGCAAGGCGCTGTATCCGCCGGTGCAGAACCCGCATCCGCCACTGTGGTTCGGCGGGTCGTCGGCGGCGGCGCACGATATCGCGGGCGATCACATCGACACGTATCTGACGTGGGGCGAGCCCCCTGCGGCTGTTGCGAAGAAGATCGCGGACATTCGCGCCCGTGCCGAAGCACGTGGCCGCACGATCAAGTTCGGCATTCGCCTGCACGTCATCGTGCGCGAGACCGAGGAAGAAGCGTGGGCGGCCGCCGACAAGCTGATCAGCAAGCTCGACGACGAAACCATTTCGCGTGCCCAGGCTTCCTTCTCGAAGATGGATTCCGAAGGACAGCGCCGCATGGCCGCCTTGCACGGCGGCAAGCGCGGCGGCCGCGCCGAACTCGAGGTGTATCCGCATCTGTGGGCGGGCGTCGGGCTGGTGCGCGGCGGCGCGGGAACGGCGCTGGTCGGCAATCCCGAGCAGGTGGCCGCGCTCATGAACGAATACGCGGCGCTCGGCATCGACACGTTCATCCTGTCCGGCTATCCGCATCTCGAAGAATCGTACCGCTTTGCCGAACTGGTGTTTCCGTTGCTGCCGGGCCGGCAGATCAAGACCGCGGGCGGTCCGTTGTCCGGGCCGTTCGGCGAGATCGTCGGCAACAACTATCTGCCGAAAGCGGCGAGTTCGAGCTGAGCGCATCGTCCGCTTCAGCACGAGCACCTAATGGTCAGGCAGTGAGGAAATCATCATGGCTCAATCCACTTTGAGCGCGGGACAAGGCGCTGACGCCGGCGCGCGTGCGGGCGCGAGTCTCGCCGTCTTGCGCCGCATCGGTGCGCATCTTGCGCCGTGGCTCGCGCCGCTCGCGATTCTGCTGGCATGGGAATTCGCCGCCCGCAGCGGCATTCTCTCGACCCGCGTGCTGCCGGAACCGCTCGCGGTCGTGAAGGCCGCGTGGTCGCTGATCCAGTCCGGCGAAATGTGGGCGGACGTGAAGGTCAGCACGTGGCGTGCGGTGTCGGGCTTTGCGATCGGCGGCGGCATCGGACTCGTGCTCGGCCTTGCAACGGGTCTGTTCAAACCCGCTGAAATCGCGCTCGATTCGACCGTGCAGATGGTCCGCAACATTCCCGCGCTCGCGATGATCCCGCTCGTGATTTTGTGGTTCGGTATCGAGGAAGAGGCGAAGGTGTTTCTCGTCGCGTTGGGCGTGTTTTTTCCGATCTACGTGAACACCTTCCACGGCATCCGCTCGGTCGATGCCAATCTGATCGAAATGGCACGCAGTTACGGCGTGAAGGGTTTCGCACTTTACCGGCACGTGGTGCTGCCCGGCGCGTTGCCGTCGATTCTGGTCGGCGTGCGGTTCGCGTTCGGGCTGATGTGGGTCACGCTGATCGTTGCCGAAACCATCTCCGCGCAGTCGGGCATCGGCTACATGACGATGAATGCGCGCGAATTCCTGCAAACCGATGTGGTGGTGGTCGGCATCCTGCTGTATGCGGGGCTCGGCAAGCTCGCCGACGTGCTGGCCAAGAGTCTCGAGCGCGTGTCGCTGCGCTGGCACCCGGCTTATCAACGAGGAGCGAAATCATGAGCGCAACCACATTGTCGGCGTCGTTCGGCGGCATCGCGGGCAGCGATCTCGAAGCCGAACTGGCGCAACCGCGCACCGCCGATCACGATGCGGATGAGGCCGCGGGTTTCGATCGGGCGGAACCCTCGCACGATCGTCAACGCGACCAGCGCGTGAGTGTTCTGCCTGCAGCGACGGGAGCCTGGGCGCGCAATGACGCACGCCGCTCCGCCGACTATTCGGTCGAGTTGCGCGGTGTCGGCAAGCAGTACGGCGAGCGCAAGGTGTTGTCCGATTTTGATCTGTCGATCGAGCGCGGCAGCTTTGTTGCCATCGTCGGCCGCAGCGGCTGCGGGAAATCGACCTTGCTGCGCCTCGTCGCGGGTCTGGAAAAGGCCACCTCGGGTGTGCTCGAGAAACGCACCGAAGACGGCCGGCCGCTCGACACGCGCATTATGTTTCAGGACGCGCGCCTCCTGCCCTGGAAGAGCGTGCTACAGAACGTGATGCTTGGCCTCGGCCGCAGTGCGCGTGAGGACGCGCGGGCCGTGCTCGCCGAAGTCGGTTTGCTGGAACGCGCCAACGACTGGCCCGCGCAGCTCTCCGGCGGTCAGCGTCAGCGGGTGGCGCTGGCGCGTGCGCTGGTGCATCGGCCGCAATTGCTGCTGCTCGACGAACCGCTCGGCGCGCTTGACGCGTTGACGCGCATCGAAATGCACGCGCTGATCGAACGGCTGTGGCGTGAGCATCGATTTACCGCGCTGCTGGTGACGCACGACGTGCATGAAGCCGTCGCGCTAGGCGACCGGATTCTGCTGATCGAAGAAGGGCGCATCGCGCTCGATCAGCCGGTGCCGCTGGCGCGCCCGCGGGCGCGTGCATCGGCCGGGTTCGCCGCACTGGAAGAACATGTGTTGCAACGCGTACTGAAGACGGCGCCGAATGACGACGCGCTGTCCCAGCGTGCTTATGACGCACGTGACGAGGGCCGCCTCACGCGGCCGACAGACGTCCGCTGGGCCGTCTGATATCTCTTGACTGACTGTTTTTAATCGCTTTTCTGGAGTCGCTCGATATGACCATTTCCGCAATCAACGTACGCAATCAGTTCAAAGGCAAGGTCAAGGAAATCATCCGCGGGCCGGTCGTGTCCGAGGTCGATGTGGACACGCCGTTCGGTATCGTCACTTCGGTGATCACCACGCGCTCGGTCGACGAACTCGACCTGAAGGTCGGCTCGGAAGTGGTCGCGCTGGTGAAGTCCACGGAGGTGTCGATCGCGCGCCTTTAAGCGCGCTTGCCTTATTCGCGCGGTTCGCACCGTCAGCCGTGCCGGCGCTATTTCGCGTTGGCGGCGCTGGCGGGCGGCTCGTGCATCATCTTGTCGTTGGTCGGTTTGCGCGGACGCTTGATCGGCATATTGTCCGGATTGCTCGCACCGCCTGAGCCTGAGCCCGCTTCCGGCGACTTGACCATCGATGCCGGGCCGTTTTGCGGCATGGCCTGCGTCTTTTGTGCCGGGCCTGGCGTTTGGGCAAATGCTGCCGGGCCGCCCATGCTGAACGCCGCAAGCGCGGCGCACGCCGCGAGCGCTGTCATTCTGCTTCGCTCCATCTCATCCTCCTTTCCGTTACCGCTTGCCGGGTTTGCTATCGCCACGTTTCGTGGGATAGACCCGCTTGCACGCGCAAAATTCGCGAGCTGCACAAGCTTTGGATGTCGGTGGCCTGAGACGCACCTGCGTCCGGCCGCGAAACTTGCTACGATAAATTCAGCATCACGACGGAGACGGCCATGTCGAAGTCATTAAGTCCGGAAGCGGTCGAAGCTTTGCGGCGCCTGAATGAGGTCGGTGTCGGACAGCCCGTGCCGAAGTTCGCGCAGTCCATCGCGGCGGAATTGCTGTCGAACGGCCTTGCCGCCGAGGCGGGCAGCGGCGACGTCGAGATCACCGTTAGCGGCCGGCAGTATCTTTCTGGCGATTGCGACTAATCGTCAGATGAAGATTTGTCGGTCCCTGGTTCGAGCCGTAGCGACGGCCCGGCGGGCGCGCATGGCCGTGCGCATTTCACCCTGACCCGGAACACCTCAAGGAGGCGATCATGGAGCCGAAAGGCCTCGACATGGGCGACTACCAGGAGCGCTATCAGGACTACGAGATCGAAGTCGCGGTCGAGCAGGTGCTGACCGGCGTCAAGGCGCATTTTCGGGTGTTGCGCAATGACGCGGTGGTGGTCGACTGGCGGCTCGTCCACATCGACACCCTGTGGCCCACGGAGCATGCCGCGGCAGAGGCCGGCTTCAGGGCGGCGCGCGAAACGATCGATGCCGGTCTTAGCGGATAACCGTAGGCGCCGGAACCGGCAAGCCCATTCGATTAAGCTGACGGTTCCGTATCGACCTGTTGGGGACCGCAATGCATTTCGCGCGCGCTATTCCGATCATCCGTATTTTCTCTGAAGAGAAAGCCAGAGAGTTTTACGTAGACTTTCTCGGCTTTACCATCGACTGGGAACACCGCTTCGAGGCGAATACTCCGCTCTATGCGCAAGTGCGCCGTTCCGATCTGATTTTGCACCTGAGCGAGCATTACGGCGATGCGACGCCGGGCTCGACGATTTACGTGCCGATGCAGGGCATCGACGCGTTGCATGCCGAACTTCAGCGCAAAGACTATAAGTACGGAAAACCGGGCGTTGAAGAGGAGCCGTGGGGGAAAGTGCTCGAGACGATCGATCCGTTCGGTAACCGGATCCGGTTTTGCGAATCGCCGGAAGAGGAAAAGCGCGAGGTGTGATGACGGTGGCGCTGGGGCTCGGTGGATGGGCTCGGTGACGTGAGTGCGGCCGCCGTGTAAACGGGACTGGGCGCCGGCATGCATTGCTGCATGCGCGGCGCCCAGTTCGGCTGCCGTCTTGTGAACGGCAACCTTCAACAGCGACAGATTAGTGGCCGAAGAAAACCGATTGCGGGCCCGACGAAGCCGGTGCACGCGTACCCGATTGCGACGACACGGTGTTCACGCCACCGTATGCGCTCGATTCGGCGCTAGCGCGTTCAGCTGCGACGGTTTGCGCGTTCTGGCCTTGTTGCGAAGCCGGTGCGCCGACAGCCGGACGATAGAACGGTGCCGGGCCGTAGCCGCTAGCGAATGCGGGAGCAGCGATCGAGGCAGAAACAGCAACCAGCAGGGCGGCGATGAGCTTGGTCTTCATGGTGTGACTCCGATAAGTTTCGATTTCATTTCAGGAAGGCGTCGCAGGAGCCGGTAGGGGTGTGTCTGCAACGTCGATGGAAGGCAGTGTATACCCCTACTATTGAAAATTTGTACCGATAATCTGAAATTACTATTCTTGGTGCTGAAATAATCTGTCAGGCCTATATCTGACGGGCGTCAGCGGTGGTCCGACCCCGGTAGTCAAGCGGTTTTTGCGGTCAAAGACCGGATTGGCGGGGTGGGTTATTGGCCGTTTCTCCGGTGCGCGCTGACGATCAGCCTTGCCCCACGCATGTGGGCAGACCGCACTGCACGGTAAAGCGCGACGCAAAAACAAAAACGGCGTTGTGATTTCTCACAACGCCGCTTGATCAAACTTTTTGCTGCTTGAATTCTTTGGGGTGGCTGATGGGGCTCGAACCCACGACAACAGGAATCACAATCCGTGCTCAGCCTTTAATTAAATCAAAGGGTTAGGATGTTTATTTGGAATCAGGGGTACCGGCAAACCCAAGCCCAGCGTGGGCGATTTTCCTCATCTTCCAACGATTTTGAGTCACTTTGCTGTACGTTTACACAGTAATTCAGACAAGGAAAAGCCGCCCGAAGGCGGCTCGTTCAAGCAGATATTCCAAGCCGAAAGTTTCGCCAGACAACTGCGGCCTCAAAAACTCCGACGAGTACGCACAAGCCGACCGCGAGGCCCGGTAACGCGTACCACCAGAGCAGCCCGGTCAGCAGCACCACAAGCAGCACGCACGCGCCGAAGTACCAGCACACCCGCGACACCGAGGGATGTTTCCCAAGGATCACATTGATCTCCGACAGGGTCGCGGGGTTACGGGCGATCTGGAGCGTCTGCCGCCAGTCGAGGCACAGTGCCGCGACTGCGATGGCCAGACATGCCGCGATGGCGGCGATCATGAGGTCGCACCATCGATCGGGGCCGGAAGCGTGTCACCGGGCTGATAGACGGTGTAGTTGGTGCCATCGCAGACGACCGCGAGTGCGTCAGCGGGAATCGGCTCCGATGGAACTAGGGAGCCGTCCAAGTCTTCCAATACCGGGATGTTGATCATGGGTTTAGAAGCTCCAGGGTGTAGCCTTCAAGCGTCAGCGTGTCGCTTGACGAGCCGAGCGTGCCGGTGATCGCAAGAGTCCGGGCCTGCGTCATATCGATGGATGTCGTAGTGACTGCAGATCCGCTGCCGCCGAATGTCACAATACTGGCGCTGGTGACCTGCGAGCTTTGCGAGTTGCGGTTCCTGATATTGATCTGCGTCTGGACCGACAGGACCGACTGGTTGCCCGTCGAATAGACTTGCGTGCCGCCAAGCGTCACCGCCACCGTCTTGGTGTTAGCGTTGTTCGTAGTGGACCAGTTCAGCGTCAGCCGCAAAGCGCCGTTCACACCCATCACGCCTGCCGGGATCGGGATCGATGCCAGCGTCGTCGTCGCGGTGGTGCCGGTAACGCTCGAGGGTGCAGCAGACTGGGCCAGCACCAGTGCTCGAGCGGTGCCCGGGCCGGCGGTGTTTTTCATCGCAGTCATAGACCAATCCCCGGTGTGATGAGAACCGTGCCGGTGCCAGACTGCAAAACCACAGCGACCGTGTCGTACACCCCATCTTGCGCAGACCAATCCGGCGCGGCGTTTGGCGGTCGAACGGTCATCGCGGAATTCGGGGCAAGCGGCACGCCGGGGCTGGGAGTGCCGACCACCGGAAAAGCTGCTGTGGCGGCTCCGGACTGGCCGAAGCTGATCCACGCCCACGCCGCACTGAGGTTAGCGACCAGGGCGCCCTCGAGCACCTCGCCTAGGGCGATAGTGACTTTCTGGCTGGCGGTCGTCGCTGCGATTGCCTGCCCCTTGCCGGTGGCCCGAAACGGCCACGAAGGGACGGTGTTATCGGAATCTTCCATCTGGTTCTCCTCGTCAAGTTATTGCGTTGCGCAGCCGTCCGTCTCCGGCCGGATCGCGCATACGTAGCCCTGCAGGTATGTCACTTTTGCGCGGTCGGCGTCGGCATCGTCGGCGATGCTGAAAAGAGCGAGTCCAAACGGTCGTGATAGCTCGGCTGTGCCACTGGCACCATCGCCCACGCCGCCGGCGGTGGCAGCGGTACCGGCTTGGTCGCCACTGGCTGGATGGAAGTTGGACACGGCGATCCGCAGCCGGCGGTTGCCATTAGCAATAGCAAGGCGATTGCGAGTGTTGTCGGCTTCATGGGCTTGTTTCTCCTTCGTCAGTTGATCATCGAGCGTGGCGATCCTGCCTTCGGCAATTTGATGGGCATCGATGGCGCGTTGTTCGGCATCGAGTGCGGTCTTCGATATGGCGTTGAGCATGTTTTCACGCAACGCGACATCATTTGAATGCGCGGCCTTCTCGGCGGCCAGCTGCGCGCCATAGTGGTTCGCGTCGAATTCGTGCGTGCCGCCGGCACCGATTGCGATTCCAAGGAGGCACGCTGCAAGGCCGGTGATCAGATACGGTGACATGTCATTCCCCCAGGCATGCCGCGCGCTCGGCGAGGCGTCGGTTATAAATTCCGTAACAGCCATTCGAGCGATCCTTGCAATCAAACCACTCGCCCCAGCGCTTTACCTTGGCCCACGACATGTAAAGCTCGCAAGCTGCTGGAAAGTCGCCCGCAACATAGCCAGCGCGCACGCTGGGGCCGTCCTTTCCGCTTGGTGCCCGCCATGCACCGAGGCCGCGGTTGTAGGCGTAGTCGATGGCGGCGACCTTTTGCCCGTCGGTCAACTGGTCGAAACCAGGTGTCGATGAGCGGACTCCTTCAGCGTAGCCAGCAAGACTGTCGCCCAGCATCTGCTTGCACTCTGGCAGCGAGTAGCGCCGCATCGGCACGTTGGTTTCGCCGAAGCAGACGGTTCTAACGTGCGCGCCGATGGTGTCGTTGTACGGCTCGAGCGAGACGCCTTCGCGCGAGCCAGTGAACCCTATCAGCGCACTTGCGGCGGTAGCGCCGACCACTGCAGCGAGCGTCCGCTTACGTGGAGGCTGGCGAACATCACTCATCGCGCAAACTCCGCTGGTTCGTATAAGCGCCGATCAGGCCGAGGCCGGATATTGCCGCGCTGATGCCGAGCACAAGCCATAGCGGCAACCGCTCGACGTAGGACCCGGGTATCGAAGACCAGATACCAGCTGCGAACGGCACGACGGTGCCGACGATCAACGCGCGGACGCTATTGCGCTTATGGGCTGTGCGCCAGTAGGGAACGGGCTTCATATTCGTCATGCCCCCCACTTTTTAAAGCCGCCGCCAGCTCCGTACGCAGCAAGGAGCAAGACTCCCGTCATTACCCACTTCCAGGCGAGCGCAAGCACGCCGCGCCCCACATTCAGTTGCAGACGCTCCAGGATGCCTTTTTCGATTTGCGCGGCGATCGCAGCCACATCGGCCTCGGTCAGGTTTCTTTTTTCGTCCACTTGTCCTCCGTCTATTGGGAGCGCTCGCGCGCGGCCATGCTCAAAAAAGGTCGAACGCAACGGTCGTGTCGGATGTGACACCAGCCGTAGCATCGAGGCGGAAGTACCACCCTGGAGGAACAGTGAAGGTGAAAGGCTCGCTGGCTGCCGTCGCGGCGGCCGGCCGCGACTTCGAGCCCAGTGGAATGAACGTGACGTTGTCTTTCGACAGTTTTGGTTCGGCAGTTGCGGAAGCCGAACCAGAGGGCGTTAGGGTCACCCGCGTGTAGACCACGACCGGATTGGCCGACCCATTCCGATAGGCCGTGCCGATCACAATCGGGTTTGGAACTGCAGTTGTCGTCCGCTGCGACGACCCACGTAGCACCGGCACAGTGATGCCGCTCGGACCCGGCGTGATCGAGTCAAAACGATTAACCCCGACTTCGATAAAGTCGTCCGGAGCGATGACGGGCGCCGAGCACTCGAATGCATCGTTGCCATCGAATGCACACCGGCCGGTAAAGGCGTATTCACCTAGACCGCGCCACGTGCCACCGACCACCAGGCAAACGGCGGTAGTGCCCGATCCGGTTGCGTCTACCATCTTGCATACGTTGGCCGTCGGCACCGACGACGAGCAGCCAATCAGCTTGACACCGCGCGGTTGCGCACCTGAACCACTGTCCTTGACCGAGATCATCGCCTTGGCCGTGGACGTCGGAACAAAGTTGCTACCGAGGAACGACACGCTTTCCACGTAGCCGATATCGATGGCAGATGCGACATCCGATAGCGTGCGGCATTCAAACTTCGTGCCGTGGAACTGGATGTCGCGCGGCGGCAGCATTCCGTTAGCGGGATTGATCTTAAGCAGCCGGTCTCGGCCGCCCTCGGATCTCCCACCGTAAAACTTGATGGCGTTCGAAGGGTTGACGGCGCTTGCATCGATGACGATGTTGTCGTTGCCGAAAAGGAACTCGCAGCCAAATGCATCGATGTCTTGAGCGTTCTGCATGTACAGCAGCGTGCCGTCGAGGTGATTTACCTTCACATCGCGAAGGATGCCGCCGCGCTCGATGTACGACATGTTGATGCCGCCGGTGGTCACGCGTGCGTAAGATCCGTCCGTCGCCGTCTGCCCGTTCGTGGCGATATATAGCCCTTCAAGCCCGATGTGCGCGGCAAGGTGCGTATCGTCGAGTCCTACCATGTCAAACACGAAGGGTGTTCCGCCGGCGGGCAGAATGAACGTCGACGACGAGCCGCACCCTCGAATGATCACGCCGCTACGCATGACGAGGCGAGACAACGCGACCTTGCAACCGGGAATGTTCAAGACCGCGATGCCGTTGCCGGAATACGTGCTGTCAGCTGAGTTAATCGCAATATCGTCGATGGCTCGCTGGACGGCGCTGGTGTCGTCGTTCACGCCGTCTAGCTTTACCGGCCAGTCACGAACGTCGATGATGTCCCGCTGCTTGTCCTGGAACGTACGCACGCGGGCGCCAATGCCGTTCTGGATGAACGTTCCGGTACCGGAACCGGGCGCCACCCCGGCGGCGATTGTTTCCGCAGTTTCTTTCGCCTGATCGAGCAGCGCCTGCGGTTCCTGATAGGCCTGCTGACCGGTCGTTACGTTGCCGCTCGCGTCGAAGATCAACGGCTTTGTCGCGCGCGCCGCCGCCGCAGGCAACACCGGCGTGATAGCCGTCTGGTCATCGACCACCGGGAAGGAAATACTGCGCGACTGTGCCTCAGACAGTTGCTGCTGCGTCATCGTTTGATAGTCCATCGCGGACTCGACGACGTCCGGAAAGAACCCGCTTTGATTGACGATGTCCGTCAGTTGCACGATCGGCAGCGTGCGCAGGATCGTGATTGACCAAAGCGCCGGCAGCGGCGAACCGGACAGCGGATAGGTCACCGCGCCGCCGTTCGGGCTATTGATACCCGAAACACTGTACTGAGCCACCGTGAGAGTCGTTTGGTTACCCAAAGGGTCGGTGACGATCACCATCAGCTGGCTTTGGTTCGGAATCAGGAACTTATATGGGAAGCTCGTCGCGACACCGTTGCCGTACAGGATCGCCTTATTGGCGGTGCTCGAGATAGTCATATCACTCCTTCACTTTGCCGTAGACGAGGCCGTGCAACCAGTCCGAAACATCCTTCGGGTCTTGGTCCCCGTGCATCACATCCCACAAAAACTGCGCGCTGCCCGACGCTTGACCGGTCGGCAGACCGAAGACATAGCCAGCGTTCTGGACCGCGTGCTTAACCCACTTGTCGGACACGTCGTGATCCGACATGCCGGTCGCAGCCGCCACATCCTTGGCCGACTTGAGAACGCTGTTGACCATCTGCGCAGCGGGCGTGGCCTCGTAGTCTCGGCCGGACATTGCTGAATTCGCGAAGTCACGAAAGACCGGGACACCCGACAACAGCCCAAGGCCGATTTCCTCGGCGGCCCATGCCGGCCACGATTGCTGTTCGCCCTGTTGGGTGCTTGGCGTTGGCTTGAGCGCTGCGTGGATCAGTTGCGGGATGACGAAGTAGAACCATGACCGCGCCGCCACCATCGCGAAGTCGCGCGCAGCGCCCTGATAGTCGCCTTGGCGCGCTAGGCTGCCTGCTTCGACTGCGCGCCGCCCGATATCACGCTGCCGGTTGTAGAAGTGGTTCCAGAAGCTGTAAAACATGGTGAATAGCTTCTGGAACTCGGGGCCACGCTGGATCGCGGCAAGGTCTTTCGAGCCGCCGCCTCCGTGGGCGTTGCGTACTGACTTGTCGGCCGCATAGACGGCGTCCTGCTCCGACAAACCTTCGTGCAGTGCCTTGTTATAGGCTCCGACCCACGTCGGCATCGCCGAACCCATATCCAGCATCGAGATGCCGTAATAGGCAAACCGGCGCGCGCCGTCGTAGGCCTTCTGAGCCGGGTTGCGGTTGCTTGCGATCTCCATCTCGCGCAGGGCGTCGCGCACGTCGCGATCGACTTCGTTCATGCGGTTGCGCATTTCGCCGGACCGGTCAAACACGAAGTCGCGCGTCGAGGTCCATTTCGACGGCGTGTCGAACGCGTGAATGCCCGACATCATCCAGCGCGGTCCGATCTCGCCGATGGAGTTCGATAGCGCGGTCATACCGTGGATCATTATCGTGGTCGCACGGAAGCCGAGGCCGACCATCGTCGCGCTGGTGCGTGCCCAGTGCGCAGCTCGATCCCACCATGCCAAGCCGCGCTGGTCGAACACTTTGTCGTTGGCGATCGCCTGCAGCCACGGGCGGAATTGCTGGTAGATCTCGCGGCCCATGCGAGTCTCTACCGCCTCGCGGACGCGTGAGTCAGAAAGGAAGCGATCCGCGTCCATCACCGCCTCGCGGTATGCGAGGTCGTGAATCACGCCGGTAAGGTGCCGCGGGAGGGCATCGAGGTTCAGATACAGGGGGCGCGAATAGTCTTCGATCCGCTCGATCGTGTGCCCCTTGTCGGTCGTCGCCCGGGTGTAGTTGTTTTCGAACATGCGATCGCCGGAGCGCTGGCGGTTCAGTTCAACGTCGTACGAGCGCAGCGGGTCATAGATCGCCGGGTAGTAGCCGCCTCGGTACCGGCCAAACGGCGTGACGACTTCGGTCGCGCGAACCTTATCGGGCGCCACGCCAGACAGCCGCTTTTCCATCGCCTCGATCTGCGGCCACAGCGATTCGATCAGGTCCCACGAACCCTGCACGAAATCCCAATCGGGCTTCGTCAGGTGCCGGTTGAGCACGCTCCAGACGGCCTGCCGCGACCAGCCTTCGCCTTCGGTCAGCTTGCGGAAATTGCTGTCATTGCCGACGTTCAGCGCCATCGCGATGATGTCTTTCTTTAGCATGCGCGACGGCTGCTTCGTGGTCGAATCGATGAGCTCCGGCAGCTCGTACCGGTTCAGCCAGTCCTTGGTTGCCTCGGCGGGCAGCTTGTCGTGCAGTTCGCGCATCGCCTTGACGACGTGCGTGCGCAGGTCGTTTTCCTTGACACCCGCGTCGGCGAGACGCCGGAAGACGACCCGGTTGAAAACGCCGTTGGAGTCTCCGTCGAGCCAGTCGAACACCTGTTCCATCTTGAGCATGGACGCGTCGAGCGAGCGCAGGCTGCTCTTTGCGTTCAGCCACTTCGCATTGATACGGTCGAGGCCACGGCCGCCTTGGCCCGGGTTGCGCTCGAGCGCCTTGGTCCGCTCCGGAAGCTTCTCTGCTGTCGCGACTGCTTCCGCGACGACAGAATCGAAGTCGCGCTCATCGGCGCCGTCCAACAGCGTCTGCTTCAGTTTGCCGATGTGGGCAATGTTGTCCACCGTGTCGCGCAGGCCGCGGAACTCGTCGACCGTGAGCTCGCTGAAGTGCTTGCGATAGGCTTCGTTGAGAAGTTCGGTCGGCACATAGATTTCTTCGCCGTTCGCGCGCTGCTTGTCGGCCCACTCGCGCAAACCTTTTCTGCGGGCCACTTCCTTTTGTGACGCGTCGCCGAAGTCGAATCGATCGAGCAACGCGTGGATCTGGTCGAGATATTCCTGCGACATGCCAGCGATCGTGCGCTTGTTGGCATATCGGTTCAGCTCCTTTGAGCCGGACTGGATTTCCTCGGTCGCCTCACGCGCCGCGATGTACATGTGGTGATTGAGGACCTGCTGACGCTTCGCCGCGTACGCGCCGGCGTGATCGCCATCCATCAGGGCCCGCTCGACGTTTCGCGCCGCCACAGCCTCGGCGCGCGAGTACTTGCCCGTGAGCTGAACCTCGCGCACCGTCTTGCCTGCGATCTGATCTTTTGCCCATTGCCGTACGTCGGCAGCTGAAAACGCCTCCTGGTGGACTCGGCGGCCAAGCGCGCGCAGCTCGATCTGCAGGGCCTTCTGCATTTCCTGATTGTGGATGGCGTCGATCGCCTCGTCGCGAATCGACCCATCCGACAGAATGTCCGGACGCTCTTCGGACATGCGAAAGTCGGTGCGACGGTCGATGGTGTACTGGCGCGCGGTGCGGCGCTCATCGGGTGTCTGGCGGATATCCCGCTCCTGCTGCTCAAGCGCGACGAGGGCCTTCACCAGCTCGCTACCTGACCGAAAACCGAGCACGTCGGACATATCGTCCGGATGGATGCCGCCGCGCTTTGTTGTTGTGCCTTTGGGCATCTTTTCGGAAGTGCCGGCGCCGTACGCCGCGTCGATGTCTTTGGCCGACAGCTTGCCGATCTTGATGCCCTCGGCGCCGTCCGACAGATGGCCAGTGCGTAACGTCTCGAGCGCGGCAAAGTCGGGGCGCGCATCGACCTCGCGCGTCACTTCCTCCTTTACCTTGGCCCGATAGGCGTCGAAGTCGGAAGTGCGCTTTTTCCGGACGTGCTCCATGACCTTCGGCAGCAATGCGCTGTCGGCGGCCGTGCCGGCATCGGCGATCGTCTTCTGGTATGCGGCAAACTCGCGCTCGGTCATGCCGGCAGAGGCCGGATCGGTGAAAGCAGCGCGAAGGTGCTGAGCACGCCGCGCATTCTCGATTTCTTCGTCGGTCGCGACGAGCCGGTCAAACACGCCGCGCATGTCGTCGTTGATCGGTGTGTTGAGGCTGCTGATCGACTTGTAGATGGTCGTCAACCACGACTTGAACTTCGAGAATGCGCTTGCGAGTGCGCCGCTGGGTGCCTTGCCTTCCATGAAATAGGCTTCAGCTGCCCGGGCAAACTGTTCGTGATGCTCGACGCCGATCTGCGACGGATCTTCCACGCCCATCCATTTAGTGACCGCGGCGAAGTCGTTCTTCAGCCCCTCCGGGGCGTCCGGCCGCGCTGCGTCCGCGCGCATCTCCTCGAGCCACAAATGACCGCTTTCGTGCAGCAACGTGGACAAGTCGCGACCACGGAAAAGCTCGATCAGCGATTTGCCATTGCCCATCGTGATCGCGCCGCGCGCGTTTTCCTCGTCCTGCGACAGTTTCGGCCCTTCGCCGCTGGGCTGATCAGCCGCTTTGATCTCGACGCCCGACTGCCGGTAAAGCTCCATCGGATCGACGCCGAGCCGCTGCGCGCGGGCCGCGTAACGTGAGGCGAAGAGCGCCGCATACTGCTGCGATGCATCCTGCGTGTAGCCTGCGTCGGTAGTCTGTTTTGCGACTTCCTCGAAGATCTGGCGCACCGGGTCATCGACACTGGCAAGCTGCTGCGCATCGTTCGCGAGGCCTTCCTGCGCGGATTGGCGGAACGTTTTCGCTTCATTCAGTGACATGCCGTCCTGCCGCACGCGAATATCTGGCAGCAGCTCGCGCGACACGTCGGTGCCGGCCATGTGCGCCAGATAGTCCGCAGTCGGAATGACGACATCGCCGCCGAGCGGCAATGCCTCATTCATCTGCTTTTGCATGTCCGGAAGCCAGCCAAACAGCGGATCGCTGCCCGCCGTTGGATCGACGCCCTTGGATTGATACAGCTGGGCGATGCGCTCGGCCGGCACGAACAGGTTCTCCACCGGCGTGCCGTCCGTCTGAGACTGCAGGAAGCTCGCGAAGGCATCCGGGGACCGTGCGCGCGTCGCGCTATCCGCTGCGCCGTCCTGAAGCTGCTGGAAGGTCTGCATGTCGGCTTGGGCCTGCCGCACACGCAGCATGTCGCCCGCGAAGTGCACGCCGGCGCCGACGCCATGCATGCCGCCGAACAGCAACGCGCCAGACTCAGCGGCGTCGGCGAGTCGCGTGATTACCTGCTGACGGGTCGCGTCATCGTTGAAGACAGTCTGGAAGTCGCCCGGGCTGATCTGTTTGGCTGCTTCCTCGCCGAGGATCTGCGCGCCGTCCATCGCGGCGTTGAGCGCGGCGCCTTGCACGCCGCCCTTGGCTGCGGCGAGCGCGGCCGTCCGGAGCGCGGCGGCGACAGTGGGGCGCGTCATCGCCTGGGTGACTGCCTCCGATACAAACGGCGCAATCGCTTCGCCGCCGACTTTCTGCGCGGCGCCGCTACCGATACCGGCAATGCCGTAAGTAAGCGCGCCGGCAACCAGTGCGCCGAACTGCTTCGACGGTTCGGACAATTCGTCGCCGGTCGAGCTGCGGACATTGCTCAATGCACGATATGTGAGGCCCGCGCTCACGCGGGACATGTCCAACTTCATACCCACAATGCCGCCTGCGATGGCACCGGGGATGGCGCCCACACCGGCTGCGCCAGCACCGAGAGCCGCGCCGCCGGCTGCTTCAGGGGCACCTGAAGCAATGTTGTCGAGCAGGCCCGCCGCGAACGAGCTGAAGCTCTGCATCGTGCCGTACAGGCCGGAGGCGTGCGGCTGCGCCGCCAGCGTTCCCTCGGCCTGCTGAATTGTCTTGTCCGCGTCAGGCGTCGGGCCGTCGGTTACACCAGCGAGCTGCTTCTCGTTGTACGCACGGCCCAACTGGTTCTGCGCGAGAGCGCTGACGACGCCGCTTTTCAGGGCGGCCATTGCCTTCGACACCATGTCGAGATTGTCGAAGTCGTCCTGCGCGATGCGTGCCGCCGGCGGGTTGGATGCGATCCATTGTGCGAGCACCGGATTACCCTGCAGCGTCTGACGGTTCTGCTGCAGCTGCAGCTGCTGTTCGTACGTCGGTAGATCCGCCTCGACGGCCGGTGCCGGCACGCCCACCTGTGGCGCCAACTGCATCGCGCGCGCGGCGACGTCAGGCTTCGACGGCTGCGCCGCGAGCAGGTTGTCGTTCGCGGTCCGCTGCGTCGAAACATCCATCTGGCGCACGATGTCGGCGTACGGGTTATCACCCTGCGTCGGCTGTGCCGTCGGCGCCGGGAGGGGCGCGCGATCCGGCTGGGCCGCGCCGCTGTCCATCGACTGAATGATGCCGGCGTAGTCAGGCATTACTGATTGCTCGCGAAGGGGTTAGGAACTGTGGACGTCGAAGCGGGCGCGGCCGGCGCTGCTGGGCGGCTGGTGCGCACCGGCTTCTTCGCGGCGAGCTGGGACTGCGTATAAATCTGGTTGATGATCGAATCGCTCGGCGTCTGACCCGGGTGCACCGACTGATACGCGGCAACGATCTTCGACTTCTCGGCGTCCGGCGCCGGAATCTGGAAGCTGCCGGGATCGGTCTGGAACGCGCGCGCCGGCGCTGGACCGGACCACCACAGATGGCCTGAGGTCTTGCTGGTGTCCACACCCTGGGTCAGCAACGAGTTGGTAATGTCGCGCAGCTCGCCGTCGTTCGGCGCGCGCTTGTTCGTGTTGTAAAAGTCGTCGAGCGACTGCGCCATACGACCGGTGAACGTGTTGTAGTCCTGGGCCTTGTCAGGTGAATCTTTCGCAGTTGGGATGTGCACGCCGGCGGCCTGCAGGGGCGGCCGAGCAACCGCCATCGCATGCTCAAGGTTCATCGCCTTTGTTTGGTCGCGCTCGGCGCGGCCAGTCGCAGCGGCCTGCAGGTTGATCAACTGCTCGGTCATGCTGTGAGGCAGCTGGTCGAAATACTTCGTCAGATCCTCATTCGCAAATGCGGTTTGATCATTTGCTGCTTCACCCTTGAGGCGGTAGAACGTTGAGAGCGCTTGGTCGTTTATCGGCGGATCAGTATTCTTCGCGTTGTGCTCGATGAGATCCATCACACCGACCTGCTGCTCCGGTCGCAAAGTCGCCCAAGCGGCCCTCATGTCAGGGTTCGACAGCAGGTCGTTAAGCGTGGTCGGTTTCGGCCCACCGGTCGAACCTAGCGCGGCCGCAACAAGTGAATCGCGCGCGCCCATTTGCTGTCCCTGCTGACCGGCAACAATTTTGTTGACTTGATTGAAGAGATGACTAACAACCATATCGCGAAACTGTGGATCGTTCGGCGCAACTGACTCGGCGGCGGCGCTGGCCTGCTGTTCCCAGTCTGCTAGGTGTACTCGCGGATCCGGGTTCGTCGGCGCCGTTCCGCCGCCGGCTTGCCAGCCTGGCGTCTCTACATTGAACATCGCGTTGAGCACTTTTGTGCGCGTAGCTTTATCCGATAGGTCGATTTGCTGGTCCGGCGCAAAGCCAGTCGCCTTCGATACAGATGCAGCGTACGCGGTCGGGTTGTTGTTACCGTCGCCTGAAGGTGCCCATCGATTGACGATGCCATCGATCGTGTTGATCCCGTGCTTCGTTTGATACGCAAGCAAATTGGCATCCGCCGCTGCGATGCCTTCCTGTTGCGTTGCGAACGACTGGAACTGCCCGGTTTTCGGATCCTTCAGGTTTCCCGGATTGTTGTTGCGGATTCCGATGCTGCCGCCACTAGTCACGGAATTGACTATGTTTGCAGCCAGAACTGGCTGTACGTTGACCTTTAGGTAATGCTCAAGGTTGGGTCGCTCCGCGGCGTTGATGTACTGCTGGTTCTGGTCGTACATGGCCTGCCCAGCAACCGGATTGTTTTGTGTAACTCGCAGAATCCGCTGCGTCCAAGCCTTGCTGACGTAATCCGCCTGTTTCGCTGCAACCTGCTCTGAGGACCAGCCTTGAAGCTCACCGAGCTGCACGGCCTCGTCATTCACTGTCGCAATTGCCTGCGCGAAGCGGTTATCGTCGTTGTAATAATTCGCTGCCACGTTGAGCTCGAGATTAGCTCGCGCGTCCGCCGTGCCGATCTGCCAGATCTTGTTTTGTTGCGCGGCATGCTGGGCGCCGCTCGATAGGGAGTACTCGACGCGCTTTACCGCCGCGTTGTCGAACATGCGCTGCGCAGCCGGGTTCGGCAGCGACGAGCGAGCGTCCTGATAGGCCTGCTGGACCGAATTCTGAAAGTCCTGATAGCCGTCGACGGCATCCTTGCCGAGCTTGGTACCGTAGCCGTTCTGCGGATCGAACTGAAGGTTCGTCAGCTTCGTTGCGAGGGCGATATCGGCCTGCTTGGCGTCGGTCTCGTTCTGCAGGCCCTGAAATGCAACGGCGGCCTGTGACATCGCGTCGGAGGCTTGCTGACCGGCGGCGCCGACGCGCTGCGTGGCCGCTCCGACCTGAGCGCCGAAAGCGTCCGGGGACGCGCTGACGTTGTCGTAGGCCGGGTGAATCTCGCCCACAACCTGCTGCGTCGTTTGGACCGGTACCTGTGGCATCTGTCAGCCCTTATGCAAAAACGCCGTTCATCTGGTAGGTGCTCCATTTGCTGCCGACGCTGGACGCACCACCAACAATCGACGCGAACGAATTCAGGTTGCCTGCGGAGACTGCGTTCGCAGCGGACGACTCGTCCAACGTCGCCTGCTGACCGTAACTCAGCCCCTGCAACTGGTATCCGTATGCCGCGCGCGCCGCGTTGTTGCGGATCGTCAGTGCATCGACGTCGCCAAGCTTTGCCGTGTCACCCTGGATGCGCAGCGCCGATCCGCTGTTGAGGTCAACGCCATTGGCCGCCATCGCTGCACGTTCGCCGCCGATCATCTGGGCGGTCTGCTGCTGTTTGATCGCCACCTTGTTTTCGCCGTCAGCTGTCGCCTGAGCGGCGTACTGGTTTGCGATCGTCTGGTTGTTCTTCGCAACCTGAGCCTGATATTGGTCAGCGCTGGCGGTTGCCTTCGCCTGCTGTTGCGCGCCCTCGGCGCTCATCGCCGCGCTCGCGGCGGTCATGGCAAGGGACGCAATCCCAATGGCTGCTACGCCCATATCAAGCCCTCATCTCGAAAAGGTGAAACGGCACGCCGTCCGGACCCATAGGAATCGCGTCGTGTACCTCAAAGCCCAACCACTTAAGCCACTCGACGCACGTTGCATAGCGGGAATCGACGACGTTCGACAGGTGCGGAAACGCCTTCAGCATCGCGGCGAGGTATTCGCGGTACCGGCGCAGAAAGGGCATCGGATGCGCCGCGACGAGGTCCGTCGAGAGCAGCCAAGGCACGCCGGTTTCGCCGATCATCGAACGCGTGCCGACACCGAAAATGCATGCAGGCTCGTCGTCGACGAGCCACGTCCACGCATACACGGCCGTCTCGATGGATAGTTGCAGCGCCTCGATCGGCGACAGACGGGCGAGTGCCCAGCATTCCGCACGGTCGGCTTCGCGCATGCGTGGCGCCATGGCGAGCGCGTGTTCCAGAGTGGCGGCCACTACGCGGGAATTAAGCATTAGCTGTCCCCCACGGTGACTTCTGGGATCAGGCCCAGCACCGTGCATGGAAGCGGGTCGTCCTGCTGGATACACACCTGGCCGGCGAGGTCATACAGCGCGTCGAGATTGACCCGCTCGTCGCCGGTGATCAGCTGGATAGGCTGACCCATCGGCTGCGTGTTGCGCTCTTTGAACTCATGCAGGCTCGCGCCGAAGTCCTGACCGACCTTCATACCGCGGCTGTTAAGCATGCGCACCGTGACGGCATTGATTTTCTTGCGCTTGCTCTGGATGGTCGGGCCGCCCTGAATATCGAGGTAGAGCGACTTCAGCTGCGCGGTGTACGGCAGGCCCACGACGATGGACGTCGCCGCGCGCTGCAGCGTGACCGAGCCGTTGACGACGGCTTGCTGCGGCTGCACATTGCCGTCGGCGAGAATCGCGACGGTTTGTCCCTCCAGATGATCGAGGCCGCTGACCGACGAAACAGGGATGGTCAGGGTCCACGCACCGGTGACCTGCGGCCAGATCGAGGTGAGCGGCGTCGTAACGTTGACGACGATCTGCGTCGCCGACGGCACCGCAACCACGGTGCCCATGCCGTTCGAAATGCGCAGGATCGCGCCGACGTGTTGCGCGCCGAACACGGCTGCGGTCGCGTTCATCACCACTCGCGACTGCACAATCGCAGTGGCGACCGCACCGGAACCGGTAGGATCGGAAATTACAAGGTTCGGGCGGCCCGTAACGATGCCTGGCGTATTGGCCACGATGCCGGTGATCACGCCGCCGGCAACGGTTGCAGTAAAGGTGGCACCGCTGCCGGACGCATCGACGACCGTCGGCGCCGTGTAGTTCTGGCCACCCGAAACCACGTTGGCACCGTAAATGCCGGGCGTGCCGGTAAGGGCCTGCGGATACAGCGTCGCGCCAAGTGCCGTCAGCGGATACTGCCGGCCACAGTCGACAAACCATGCCTTGGTGATATCGGCGGGCACGCCGATCGATGGGTCGCCGCCCATGATGCGGCTCGCCATGCGCTCGACGTACTGCACCAGCTGGCCCTCGACCATGCGTTCGACGACGAAATAAACGGCGTTCTCGTTGCCTTCGGAGATGCTGCAGACCGACTTGAACAGACCGTTCGTGTCGTGGCGGCACCACGCATAGACGTCCTGCTCCTTGATGTACGTGAAGGACAGCAGGACGCCGTCCTCGCGCACTGCCCAAATGACCTTATAGGGTTCTTCCGAGTAGGCCCACTCGACGATCTGGTGCCCGTCAAACAGATGCTTCGACAGCACCGTCATGTCGGTGCCGGTGTAAATGTTCACGTAGAAGTTGTACGAGAGGTCGCGCACGGTCGCGCCTTTGGCCTGCACATACAAGATGTCATAGTTGATGACGATCGGCGGGACGTCAGAACAGCCGTTGTAGGCCTGCGGCACCGCGTCGAACTGCGACGGCGTGATCACGCTCGATTGCGTGCCGCCGTCGATGCGCCACGCGCCGCTCGCCGTCAGGGCGATCAGCGACGTCATCGGCAGCAGGTGCTTGATCGCATTGACCCGCTGTGAGGCGATCGTCGCTTGAATGGCGTCGTCGTCTTTCGACGGGCTGGAGTAGTCCATATTCAGGAAGTCGCCAGACTTCGACAGCGCAAGGCCATCCGGCTGGTTCGACATTCCTGCAAACACTTGCCGCTGCTGGAAATAGGTGCTTGCGCCCGGGTTGTTGCCACCGGCAAACGGGTTATTTCCCTGCGGCGGGCAGTTCGTAAAATCGGGCGTGATGTTGTTGTCGACGAACGTCATCGTGCCCGGCTGCGCTGTGATCGAGCCAACGAAGCCGAACAGCGAGCCGGCCGGTGGTGTGCCGCCCTGATTCTCAGCCGTGCGGTACACATTGAACATCGTGGCACTGGCCTGCGCACCGATCGTGACCACGTTGGTCGAGCCGGTCACTTTCGACAGGGTTGCGCCTGTACACGTCGCGGGGGCCGAAGGAAGACTCTCCGTTGCGCCGTTCGCGCCGATCGCCGTGACGACGTAGCTGTACGTGGTGGCGTTGTGCCCGACGCGGCCGCTCGTCCAACTGCCTAGCGAACTGGTGTCGAGCTGTGTACCGTCCGCGTTCTGAAGCGAAAAGGTGCCATCCGTCTTCGCGTTGACGACCGTATATGTGGGGCCATTCAGATCGGCCCAAGTGCCGGTCGCGTCGATAATGACCTGATCGCCATTCGAAAAGTCATTGCCTGGTGCAGTGAGCACCCCCGGCAACGCATTGTTAGCGGCTGTGATGAAGAACGCGGCGGGGCTGATTTCGGCCGCTGCGGTCACGCCGGTGGGCGACGGCGTCTTCGACTGAAAATCGATTGCGGTGAAGGTCCAGACCCAATGCTGCGAACGGGTGAGCTGATACGGGACGTAGGACGTGTGCGTGAGCGTCATCACGTCGGCGCTCTGCACATACTTTAATGTGGCGAGATCAGCTGCCGCGTACGGGGTCGCCTGTGTGTAAACGCGAGCGACATAGCCACCGGTGAACGCGCCGGCGTTAGTCGAATCGATCGCGTTGCCGCGCAGGTCCGTCAGGGTGAAGGTATTGGTCGTGGCGTTCTGAACGAGGAACAGCCGCGAGTAAAGCGAAGCCATACCGCCGGCGTAAAGCTCGACCGTGTCGCCGTTGCTGTACCCATGGCCGTCTGCCTCAACCACCGCCGGATTGGCGTTCGATACTGCCTGCACTGTGACGATCGGTTCGAGCACGAAACCGCCGTTCATCACCACTCGCATCGTGTGGTCGCCGAACAGCAGCGCGTACGTCTGGACGGTCGAGAACTCAAACGGGATCAACCGGTTCGCCGACGCTGCGGTTACGCACGGACCAGTGAAGGCAGTGCCCGCGCGGTTCGACGCACCACCGCGAAAGTCAACGAAGAAGTTGCGCATGAGCGCGGCGCCGATGTGGTACTTCTCCAGATCGGTGCGCGACCAAAGCGCCGGGCTCAGCTCGCCGGCGGCAAAGGAAGGCTGGATTACAGGTTGGCCCATATCAGTCGTACGGTGTCAGTGCGATCGGCCCATTGAACCACGTGCCGTTGTCGGGGAACCAGTCGCCCGCGTTGCCGCGTACGCGCATCCAGTCCGGCTGATGGTCGATGATCGTCAGGCCCTCGTTACCGTTGCTGATCTGCGCGGCATTGAGCGCCCCTTGCGCCAGCTGCATCTCATTGCGCATCGTGGCCTTGTCGCCAGTGAGCGGAATCGCGAGGCGCATGCCGAGCACGTGAAAGAACGCCGTCACAAACGCAGGGTCGTAGACCGCCGGGTTGGTGATGCGGCCGGTGTAGACCACCTGAGCGAACGGCTCATTGCTCAGGATCACGTTGATGTCGTTGCCGTTCTGATCCTGGTCGGACGCCACGATGAACGGTACCGGTCGCGGTTGTGCGACCGGGTAAGGCGCGCCGACCTGTGCGGCTTGGGGCAGAAGGAAACGGACCAGCAGGCAATTGCTGGGCATTGCGTATTCGTACGTCCAGGGCTGCGGCACCGTCTGGCCTTGGGTTGCGTCCGCGATCAGCGCGAGCGCGACCTGCTTTCGCGCAAAGTTCCAATGCGCACCGCGCAACGTTGCATCGAGCGCCGAGTCGTAGTGGAGCGAGCATTGGATCGACTCCGCGCTGCCTTCATCCATCGAGGCAATGGTCGAGCGCGTGCCGATCGCCGAGAGCGCGAAGTTGCAGATCTGGACTTGATTCGTCGCCACGCGCGCCCCTACTTGTTGCCGTACAGCTTGTCGGCTGCGGAAGGACCGTTGTCGTCGTCGAGTGCCATCTCGACAATCTGAAGGCTGACGGACTTGTAGCCCGGGCCTTTCTCAGACTCCGACTTGCTGATGCTCGTCACCTTGACGACCGCTGTCAGGTTCAGCTCGGTCCCGATGTCAGGCAGTTCCTTAATGCCGAGCTTCTCCATTTCGTCGCCGCCCAGGCTGATACACAGCCCGTACGGATAGTCGGGTCCGGTTTCTGACTCGGCGGTCCAGCGTTCCTCTGCGGCCTTCTTCTCCGCAGCGGTGCGCTCCATGTTGACGAGCTTCATGTGGTCGCTCCCGCGTCCGAAAGTGCTGTTAAGCCGTGACCGGGGTCAGCTTGTTGAACTCGAGCATCTGCGGCTTGTGCTTCGCCACCATCGCCTTTGCCTCATCGTTGAGCGGCGTCATGTGGTAGCCCGGCACGCCGCGAAACTCGATAACCGACTTCGCTTCGTGCATACGGTCAAACGAGTCGCCATCCGCCTTCAGGTATGCCGGCTCTGTCAGCTCGTAACGGGGGCATTCGCCAGATTGCTTATCGGCGGCCGGTGCCTTGGTGGGTGTATCAGCCATGTCGATTCCTTGGATGCGCTGCCTGGAAAACCGGGGCGACGCGGCAGCTAAGCCGCCCCGGTACGCCGCTTAGTTCGCTGCGTTGTAGTTCGCCGGGTATTGCGGGTTGTCGTCGCGGCTGAGCACGATCGCCGACGTCACGGTGCCGGCGCTGAACACGCCGGTGCCAACGACATAGTTCAGCCGCAGATAACGCGTAAGGCCGTTATTCGGCAGATCCATCTTGGCGATCTTGCTGCCCGCGGCGAGCTGCGCAACGGGCAACACATCGGTCTGTGCCAGCGTGACCCACGTCGCGCTATCGGTGCTGGCCTGAACCTGCACCTGCAGCGTCGCCGCGTTGGTCGTGGTGAAGCCCGTCGGGCAGAGGACAAGCAGCTTGAGCGACGGATCGTCGCCAATGCCCATGTCGCGATTCGCGCCCAGATCGAGCACGTTGGTCGACGCGCGCGAGTTCGTGACTGCGCTCTGCGTGTCGAACAGCAGGTTTCCATCGAGAAGCATGTCTATCTCCGGTGGCGGGCCGTCCTAGGCCCGCGTGTTCAACAGATCGGCTGGCCGTGTGCGCTTAAACGACGCGCGCCTCGGTCGACACAATCGCGTCGCAAGTGCGGATCGGAATCCCGCGGAACGTGAGAACAGGCCGACCGTCCCACTCGTCTTGCTTGAGCAGCACGTTCTGCTTGTTGACCGCCTGGATGTCGAGGTACGTGCTGACCGTGCGGTTGCAGTAGAACGCCGCCCGAGTCTGTGGCAGGCCGTTCTTCGCATCCGACGACTGCACCGGACCAGCCGAACGCGGCTGCGTCGGCAGACGGTGAACGGCGCGGATCAGCGCGTTGATCAGGTTCGGCGCATTGCCGGCGATCAGCTGCACGACGTCGATGTTGCAAATACGAACGACGTAGCGCCAGTCGCGAACCGACAGGCCCATGTCCCACTTGTAGTGGGTGCGGTAGCCCTGGTACTGGCCGCCGTTGCCGTCCAACAACGTCCACTCGCCCAGGTCGCGGTGCTGCAGACCGGTCGGCTTGCCCTTCGGGAAGATGCCGTGGACAGTATTCGCGCCCCAGCAGACTAGCCAGATCGAGGTGTTAGTCGACTGCGTACCGCCGCAGTCAATAACGTTCTGGGCGCTCGCCGCATTGGCCGTGTTGACCGTGCTGAACCGCGGGGCGAAGCCGAGGATCTGCTCCGGCGTGCCGGCGCTGTTGCTATAGAAAAGCGCCGACGCCATCTGCTGCGTCATACCTTCCATGAACGGCGCATCTTCCGAGAGGCGGAAGTCCGCGCTGTTGCCGTTGAGGTCGGCGAGGTCCTTGTCGATCTCGCTGTACGTTTCCAGCATGCCGATGTTGTCGACCACCTGCGCGGTCGTGCTCTTGCCCTTCGGGACGCCGTAATTCAGCATCCGCCAGGTGGCCTTCGGCAAGCCAGTACGCACGGTCGTCTTGTGCCCGGTGGCCTGATTCGCCTCGACGACGAGCATGTCGTCCATGACTTCATTAGCCTGCGAAAGCATCTCAACGACCACGGCGATTTTGCCGTCCGGGTCGATACGCTTGGCCCAGTCCGCGTAGGTCAGGGCGACTGCTCCGATCGTTGCCATTTAAGCTCCTAGATCTTTGATGGCGCTCTCCTTATCGGTCTGTCTGGTCGCGGTGTAGGCAGTGTTAAGTGTGTGCCCGGGTCAGCGATCGAACAGGATTACTGGTTGGTTTCGTTCTGCGAGGGGTACACCTTCTCGGCTGCGGATTTAGGCTGAACGACGGCAGCTGGTGAGCCACCTGTGACCGAACCTCCCTCGCCGATTGTTTTGCCCAGGCGGTACAGGAAACGGATTACCTCGGGGTTGTTGCCAGCCCCGGTGTAATCGAAGGCGTGCCGGATCTTCGCGGCATCGTCGCCGCCAATGAGGTCGATGGCCTTGGCGACCGTTTCCTTCATTGGCTCGAAGTTCTTGCCGCCGATCTCCGGATCCTTCATGACCGCTTCCTGCCACTGCTTTTGCGTGTCGTACCAGAGCTGCGTGCTCGCGTCCGCGGCTTGCTTCACCGCGTCGGAGTGCATATCGATGAGCTTCTGAGCCTGGTCTTGGGTCAGCCCCGCTTCCTGGGCGGCTGACTTGAATCCAGAGAGCAGCTTCTCATCGGCCTGTACGCCTTCAGGCAACTTGAAATCGGTGTATTCGACCGGCGGTTTCTCGGCGCCGGATTCGGGCTCCTTGGGCTTGCCCGTGCCGTCGGTACCTTCGGTCGATTCGGTGCCGGCTGCGGCCGCAGCGGCGGCAGTTGCCCCGCCGTCTTTCGGTGCCGTTGCATCCGCAACCAGATTGCCCGGCGGCGTCGGCGACGGCGTAGCAGCGGGCGAAGGTGACGGTGCTGGCGCTGGGGCAGGTGCCGGAGTGGGTGCAGGCGCTGCAGAAGATGCGCCGCCTGCGGGCGCGTCGCCTGTGCCTTCACCTTCGAGAAACACAAAGCGTTGCATGAGTCGCTTAAACATTCTGTTTGGCCTCCTTCGCCATCAACAGGTACTCGTCGGGAAAGTGCTCAGTCAGATCCGCCATGATCGGCAGGCCGATTTCGCGCTTCCCCTCGTTGAAGAACGTCGTCGAGTTACCGGTGAAACACGAACGAAAAATCCCGCACTCACCGAGCAGGTTCCACATCCACGCGCGCCCGTCGCTCGATGCCATGATCTGGCGCAGCCCGTTGCGGCGGCGCTCGTCCAGGCGTTGAGCCTTCGTCTTGCGCTCGGCGACCTGATTGGCGTCGCCGGCGTTGAACTCGCCGGCGGCAGCCAGATCGTCTTCGGGCTCAGTGGGCGAGTTGGATTCGTGCTTCTTCATCGGCGACGACTTCCTCGTGGGTGGGGATTGCAAAAACCTGCTGACCGATATGGCCGGTCTGCATGGTCAGGTCCACATCGAGCCAGACGCTGAAACCGGCTTCGCGCGCAACGCGGCAGAAGTAGTAGTCCTCGCCCTCGATATGTGCAGGCATGCCGTCGACTTCGCCGTCTTCGTGCGCTGGCGTGCGGAAGTAAGGGCGCGCCAGATGCTCGAACACGCTTCGGCGGACCAGCAGGCAACCGGTCGGCAGGCCGCTCACCTCGACAAGACCTGAGGCTGCCTCGAGCCGGCCACCGTCGATCGTGCGGCCGAGAACCTCATACGGCGGGACACGCTTGCAATAGGTGGCGCCGACGATGTCCTTGCCGTGAGCGAGCAGGCGCGCGATCGTGTCGCGCGGGAAAAGCAGATCGGAGTCGAGGAACAGCAACCACTCGCAATCGAGCCGCGCGGCCTCATCGACCAGCGTGTTGCGGTTCGTGACGACGAGTGAGCCCTTGGCATTCAGGAGCGCGATAGGCACCTTGGCCGAGAAGGCGAGCGCGCCAAGGCACATTGCAAAGTCGGCGTGCACCATGTCGTTCGACGGCACGCAGATCGCTACGCGGTCTGGCTTGCGATCAGCAAACGAGCCTTCGAAAGGAAGCTGGATCAGTGGGGTGCTCATTTAGGACCTCGCTCAACGACTTTGATGAATGGCGCTTCGTTGCGCAGGAACGACTTCACGAACTCGTCGCCGTCCTGTTGGCGCGCGAAGTGCAGCGCGAGCGTCTTGTCCGGCGTCCACGCGCCGAGCGGCCGGCCGAGTGATCGGCCCTCGCTCAGCGACAGCCACGACCTCTGGCCGGCGTCGTTCATCTCGATCAGCCACCCGCTCTGTGGGGTGTCGGTGGCTGCAGCGGTTTCCGGCATTGCCATTCCTCCGTGTGTGTCAGTTGCTACCGCTAACCGGGTCAGACGCGGCTGCGGACGGGTACAACAATTCGGCAGCCGTCTTAGCGACCGGCTGCTTTTTCTTCTTCGCGGCGGCCTGCTTTGAGACGTCGGCCGCGCTTGGATTTGCCTGCTGCATCGCCGCCTGAACCACTGCCGGCGGAAGCGTCGCTGGTACGTCGGGCATCGTCATCTCTCCGTTTCGTTTCGGTTTCGAGACGCTCGCGCCCCTTATCCGTCAATACCCACGCGGTATGCGTGCCCTTGTTCTGCGATGTAACCAGGCCGCGCTGCTTCAATTCGCCCAGCGCAAAACCGTCAATGAACAGCGTTCGACCGGCAGCGACCTTGCCGAGAATCTCGAAATCCCGTGTGTGCACGGCGTCAACCATTGCCGACCAGCTTCGCCAGCGCGTTCTGGCCACCGCCGACGTCCGTATTCGAAAGCACCTGCGCACCCTGAACAGCGGCCATGGAGTTCTGCATGGCTTGCTGCTGTGCCTGTTGTTTTGCGCGTTGAGCGCGGATCTGCAACACCTTCGCAAGCGGCACAACGATCTTTGGCGACACACCGAGCATGTCGGCGTATTCGTCGATCATCTCGTCCCAATCGACGTTATCGAGCGCCTCAGGCACGGCGCCAGCGATGTTGCCGACGAACTGGGCGAAGCGCTCGACGCTCGCGGTGGACGCGGCCTTCTGCGCCTCGCTGAGCATCGAGATGTACTGCGTCTGGATGTGCTGGCCGCGCAGCGCGTCCGGAATCGGCGGCAGCAGCCCACGGCGCAGCATGATGTTGAACGTGCGATCGATTGACATGTCGAGCGCCTCGTTGTCGAAGCGCTCAATCACCGGACCCAGCTGGATCAGCTTTTCTTCCTTGCGCTCGTCGATTTCGGTCGCGGTGCGCACCGTGTCGAGCTGGCTGATCATCAGGAACAGATCTTCGAAGAACGTGTCGCTGATGCGCTTGCGTACGTCCTGAATGTCCTCGAGCATCTCGCCGAGCTGGGGCTTGATCTCGTACGCGGGTTTGAAGCCAACACCGTTGGCCGTCGAGTTCACGTACGTGACGCCGCCAGGCAACAGCGACGCCGGTTGATTCTTCAGCTGCACGTCCGCAATCATCGGCGGGTTGACGATCTTGTCGATCGCCTGCGCTTTGCGTTTCTGCTCGACCTGCAGCTGCTTGATGTCGCCGAGGGCATCCATGGCCGGCGAGCGGCCATAAGCGTCATTGCCGGACACATCCCAGCGCGGCGCAATGAACGGGCATTCTGAAAATCCGCGAAGGCGCAAGAACGTGGTTTCGCTGCTGCCGATCTCCCAGTAGATCTCGCGGAACGCAGCGCCTCGGAAACCCTGTGCACCCGGCACGATGTCGTCGTTAGGCTCGATAGCGTGACCGATGACAATCTCGCGCGTCAGCGCGGCGCCACCGGTTTGGACGGCCTGCTGCACCGTCGGCGAGCAGTTCTCTACGCCGAACTCTTTGGCGGCCTGATAGCAGGTGTAGACGAATTCCCGATAGAGGGTGTCCACGTCGCCGCGCGGACCGATGGCCAGGTAGTACTCGCCGGCGCAAGGGTTGTAGCAGCGGATGACGTCCTTGAAATCCTCATAGATGATCATCGGCCCGGTACCGAACGAAGCCAGATCACCGTACAGCGTCGCCATGCCGTTGTAGAAGTTCGACGAGGCGAACACGCGTTCCATGCGCTTCGTGACCTGATCAAGCCACAGCTTCACGCCCGGGGCTTCAGCTAAGTCCTGATCCTCGAGCGTCATGCGGAACCACGGGCGCCCGGGCGAGGTCATGCCGGACATCATCCCGGACGACAGCGTGCGCCATGCCTTGGTGCCCGAGCTGTCGATGATGCGCTGGTTGATCGGGCTGCCGCGGTTGACCTTGTTCGGCGTGACCAGCCAGTTATAGCGACGCGGTAACAGGTATTCGGCGATTTCGCGCCAGTGCGTCCACCACGAATACCGGTCCATGCGCAGGCCGACAAGGCGCTGATCGACGTGCTGACGCAGCCGAACCAGCTCGGTCTGTGAAAGCGGATACGCCATGATCTTTGCGATGTCGGCCATTCGAGTGATCTCCCGTGCGCGATCGGTTAAGCGGTTGCCGTGCTGGCTGCGTCAACTCCAGGGGTAGCCGCCGAAGGGCTCGCCGGGGTCGTCTGGGTCGACGACTCTGCATCCGAACTCGTCGCAGTGGCGCTGCCATCCGTCGCAGATTGGACAGCGCTGTCGCCGTTTCCCGCGTCACCAGCGGCATTCGCATTGATACCGGTAGCAGCATCCGAAGTGATTCCACCAGCAACCGGCGGCACCGCGTTTCCCGCTTCAACCGGGGGATCACTTGCGGGCGGTTCTTCGGCCTTTGCCGTCGGATCGATCAACGACTTCAGCTGCGTCTCTAGCTCGACCACGCGATCCTCGAGCGCGTGATACGCCTCGGCGCTCGCTTCCATGAATTCGTGCTCGGCCTTCTGCAGCACTTCGGCCGGATCAGCGAAATTGATCGCCTGCGCGATCGCCGCTTTGATCTGTTGAAACTTCTCTTTCAAACTCATACGAATGCTCCTGTATATGTTCCGACCGGCAAGCCTTCTCGCGGTATGTCGGATCGATTGAGCCCCGTAGGGCACTCTCCGGCCGGAACTCGGTTAGGCCTCAAGGCCGTTAATCTCCCAACTGCGCTTTCAAACCGGTGCTCGACTGGTCAGACGAGGCAGCGCCGTACAGCGCGCCAGCATTCGAAGTCGCCGCTTTCTTCTGCGTTGCATCAGAACTGGTCGCACCAATGATCGAAGGCGCTTGCGCGACCGCTGTTGAGGATGTCGAGCTGGTCGCGGGCTTCTTCCCCGTCACCCAATCGTTGACGCCCTGAGCCATCGGATACAGGGCGTGCGACGGGTCCGTGATGTTCTCGAGCACCGAGCCGTGCGACTGGTGGACGAGGCCAAGCGGGTCAACGCTGTTCTTGATCACGTTGATCGGCGACACCGGCGAAGGCAGGCCCATTCCCATTAGCCACCCAGCAGCGTTTTGCCGGTCGTCGAGGCCGGATTGGTGAGGCCGGCTGCACCGGTGATGATCGTGCTCGACGGACCGCCGGCAGCTGCTGCACGCGCCTCGGCAGACCTGGCTGCGCTCGCGCCTTGCGGCGATTGCGCGGTCGGTGCTGGCGGCGGTGCGAGCGGTGCGGCTTGTGCTGCCGGCGTGCTGGGTGTGCTGAATCCCATCGTCGTGTCCTCAGTTGTACGGGTCGTAGTCGCTCTTCACGTTGCCGCCGGTCGTGTGCGCTTCGGCATACGGGTCGTACTCGGTCTCGGCATGACCGCGGCGCACACTGCCCGGAATGCCAGCGCGGCCTGCGTTTTCGCGCATCGCAACCGGATAGGCAAACGTGACTGCCAACGCATCAGCGCGGTCTGGTGATGCCAAGCCGCGCGCCTTCATGTCCTTCTTCGACTCGAGCAGGATCGCGTCGCGGCCCTGCAGCTGCTTGTGCCCATACTCGACGCCGATCAGCTGTTGCTCGAGGTCGCTGTCATCAGGGATGGCGCCGTACTTCAGCCACTCCTTCATCTCGCCCCAGATCTCGGCGCGCTTGTTGTAATACGTGATGGCTTCAGCGCCAGGCATCGAGCGATCAGCCGACGCGCCGAAGTTGACCTCGATCGCCGGATAGCCCATCTGGATCAGCCGATCGATGACGCCACCACCGACGCCGCCCACGTCCACAAACAGGCCATCTGCATGCAGTCGGTCGTACATCTCAGCAACGGCCGACGCGATCTTCATCGTGTCGCGCGTCTTGAGGATCTTCCACGGATGCGTGCGAGCATCGCGGCCCTTGCGCGGCGCGATCACCGTCTCGTCGCCATCCTCGGAACGCGCAACGTCGACGCCGATCACCAGCGGGTCATACAGACTCGCCGCGGCTTCGCGCTTCATCGCCTCTGCTGCCCGGTCGCTCGGAATGAACTGCATAGCGCTCGCGTTCGGAAAGACCCCACGGACACGCACGCGGACAAAATCGCTGTCCTCGCCGTAGTCCGATACCCACTTCGCGATCTGCCGCTTGTTCGTCAGGCGACACGTCCGCGAATCCACCTGCTTGTGTATCCAACGGTGTTTCCACCGCCCAAAGCACTCGCGGAACCGTCCTGTGTTCCGCGTTGGGTTGCCGGCGACGAACCAGATAATCTCGGTGTCTTCGTCGGTCAGCGCGCCTTCAGCAACCTCCCAGATCTTGTCGTCGATGGCTGAGCCTTCGTCGAACACCAGGAGGATGCGATTACCCTGGTTGTGCAGCCCTGCGAATGCTTCGGTGTTCGTATCCGACCAAGGCACCGAATCGATACGCCACGTCTTTTCGTGCTGCGGCTGCTTCGAAAAGATCGCGGTCGCCGTGACCTCGAACCAGTGCCCACAAATGCAGAGCCGGTGCCACTTCATAAGCTCCGGCCAAGTCTTGGTGCGCAGCTGCGTGTCGGTGTTCGCCGTCACAACGCCGCGCGTGTCCTCGCGCGTGCAGATCGCCCACAAGATCAGCCACGAAACAAACGCCGACTTGCCGATGCCGTGCCCCGAAGCAATCGCGATCTGAATTGCTTCGGTCAGCGTGATCAGACCGTCGCGCAGCTCCGTTAGGATCTCGACCTGCCACTCGTCCGGCCCGGTAAACTTCGCCAGTTCCCCGGTGCCCCACGGAAAAGCGAACTCCACGAAGCCGAGCGGATCGTGCGCAAAGCCCGCTATTTCCTCGAGGAGCTCCCATTCAAGATCCGCCTTGGCTGCCATTGGCGCGTCGCTGGCGTGCGGCCGCGAGACGCGCGGCGAGTTCGTCTACAACCGTGACCCTGACTTCTTCCTTCAGCAGACCAAGGTGGCGCATCAGCAGCTCGAGCGCCCGATCTTTCGGGTGCACCTTGACCTCGATGCCTTCCTTCGTGTGCTTCACACCGCCGTATAGCGACCTGAGAGCGGGGGAAAGCCTGCGCGTGTCGGCGATAAACACATGGCCGTGGCCTTCACCAAGGCATTCCGGACAATCCGGATGCGGCTCACGCTTCGTATCGAAGCCAATCCCGCCGCTGTCGTCGAACACCGGCAAGCCAGCCTTCGGGACCTTTGCGCGCTTGGCTTGCGCGAGGTTTCGTTCGAATAGGCGCCGCGCCTCGGCCCGCTCGCGCTCCGTTTTGTACTGGTAGGCGTGATTGACGCCCCAGCAGTAGCGGCAGCACTCGCGGCGAAAGGACACGATTCCGTTCGTGTCGGCCATCGCGATCGCATAAACCTCTTGCAGCACCGCGTCCGCTTCGATCTCGACACGCTCGGCGCGCTGTTGCTTGGCCGTCTGGATCGCCGCAGCGATGTCAACATTTGTCAACAGCCGCGCGCCTTGTTGCCGTGCGGTGCGCTTGCTGTAGCCAGCCGCTTCCGCCGCGCGCGTCGCGTTCAGATCGATGAGGTACTCATCGACGAAGCGCAGCTGGTTGGCGGTTAGTTTCGGCATGGCGCGAATTCGGTTCCGGAAAAAGAAACGCCCGCGCCGGCGCAAACCGGAACGGGCGTTTGAATTCAGGGACCCTCGCTCGAAATCCCTGAAGGAGACACGGTAGAAATGCAAAAAGCCCGCTGGGCTAGAGCGAGCTTTTCATTTGAATTCATTTCAAGAGGGCGAACGAACCCCCAACGGGAACCGATTCTATGCGCGGTTTACTCCACCCGCAAGCTTTTTATCGATCAGGCCGCGCGACGCAAGCATTGCGGCCAGCATCGCAACAGCCGCGTCGAAGTCTGCGGCTTGTGTATCGGGATGGCGAGGATTGCGGAACACCTGCGCCTCGACCGAGCCGTTGCGCATCTCGGTCTGGATAGCGATGCGGAACCGCAGCTCGAGTTTGTCGATGCACTCCGCAACGATTTTGGCGCGCGCTGCAAGCAGCTCGTCGTCGAGGATATCGTCGCGGTCGCTTTCATCCCACTGCCGGCTGATCTGGAAGCCGGCCGACGAAGCGGCCCGGCGCTCATAGCCCAGCTTTGGCCGGAAGGCGCTTTCGTAGTCGTACCAGTCGCGGAGCAACCCGACGACCTGGTCTCCGCTGGCGGGCATAGCGTTCCCCATCTGAACTCGTACGCTATCGCGAACCCACGTAGCCAACATCCCCATGGTTTGGTCCTTTATTGTCGTTTCGTCAATAACACGGCGACCTTACGCCGCGCGGCCGTTCATTACCTTCCGGATGGTGTCGTTCAACACGGTCATCTCGGTTTTCTTCAACACCTTCCAGATCCGCGCCTGACCGTGGATGCCATTGAAGCTACCCATGTGGCAGTCGCGACACAGCGGGATCGACGTGAACCATTGACCCTGCTCGATTTCGTGTGCGTCGGAAGGGCCCGCAGCCTCGCATACACCGCAGTCCATCTGTTTGATCATCACGATGTAGCGGCCCTCGGCCACGGTCGGAGCGCGCTTGTTCTTCGATTGCATTAGAAGTCCTCCCGAATCCACTCACCCTTGACCTTGCGGATGGCGATGAAGCGGTAGTACGCGAACAGCTCGGCAGCGACCTTGATCTTCACGCGGGCGTCGTCAGTCCAACGCCCCTTGACTTCGTGAATCTCGATCGCGCCACAGGGAAGCACGACTGCAAAATCGGGCGTGTACCACGTCCGAACAGCAAGGCGCAGCTTCAGCGACTCGAACTTGTATTCGAGGATCTCGCCAAGGTGCAGCCGCGGCGCCAGCTGCTGCTCGGCGTACGCGGCCTCAGTCTTGTTCATCCGGCCACGCGGCAACCGTCCCAACGCCTGCATGCGCTGCGTCGGCGTCAGCGCGCCGCCAACGAGCTGGCTGATAGGCGCATCCAGCGCAACCGGCGCTGTGGATGCCAGGCGCGCCGCCGCACCGGCGACAGCATCGCGCACGCGGGCCGTGCCAAACATGCCGCCAGCAATCGCGCTTTCCGGGTAGCGCAGCGCGGTTTTGCTCATGACGCGTAGTCGTCCGCAGGCAGCAACGCTTCGCCGAGCTCGGCACGAACCCACTCGTAGAACTTCTGCGAGCCTGATTTCGCGGCGTGCTTCAGGACGTAGTCGATCCACGGACCTTTGCCAGCGGTCTTTGCAACCAGCACGCGGTAATGCGGCAGCGGTTCTTCGGGGTGCTTCGCCCGCATCCCGATCGCGGGTCCGTGCGCCTCTGTGGCTGGGCCGTCGAGCCACCACTCAGTCACAGTCGACTCAGCCTCCGCAGGCGCTGGCGTGGGCGACGGCGCGCCCTCAAGCCACCAGCGTTCCTCGAGATAGCGAAGCGGGCGCGGATCGTAACCGTCGATCCATTTCTTTGTCCGCGCCATGGCTTGCACGTGAGCGATGATGAGCTCGGCGTCCTTCTCGAGATTGTTCTCAGCCCAGTGCTTCGCGCAGTCAGGGCGTCCACCGGTCTTGCGTCCAGAGTGCGACGGCCAGACCTCCCAAAATCGTTCGAACCTGCTGGCGGGTTCGGTTTGGTTTTGCTCTCCTGCTTTTTCCTCCCCCTCTGCCTGGTTTTCTTTCGCGCCCGTAGAGGGGTAGTTAACGGGTAGTTCTTCTGAGTAGTTAGACTTAAGCTGGTTAAGTGCCTTTATGGCGTCAGGTTTAGTGCCTTCTGTTGCGCCGTTTAGTGCCTCACCCGAAGGCACTAAACCAGCTTTAGCGCCTTCGGTTTCAAGGCGCTTAATCTCGTTAAGTTCCTCTGTGGATAACCCGGAATTAGAAGGCACTAAACCAGCTTTAGTACCTTCGGCGGTCCAGTCGGGTATTTCGAATCCTTCAGGGATCGCAGGCAGATACTCGTTGCGCGCCCATTTCTGACCGCCATAGCCGTGCTTGCGAACGATCAGCCAGCCCGCCAGCTTGGCGATACGCAGGTGCTTGACGACGGTCGGCTCGGAGACGTCAGCCTCGCGGGCCAAGGTCTTCACGGACGGGTAAGCGGACTCGCCTGCGTCGTTGACGTGACATGACAGCGTCAGCAGCACGTGCCTGGTCTGCCCGGGCAGCGGTGAATTGATGATGGCGTGGCGCCACGTGTATGACTTCACGCCGGGACCTCCGCTGGCACCGTCTCGCCGTACTCAGCAAACACACGGGCGCGCATCGCTGCGACGAGCGGATCGGCGTGCAGGAAGGCCGTGCGGCTATCGTTGCAATAGGCACCCCAGATATCCGCACCGTCGTCTTGGGCGGTGTAGATATCGATGCGCTTGCGTAGGATGATCGGCCACGCCTGTGCGACGTCTGTCGAAGGCGTATAGGCTGTGTAGAACGTGAAGCCTTCCTTCGACCACACCTTGATCAGCACGCCGCCCGGGCGCATCTCGCGCAGATCCGGGCCGTGTTCGATGCCTTCGGCACGTGCTACCCAGTAATCGAGCAGATCGCCCGACAGTTCACTGACTCGCATGTTGTCTCCTAATGCCCGCACGGCAACGCGCCGCCGGCATCCTGTTGCGCGCCGCACGACAGGCACGGCAGTTCGGTGTTAAACACCGTTTCGAACATTGGGCGCAGCACGGTCTCGGCGAAGCGATCAAGCGGCAAGTAACGATCGACGTGCTCGAGCACCCACGTCGTATCGCGATCGCCGCAGCGGACCTGCAGCTGGTCACCGTCGAGAGCCATGCTCAGGCCACGCCGCTCGAGGCCTTCGTCGCCCATTGCGCCGCGGGCGATCTCTACCAGCTGGCGCCAGATATCGATTGAGCAGAGGCGGTTCATGCGTGCACCTCGCTGGTTACGTCATCGCAGAAACGCACACCACCTATTGGGCGCAGCCAGGAATCGAGCAGCGCGGCTTCCAGGAACATGTGCCCGTGATCGTTGAACCAAGCCGACCTGAATTTGCACCACCACGTTGGACGCTGATCCCATTCGGGCCCGGGTCCGCGCGGCGGGACGAAGTGAACCACTTCGACGATCTTGTCGGAGAGCGTTTTTCGTGGCCAGTCGGACGGGACGACAACGATCGCCAGATCACCCGCTTCGCAATTCACGATGGAAGCCCTCCGTGTTCGCGCGCGAGCCGCTCGCCCTCGGTGCGCGACACTAGGCGCAGCTCGATGCTCTCGGCGTGGTAATGCACCAGCACGACGGGCTGATCGCCCGGAAAGCGCATGTTGAGCCGCTCGACGTCTGCGATCGTCAGCACCGCCGTCTCGCCGAGTTGGCACAACAACGCAGCCATCAGCGATTGCCAGTTTTCGCCGGCGTGCTGTGTCACCGGATGGTTCGGATTGAGCGCGTCTCTCATACCGACACCGCCAGCTGCTGCATGGGCGAGATGAACGTGACCGGCTCGGCGGGCACTTCACCGAGCAGCACGCGATAGACGCGGCGCTTGCCGGGCGTCTTCACCTGCTCGATCAGCCCCTCGGCTTCGAACTCCTTCAGGTACGTCCGGACGGCGCTCTCGCTCATGCAGCACTTGAACGCCACCGACTGGATCGTCGGCCAGCACTCACGCGACTGCCGATCGCAAAGCCGCGCCATGTACACCAGCACCAGCTTCTTTAGCCCGGGTGTCTCGACTTCCCAAGCGAATTGTTCGTGTATCAGGCTCATCGGGGGTTCCTCAGGCAAAAGATGATCGACAGGGCGACGAGCGTCACCATGCCGAAGGAAAGAAGATCAGCGTCCATGGGGTGCTCCGGAGGGAGTGAAGAACCGCGCCGCCGTGCCGCAGTGCGTGTACATCTCGATGTTTCGCTCGACGAAACAGGGTGCGTGAGGAATACCGTTCGGTCGCCCACACTCGGCGAGGAACCATTTGGACGGCAGAAGGCCGAAAAGTGAGACGATCCCGTTATCGGGCCGCACGTGCTGGCAATCCCGGCACCTGCGTGCCGGTTCCCCGGGAGCGTTCATAGCGATCGGTCCATCCTGTCGTTTTGCGTGCCCAGAGGGCAGGTGTATTTGCCGGTTACCCTTCGTCCGGCGCCGGGAATGTTCAATGTCTCCGGCGGGTGACCGAGCAGCCCGTGCTCGGCTAACGGCCTACGCCTCCGACGTCCGCGTAGGTGGTGCGGGGCTTCTCCCCTGGGCGTTTATCCCCGTGGCTTTCCGGGGTGTCATCAACTCAGCACATTTCCCTGTCGCTCGGGGTTACCGTCTTGGGACGGCTCGGGTGCCGGGTCACCAGTCCATCACCTGGGAGACCCGCCGCATGTGCAATACGGTCGTGTTGCGCAATCGTTCAGGCCGCGACCATGCGGTCGGCGAGCGCTTTAACTTCTTCCCAGATACGGAAGCCTTTCTTGCGGTTGAGGTACTGGCTGATAGCGTTGTTACCCAGCACTTCCTCCACCGCATCAACGTAGTCCGCAGGCAACTCGCGCCGCCGGCGACCCCTGCGATCCTTCGGTAGCTCGTTGAAGTAGTCCGTCACAAAGCAGGCATGCAGCCCGCAACGCTCGGCAAGGGACAACTTCGTCATGTTCTCGACTTCCCGCCATTCCCATGCAAGCCGGCACGCGTCGCGGTACGTCTTGCACTGCGCGACCAGCTCGGCCGGCACAAAGACCAGATCCGTGCGCTTCGGCGGCTGCGGCCTTGGGCGCTCCGTCGTCTGGAACAGGCGGATAATGTTCATAGCGAGGTACCCCTCATCGCGAAAATCAATCGCATTTGTTATTGAATTTGCACTCGGCCAGCACACAAAATTTTTGGGCGATCAACGCCCAAAAGGACAAAACCATGAAACTCGCTCAACTCATACGACGCTTGCTTTAGCGTCCTCTGCGTCGCTGGTAGCGTCCGGCGCAACCCACACGTCCGGCCGCAATTCGTGCAGCGTCAACCGACCATCCGCCGCGACTAGCTTCTTGGCGAGGTCAGTGCTTGGCCGCCGATGCTTTCCAGCGATCAGCCGCAGATAACCCACGGAAGAATCGACCGCCCTCGCGAGCGTTTCCCGTTCTGGGTCGGTCATCTTTTTCAGTAAGGTGCGCATGTCCATACACGGCACTTTAGCAAACAGATAAAGCATCCTCAAGCAAAATGATAATTTATCATTCTGATACAGCCGTTTATCCTTCGAGGATGAAAAGAAAAGAGACTCGGCTAGAGAACGCGCGCGCCGTCGCACAGGCGGTGGGGGGCATTGCTGCCTTCGCGCGCAAGATGAAGATGTCCGACTCTCAGGCGAGCCAGCTGATCGGCGAGAACCCGACGCGTAACATCGGCGACAAGCTCGCCGAACGCATCGAAGAAGCATTCAAGCTGCCGCCCGGTGGCTTGGATCTGAGCCAGGCAGAGACTGAAGAAAAAGAAGATCGGCCCGCGTCGCCGCTCGAGGTTGCGGCGCTAATAGAGAAAATTCAGGGGGCCGCAAATAACGGGTTTTTAACAGAAAACTTAATTGGGATTTTTACGGGCATCCTGCGGTTATCTTACGGTGGTAAAAAAGCAGTTATGCCGAATGAAAGGCCGGAAAATATAACCGGCTCCGGCAGCGTCGCTAATGCTCACGACGCACTGAGAGAACTTGAGCAGTCCCACAATCCCGCCGAGGGCAACCGTGATCCCCACCGCTCCGCAGCAGCGAAACGCAAAAGTAATTGAACTGGACCGATTTCGAAGGACATCGCCGGCCTTGCGCGCCAGCGCCGAAGATGACGCCGTAGTGATACGGCGCACCAGCGCCGGCCGCTTCGATTTTTCTTTCGACGTGGCACCAAGCGACGCCGTGTCTGTAATGTCAGTTTGCCTTCTGGTGTGCGCAAAGTTGCTGGCACAGATGCCAACAGCGGCGTAAGGGGACCAACCAATGAAAAGAAAAATAGCGCTGCTGGCGCTGTTGCCGCTCGCGGCTTGCGTCAGCAACCAGTTGCATAGCGGCTGGGAGCGGCTGCGAGGGCAGCCCATCGATGTCGCAATAGACAAGCTCGGCGTGCCGAACTCCGAACGCACGATCGCGGGCCACCACGTCTATACCTGGTCAACCTCGCAGACCGTCGCGACCTTCGAACCCGAAAACAGCTTCACCACGGGGACCGTCACTAGCGGGTCCGGTACCGCGCATTACTCTGGCGTCACCACTGGCGGCACGTTCGTGCCGACCAAGTTCAGCTGCAAGATCGATATCGAGGTCGACAGCAAAGAGGTGATGGAACGCATGTCGTACGAGGGCAGCCTAGGCGGTTGCTCGCGTTACACGCGTGCAATGAACCAGTAAGCCCGCATGGACGATTCCGAAGCGGACAACCCGCCGCTGGCTTACTGGCGGCAGATCTCGCCGCTCGAGCGACACACTCTCGCTTACGCCGCCTACCATGGCTTCGAGCCGGCGCTGCGCATCCTGCGACACATCATCGACGACATAAAACCAGCTATGTTCCCGCCCGTGGCCACGCTACGCGATGAAGCTGACCGGCGCCCGTGGGAACGCGAACGAGCCACATACGCCCTTGCTTGGGCGGCCATCCGCCGCAATAAGCCCGGGGTGCGCTCTCGGCTGAGACGCTTCCTCAGATCTATCTAAAACAGCCCGCCACGCGCGGGTTTTTTTACGCCCATAACTTTATCAATTTGCTTGACTTGCATTATCACTTTGATAAAGTACGTCTGTCGCACCCACTCAACTGCGGAGAAACCATGCTCAACAATCGTATCGTCCTCGCCGGACTCGCCAGCGCTGCAGGCGTCGGCGCTGCGCTTAGAAATGCTGGCGCCAAGTTTGTGGAACTCGACCGTCGCGACTCGCACAGACGCGCTGCGGCGATTAGCCTTCCGACGCTGGGCCGTCGTCGTTCCAGCACTCCCAAGCTGAAGCGGCCGCGCACCCCGCACGATCACGCAATGATCGCCAAGGCCCAAGCCAAGCGCGACCGCAAGGCGCTCAAGCGCGTGCGCGACGCGATTCGCTGTGCCGACGGCATCGCTTACCAGAAGCGTGCGATCGCCGCGCGCGCGGAGTGCCGCCGCATTAGCGCCCAAGTGAAGGCTGAAGCACTCGCCGTCGCCCGCGAACTTGACCTCGAGCGTGCCGCATGAACGGCGATTCGCCGCGGTTCCTGATCAGCGCGACCGGTGCGGCCGCTTTGTTGCTCGCTGCCATCGTCGGCGGCCTGCTGTATGGCTGCCCGCAGTACCACGTCTATTCGCAGCGGATGGACGGCGAGGCTGAGCTCGCGCAAGCCAACTACAGCAAGCAGGTGCAAGTGCAAGACGCGCTCGCCAAAAAGGAAAGCGCGCAGTCGTTTGCCGACGCTGAAGTCATCCGCGCACGCGGCGTCGCCCAAGCCAACGCGATCATCGGCGATTCGCTGAAGGGCAATGACGCCTATCTGCGCTACCTGTGGATCAACAAGCTCTCCGAAAGCGAAGGCAAAGGCGGCCAGGTCATCTATGTGCCGACCGAGGCAGGCTTGCCGATCCTTGAAGCCGGCCGCGCCGGCGCTGCGAAACAGGTGAATCAGTGAAAGCGCGCCCCGACTGGTTCCTGCTCGTCGTCATTGGCGTGCTGTACCTGTCCACCGACGGCATCGCGAACGCGGCCGTGTTCCTGCTCGAGCGTGTCCGATGAAGGCGCTGCTCGAGCTGGTGATGCTGTGGGCGCGCACGCTTGTCGTGCTGATCGCGATCGTTCTCACGCTGGCAGCTGTTCAGCAATGGGATGAGATCGAGACGCAGCACGTGCGTGCCAGCCTTCAGCGGGGTGCATGATGGTTACGGTCTACCACTACCACCGCGACATCTACGGCGACGTGGTCAATGACCAGACCGCATTTATCTGGTCGCTGGCGGTCGATGAATTCGGTTTCGAGATCCCATTGCCGCTTTGTCGCGCAGACGGTCACGACGCGATGGGCAATGCACATTACTCGATGACCTGCGACGGGGTGCACTGATGCGCACGCTCTGGCAAATCGTCGAAGACCTCGCCAACGGCACGTTGTCGCGGTGGGATGCCTTCAGGCTTCTCCGTGCGCAGCTGCGTGCCGCACGCCGCCGGAGTCGCTAACCATGCGCGCCGCCATCCCTGTCACTGACGACATGATCGACCGCGAAGCCCTCGCGCAGGGATTCAGCGGCGCCGCGTGCAACCCAGCTGTTCGCGCAGCGCTGCGCGCCGCCGTGCGCGCTCGTCTCGATCCACACCCGCGCGTCACCGGCATCCGCCGGCCACTTCCGAATCTTTCAACCCCGGTGGTCGACGCCAAGTGCCGCGCCGCCAACGATCTTGACTAAGGAGGCCGACGTGGCCGAGAAGATCACCAAAACCCCCGAGGCCTTGGCGGCTGAGCGGGAGCAAATCGAAAAGATGCGCGAGGAGCTTAAGGCTCTGTGCAACCGCGTTCCTCCGGCAGTTATCTCCGGCAGTTATCAGACGGCTGTCGCTTGGAAGAAAGCGGCGCTAGATGCTTACAAGCTCGCCACCTCGAAATCCCCGACGCTGACGAAGCTCATCGATGCACGGACTGCAATGCAGATTGCAGCGCGTGCCTTATGACCGTCGCCGAGCTGATCGAGGAACTGAGCAAGTTCCCGCCGCACCACGTAGTAGTTGGCTCGTTCACGGACTCGACATGGTCCGATTGCGAAGAATCTATCTTCGATGTTCAGGCGGCCGGCCAAGGTGTCGTCGTGCTGGATTGCACGGAGCGCGACTGACATGCAAGCGCAAATGACACAGCGCGAACTGCGCTTCTTTATGGACGGCGACTTTGACGCCGAATCGTATTGGCGCGACAAGCCCTACAAAAAGTGGGTCGTCGAGGTCGGCCGCTGGAATGGTCGATTCGTGACGTCGCAGACCGTGTATGTGTCAGCCAAAACGCAGGAAGGCGCGGAGGCGACAGCCAAAGCAAACACCGTCGTCACTGGCCGTCTTTCGGCTCGCGCACGGCTCGCCACGCCACGCGATTTGGGATGTACCCGCCCATGACTCAGTCCCGTAAAGGCTCACTCGTCGAGAGCCTCACCAACGTTGCGATCGGCTACGTGATCAACATTACCGCCAACACGCTGATCTTCCCGCTGTTCGGCTGGGAGATTTCGCTGCGTCAGAACGTGACGCTTGGCTTGTTCTATACCGCGATATCGATTGCACGGTCGTACGTGCTGCGCCGCTGGTTCAATGCACGTATTGCGCGCGCTGCAGCAGCGATCGGCGGGAGGCTCGAATCGTGACGAAGCGCAAACCCGGCTCCGCAACGCCGCCGCGCCGCGCATGGTCGCCGGCCGATATCCAATACATGCACGACCACTATCCGCATGAGAAGACCGAACTTGTCGCAGCGGCGCTTGGCCGCACGACGCCAGCCACCTACGGCCGAGCGCAAAAGCTTGGACTCTCCAAGAGTGCTGAGTTCTTCGCAAGCACGGATTCCGGTCGAACCGACGGTGGCCGTGGCGCAGGCTGCCGGTTTGTAAAGGGACAGCAGTCGTGGAACAAAGGCACCAAGGGCGTTTCTGGCAACCACCCTAATACTCGCCGCTCGCAGTTTAAAAAAGGGGAGCGGCACGGTGCCGCGCAGCACAACTATGTGCCGCTCGGAACGGAGCGGATCTGCAAAGACGGCTATCTCGTGCGCAAAGTCACGGATGACCATCCGGTGCCGGCGCGCCGCTGGGTCGCTGTACACCGCCTCGTCTGGGAATCCGCGAATGGCCCAATCCCGCGGGGACACGTCGTTTGCTTTCTGCCTGGGCGAAAGACCATCGACCGGGAAAAGATCACGCTAGACGCGCTCGAGCTGGTTACGCGGAAAGAGCTTGCGCGGCGCAACCATCCGGTAACGCGATCGCCTGAGTTGGCGAAGCTTGTCCAGCTCAAGAGCGCGATCACGCGCCAGATCAACCGTATCGCCCGAGAGGCGAAGGAGAAAGAGTCATGAGCAACAACATCACCACGGTCCGTCAGCACCTGCTCGACACGCTGGCAGACCTTCGAAACCGCGAAACCCCGATGGAGATTGACCGCGCACGCGCCGTCGCCGACGTGGCTCGGGTGCTTGTAGACAGCGCCAAGGTCGAAGTTGACTTCATCAAGGCCTCGGGCTCGAACAGCTCGGATTTCATGCAGCCCGAGCAGCCGAACAGCGGTGCAACCGGCAACCTTCCGCCCGGCATTACGGGTATCACGCGGCACGTCCTGAAGGGGTGAGCCGTGTTGCTCCGGATAGGCGCCTGCGTGCGCACCAACTACAACACGGGTCCGTTCATCGTGAAAACGCTGAGCGCTCCGTGCACGTGCGCGGCCTATCACGACCACCTTAATGGCCGCGACCGGCCCTCTAAACCGTACTTCCACATGGAAGTCGCGGATCTGGCGGGAAGAAGCGGTTATTACCTCAATGGTTACACGCTCGACGGCCGCTCCGTATGGGGCCCCGATCGGCTGTTGGATGCGAGCCAGCGCGAACTATTCAGCGATCTTTAAAGGTTCACCATGACCACAATTAATACCCTTCGATTTTTCTGGATTGGCGAAGAGTCCGAAGTCTTCGCGGCGGAGTCGTGGGAACAGATCCTTGCCGATGACGGGCATTCGGGAACCGGTATTGAAAAGGTTGTTGACGGCATAGCTATCGACGACATGGGCGACCCCATCGAGTGGGGAGAGGTTCCCGCTGATCGTCCAGTACGTTTCAATGTGGTGGACGAGAACGAGCGCCTGACTGGCGAGGTATTTGAGGGAACGCTGGGGCAGCTAGCTGAACGGTGGCCGCCTAATTCGCTACCCGAAATGCTCATGACGCAATACGCCTAAAGGACACCCCATGACCGAGGCTGACGAAAAGCGCGTTGCGACGCTGGCAATGAAGGTTCTCCAGGGTGACGAAATCGCCGCGTTGCCTGGCGAGCTCAAGACGTATTTCCTCTCGCAGATGATGCTCGTCGCTTTCGAGCTGCTGCGCATGGTAGAAGGCGACGAGTTCGTGCGCGGCTGGCTTGACGAAGCGACGGCAAGTCTCAATGACCCGCTGGTGTTTGGATCTTCCACAACTGCAAGGGGTACCCACTGATGCCATACGCCACCGTTATTCCCACGCCCGCGCGCATCCTCGCTGCCATGCAGCCCGGGCAGTACTACGCCGCGTACGCGATCGCCGCGAAGCTTGGCGTCGGTGCCGCGGATATCAAGCACATGCTCGAGACGATGATCGGCCTGGGTGTCTTGTCTCGAGTGAAGCGGCCGTGCAGCAAGGTTTCCCAGTTCATCATCGCCGGCACCACGCCCGCCGAGCCGCCGCCGACCAAGCAACAGAAGCGTGCCGCCGAGATCGACCCGGCCACCATCGCGGCGCCGCGTACGTACGCCGTTCTCACCGGGCAGCTGACCGGCTATGAAGCTGATATCGCGCGCCGCCAGTCGCTGTGCATGCTTGCTCGAGGTGTGCGATGAAGGCCCTGTCTATCCGGCAACCGTACGCTTGGCTGATCGCCAGTGGTCACAAAGACATTGAAAATCGCACTTGGCCTACTGGCTTCCGCGGGCAGGTGCTCATTCATGCCGGTGTCAGCTACCCGCAGCGCGATTACTCCGACGATGCGGACGCTTACGGTCGACGGTTCGGTGCCTACCCGCCGCGCGCGGAAATGATCGGCGGCATCGTTGGCGTGGCCACGATCGTTGACTGTGTCAACGCCAGCAACTCGGAATGGTTCTTCGGCCCTTATGGCTTCGTGCTGCGCGACGCTCGGCCGCTGCCGCTTGTCCCATGCAAGGGTGCGCTCGGTTTCTTCGAGCCGAAGTTGGACTTTGCGGATCGGCATTTTCTAGCGCAACAGCTCAGCAGGCTCGGTATAACGCTATGAGCGCGACTAACCCCACGCGTGCAGAGCGCCGCGCGCTCGAGCGAGGAAATGCTAAACAGCCAATCGTTCTGACGCCGGTTCAAGGCTGGCGCGAACGGGCCAACCTGCCCGAAAAGCTTATCGAGGTTTGGCGTTCCCGCGACTTCCTCGTCCAGGTGTTCGCCGAACGCGATGGGATCGTCCGGGCATCGGTCAACAGAACCAGCGTCAACAGCGGCACCGATCGCTGGCTTGACGGCATCACATGGGACGAACTGCAGCGCATTAAGCGCGAGATCGGCCGCGGGCAACTCGACGCCGTCGAAGTGTTTCCGGCTGATCGCGACGTCGTCAACGTTGCCAACATGAGGCATCTTTTTATTCTCGCCGACCCGTTGCCATTCGCATGGCGTAAGGACAGATCATGAGCCAGTACCTGACCCGCGAAGAACTCTCCGAGCTGGTCGGGTGCCAGCCGCGCAGCTTGGGCTGCATGAAGCGCTGGCTCGAGCGTAACAAGTGGCCTTTCGAGATTAATATCGCGGGCTTTCCGCAGGTCTCGCGGCAGTACCGCGATGCACGCATGAACGGGGCATCGCCGCGCACAGTCGCACGCGTCGCCGATGAAGAACAAGAACCAGATTTCGCATCGCTAGAAACATGATCGGACGTCGCAAACGGCCGGACGGCTTACCGTTCCGCCTCTACCCAAACTACGGTAAGCACAAGGTCAGCTTTGGCTACAAGCTGCCGAACGGCAAGTGGGCGTTCCGCCTGTCTGCCCCGTCGCACAACAAGGAGGCGATCGCCGATATCCGCAAGCAGGCGATCGAGCGCGCCGAAGCACTTAACGGCGACGCGGTCGAGCCAGGCACCGTCGAGGCGCTGATCGAGGCGTATTTCGACTGGCAGGAAAACATGCCGCGCACCGACGAGCGGCGCAAGGCACAGATCACGCTCGACGAGAACCGCGTCGAAGCGAAGCGGCTGATCAAGGTCTTTGGGAAGATGGCGCCGAAGGCCGTCAAGCCGAAGCACGTCTACGGCTATCTCGACAAGCGTGCGCAGCTTGGCGCGCCGGCGAAGGCAAACAAGGAGATCGCGCTGCTGTCAGCGGTGTTCGAATACGGTCGTCGCCGCGGCGAGATCGAGATCAACCCATGCCGAGGCATCGAGTACAACCCGACAAGGCCGCGCACGCGCTACGTAGGGCCGCAGGAGGTCGCGCTGGCTGTGGAGGTCGCGCGCTCGCGCAAAAGCGTTGGCGGAAAGCACCCCAGCTCCACGTATCTGATTCTGGCGCTGTGCGTCCAGACGGCCTATCTGACGGTCAGCCGGCCCACTGAAATGCGCGAGCTGCACAGACAGTCGATCGGCGTTGAAGGAATAAGCGTGCCGATCGGCAAGCGCAAGGCCGGCGAGCAGAAGCGCAGCAAGCTGGTGCTGTGGTCGCCCGAGCTGCGCGCCGTGGTCGACGAGGCGCTCGCGCTCCAGCGCACGACGAGCCTGTACGTGTTCGGCAACACGGCAGGGCAGGTGTACACGCGCAGCGGCTGGAACACCAGCTGGTCGCGGTTGATGGACTACTGCGAGATTGAGGCGAAGGCGCGCGGCATTCCGTTCGAACGCTTCTCGCTGCGCGACATGCGGCCGGCTGCTGTGACTGACCGTAAGGAGGAAGGCGACGACCGGCTCATAGACGCTACCGGCCACGCCGACGACCGCATGGTCAATAAGACCTACGATCGCCGGCGCGCACGGAAGGTGCGGGCGACGCGCTAGTCGCGGTTTGCTTCGCCGGCGTTTTCCGCGCCACTCGCTGCCGCGCCGCCGGTTTGGACAATCCGGCAATAACGGTGTGCATCCGAACTGGCGAGGATTAAGGGCTCATACCTGACCTCTGGCGTCGCCGGGTTGCTCCACGCAATGCGAATTTCTTTTTGTGCCGCGAACGACGGATCCTTCAGGAAGACGGGGTTCCTTCCTAAATTCCGCGTGTTCCAGGTTTCGCGGCGATCCTGGTAGATGACGTAAGCTGGCCCCACGCGCGTCATGTCGGGGTGATGTTGCAGGACCGCCGCGTGAAGTGCCTCAAAAAATCGAGGTGGATCAAAAATCGCGACGCAGCAATCTGCGTGTCCAATCTGCCCCATGGCTTCTTCTGAATGCGATGTGGAGCAGCACCAAATGAGGGCGTCCTGATGATTGAGGACCGTCTTCACCGTATGGTCTATAAACCGCAAGTTTCTGCTTCCAGCGCCAACGCGGATGGGGCCAAGCTGATTGAGAGCTTCGGTCTCAGACGTGCCTCCATCAAAAGTGCCGTTGAGAACGGCTTCAATCGTTTTGCTCCCCTCGTCAGCGTCGCCCACGCCGGCTGCATATTTCTCGACCTCGCGAAACCCGTGCAGCGTTCCGATTCGAGTGCTGCCTTGGTTCACAAGTGCTTCGGCGTGCTCGCGGCGCATGAACTTAAATAAGATCGGCGGTCCCACATCCACCATGGGGTGGGCTGGCAAGCTTGCCAACGCGCGATTGAGTGCATTCAGGCGGAACGGGGTGGACGGCTCAGCGGGGCTAGTCGCTTTGATATTTGATTCAGTGCGTCGATTCTTTCGCGAGCCTTTCGTCATAGCTTCCCCGTGGATTGAGAACGCAAAAAAGCCCGCTCGAGGCGGGCCTTTTTTTATGCTCATCTTCCAAAAATTGGAATTTCATCTTCCAAAAGTTGTAACGAGCTAGTGACTACTATCGCGGAAACCCGCGTGAATACTTGGGGTGGCTGATGGGGCTCGAACCCACGACAACAGGAATCACAATCCTGGACTCTACCAACTGAGCTACAGCCACCACTGACATCTGCTTGACTTGCTAAGCAACTCACTTAACTGCTGAGAAACTTGGCTCGTCGATGAAGAAACGAGATTATACGAACAAGAATTCCGTTTGCCTAGTCCTTTATTCAAAAATTTCGACCGGCTCACGCAGATGCTGTCTTGCCTCGTCGAAGATGCTCAGATCGCGCGCGGCCAGGCGTTTGCTATCCGACAACACGCGACGCCATCCACGTGCACCGGCTTCCCCGCGGTAGAGACCGAGCGCATGACGCGTGATTGCACCGAGGTACGTGCCGCGCGCCATTTCAGCCGCGCAATATTCGATCAGCTTCGCCTCGACCTGCTCGCGCGTGAGCGGCGCATCCGTTGCGCCATAGAAGCGCGCATCGACGTCGGCCAGCACATAAGGGTTGTGATAGGCCTCGCGCCCAAGCATCACACCGTCGACGTGCTGAAGATGCGTCTCCACTTCATCGAGCGTCTTGATGCCGCCGTTGATGATGATCTCCAGATGCGGAAAATCGCGCTTCAACTGATACGCGTAGTCGTATTTGAGCGGCGGAATTTCGCGGTTCTCTTTCGGGCTCAGGCCCTTGAGAATCGCATTACGCGCGTGCACGACGAACACGTTGCAACCGGCGTCCGCGACCGTGCCGACGAAGTCGCGCACGAAGTCATATTCTTCGACCGCATCCACGCCGATCCGGTGCTTGACCGTCACCGGTATTGAGACGGCGTCGCGCATGGCTTTCACGCAATCGGCAACGAGTTGCGGCTCGTTCATCAGGCAAGCGCCGAACGCACCGCGCTGCACGCGCTCGGACGGGCAGCCGCAATTCAGATTGATCTCGTCATAGCCCCATTGCTCGCCCAGCCTCGCTGAGCGCGCGAGATCGTCGGGTTCGCTGCCGCCGAGCTGCAACGCAACCGGCGCTTCTTCGGGCGTAAACGCCAGATGGCGCGGCACGTCGCCGTGCAGCAACGCGCCGGTGGTGACCATCTCGGTGTAGAGCCACGTATGGCGCGATATCACGCGATGCAGCGAGCGGCAGTGGCGATCGGTCCAGTCCATCATCGGCGCGACTGACACGCGGCGCGGACTGGGAGTTTGAGCTGAAGACATGGGACGGCCAGACGGCTTTAATCAAAACCCGATTTTACCGCAACGCGTAAGACTTCCCGGCGCCGGCCGGTACGGTCTGCACTCCATCATCGCGCCAGCCGCCCCCCAGCGCCCAGAAAAGCGACGTCGCGCCTTGCAACGCGCCAGTCGCTTTTTGTTCAGACCGGCCTGGTCGGTGTCGTTGGCCGGATCGGTGTATCGGCAGCCGTCGAATGCTGCCAGGTGGCGGGCGGGGTGATGCCGCTGTCGACGGGCGCATGAGCACCGCACCCGTACAGTCTTTCGGTCCGCGCTTTCGCGGAGCCGGCACGTCTGAACACCTCAAAATCCCGGACATGGTGATCGCTTTCCCGCGCGTCGGCGATGTGCCGTGCGGTCTGGATCCACTAGATCGAGCCGGCCGACCAGAACAGAAATTCAGGAGCGGTTCGTAGTGCCGAGTATCCGCCGGCTTCAGGTCGAAAGCGGTAGGAGGACCGCAGGGAGGGATGAGGCGACGGCGTTGTGGGTGAGCGAGCAGGGGCTGCCTGTCCCCTGAAAAGCGCGAGCTGGCCAGCTCGCGCATCGACATCGATTCACACAGGGCAAGCAAGGCAATCAGAGCATTATGGTCGCCCCGGGCACTCCGGCCGGCGCACTCCGCTGCGTGACAAAGGCACGGCCGGTGGTGTCAATGCCCGTGACCGCCCTGAGCGCCACCGCTGCTCCACCCACTGCCGCCACCGCCGTGGCCGCCGCCCCCGCCGTGCCAGCCACCGCCGCCGCCCCCGTGCCAGCCACCGCCATGCCAGCCACCGCCATGCCATCCGCCGTCATGCCAGTAGCCCCCGTGTCCATGGTAGTAACAGCACGAGCCGCCCCAGCCACCCCAGATGTCGACCGAGCCGTAAGCCGGTCCGTATGGACCGTAGGCATAACCGTAGCCGGGGTAGTAGTAAGGGTAGGCGTAGTCGTATCCCGGGGCGACCGCGCACCCGGTGAGACTTGCCGCCACAGCCAGCAGCGCGACTGATGCAATAAGCCTGCTCACGATTTTCTCCCGCCTCCTCGTATAAGAATCAGAAAGACGGCGTGCCCGGGAGTTCAGCGGGATTTGTGTCCGCAAATTACGGCTGGCGCGCGCCACGCCGCCGCCACGAGGCCGCCGTGGCGATCTGATGCCATAGCGGCCGCGCGTTGCAGCAAGCTTCAGAAGATGACCGAATCACCGCCCTGTAACACTTCGTTAAATATTCGAAAAGAAACTGTAGGGCGCGCCTGATACTTTCGCGTCAGACAATTCCCTCTTTGAATCCAGAGCAGCTTTGTGCCGACACTGGACGAAGAAGAACGTACCCCACACTGACGGGCTGTCTGATGCGAAGCCTGCAAGAAACTGGCCGTTAATGAAGCACGACCCACAGCCTGCGACCGCCCCGGAATGGTGCGCCGAAGGCGACGCCTGCGTCGCTCGCGGCGAACTCCAGGCGGCACTCCACTGTTTTGAAGCGGCGCGCGCGCTCGATCCCGCCAACGGCGCCGTCAATGAGCGCCTCGCGGGAACGCTCGCCGTGCTGAACCGTTTTTCCGAAGCCGTGGTGCGCTATCACGAGGCCATTGCGCTCGATCCGCTGAACACCAATTTGCGTCATGGGCTCGGCTGGTCGCTCGAGCAGATGCATCGACTTGAGCAGGCCGTCGACGCCTACCGCGAAGCAGTGCGGCTGAATCCGCAAGCCGATGGCTCGTACAACAACATGGGCAACTGCCTGCAGGCGCTCGGCCGTTTTGACGAATCGCACGAAGCCTATCGCCGCGCGATCGAAGCCGCTCCGCAGGTGCCGCTGTACTACCGCAACTTCGTGCAATCCAAGCGCCTGAGTGCCGACGATCCGGTGTTCGCCGCGCTCGAGCGATTCGCGCACAATGTCGCTTCGCTCACGCCGGCGGATCAGGCCGAACTGCACTTCGCGTATGGTCAGGCGCTGTCCGATGTGGGCCGCAACGATGCATCGTTCGATCACTTCCTGAAAGGCAACGCCTTGCACCGCGCCGGCGTGCGTTATGACGAAGCCGCGGCGCTCGGTCTGTTCGCGCATTTGCCCGAGCTCCTGACTGCGGAGGTGCTGGCGGCCAAACACGGGCTGGGCGATCCGTCGGCCGCGCCGATTTTTATTGTCGGTATGCCGCGCTCCGGCTCCACCCTGATCGAACAGATTCTTGCGAGCCATCCGCAGGTTCTCGGCATGGGCGAGCGTACGGACTTCGGCGAGGCGCTGGTGAATTGCATCGGCCGCGATTCAGACGACCCGTTGCGTATCGATATCGAAGCGTTGCAGGGCGTCGGGGCCGCACAATTGCGCGCGCTCGGCGCCGACTATCTGCGCCGCATGCACGCGCCGCAACTGGAAATGCAAGGCTCGGCATCGGGAGGCTACACGCGCTTCACCGACAAGTATCCGTTCAATTTCATCAACGTCGGCCTGATCCATCTGGCACTGCCGAACGCGCGCTTCATTCACAGCAGCCGGTCACCGTTGCAAAGTTGTCTGTCGATTTTTTCGCGAATTTTTCACGACGTACCATTCAGCTACGATCTCGGTGAACTGGGCCGCTACTACCGCGCCTACGACGCGCTGATGGCGCATTGGCAACGCGTGTTGCCCGAAGGCACGATGATCGAAGTCAAATACGAAGAGCTGGTCGAGGACCTCGAAGGCAATGTCCGGCGTTTGCTTGCGCATTGCGGACTCGACTGGGACGAGCGCTGCCTGTCGTTTCACCAGACCGAGCGGCAGGTGAATACGGCAAGCGCGGCGCAGGTGCGCCGCCCGATCTACAAGACCTCGGTGCGGCGCTGGCAGCCGCGCGAGGCGCTGCTGCAACCCTTGCTTGACGGTTTGGGACCGGACCTGGCGCCGGCCGGCAGCTTCGGCGCGCCGGCGGCGAATGCCGCGGCACCGGCAACGGATAGGGAGCGTAAGTCATGAGCACGACCCGCGGCGCCGTCATATGGATGACCGGTCTGTCCGGCGCCGGTAAATCGACCTTGGCCGACGCGTTGCACCAGCGTCTGAAAGCTGCGGGACATGCTTCGATCGTGCTCGACGGCGACGTGCTGCGGCGCGGCCTGACCGCCGACCTCGGCTTCACTCCCGAAGACCGCGCCGAAAATCTGCGGCGGGTCGCGCACGTCGCGGCGCTGTTCATGCAACAAGGCTTCGTCGCGATGGCCGCGGTGATTTCGCCCGAGCATGAGCATCGACGCATGGCTCGCGAGATCGTGGGCGAGGGGTTCGTCGAAGTGTTCGTGAATGCGCCGCTGACGGTGTGCGAGGCACGCGATGTCAAAGGCCTCTACGCGCGTGCGCGGCGCGGCGAGATCCCCAATTTCACCGGCATTTCCGGGCCGTACGATGTGCCGCTCGAGCCCGATCTAATGATCCAAACCGATCGGGTGTCGATCGACGAGGCGGTAGACCGCCTGCTCGTGCATCTGGTCGCCATGGGTTGCCTGAAGAGAGAGAGCGGGCTTGGCAGGCCGCGCCTCGCGAAATAACGGGCGCGCCGTCCGTATCGCGTGCCGGCTGCGCAAATTTTTCCCCCGGCGGCGGGCATTTCGCTATACCTTTCCGGCTACTCGTGGACTGAAAGGGTGATGCGTCGATGCCGACATTGTCGATAAGAAAAATAACGCCGAACGTCGAAGCGCTGGTTCTGGCCGCCGATCTGGCCGGCACGGTTGTCTTCGCGATCGAGGGCGCGCTCAGCGCGATGCGCGGCGGTCTCGATCTGCTGGGTGTGATGGTGATCTCGTTTGTCGCGGCGCTTGGCGGCGGGGTGATCCGCGATCTGCTGATCGGCGATTCGCCGCCTAACGCGATACGCGACTGGCGTTACCCGGCGTTGACGTTCGCTACCGGGTTGCTCACCTTCGTTTTCCATTCCACTGTCCAGCAATTTCCTGCCGCGCTGATCACCGTGCTCGATGCAGCCGGCCTCGCGCTGTTTGCCGTGGCGGGTGTCGAGAAAGCGCTGCTGTTCCGCATCCGGCCGTTTATCGCGATGCTGATGGGTACCGTCACGGGCGTGGGCGGCGGTGTGATCCGCGACGTGCTGATGGCGCGCGTGCCGCTCGTGCTGCATGCCGACATCTACGCGACCGCGGCCTTCGCGGGTGCGTTCGTCGTGGTGGTGGCGCGGCGCGCCGGCTTGCCGCCTGGCGTCGCGGCCCTGGCCGGCGGCGTGGCGTGCTTCATCTTGCGCGTGCTTGCCGTCACCTACGGCTGGCATCTGCCGAAGGCGTCGCTCTCAGCGCTTGCGTAAAGGCTCGATCAGCGACGACAGACCGTTGTGATCGATCTCGTGCATCAGGGCCAGCAGACGGCCGATTTCTCCCGGTGGAAAGCCCTGACTCGCAAACCAGTTCAGATAGTGGCCGGGCAGATCCGCGATCAGCCGGCCTTTGTATTTTCCGTACGGCATCACGCGCGTGACCAGCAGTTCGAGGTGTTCGGGATTCATCGCAGATGGGTTGACGCAGCGTTCGTTGAGCGCGCCGGTGTGAGCGGCTGCTGAAGCAGTATTTTAGCCGCGCTGCAGGCATTGCGCGGGCATGGTAACGTCGGCGCTTTCCGTTTTCACACACAACAGGACAGGTTCGATGGAATACCGCAGACTCGGCGATTCGGATGTGAAGGTTAGCCTGATTGGTCTCGGCACCATGACGTGGGGCGAGCAGAACACCGAGCAGGAAGCGCACGCACAGATCGATTACGCGCTCGATCACGGCGTCAATCTGATCGACACGGCGGAGATGTATCCGGTGCCGCCGCGCCCCGAGACGCAAGGTTCGACCGAGCGCTATATCGGCACATGGATCGCGCAGCACCGCGGCGCGCGCGAGAAGATCGTGCTGGCCACCAAGATTGCCGGGCCGGCGCGTCAGCCGCACAACCCGCGTCATATTCGCGGCGAGGGCAACCAGTTCGACCGCAAGAATCTGACCGAAGCGCTGAACGGTAGTCTCGCGCGTCTGCAAACGGACTACGTCGATCTGTACCAGTTGCACTGGCCGGATCGCAGCACGATGACATTCGGCCGTCCCGCCTATCCGTGGGTCGACGACGCGTATACGGTGCCGATCGAAGAAACCCTCTCGGTGCTCGCCGAGTTCGTCAAGGCTGGCAAGATTCGCCATATCGGCGTGTCGAACGAAACGCCCTGGGGTGTCGCGCAGTTTCTGCGCGCGGCCGAAAAGCTCGGCTTGCCGCGCATTGTCAGTATCCAGAATCCGTATAGCCTGTTGAACCGCACGTACGAAGCGGGTCTGTCCGAGTATGCGCATCGCGACAACATCGGCCTGCTGGCGTATTCGCCGCTGGCCTTTGGCTGGCTGTCGGGCAAGTATGAAGGCGGTGCGCGTCCGGCAGGCGCCCGCATTTCGCTGTTCGAGCGCTTTCAGCGTTACAGCAAGCCGCAAGCGGTTCAGGCCACCACGCGCTACGTGGAGCTGGTGAAGCGTCATGGCCTGTCGCCCGCGCAGTTCGCGCTGGCCTTCGTCAATAGCCGGCCGTTCCTGACGAGCAATCTGATTGGCGCGACCTCGCTCGATCAACTGAAGGAAAATATCGCCAGCGCCGACCTGAAACTTTCGCCGGAAGCGCTCGCGGAGATCGACAAGCTGCATGAACTGCAGCCCAATCCTGCGCCTTGAGGTAGTTGGCGAGGCGGGCAAGGCGGATTGATCTGTCTTGCCCGCCTCGGCGTGTCTGAACTTATCTCTGCTTGTTTCACGTCGCCTCGCCTCGCCTCAAGCCCTCCGCGAACACCCTCCAGCTCACTGCAAGCCGCTCAGCGGATCTTCAGCTTCGCGCGCACCGCATACAGCGCCGACAAACTCACCACCGCGCAGAACATCAGATAGAAGCCGGGCGCGAGCTTGTTGCCGCTCGCGTCGATCAGCCACGTGATCACGAAGGGCGCAAAGCCGCCGAACACCGTTACGCCGATGTTGTAGCTGGTCGCGAGACCGGTTGCGCGCGTTTGCGTCGGGAAAATCTCCGACATCAGCGCGGGCAGTGCGCCGAAGTACGCCGCCTTCAATGCGCCGATCCAGAGCAAGGCCAGCAGCATCGTGGCGAACGACGGATGCGCGTTCATATAGATGAAGGTCGGATAGACCGTCAGCAGCATCAGCGTCGCGGCAAGCGCCATGATGCGGATCCGTCCCGCGCTATCGGACAGGTGGCCGGCGAACGGCGTCAGCACGGTGAGCACGATGCCCGTCGCGAGCGTGGCCGCGAAACCGGTCGAGGCAGGCAGGTGCAACTGCTTGATTGCGTAAGTCGGCATGTACAGGATCATGTAGTTGGCCGCGGTCGAGATCACCAGCGAGCCGATCGCGAGCAGCATGCGGACCTTCTGCGTGCCGAACAGATCGCGCAGCGGCGTGCGCGTTTTGGGCTCCGTGCTGAACTCGGCGCCTTCGTCCACGTAGCGGCGAATATAGAAGCCGACCGGGCCGATCACGAGGCCGAATAGAAACGGAATGCGCCAGCCCCAGGATTCGAGTTGCGCTGCCGTGAGCTGACTCGTCAGCAAGGCGCCGAAGCCGGAGGCGAGCAGTGTCGCGAGCCCCTGGCTGGCGAACTGCCAGCTGCCCATGAAACCGCGCCGCTGCGGGGCGTGTTCGACCAGAAACGCGGTGGACGCACCGAACTCGCCACCCGCCGAGAACCCCTGCACCAGCCGCGACAGCATGATGCCGGCCGGCGCCCACAAACCGATCGCGGCATACGGCGGCATCACGGCGATCGTCAAGGTGCCGATCATCATCAAGCCGATCGACAGCAGCAGCGATGCCTTGCGGCCCGCCCGATCCGCGAGCGAGCCGAGCACGAGTCCGCCAAGCGGTCGGATCAGATACGAGATGCCGAAGGTGCCGAGCGTGAGCATCAGCGAGATTGCTTCGGTGCGCGCCGGGAAGAACAGCTTCGCGATCGTGACCGCGAAAAAGCCGTAGACGACGAGGTCGAACCATTCAAGCGCATTGCCGATCGACGCCGCGAGAATGATGCGATGGACCTTCGCGGCGGATGGACGCGCGGTGCTGGCTTGCAAGGTGGACGTGATCATCGTGGGCGTGCCTCGTAGCGGATGCGGCTGGCAATGAACTGCGGGTGAAGTGCGAGTGATCAGGGGGACGAGCGGCGAAGGTGCTGCGTTGCTCGCTCAAGCCGGGGCTTCTGGACGCGTTGAGTTCGAGCGCGGCGCGTTCTCGCCCAGATCCCAGAACAGTCCCGCCATGATCTGCAGACCCTCGCGCACCACCGGCCCGAGCAGATGTTCGTTCGGCGCGTGCTGCGAGCAGGCCGGGTACGAATGCGGCACCCAGATGGTCGGCAGGCCGAGCGTGTCGGCGAAGACTTCGTTGGGCAGCGTGCCGCCGAGATTCGGCAGGACAGCCGTTTTCTTGCCGGTTGTCTGTTCGAGCGAGGCGATGGCCCAGGTCACCCATGGGTCGTCGGGATTCAGACGGGTGGCCGGCGCACCGCGCTCGACGCCGATCTCGACCAGCGAAAAGCCATGCGCATCCAGATGGGCGCGCAGATGCTGCGCCAGGTTTTCCCAGTCGGTGCCGACCACGAAGCGCAACTGGCAATAGGCGAACGCCGATGACGGAATGGCATTGACCGGGTTCTCGGGATTGCCCGCCTTGAAGGCCAGCACTTCGAAACTGTTCCAGCCGAACACGCGTTCTGGCGGCGTGAGACCGGGCTCGCCCCAGTTGTCGTCGACGGCCGGATCGCCCGGGCCGCCGCCTACCGTGATATCGGCCAGGGCGCGGCGCACCGCCTCGGGAATCGGCGGCGGACGCAAGCCGTCGACTGCGATCACGCCGCGCGCATCGACCAGACTGGCGAGTGCGTTCGCCAGCACGGTGGCCGGGTTGCGCAACAGGCCGCCCCAATTGCCCGAGTGATGCGCGCCGTCGCGCAGATTCAGCGAGAGCTTGAAGTTCACCGAACCGCGCGAGCCGAGGAAGACGGTGGGGCGGCGTGCCGCGAGGCGTGGGCCGTCGGACGCGATCAGCACGTCGGCGGCCAGTTCCTGCTTGTGCTGGTGGCAGATCGCGTCGAGTCCTGGCGAGCCGGTTTCCTCGCCCATCTCGATCAGCAATTTCGCGTTGAAGCCGAGCTTGCCGCCGCGCGCGGCCAGCACGCTCGCGAGCGCGGCGAGATTGATGGAGTGCTGGCCTTTGTTGTCGGCGGTGCCGCGGCCGTACCAGCGTTCGCCTTCGACGGTGACGGCCCAAGGCGTCAGCGGCGCGCGCCACTGGCTGTCGTAGCCGCGCACGACGTCGCCGTGGCCATAGATCAGTACCGTGGGCAGGCGCTCGTCTTCATGACGATGGGCGAACAGGAACGGCCCGAACCCTGGCGCAGGGTTATCGACGATGCGGGTGCTAAAGCCGAGTCCTTCGACTTCCGGCGCGATTTCGTCGCTCAGGTACGAAAGCAGCGTGGCGGCACGGTCGCTTTCCTGGCTCTCGGTGCGAAAGCCGACGCGACGGTTGAGGTTCTCGAGAAAGGCGCCGGATTCGAAATGATGCGTGGCGTGTTCGATGGCCTGATTGCGGCTCATGTTTGTCTCTCTCCGATGCGGGGTGCGGGGGATGGCGGCGACGCGGCGCCCGGTGTGGCACGGTTTTGGGTTCACGGCCATCAGCTTCGAAACGATTCTAGGAGGCCGTTATTTTTGTCACAATGATCGTGTTTCGAAACTTGCCTTGCCGAAAAGGCAAAGCTGAACCTCTTCAGACACGGCTGCATACGCTCGTGCGTACCTTTGCTCAAGGCAACCTTCATGGCACTTTCCTTACACGGCATTGCATTGCGCTATTTTGTGGAAGTGGCTCGTACGGGCTCGATTAGCGACGCGTCCGCGCGGCTGCATGTGGCTGTTTCGGCGATCAGCCGGCAGATCGCGCGGCTTGAAAGCGATCTCGGCGTCGCGCTGTTCGAGCGGCGGCCGCGTGGCATGTCGCTCTCCGAGGCGGGTGAGCGGCTGCTTGCCTATGCGCAGCGCAGCCTGCTGGAGGCGGAGCATGTGATGAAGGAGATCGGCGGCCTCGAGGCATTGCACGGCAGCATGATCAAGGTCGCGAGTTCAGAGGGGTTTGCCGCGGATTTTCTGCCCAGTGCAATGGCGGCGTTCCGCGGCCAGTACCCGGGGATCGACTTCACGCTCTCCGTGATGCCGCCGGGTGAGGCGACCCGACGGGTGCGCGATGGCGACGCCGATCTCGCGCTGACCTTCAGTCTCGCGCCGGAGAAGGGCGTCAAGGTCGAGCACACCGAGCGCGCGCCGGTGCTGGCGCTGCTGCACGCCGACCATCCACTGGCGGCGCGCGCGCGGGTGTCGCTGGCCGACCTGCGGCGCTATCCGCTGGTGCTGCCGGAGCCTGGTACGACGATCCGGCAACTGATCGACATTACCTGTGCGCTTGAAGGCGTGCTGCTCGAACCGGATCTCATCAGCAACAATAGCGGGGCGATGTACCGTTACGCGCAGAAGTCCGGGGCGATCATGTTCACGGGGCTGCTATCGGTGCGCGACCGTTACGCCGGCGACGGCTTCGTCGCGATACCGCTGACGCACCCGCAGATGCGTCAGCGCAGCATCCAGGTGCAAACCATGGCCGGCCGGGAGTTACCGCCGTCGGTCAAGGCGTTCCGCGACCATCTGATTGCTGAGATCGGCGGCGCGAAGCCCGCGGATGCTGCGGCGCCGAAGCCTGCCCGAAAGCGTGGCAAGGCGCATTGAAAGGCAAATCTCCCTGCCGGACGGCGATTGGCGACCTAAACTGTGGTGACGGGGCGGCCCGGTGGGCTTTCAAGGCATGGCTGGCAATGCTGCGGCTCGCACCAGTGGTAGGATTCAGCCCGAAAAACGGAGAGCGGTACGTGACGAATCGGCGTGCCGTGAATAACAGAGCGATAGGAATCAGGACATCGAATGGCGCAACAAAAAACCAACCCAAAACTTGAGCAGGCGCTGACGCGCGGGGATCTCGCAATTCGCCAGGCCAACTCGGCGCGGGCCACAGCGTTGCTACGCGCGCTGGGCAAGATGATCATTGAGGCGTCCGCGACGATCGGGGTGGAGGCATTCACGCTGATTCCGGACGGCGACAAGATTTACGATCCTACCGATGGGCTTTGGCCGCAGGAGTTGCTGGTTTCGCTCGACGGTCCTGTCGAGGAAGCGGATCCGGATGAAGTTCGCACGGTGCGGTTGATTGCCGATGATCCGGGCACGGTGTTCAGGGTTGAATGGCAGCGTGCCGATGGGAAGATCGGGCGTCAGGATGGGGGGCCGTTTGCAACGGTGGCTTTTATTTCTGATGTGGATATTCCCTGGACGGATGATGAGGATTGAGGGGTGGGGTTTTGCCTGTCCGGCGGTTGTGGGTTTTTTGGCGTTGCCGTGGTGGGGGGTTGGTTCTGTTGTTGGTCTTTTTGGCCTTTCCTTGAATTGTTAGTGGTCTATTAGCGTTGCCCCTGTGCGGGGCGGCACCTACTTTTCTTTGCCTGCCGCAAAGAAAAGCAACCGTATTGGAAGTCAAGCGACTGCTAGCTGGCGGATGACCGATTGCCGGCACAGCAGTCAGCGATGCACAGGCGAGCGCATGCAGCGCGATCGATGATCGCGCCCGGACT
>Ga0209015_10017_pt1 | contig 175443 bp, 149 predicted proteins | sample EPASupsiteSAE300_FD_187264 | JGI IMG/M metagenome (GOLD analysis project Ga0209015, IMG submission 187264) | Bioremediated contaminated groundwater from EPA Superfund site, New Mexico - Sample SAE3-00 (SPAdes) (version 2) | ecosystem: Environmental > Aquatic > Deep subsurface > Groundwater >...
CTTCCTCTCGCTCAGACCGTCGATGATTACGCCGCGCTGATGCCCTCGAACATGCCCGCTGGACCACGTTAAGTTCCTCGCTCCTCTCCATCACTCTCTGACCGGCGTCGTTATTTGACGGCTTACGATGATTCAGTCCTGGAAAGAGCAATGCGACGAGCTAGGCTACAGCCACAAGTCCGCACAACTGGACTATGCCCAGGTCAAGCCTGAGAACCCACAGATCGACTTCAAACAGATTGTCACAAACCTGCATACTCGCCGTCACTATCTGACCATGGAGCGGGTTCATAACGCCATCAAGCGCGTGAGAAAAGAAAAGGATGCCAAGCCTAAAGCCTATGGCGAGAAGAGCGACCAGGACATCATTCGCGACTTCCACAACCATCACAAGGAATACGGCTTCAAGGAAAGTCAGTTCAAAGCCTACGTTGTGGTCCAGCTACTTGAAAAGATGTCGTTTCAAGATGCTCACGCACATGCAGACAGACTCTTCCAGGAAGAATGTTTGCTTCAGTTAGACAACAGCATCTCCGAGCAGTATCAAGACTTCCTGGCTGGAAAAATCCCACCAGAGGAGCGCGACCAGTATCGTCTTCGTTTCATGCGAGACGCGAGCTTCACCAGCAAATGGATGAAGCAGGTATCTAGCGACATCGTAGACATCTGCAACAGCCGTAAAAACGAAACACAGTTTGTCCTCAACGAAGCAATGGTCATCGATGCCATCATTGCTGAAGAGGAACGCATGAGCCAGGTTATCGGCCAGCCCTTCAAGATGTCTGCCGGCCAGAGAGAAGGCATCTTGGGATCGACGACCAAGCCTGGCGCTCTCTTTGTCCTTGAAGGATTGCCTGGAACGGGTAAGTCCACCGCAGCCAAGGTCATGTATGAGCTTTACAAGGGCAACGGCTTCAATGTTTGCGGAACCAGCATCGGATCGGCCGCGACTGAAGGATTAGCTCAAGCTTGTGGCATGAAGTCCAAAGAGTATGCCAACACCACCATCATGTTGATGGAACTGGACTCAGGCAAACGCAAATGGGATGCCAAAACGATATGTCTTATTGACGAGGCAGGCATGCTCGATGCCCAAACTCTCAATCGCCTGGTGACACATGCACAGAAGGCAGGAGCCAAGCTTGTGACAATCGGAGACCACTTCCAGCTTGCACCTGTCGGAGCAGGAGGACTCTTCCAGCATATGGTTGAACTCTACCCTACTGTCGCACTGACTGAAATCAATCGTCAGCGCAATCAGTTAGATCGTGATATTGCGATGGACATCCACGCCAAGGATGCCAAGAAGGCTCTGCACACTATGTACGACAACGGCATGATTGTCATCACCGATACCAACGAGCAAGCCATGGATGCACTGGTTAAGGACTTCGTGGACGACCCCACCAATATCAAATCTCTCAAATCCCTGGCAGGGTTGAACGAGGATTGCGACGCAATTAATCAGGCTATTCGTGCAGAGCTTCAGAAACGAGGCAGGCTCACGAGCAACGAAGCCGAACAGATCAAGGTCAAATGCCGTGATGGAGCAACCCGTGTCTTCGCACCAGGAGACCGTATCGTAGTCGACAAGAACAGCAAATCCGATGACATCAAAGCCGTGAAGATGACGAACTCCAACACAGGCACGGTTGAAAAAGTCATCCGAAATACCAAGGGCAAAATCATCGCCATGAGTGTGAAGCTCGACAACAAGGAAGAGCCAATCATCATCAACGTGGACAAGCGCAAGCCACCTATTCGCTTGGGCTACATCCAGACCATTCATGGAAGTCAGGGAGCTACTTACGAAAACACCTTTGGCTATGTGTCCAATAATATGCACTGCCTCAACGAGCTTTTCGTTATGGCAACACGCCACAAGGGCAAGTTCAAACTCTATGTGAGCCGTGAGCAACAGGACAAGCTTCTGGAGCAGGCAGCCGAATTGGCACCTACTGATGGTCAGGTCAATGCAGTCAAATGGGTTGCCATGAAAAACAACCTCACCGCTCCACCTGATGCCCTTCTCTCTTTTGGAGCAGCCCGAGCCTTCCTTGACGATAACTTCTACAACATCGGAGACAACAAGAAGCTCAAGCATCCAATGGACGACTTCCTGGACCTCATCCAGCAATACAGCAAACTCAGCCTGAAGAAGAGTCACCTCGACTACACCGAGCTTCAGAATCACCGCCCTGAGTATGTGGCCTTCCATGAGAAGGTTAAACGCGACTTGGCTGAATACGAAGCACACAAACGCCTCGCCAAGCTCAACAAGGCACTGGACGAACAAGAGCAGCGCATTGAAGTTCCTGTTCAGACTCAAGAGCCAGCACCAACCATCGTGCCCACTCAGACCAAAGGCAGACGCAAAGGCAAGGGCACCGAGTTGACAATCTGAATCGGCAGGCTATAAGTAAGGTACATAGCGACCTACTTGCTTGCCGTTTATCTTGAAAGTCTACCGTTCATCCGAACACCTGTTGACGACCTCCCCGAATTCATTGACGTATCGTTAGACTTTGCTATAAATGTGGCAAGTATGGCAACTATCACAACAATGCCATAAAAATGAAAACAAGGAGACCATCATGAAATCAATCAGAAAAATAATCAGAAAACACTACAACGACATGGTGTTGTCCTCTGGCAAAGTGGAGACAATGACGAAACCCAGCGGAGAATATCTAGATAAGGTTATCAGCTACATCAACAAGGAAACCGTCGACAGCCAAGCTGCCATGGACCTCTTGAGCTTCATCGGATATGCCCTCGTGGGAGCCACTTACACCTACATTGCAGTGCAACCAGTTCAGATGATTTTCAACCTGTTGTTCTAAGAAACGAAATTTAGCGAGCAACCAAACCAACAAACAATTTAGGAGACCAACATGCTTACTCAAATCAAAAACATAACCCTTACCCTCGCAAGCATTGCAATCGTAAAAACCAAGATTCGTTTTGGCTTGACTGGACCCACTGGTTACGCATACGAAGACCCATTGCACCAGTTCTACGACCACATGGTCGATGATCTGATGCCAGACGACGAACTGAAGGTGGAAGACGCTCAACATGCATACGGCTATCCCGAGTTGCTGAACACTCTGAAAGGCGAACTGGAGCTTCAATGGGACACACTGAAATACAAGCTCACTGGCAAGGATGAAGATCACCGCGACGGCGGCATGATGGAAGACATCAAATCCAATCTGTTCGCTCTGTCAATCGCGGCAGGCGTAGCTGGCATGGCAGTGATGGATCTTGTCCAATACTTCAGTCTGACCGGAAACTTGGTTGCATTGCGTGCTTATCTGGGGGTGTAACCGAACCGGAGACATATGGCATCACAGAAAAACAAGAAAAAGAGTCAGGAAAAAAAGCTCGACATAGTTTGGCAGTCAAGGACATTCAAGAAGAAGAAGCTAGTCAGTGGCACCAAATGGATTCGCTACTACGAGGATGTTGGCGTCTACGCGGTATCGTTCGCAATAGCCGGATTCTATGCAACGGCAGCCGCAAGCTGGCTCATCAACACGAACTTCCTTCCCCGCCCACCGTCTAGCGATTTCATCGGACACATGGGATTCTGGTTAGCCGAAGGCATCAACAAACTGACCTTCGGCCTTGCCTTTCGACACCAAGCAAACCTCTACAACTCATACATCAACTGGCTCAATGACCAGGACATGAGTTACATCATCGGCTTTCGTGAGTTTCTTGCCAGTGTGGCAGGACTCGCCGCAGGCACATACGGGTATCTCAAAGGCTATCGCGACATCGAGCCCATTCCTGCCAAGGTTGAAGAGCACGAGCGCGGAGCGCAAATGCTGGAAGGTGAGCAAGCCGAACAGGCTCTTGCCCCACTGTTGGAAGAGGAGATTGAGAGGACAGGACGATTCGTCCAGATTTCCGAGAACCTGTATTACTCAGAGTTCAGACGACGCACCCATACCATCGTTGTAGGGATAACTGGAAGCGGAAAAAGCCAGGCTCTCTACCCACATATCGAGCTTGCCGTAGAGATGGGATTAAAGAACATCATCCTCGATCCGAAGTCCGAGTTCTTCAGGGCACTCTACAAAGACGATGGAACCATGGCGCTGTTCGACCCTACCGATATGCGCGGACACCAATGGGATTTCCCACGAGATTTCAGAAACAACCTCAGCACGGTTCGCGCTTTTTGTCGCACCGTCATCCCACCAAGCGACAAAGACCCATTGTGGACGAGTGCTGCGACTGAAATATTCACTGGAATGATTGTCTATCTGATGTTGAAGTTCCCGACGACGTTCGGCGCAACAGATATATCCGACATCACCTACATTGATGTTGAACAGCTAGTGCATATCTTAAAGGTTGCTTACCCAGATGCCCTTCCACTCATCGGGCAAATAGACAAAGACACAGGTGAGGTGACGACAAATCAGACATCGTTTGGTATCGATGTCAACCTGAAGAGCTTTTTAGCTGGCATACGTGACCTTGCACGGCACTGGCACAATCCCAACTCCTATAAGTTCAGTATGTTTGAGTTCATGACGAACCCAGACTACCCTATCAAGACGGTTTTCATTCGCCCTAACCAAGCCGAAGAACTGATGGTTGCAACCCTCAATAAGGCGATGCTTGGTTACGCCATGTCGCTCATTGACAGCAACTTCATAGGAGAGTCGGATGCACCTATTGGCAATCTGTTTCTCGATGAGTTTCACTCTGTTGGCAAACTAATGACGCCGAGCGGAGACCCAATCATTGACCGGGTAATCGACCGTGGACGCAGTAAAGGATGGGGCGCATACATCGCAGTCCAAAACCTGACGCAACTCATCAAACGCTACAGCAAGGACGACATCGATGCATGGAAGGAGGCAACGGCCAACCTCATCATCACGGGTCTGGCACGAGGAAGAACCGCCGTGGAGTTGTCAGATATTATCGGAGAGGCAAACATAGACAAGCTTCACACGAGCCTATCGAAGCAAAACGATGGAACCAGTTCATCTGAAAACTGGCAGGAGCACAACAAGAAGGTTGTCATCCCTGCCGAGTTGACCGCTAAACTTGGAGCGAAGAAGGATCATGTTTCTTTCATGGGCTTATTTAGTGGAACGGAAGATGTCTATATCCTGAAGAAGCCATACATCAAGATACCCAAGATAAATGCTCAGTGGGAACCACTGGAACCGCGCTTTCTGGCATACAACCCAGATTCCCGAGTTCTCAAGCTCATCAGAGAAGAGATGAAGGAAGCAGAGGCGCAAAAGGCTCAGAGTGGAAAAGGTAGAAGCCAGTCAGCCAAAGTGACCATCGTGCCACCAGTTTCCGCAACGAGCCAAACTGTCTTCCCCAACAAATGGGTTCCAGCAGAAGAGGAAGTTCCTGAAGCCGATGCGGAGATCGAATGGGAGGATGAACCTGACTACATGCAAGACGGCTACCAGGCACGTGCAGTAGACACCCTTGAGGAAGAGCTTGCCAATGCAGTGGAACACGATAGCGAAGACGTGGACGTGCTAACTGCCGATGAAATGGTTCGCCATACACATATCGGAGATGGAGCCTTCCATATCGCCCCCATCACTACCGCCACTCAAATCATAGACAACCTGGTTGAGACCGAGAGGCATGTAACTGGTGCGATGAAGAAAGGCCGTGAGCGCGGACCTGAACTGATTTTCCATCCACCTACCAAGCACTGAGCAACATCGAGCTTCGCCGGCCAGACTTCGACAAACCCCAACCCCTATCCCGTTGGGATCTTGTTGCGGACGGAGCCGCCTCTTTCAGAGATTGACGCTTCGCCACACACTACCTGTCAGAAGTAACAGCTATCCCTCATCACGAGTTGCCTATTGAGATAGGCAGACATCAGGACATCCCGTGGCTTGACCACGGAACCAATTTTCCCAACGGGATGGTTTTCGAAGACATGCCTGTTTTTCGCCGTTTATCTATTCAGATATCTGACCTCTATTGACTATCAAACGGATCTCACTATATTAAGTCGTACATATAACAACCACAGGAGACAAACATGGCATATACATTAGAGTTGGAAAATGTCGGACTGGACGTGAACAAGAGTGACCGACGCTCTGTTGTTTCTCAGTTCCTTGACGACATGGGAGCATGGGAAGCAAACGAAGCCTACGCTCAAGGTAAGTTCAAGGACCTCTATCGCGGCACAATCAAGCGTGATGGCGTTTTACTGTTCTCTGGTCTGATTGACGAACAGGATTTGCAATACGAGACCAGTGAGAAGGGCTTGTCCGAGATGATCACAATGGCAGAAGCTTTGAAACGCAACCCCCTCAATCCCAAAGCCGAGCTTCCAAAAGTGAAGATCGACAGCAAGGTAGACATCGTCATCAAGCGCGACGACATCAGCAAAGTCATTCATAGCTTTGACTACATGAAGACCCCCGCCGTTCTCCAGCAACACAAGACCAACATCGTCAAGTATGCGCAACTGAGCAAGCACGAGTCATTCATGCAACCAGAAGCTCTGGTTGAGATGCTACAGAATCGCCAGCAACACGATACTGGACCACGTGACTTCTACCGCGATTCAGTGTTCAAGACTTTCTCTTCAGCCACTCCCAACGATCCAGAATGGAAGACCATGAAGGACGAGGCATTTGCCAAGATGAAGGAAGCTCAACTCATCGACTTACGGATGGCTACACCCGAGACTAAAAAAACGGTGGAAGCTCGCATCAACCTCGAAAGAAAGCTCTTCATGTTCAACGTGCATGAGGACAAGGCTGGCCGTTTCTCACCCGATGGTCTGGATGTGACCGAGCTTAAGAGCAAGACCAATCCATTTTCTGGACCTCTCAGAGAGGCATTTATGGACTACCAATCTGCCGTCATCGGTAAGGACTGGAAGCACACATATGCCAACGAAGCTACATCCCTGAAAGTTGAAAGCAAGACAATCGGTATCAAGCCAGAATTGGAAAAGCGTTTGGATGACAAATTTGAATTGACCGAAGCTGGCAAGGCAACCATTGAACGCTCACAAGCTCGCCAGCAAGCAGCGGAACTGGCAAGAAAACAGGCTGAACAGCAACGCAAGGAGCAAGAAGCCAAGTTGGCCGAGCATGCCGTTAAGGTTGAGCGTAATCGGCCCTTCACTGAAGAAGCTATGAACCTAGAACTAGCCGAGAACACCAGCTTGAGCCCACTGAAACTGCGTGACTTCTTCCAGCACACAAAAAATCAGGCCACTCGCACCGAGTTCCACATGCATAACGGCATGACCACTGGTGAGTACATAAACGAAATCGGCAAGAAGATTATCCACGACGATGGCATGACCATGGGCTTCCAAAGCCAGATCGCAAAAGCTTCTGACCTCGCGTTTGCCGAGATGTACAAGACCCACAAGCGCGAGCGTGATACCGCACTTCTTGACGATATTCCAGTAGTCGAAGCCAAGCACGCTTTTGAAGATGCTTTCTTCCACTACAAGGATGCACAGATTGTCAGAGGCGGCCAAGACCACGAAGCACCTGACTTTCAAACTGTCCTGGATCGATACGAGGCTTACCGCGAAATCCAGCTTGGTCGCAACAAGGAGATCGTAGAGCAGCTTCACATCAAAGGTCAGAGCTTCCACGAAACCATGGAACAGCAGTTTGCCTACGAGCCCAAGAAGATTGTCCCTGAAGCAAGCAGAGTCGCAAGACCTGATAGCAAGAAAGATGAGCCAGCAGTCAAACTCGTGAAGTCCGACGACGAAGCCAAAGTCAAAGACAAAGGGATGGCAATCAGCAACATGCTTCAGATGCGCCAAAGCAAGTAAGTTATCAACAAAGCCTCTGGAAACAGGGGCTTTCTAACAGAGGAGAACAACATGAGCAACATTCAAATGAACATAGATTGGGATGACAAGAAGATGGTCAGAAGCGTAGTGCGCACGGCCTGTTTGCTAAACCACGCGTCTGACAGACTGAAGGATGATGACGACGTCGCACTGTCAGCAATCAGAGCCTTTCCGATCCAGCTACGAGAAGTCAGTGAGCGACTGAAAAACGATGAAACATTTTTACTCAAGGGCATTGCCTCACAAGCCAAGGTCTACTTTTACCTCACGGACTCACAGAAGGCAGACGACGACTTTCTGATTAAAGCTCTGGAAGTGCAACCGAAGGTGAGCAAGTTCATCACCAACGAACTCAAACAGGAAATCGGCAACAACGATCCGCTCAAGTTCCTCAAGGCTCGCAAGCTCTACGAGAAGCTGACACCTGAAATCGAGCACATGCACGGCATGGCACCTGACGACGAACCAGCGAAACCACGCATGAAGATATGAGCAAAGCCCCTAAATTTAGGGGCTTTTTTTATGTGCTACAGGGTTATCGTGTTGAGAAGAAGACCGAGAAAGCTACGAGCGCCGCGGCACTGCCAGCAAACGACCATAGGAATGCTTTGAAGTTTTGGCGCCAGTTGCGCTCATCTACCGACTCACTGAAGAACTTGCGTAACTCACCTTTTGCATACTCAACGATGGGCTCTTTCACACTCGTTAGAGCCGTGGCATTTTCCTTATAGAGAACATTCTGATAGCTCAGACGGGCGGCCTCAGCCATTTTTTCTGGACCATCTTTAATAGCCGTCTGGATCGATTCCAAATCTTCCTTGATGGCATTGGCTCGCTCACCGAAGCTTGCTTCAAGTTGCTCCAGTGTTCCCAACTTTTCGAGCACACCCGCGATACTGGCTTTGATTTCGGCCTGAATTTCCTTCAATTCTCGCGTGACCTCTTCGCTGGCCTCACGGATTGCCTGAACCTGGTTCGCACCCTCTACCCTCATCTCTTGCTGGACATCAGCCACCACTGCCTTTGAGGACAGAGCGAGTGACTTCCTAAATGCGGTATTGACTTGCTCAATTTGTTCTACGGACTTCTCCACGAAGAACAGGACCGAGTATTCAGTGAGGAACAGATTTGCAACACGAGGGTTGCTCAGTGCGTTCATATCGGTAAGTTGCTTCCATGCTGCATCTCTTTTCTCATCAGGAAGTAACTCAAACACACGAGCGATGTCGGCACGTGTCACCCGGTCGATACTCTCACTTGCCATCTGACGAAGGCGATTCATCATTTCTTCGCCGTTTTCTGGAACTCCTTCAATTATGTTATTCATTTTTTAGTCTCCTCTATTGATTTTTTGTTGTTCTTTTGTATATTAAGGGAAACTTATAACATGTCAATAGAGGAGACCCAATATGAGAAAAAGAAGAATACCAACTATATTATTGCTATCGAGCTTAAGTCTTGCATTAGCTGGATGTCACGATAAGAAAGAAGAGACACCACCAACAACAAAGGTTCAGAGTCCAGTTCCAGCAGTAGTTAAAGAAGCTCCGATAGCCGTCAGCGCATCAATCCCCGCCTCAAGCCCTTCCCCCGCTTCTCAGGCAGTAGCCCCCAAGAGCAAACCCACATTCAGCCAGGCGAACGGCACGGGCAACCTCGCTCAGGAGATGTTCGATAAGGGCGACTACGCCATGTCTATCGTGGCTTACTGCGAGGGCTATGTCAGTCACTTTTACCCAGATAACAAAGGCTATGCGATAGCGTTCGGATTGAACGACAGCCTACAAACAAAGGGAAACATGTCAAATCTGGCGAAGCCTATCATCAGTGAACAAGACCAGTATCAAGCTTTTGTAGCTCAAGCTGGAGTCATGCAGTTGCTACCAGAATCTCGCATCGTCAGCTTGACACCAGAACAGGCGATTGCCTTTGTCAGAGCCATGCGTGCTCAGTTTGATAGTCCAGCGAAAAAATCTCTGGGAGACCTCTACAACAAGCTTAGTCAGAACCAGAAAGATGCACTGATGTACCACTCATACAAGACGGGAGGCTTTAGCAAGTATGCGGGACTAGTGTCCGCGTTGAAGAAATATGCTCAGGAGCAAAACGATGCAAATCTGAAGGAGGTTCTGGAGCACATTCATTACAGCTATCAACTCGCAGGGAAGACCATCCAGGACCCCAAAGGCACTCTGATGATTCAGGCTTTGTTCACATCCCCTGAAGCGTATGGAGCCATCATCGGCAAGAACCCACAGAAGCTCAAAGACCTGAAGGTTGCTCTTCCCGCACTGGCTGAAAACCACATCGACACCAACCAGCCCATTGCTCCACAGGTTGATGCCATAGACAAGGTCGGACAGTTGAACGAACAGGCATTTGTTGAGGGCAAGAAATTGCCATTAGGTCAGAACAACATCTACGCCGACAAAGAGACTCACAAGAAAATAAGCTACGCAGCACCGGCCGCTTGGTATTAAAACAATCATCCTTCAAAAAACCAGATTCGATATCCTCAACAGATTGACAATCTGGTTTTTGTTGTTATAAGTATGACATAACATATAGAAGAAGGAGACCTATGACAGATACTATCAACAAAAACCAAAACTACGAAGAGAACAAAGAACAGAAAATCACTTCCCTTCAACTGGTCAGCATTCCACCTATCGACCTTGACCTGTACAACAAGCTCTCTAAGTCAGAGCAGGTTTTCTACCACACCATCCCAACCCCACATCAAAAGACTTGCTTCGTTCACATGGGCATTGAAGACCGTGAGGCTTTGATGGATGAGAACACACCCGCCGATGAGAAAGCACAGAGATGGGCAACCGCCTCCACTCGTGCATTGAAAGTCATCAACGGTGGACTGGTTAGAAACGAGCGCAGCAAATTCCTCAACAAGGCGGGCAAATGGGTTTTCGGTGCAGGCTTCGTCTCAATGGTAGGCGACGCGGTAGTAGATACCGTTCTCAAAAACGAACAGCTTGCAAAGCTCACGCACGCCACATCGCCTGATAGCCCACTGTCCCAACTCTGGTATGTGGCTCACGGACTGGTAGCACCTAATGCCGTTGTCGCTCTCAGTCTATTGCTCAGTGGAGCCTACTTTGGAGGCATGTATGTCGAGAACAAACGCAAACAGGACGAGCAAGCAAAGGTCTTCAACAACAAGGGCAAGTCCAACTTCTTCGCTTGGTATTTCAACACCGTCAACAAAGGTTTGGATTGGGCCAGCTATCTGGTATTGAAGGCTCAACACCCCATTCAGAAAGTCTTCACAGACATTGTTCCAGACAAGGCACTTCGCAAGATCGATCAGTTCATTTTCTCTCGCATGCAAGGTCTTATCTCAGGCAAATATTCCGAACGGGTTCAAACCGCCAAGAAGCACTTCAGAGACAACGAGGACGGTTTCATGTGGCAAAAGGTCAGAGCCGTGGACTTGCGCAACCAATCCACCGTGATTGCAGGCCGCATGTTCAACGGACGGAGCCTTGAGCAGTATCTCCCCATGTTCATCAGCGAGAAGACCTATCTGGGAAGCGTCAGAGCCGGCCTCATTGCCTTTGCATTGAGCTTCGCCCTCATCTCTGCACTCTATCGTCCAGAAGCCCCTCAATGGCTTGGATATGGCTACACCTCTGACCGGGTCTATCAAGACCAGATTGATGCAACCGCCCAGGCACTGAAGGCAGACGATCCAAAACTCACTGATACAGATGCCGAGACCCGCGCTCAAGCTCTGGTGGACGATACCAGCACCAGTATTTTTGGCTCAGGATTGCTCACGAGCTTCTTGTTATCTATGGGCATCGGGTTGATGTTCAGCCGCCGAGCATTCGTGAAGGCATACGAAAGCCTTGAGATTCCCTATGTCAAAAATATGTTAGACGAACACAACTACGATGAAGCCAAGATTCAGATTCACAAGGAGGCATTGAAGGGTTCGAACCTGAGAGCCACAACTTACGACGCCGACAGACCTCTTATCGCCATTGGTATATCAGTGGGAAGCACAGAGCTTAAAGGGGTGTATGGGGCACCTCGCAAAGGTCAAATCCTGGTCTACTCTTTAGGCGATCAATGCCAAAACACTTTCATATCAGGAGGCACCGGGGGCGGCAAATCCGAGACCATCATCAAAACTCTAGTTCGTCAGGAACTCAATATTTATCGAGCCAACCTCAACGACTTGCTGGAGTACGAAAAAAGCTACGACTTGCGTAACAACAAGGTTAGAGATGATGTCAATCTCGACAAATACACCCCCCTTGCTATTCCAAAATTAACTCTTGGTATGTCAATCATGGACATCAAGGCGCAACTTTGGAAGGATATCTACGAAGATATGATAAAGCCGATGAAACTGGAGCATCGCTTCCTGATCATCGGAGCAGACGAAGAACTTGAATACAGCATTGACTTGCTCTACAACCAAGAGCCAAGCAAAGTCATTTCCATCATCAAGTCGCTTGCTGCACAGATGGGTATCAGCCCAGATGAACTTCAAGACTTCTGGAACGGATCAGGCTTTGACTACATCAAGCACTTTACTGACGTTGCTTACCTCTTCGCCCGCACTAGAGAAGGTGAGATTTTCATGGACGCATTCGAAATCAAGCCAATGTCCCTCTCGTTCATCTTCAGCCTCGCTGTAAGAGATGCCAACCGGGGCAACCAGTTACTTGCTCACTGCATCAAGTCGATTCACAAGTGCGTGCAAAACAGCCCTGAACGACTGGCAGACATCTTGACTGAGGAGCGTTTGAACTCACTGAACATCCTCATCACCAAATGGCAACAGCTTCCAGTTGATATGAGAGGAAGCTTCGACCAGGTCATCAAACGCTTGCTCGCCGGGATGGACAACGAAAAGCTTCGTCCCTTCCTCACAGGCATTGGCGAAAACGCCATCGATATACCGCACCTTCGCAACTATATCGTCGCCTTCAATCTGGACATGGACAAATACGGTTCCGAAGGCAAGTTCGTGTTGCTCTTCGCCAAAACCTTGCTCAACGAAGAAGCCATCAAGCGTCAGCAACGCTATAGCCGCCGTGTCATCGAGATTAGCAACTACTTCTTCTCAAAATACAGTGGCCCAGAATACGGGGCATTGAAGAGCAAAACGGTATCCATAGAGGCATTGCCATTGGATGCCGTCCATCAGAGCAACACACCGTTGATCGATAGCTTTATCACAGTGTGCGACATGATTCAAACGGCTCAACATCAAGTCTGGGAAGGTGGAGACTACTATGAGAAGCTTCTGGAGCTTTCCGCCGCTCAACCACGCGAACCATTCCAACCTGGCGGCCCTTACAGTCATGAAGTAATCGCTATGGCAGTTCAGGCTTTGGAAATTGACAAGCAATTCCGTCAGAAAGAGCCTACCTTGACTAAGGAAATTACCAAGATGGACGGTCTCGATCCTCACTGGTTTGAGGTCGAGGAAGGCGACAGCGAGCAGACACGCATCGATAAAAACCGTGACATGGCTCTTTATCACGAATACAGAGACGCCAAAACTCGCGTGCGCCGTGAAGCCTTCATCAGAGTCGGTGACGAATATCAGGAACTCATCACCGCCGACAAGTCAGGTGGAGCCTATACCGATATGAACTTCATGAACGTCTCCCGTTCAGCCAATGAACCCCATATCCTGGCAACCCAAACCCTGAAGGCATTGATTCAGAAAGTCGGGAAGGAGATTACGGATAACTTTATCAACCAGTTCCGTAACTTCTTCATGCTCACTAGCGAAGACCCAGACACCTATGACTTTGTCGAAAAATTGTCTGGTAAGGCCGATATGGTTCGCATCTCAAAATCCGAGTCAACGATCCTTCAAGCTGGAAAACCTACCAAATACGTGAAATACGACAACTTCAATGGTTACATCAGCGAACTCGTAAGTCGTAATCGCGACCTGGAAAGTAAGGGCATGAAGCCAGAAAGTGGCTACCGTTTCACATACGACATCTTTGCCGAGCCCGATGTTATCGACGTGGACTTTAGCGAGGTGAACCTGAGCAAACCATTCTCTTCCACACTTTCTGGAGGCGCTACCGACGAGATTGCCGTTCCCGACTTCAAGCAGCACTTCCTGGACTACAAGGCAGTGGAGGACTACACCGCCCAGGGTTCAAGCTCACAGGGTATCAATGACAACCAGAACCAGATTCAGGCTCAGTGGGCACAGGCTCAAAACATGATGAAGGAGGACTACAACAAGTTTGCCGCTGACAACATCCGCAAGGGTGAGCCAATTTTCACAAGCCAGGACTTCCGCGATCTGGGTCCAACCCAAGTCTTTGTCTATGTGACTCGTGCTGGCCGTAGTTTCGTGGATGTAGTGCAAACATTGGACTGGCGAAAACTATAAACCAATAACAACAGGAGACCTAATATGAGTAAACGTGAAGTGATGGATAGAGCATTGGACGATATCGCCCTTGCCATGAAAAAGAACCGTGAATCGGGAGCCACAATCAAGCAGGACATCATCTGGCAGTTTGACAAGATGATGGAAAGCGAAGCATGGATGACACTGACCAAGGACATTCCTTTACCTGTTCTGGAGCACTATAGCGACAAGAAAATCCAGCAAGAATTTGCCGACTCGTTGAGTCCGAAGCCAGCGAAGGTTGTCAAGGAGCCCACTACCCTGGAAGAGGTTGAAGCAACTATTCCTGAGAAATTAGCGATGTACATTAAGGAAGGTGCTTGTAATCCAGCCGACCCAAAGGATGTTAGCGCATGGAAACGCACGATCCTTGTTGCTGGTTGCAAAAAAGCAGGGATAGTTGTTCCAGACGATCCTCCACTAGAGAACAACGGTGGAAGTATTGCCGATAGATTAGGCTTGCCCGAGGATGATGAAGATGATGTTCCACATGAACCCAGCGACCTCGATGTCTACACAATGTTTGACGAAGAGTAATCACAAAGCCTCTGGAAACAGGGGCTTTTTTGCATCCACTGTCAGGCCAACCGTTCGATAAAACCCAAACCTTCCCTTTGGGAAATTGCCCTGGCAGGGCCGCCTTCCAGGCTCTCACGCTTCGCGCCAGTTCAGTCTCAGATCCCCCATCACGAGTTGCCGTCAGGCATGCGCAAGGACATCCCGTGGCTACGACCACGGAACCCACTTCCCCAACGGGATGGGGTTTTGTTTATCGAAGAACGACACCCCACCAATTAATAAGCGCTCTTTCTTTATCCAATCAATTGACTTTCGGCGATAAATTGTTATAAGTATGACATAACATATTAAAGCAGGAGACAACAACATGAGCCAATCCCATGATACGACAATGAAAGACATTCTTGAAAACGAAGCAATCTCACCCTATTGCATAATTGATTTTTTTGTCCCATTTCAATGGGTATGGAAAGCCATCTTTGGAAGCGCAAGGGTCAACATGGTAATCAAAGGTGGTTTGATAAGAGACTTGATCGCCGTAGCTCTTAACTTAACGATGATGGCTCTAGTAGCAGTGATCCTCATTCCAATTTCTTCCACCATTAAATTCCTGATGTTTTTCGTTGCTGTCTGGTGGAGGCTTCTCACCAGCAAAGGGGGAAAGCGCGGATTCAAAACCAACGTGTGGCTAGTGTGTTGGTTCACCAGTCTGTTTATCTTCGTCTTCATTCCTTTCGGTCAGCAATACATCAGCCCATTTATCAACTGGCATGAGATTGGCGAGACACTAGGTATCGTTTAATAGCAACAAAACAGCATCACCCTAACCATAACAATAGGAGACTCAAAATGAAAAAAACAATCGTAACCCTCATCACAGCAACCAGCCTTTTCGTATCCGCTCAAGCACATGCTGGCCTTGGCACCATGCTTGTTATCGGAGCCGTAGGAGCAGGAGGAGGCGCAGCCCTTCTGAGCAAGTCAAAGGTGGACTGCACTCAACCTGATACAGCCAAGGCACATCCCTTCATTTGTGGAGCGAAAGCCAAGGTAGCCCAGGAAAAACAGAAACTGGCCGATGCCAAAGCCGCACGAGCAGCGCAAGCCAGTGCAACATCCGCAACCGTAGCCAAGTAACACCTGACACGTAACACCCAGAGAAGCAAAAGAGCCGGACTAGCCCACCACAACCAACGGGCTACATAATAAAAATATTGGAGACCAATAATATGAGTACACCTGAAAATAACAAAGGACCATCCACCAAACACAAAGTCATTGCTGGAGCCATCGCCGTTGCAATCGTCTACATGGTCTATTCACACTTCACCGGAGGACATCACCACGTTGTAGCTGATGCTGCCAAAAGTGCAGTAGTAGCAGCAGGAGATAAGGCCGCAACCAAGATCGCGGACGCCAAGGCCAAACACGATGAGAAAAAAGCCGAGGTATCTGAAGCCAATGCGGCCGAGACAGCCCAACGCGGTATCAATTCCACAGGTTCAACCAACAACCAGCTTCATGGAGTGGATGACGGCAAGACTATCGCTATCAACAACCTCGCAATCCATGACGACCAAGCAGACTTGATGCTCTTCAATGCCGCGGTTGCTGGAGACCGTGACCAAGCCAAGCATATGGTCGACCAAGGCGTGAAACTGGACTTCACTGATAACGCATTGTGCCTCTACGACTTCGGTCCCATGGCTCAGTTGCCAACCGTGGCAGACAAGATGCCAACGAACACGGCAGAAATGGAGCACTACATCACTTTCACTGAGATGAACCACCGCCTCGATGAGAGATTCCTGGTGTTGCCAACCGTCTGTTCCAAGCTTTCTCTTTTCGCATCCGTCTACAAAATCCAGAAGAGCGATCAGCGCGAGACTTTCTACTACTTCCACAACGACGACAGCGTCAACGCTACGAAATCCGCCGATGTCTCAGCCAAGATGAAGACTCAAAACGAAGCGGCAATGGATGTTGAGGAGCGCAAAGACCAGATGTTCAAGTATCTCCTGGGTCTCACACCCGCCAAGGACAGTGACGAACTGGTTGCCGTTTTCGTAGATGACAAGATTCCTTTCAACCTGCGCATGCTTGCTTTGAACAAGTATCTGGACAACTACGGCCAGCCCAAGTCCGATAACGTTCAGAAGTATCTCAAGCTTCACAGCGACGCCATGGCCGACATGATGAAAAATCAGCCAGGTCAGCCTCAGCTTGAAGCATTGAACGACCAATACACCTACATCTGGGGTCCAGTTCTCAAGCTTCTGTTCAACGAGTATCACACCGACCTGAACGAATACTACTCAATCGTCCAAAGCCTTCAGACTCGTGCCAAATATGACAAGACACTGGCAAACAAGGAGATTCCAGACATTGCCGTAGCAGACTGGGATCACGATGGCATCAGCTATCAGGAAAATCCAAACTCAGCACTCTGGCAAGGCGATTTGAACGGCAAGCAGGCATTCAAGACCCTCTATGAGTTAAACGGTATCCTCAAGCTCATCAATGCCATCATCAATTCTGGCAAGCTCGATTTGAATCACCAGGACGCTCAGGGCAACACCATCTTGCACTATGCCGTATCCAACCTGAACAACGACACCACAGATCGAGGCACAGCCGTTCTGGTTCGCTACCTTCTGAACAAGGGAGCCGATTCAACCTTGCTCAACAAGAAGGGCTTGTCCGCTCTGGAAATGGTAGAAAAACGTCAATCAGCCGTGGGAGCTAATCCAGCCCTACTCGCTCCTCTGATGGAAGTCAGCAAGGCATTCACTGACAAGACATACAAGTAATCGGGTGGGCCATGAAAAAGCTATTTCTAATTTTCACGGCCCTCTACCTTTTTGCCGAGGTGACATACAACCTTGGATTGGTAGAGTTCCTTGCCAGCAAAAACACGACCATCGATGTCTATCAGAACCTTGAGAACTTCGGCAAGGCATTATCCGCAATCGGCCTGTCTCTGATTCTCATCAAGCTCATCCCAACGCGATTCAAAGCCGTGGCTCTGGTTGCCTTCATCCCCCTACTTTTCGTCACCGAGACAGTAGCCTTCAACACGTTGCTTGACCGCTTGCCAGCACAGGCGAAAGTCTATGGCTACTTCGAAGGCGTATATCGCAATGCAGTCATCAACGGCAACATCGTTGATAGCCGGTTCCAGGTCAATGCACTGACACCACAGCAGAAGGTTGCGCTGGCCTCTATCGTGATACTGAACCGAGAGCAGATACCAGGCAAGGTCAATGAGTTCCTGTTTTCCAAACTGGCGGATGACACGGTCGACGGACTCTTCACGAACTACGACAAGCTCACGAGCAAGATTGAGCCTTACTATGCCGTCTATGCCTTGGAGAGTAAAAAATATGCCGATGCCAGCCCCATCATCAAGCAACGATACCTGAAGGTTTTCGAAGAGAAGACACAGGGCATCCCACCAGGACTATCGCAAGCAGACTTCACAACTGAACTGGCAAAACGTTCTCCGAGCTACCAGCAATATGCCAACACCGTCATCATTCCTGGCAACCCCAAACTTGGCATCATGGAGCTTCGCGCCGGCGCAATTCCTCTGGGTATGAACAAGGCTCAGTTTCATGATTGGGTCAGTGGCAAGTATGAAGAGGTTCTGTCTCACAGCAGGATTACTGAAGCCAACATTGACAAGCTACCTCACAGCCGCGATCTGGTTGCATCTGTCTTCATCCCACCCATTGCCATAGCCCTGAGCTTACTGAGCATCATCCTGAACGCTACGAGCCTTCTGGCGGGCCTCTACAAGCCTCTGGCGATTGTTCCCCTCGCTCTGGTAGCAACGGCAGCCGTAATGGCTACAGCGAGCCCCTATGTCGTGCCTGAGTGGCAAAACAAAGCCATGGCAGTGGAGAGCGATTTGATGGCCGCCTTGGCGCCATACGTGAGCCTCATCCATCGAGCTTTCATCAACGACCAGCATCCTGACGAAGCGAACATCATCCGAATCCAGAAGCCCAAAGCCGTTGACTTCAGCGACATCGAGAAGAGCATGCAAAGCCTTAAGGATGACAGTAACGATGAGCTTCCCAAGGTGGATGAACGGCTACAGGTGGATACCAGCCGACTCAATGAGCCTGGCTACTTCGGGCAAATCAGGACGAGCAAGAATCCATACACGAATTGAACACGAGCCTCTGGAAACAGGGGCTTTTTCACATCTATCGTAAGCCTACCGTCGACAAGCAAACCCCATCCCTTTGGGAGTCAGGTGCGGACGAGCCGCCTCTTTCAGAGATTCATGCTTCGCAATTTCGATATCCTCTTCCTCAGTTGCCGACAGGCAAGCGGCTCGCCCGCAACACTTTCCCAACGGGATTGCCTGTCTTCAGTCCTCCTGCCTTTCCTCAAGTAGCACTTTAACTCTTTACCGTTTATCGGAAAGTTGTGCATTTCATCTTGACGCCAAGCAAAGTTTCGTTAGATTGGAAAATGTAGCTTAATGATGAGTTACACGTAGAACAACAATAAACAATAACAAAGAGGAGACTCCATATGAAAATCCGTAATCTCAAATCCACCAAAGCAGGTTCCGCCGGTTTCACACTGATTGAATTGATGATCACCGTAGCCATCGTCGGTATCCTGGCCGCTGTAGCTTTACCCGCTTACCAGAACTACACCATTCGCGGTCAAGTATCTGAAGGCTTCACATTAGCTGGAGGCGTTCAGACTGCCATCGCTGAAAACTATGCTCAGACTGGCGTGTTTGCTCCAAGCATGGCCACATTAGGCTTGACTGACCCTGTTGGCAAATATGTGAGCGACATCAACGAAGCAAACGGCGTTATCACTGTTACTTACGGTGGAAGTTCAAACACCAAGATTGCTGGAGGCACTTTGACCTTAACAGCAAAAGATGATGGCAACGGCAATGTCCACTGGCAATGTGCTCCAGATGGCAGCAAGGTCACTACCGCTTATGTTCCATCCAGTTGCACAGCTTACTAATCAACCGAGCATCAATAAAGAGCCTTCTTCGGAAGGCTTTTTTATCGTCTACATCTTGCAAATCGGAAAAACTACGTTAAGGTTGGCTTATAACATCAACAACAATGGAGAGACCATGAAAAGAACAATCAGACTAAAAAAACAGAAGCAAAAAGGCTTCGCCATTCTTCTCGTTGCCGCACTCATATCCGCCATGGCAATTCTGGCACTTGAGGCGACAAGCTATCTCGCTAACGAGCGAGGACAGGTCTGGCAAGCAATCGGCCAAGCAAATGGATTGATTATTGGCGCGTCAGGAATCACAAAGAAGAACCAGGGTGTTTTCCCCTGTTCCGCATCCGACTTTGGAGTTCAAGCCTTGCCAGGATCGACCTATGCATCCTTCACGGTTAGCAGTGCATGTCACATCATCGTGACCTTTGGTGATACCAACCACGGCGCACAACAGACTACTTACCATGCGATCCAGGATGCCGTGATTGACTATGCACCGACCTTCACGCAAGACGGCACCCTCTACTACACATGCACGGTCGACAACTCGTTTTTCAAGCAGTTTTTCTCGATTACACAGTGCGCACAAAAGGCACCCGTTACGGCAGGAAACCAAAGCTCAAGTACAACTTCAAGTAGCTAACCGCTTATCGGAAAAACGTTGACTTCATCGGATTTCTGAATAGATTGAAACTTATAACAACAAGGAGAACAACATGAAAACAAAGGGAGGTAAAAAGACACAATCTGGTTTCACACTGATTGAATTGATGATAACCGTGGCAATCGTCGGCATTCTCGCAGCCGTTGCAATGCCCGCCTATCAGAACTACACCATCAGGGGTCAGTTATCTGAAGGCATCACGTTGATGGAAGGTCTCAAGCCTGCTATCGCTGATTACTTCATGAACACGGGCAACATGCCAGTGTCGAACAACGACATCGGCTACACCTCAATGCCAAGCGGTAAATACACTCAACTGGCAATGGTCAGCAACACCACGGGCAACTCAAGCAACCAGACCATCGTCCTCAGTGCTCAGTTCGGCAACTCAGCCAATTCCAACATCGCAGGCAAGCACCTGAATCTTGTCGGGACATCGGGCACGAGCACAGGAGGAGCCATGCAGTGGAGTTGCGAAAGCAATTGGGATGGTGACACAAGTTCAGCCGTGCCCCAGAAGTATCTACCAAGCTCATGCAAGTTCGATTGAGGGGCGCCAGATGAACAGAACTCACCTTCTCTCTCTGGCACTGGCCTTCACTCTGGGAGCACTCGCCACACAGACATTGTCGAAGTTTGCTTCCAGCCCGAGCCACACCACCAGAACAACAACAGCGACGACCAAGGCAGTAACCAATAGCGATAGAGCCGTAGTTTCACCAGACCTCGCACATCGCAAGAAGCGCATCTGGGTCTAAAAAAGAGCAGTGCCCAAAACAATAAAAAGAGGAGACTAACAATGAAAAAACTTAGACTGAAGAGCATCAAGAGCAAAGCACAAAAAGGTTTCACCCTTATCGAGTTGATGATTACCGTTGCCATCGTTGGCATTCTGGCAGCCGTTGCTCTGCCTGCCTACATCAACTACACCATCCGAGGGCAAGTGACTGAAGGCTTCACCATCATTGGAGGCATTCAGACCTCGATGCAGGAATACTACGCCACCACTGGCAGCTTTCCCGTGGATCTTGACCAGCTTGGAATCAACGTGCCCATAGGCAAGTATGTTGAGAGCATCAGTGTGTATCAGGGTAGTTCAAGCACCGCATCCGCCGACATCAACCCAGGCTTCGTCAATGTGATTTTCGCTTCTGGTGGAGGCTCTGGTAACACAGGCACAACAGGCGTCATTCAGGTTGTTTTCGGTAACTCATCGAATGCCAACATCCAGCAAAAGAGCCTTCTGATGACAGCCCAGGATGACGGTAGCGGGAACATAAGCTGGACTTGCACATCCCCCGACATGAGCCAGGCATACCTACCCACAGGTTGCACATCGAGCGCGGGACAATAAATTTGGACGGTCTGCCCCACCTAACAGCAACGGGGCACACAACAACAATAATTTAGGAGACTAAAAATGAAAACAAGAACTCTCAGACGCAACAGACAGACTGGCTTCACCCTCATCGAGTTGATGATTACGGTTGCCATCGTTGGCATTCTGGCCGCCGTTGCAATGCCGGCCTATATCAACTACACCATCAGAGCCCAGGTATCTGAAGGCTTCACACAGGCTGGAGGATTGCAGACCGAGGTTGTCGAATACTACTCAGTCAATGGCACCATTCCGAAGAACATGACCGATCTGGGCTACCAGGCTGGCACATACTTCTCAGGCAAGTATTCCACCGTTCAGGTTCAAAACGGCAACGTCCAGGTCGGCTTCGACACCCCAAGCGACTCACCAGCTTTAAGCGCCAATCAGAAGCTTCACAGCACCTACCTGTATCTCTCGCCTACTGTCGTGAACGGCTCGATCCATTGGGCTTGCCTTGGCACCATGAACGCAGCCTATATCCCATCGTCTTGCACCAACAACTAAGGAGTACACAACTAAAAATTAACTGGAGAGAACAATGAAACTCAGAACAACAAGAAAAATATCTCAGGGCTTTACCCTCGTCGAACTGATGATAACCGTGGCAATCGTCGGCATCCTTGCGGCCATCGCCATGCCAGCCTATCAGAACTATGTCATCCGAGGTCAGGTGTCAGAGGGAATCACCATCTCTGGAGGCTTGCAAGTTGCCATCCAGGAATACTATGCACAGACAGGCTCATTTCCTGCCAACAACACCGATCTTGGTTTGAGCATGCCATCTGGCAAGTATGCAACGGTCAACAACATCCAGAACGGTGTCATCATCGTGAACTACAACGGACCTGATGCGAATGCCAATTTGAAGTCTGCATCCGGTAGCTCAAAGGGTATCGCCCTGGTTCCACAGGATGACGGCAACGGAAACGTTCATTGGCTTTGTGGAGTGCGCGGTATCCCAACCGTCTATGCACCTTCATCATGCCAGGACAATGTCGGCGCACTTCTTTGATGGCCCGTTGACATCTGCGAAAAGTACGCTATTTGTCTTCCTATAACTATTATAGGGAGATACGCCATGGGCGACATCAAAATCACCAGTCTGCAAGAAGCCGACGCTAATGCTATAGACGGCATCAAGGTCTACAAAGCCACAGAAGACAGATTCAAAGGCTTCATCATCATCGACGCACCCAAGCACTATGACGTGACCTGGAAATTCACAGCGATGACTAGAGCTTCGCCTGAAGACTCTGAAGATGAGAAGGTTCGCTTTGCTCAAAGGCTCGACGATCCATCCGTGCCCAAAGACAGAGACTACTTTTTCATGCTCGAAGACCGGGTCGACACTCAGCAAAAAGCGACCAATTTTGACTTCATGATTCGGGAGGCACGTGCACTCAATCGCGAGTATCAGCAGGAGCTTTCCCAGGTCAAAACCATGCTCACTCAGGTTGTGGAAGCAGACCCAAAACATGCAGGCAAGAAGGTTGATTTCACATTCGGACAACCCACCAAAAAAGATGAGAAGACCAACGAGTACAAACCTCTGGGCTATGCCATCGGAGAAGTGTTGCATCGTGGCAAGTTCCTGACCGTGATTCCCTCTTCACCACGCGAAGATATGGTCAAGTTCCGTGTCATCGAAAATCACCGTTTCCTGCTCAACGGGCAGGAGATGAAGCCTGAGAACCGGGAAACCATTCTTCGCATGCGTCTTCCTTATGATCCCACTAAAGCTATCAATCTAGACCCTGAAGCCGAGGGCAAGAAAAAGCTCTTCTTCAAGTTCGTTAAAGGCAAGATTGAAGTCAGTCCATACCGTGCACGTCAGCAGGAACAAAAAGCCGAGGCGACTCCATACGAGGTCTGGACTGATAAAGCCCTTCACGCCGTGGAGTCAAACGACGAACTGGCAAAGGGCAACAAGAAGTTCAATCCAATGGGAGTGAGAGTGGCAGGAACCGAAGCCGGCCAAGCCTATGCCGCCATGCTTCAAGCAGACAGCAAGCTCACAGAGAATGCGACCAATGTCGTCTTCCCCAAAGAGATAGCTGGCAAGCCTTTAGTTGAAGAAGGGTTCAAGTATGGCTTCCTGTCAAAGTATCGTGAGGTCTATCCTGAGCACAAGGATGTCATCAACTTCGTGCAACCCGAGCAGCAACAGCAGGTAGCCGAGCAGAAGAAAACACGAAGCAAGGCCAAAGAGAAAGCACCCGAGCTATCCGTCTAACCATAAAGCCTCTGGAAACAGGGGCTTTTTTCATGCCCTATGCCAGCCGACCGTTCGATAACCACCTCCCTGAAGGGTCATTGGCAAGTCAAGCTTGCCCGCCTTTCAGGCTCGCAGGCTTCGCGCTGATTCAGTCTCACATCATCAATCACGAGTTGCCGTCAGGCACGCACGAGGACATTCCCGTGGCTACGACCACGGAACCACTTCCCAACGGGATTGCGAGGTCGAAGACCGATGCCATGGGAGTGAATCTCAACCCCTTCATCAGTTCGATATCCAGCCGAACTTGACTGACACGAACGATACGTTAAGTTATCCATATAACAACCAGGAGAACAACATGCGTGTAGATTGGAATGACAAAAAGCAAGTTTTGGAGATGTTAAAGGGTAGCTCACGTAGCGACTGGTTCAAATATGCTCACCCAGATTTGAAAAATGAACGAGCATTCGTTTTGGAAGCACTGAGAGTCAATGGCTTGGCACTTGAACACGTTGGCGATGAGTTCAGAGCAGATAGAGAGATTGTCATGACCGCCATTGCCAAGAATGGTGTAGCTCTTCAACATTCCAAGGGCAGATTAGTCACCGACAAGGAGGTAGTGAAAACTGCTATAGAGCGCGACCCTTATGCTCTTGAGTTTGCGGGCAAGAAACTCAAGGATGATAGAGAGTTAGTTGAGTTCGCCGTGGAGCGGGAAGGCAACGCACTTAGATACGCGAGCGATGAGTTAAGGAACGATAAGGACATTGTCTCGCTGGCCGTATCCAATAGAGGCTACGCACTCAAATGGGCAAGCGAAGCCATGAGGGCCGATGAGGATGTTGTCATTGCCGCGACCACTACAGACCCATCAGCAATCAGATTCGCAAGTCAAGAGATTCAAAATGAAGTAGGTAACAACCATGCGGCTAAGTATCTCAAGGCCAAACGGCTCTACGAGGAAATAGCACCATCCATCGAGCGCGAGCACGGTCATATCGATGACGAGCCCGAACAGGCACCCAAACTCAAAATTTAGACCACGAGCCTCTGGAAACAGGGGCTTTTCTCTTTCGATATCCCCGCTACCTTGACAACCTTCTGTCTTGCGTTAAGTTAGGTAGTACATAACAACATAGGAGACAAACCATGACCCAAAACCAGAATCTAGGTGCAGACGAGTTTTTCAAGCTAGTCAAAAATCCTGAGACTTCCCCCGCCGTTCTCAAAGAAATCACCAACGACATCGCGATTGCCAAGTCTGTTGTCAGCGACAACCCACAACTGTTGAAATACTTCTCAGAAGGCGTGAGAGACAACGACTCAGTTGTATTGAAGGCCATCAAGGAAGACGGCACCTCCATCGCGCACGCATCAACCCGACTGAAGGACAGCAAGACCATGGGCATGCTGGCAGTGAGCAACGATGGCAACGCATTCAAGTATCTGTCTGAGAACTTACGCAACGACCCTGAGATTGCCGTCTATGCCGATGTCATGCCTGAAGACGTTCTCAAAGAGTATCTGGGAGCAGACCTCAAGAAGAAAATCAACGGGGCACCTGTTCACGCCTGGCTCGAAGGTGAAGAAGTCAGACGCAACAAAGCCAAGCAGTCTTCCCCTGAATATTTGGCAACTCGCAAGCAGTTGAAGACCAGCTAACCCGAACCAGCCTGATTGAACCAACGAGACCTCTTGCATGGGGTCTCTTCCCATTCAATTTTCAACTAGATATCGTTTGGGCACTTGCAATCAGGAAAAATATTGTTATAAGTATTTTATAGAACAACGAAATAACGAGGAGACAACAACATGAAGATAAACAGAACAATTGCAATCATGGCATCAGCAATAGCACTATCAGCTTGTGCCACTCAACCCACTGCCCCATACACAGCCTACTTGCCTACCGTGCAATCAGGTGTCGTTCAGAATGTCGTGCTCGCCCAAGTCATCTCTGTTCAGCCCCTGATGCTTAGTGGTGGTTCAACCTGGATTGGAACTGGAGCAGGAGCGGCCGTAGGAGCCATTGCAGGAACTTCCATCGGCCACGGCAAGGGCAGCATCATTGGAGGCATTCTGGGAGGTGTAGCAGGCTCCGCTATCGGCTCAGGCATCCAGAACGCTGCACAGACTGAACCTGGCATCGAAATCATCATGCAAAACCAGTATCGCCAGACCGTATCAGTGTCTCAACCGTTTGACGGTCAGACCTATGCACCAGGCGACATCGTAAAAATCATCAGTGGGAACCCAACTCGCGTGACCCACTGAGCAAATCAGGAAAGAGACCAATTAACCATAACAACAGGAGAACAACATGAGCTTTTTAAAAACAATTGAGACCATCATTCGCGGCAAAGAACTCCCACCTTTGCCTAACAAACCAATCTTCGGCTACAACCACAAGCCCAAAAAACTGAGCTTCAGACAGCCCGTCAGTTTCGAGGAAGTGACCAAGGAGATTGAAGAGAGTGCCAGTAGCACTGACGAGCAACCCGAAGAAAAAAAAAGCGACTACAGTCACCAACTGATTGACGAGCTAGACGCCAACTACTGGTTACTGTATTTGCAGACAGCCACACAAAAAGGCATCGCTTCACGTGATGCCGTGACTGCCCTTCCTCAAATCTACTATGGGCATGCCGAAATCATGCTGGAGTTTATTCGTCTGGAGCCAGCAGGCATTATCGTAGCCAGCAAGGATCTGGTGAACAACTGCACATTCCTGAAAGCCGCCTACCAGATAGCCCCTTCAATCATTGAGCGGGTTATCGAGCGAGACGACATTGAAAAGCAAGCGATGGACTTTCTGATGCGTGAAGAGGAAATCGACACCATGGCAAGAAGCGTCAAACTGAATTATCCTGCCGCATCCTCCACTCACTCACATTGACAGAGCCATTTCAGGTTGTCTTTTCTTCACAACCTGGCTCATATCCATACCCAACTCAAGCTTGTTATCGCGCTGGACACTCTGGGCGAGTTCAAGCTTGTATTCATCCCTGAACGCAATCACTTTGTTCGTAGCTTCGCCGGCCGACTTGCATGCCTTGAAGATAAATTCTGGATCGTTGCGAAGAGCCTTGATCCAGCTTTTGAGGTAAGCCATAGAGTTGTCGTGAGTCTTCCGGTCATAGCTCAGGCCCACTTCCGCACTAACCTGTACTGCCGTAATCTCAGCGATTAGCTCTTCAAACGCATAGGATTCAACCTGTTCCTTGTTGCCCTTCATCCTGCCTGTCTGGTCTCGATTCAGAATCGATGGATGCCCCGTGCCATGCCCGCAGGACTCGTGAAAGAGGGTTGAGTAGTAGCCTTCCATGGACTTGAACTGTTCTTTTGTCGGCATCACAACCGCGTGCTCACCAGGACTGTAGTAAGCCCGACCTTGCGCGAGATGACTGACCGTGAGACCCGTTTTTGCCTTCATGGCTTCAACGATGAGTTCGGCCGCGGCATGGTCTTCGAACTTGGGGTTCAGCACAGCTTCAGGAAGAGGCTCAATGCCGTGCAGTTGCCCTGCGTGATAGACGGGACGATAGAGCCAGTTGCGAAGCTTGTCGACGGTCTCTTTCTTGCCAGTCTCAGGGTCAATTCTGTCAGTTTCCACCTTGTCAAAGATGGGCACATAGATGTAGCTCGCTTTCTGGCCCTTCTGGATACGCACTTCACCTTTGGTCTCTTCGTATAACTTTTTGACCTCACCCGCAGGATAGATGCGCGGATCGGAAAAGCCCCGAGTCATCAAAATGACTGCATTCAGACTTCGATAGGGTTTGTTCGTGATGGCGTTGTAGGGAATCGTCTTGCACACAATCCAATCCTTTTCCCATTCAACAGCCTCTTCCATCGCCTTGATGATTTGTTCAGCAGTGTGAACATGGGGATCGGGTCTATCTTCTTTCGCTGATGTTGTTCTCTTTTTGTTGTAGGCCATATTGCACCCCTATAATAGTTATAGGGCTACTATAGCGATCATTGACCCAACGTCAACCCGATATCCTTGCTCGCTTGACTAATGAATGTCTTCTGTTAAGTTAGGCATATAACAACAAACAGGAGACGGACATGTCATACGTGATAGAAGACCCAGAACAATTTCTTAAGGAAGCATACAGCTATCTGAACAGCAAAGGTCAAAGCATCTGGGATAACAACGAGAAGGCTTTGCAACAGTTATCCGGTAGAGGCAACGAGCGCAACACTCAGCTTTTGAGCAACCGGCTCAAGAGTGACCCCGAGTTTGCCAAGCAGGCATTGAGCATCAATCCCAACGTCCACTTTCACGAGTTCTCACGTGATGTTCGCAACAACGCTGACGTGGTAAAGCATGCCGTGAGTATCAATGCCGAGCATATGCGCTTTGCCGGCCAAGATGCGAAGAGTGACCCCAAACTGGTCAAAGCTTTCCTGAGTTCCACCGCTCTTTCAGACCACACATACAACGCTTTCATCAGCAAACCTGGCGACTACATCAGCCCCGAGATTGCCAGCAAGCTTGGAGTCCTGGACAAGCTCAGTCAGATGAAAAAGCGTGAGGCTCAACCTCAAGTGAAGAACGAGCCACAGGATGCCCTTGGCTTCACCAATCAGCGCATGAAGATGAAGTAAGCCAGCCAGGTTCATCGAATCCATAAGCCCGTCATTGCGATGGGCTTTTTTATTGCCATGGAGCCTCACGGCAACCGTTCTGACGGGCTATCCCGAGACAAACAAACCCTACCCTTGCGGGAAGCGTGGAGCGCCCACAGGCGCCTCTTTCAGAGACTCAGGCTTCGCCGTCGATCGATCCCAACAGCCAATCACGAGTTGCCGTCAGGCATGGCATAGGATAGCCCGTGGCTACGACCACGGAACCTCTTTCCCAACGGGATGGTTTATCGAAGGCAAGCTATACGATGGACGAAAAAAAGCCCGCCATAGTGACGGGCAAGAAATGGTTTTGCACAAAGAGGGGGGTTAGCTCATCTCACCTGAGACGCTTTTTTCACGGGATAGAGGTTACAGGTTCACCGCCAGTTTGCCATCCTTATCCAGCGAGGTTCCCTTGGCAGTCTTCACGACCCCGAGATTCTTCAAGCCACGCCCCGTAGCCCACGCAAGCCTGAAGACAAGCCACAGCACATTGAGCGCCATGGCACCGAACACGACGACAGCTTGCAACCGACTGCCGAGCATGAAATGCGCAAGATGACTCAACAGACCCCAACCAAGCAAATAAGCCAGAACGAACCCACCCAGATACTTCAGGGCGAACATCACCACCGCCATGGCAGGAGCCATCAACGGCTTGACGACTGAAGGAGCCTTCTTCGGCACTACAGCAGGAACAGGCATTGCCGTTGCATTACGAGCGCCACCACTCACACCAGTAGCGCGAACCCGATCCGCCGTAGCAAGAGTAGGAGCACGAGGAGCGGCCCCCGCCGAATACCTCATCGGCTTCGCCACGGGTTTAACTGGCTTGTTCCAGCTTTTCGCCTGGTTCCACCGTTGTTGTGCCTGATGGTTCATCAGCTTGAAGTGAACCATGTGAGCGTTATCGGTGTAGTTGATGCCCGCCGCCCGTTGTTCGGCATAGCTCGCGCTCACATGGCCCGTGCCAGGGACCACCAGGTTCGGGTTCGAAGCCGAGCGTTGCATTTCGTATTCGTTGCTCATTTCCCCACCTCTTCTATCGTTGTGCGCTCCCAGCATGGCGCATTTTGGGTCGAATATCAACCTATTTTGTCTTACCTAACGCTTGGGACCTATTGATTTATTTTTTCAATCTTCTATATTGGGCTTATGACAATAACAACAGGAGACAACAATATGACAACAACAGAACGAAAAATAGACAAGCTCATCTACCTGGATGACTACCACGCAGAGCTACTTAATGCCCTGCATCTTTCCTTACGAGCCTCCCACTCAAGAGTAGCGCAATTCTGCCTTGATCACTTCTTTGACATAGAAAGCCACATCAAACCGTATCGCAAAAGCTCGCAACGCCAAAAGGTAATGAACATCTTCATTCCTTTTCAGAGCATGAGTCAAAGACGCACCGCCGAGCGCAAGGCACGAGACGAGTTCAACAACTTTACTGGCATCGTCAAGACCGCTATTCGAAAAACCATGGAGGACGTGAGAGAGGGCAGACTCGACCGCAACCATCCAATGATGCAAAAATACTTCAATGAGCAAACTGAAGATAGTGTCTTGCCAGATAAGAAACTCGCAAGCCGACTTTTAGCCGACAAGCACAAGATTGCAAGCAAGATCACGGTATTGACAAATCAGGAAAACACGCTTTAATCACTCCTGAGACATGTAAAAGTTCTCAGTTTTCCCAATGATGAATTTGACCCCTCCTTCTTTGAGGGGTCTTTTTTTGCATCATCATGTTGACGTGGCCTTGATATTTTTTCGTCTTCTTTTATATTGACCTTATAACAACCATAAGGAGACTTTCATGACCACAGTAATTGAAAACGATGATTTAGAGAAGGAATATCAGGAAGAACTGGCAAAAGCACAAGAACAACAGAACCGCATCCTCACCCGAGATGACAAGATTGCCCTCCTTGCTGATGCATACGAATACACCCCTTCTGAAGTAGCGAGTAGCAACGTGGACTTCATAGCAGAGCTTCAGCGCAAGTTGCTAGATGGGAAACTTGACTACCTTCCTTACCTTGAGCTTTTACGGGAAAACGCCGAAGTCCATCTGATAGCTCTTCAGATAGCCGTTCAAAGTAAAGCCGCTAAACAACACTATCAGGAACAATAAGACATCAAACAAGCCCCGCTCATGCGGGGTTTTTCATTTTTATTGCAACTTTCTTTACAGTTGCTCTTGCCAACTCAATTTTTTTCCTTATATTAAGTTAGAGCTATGACAACAAAGTCATAGATAAGAGAACACGGCAGAGGTAGACAAGCCGGGGGAGGCAAGATGAAAAAACAAAAACTAGGTTTTACATTGATAGAGGTGTTGCTAGTTGTCGGTTTTGTTGCAACAGGCACGCTGGCCGTTCTTATCGTGTCAAACATTGCAGACCGATACGGCAAAGCGGCAACTGAGACCGCGAACATTCATGCACTGGCTGAAGCAGTCTGGAAGGGTCCAGGAATCATGGGTTTCTATCCGGTTGTCTCAAATGCCGGAATGAATAACAGCAACTTCACACCAGAGACCATGAGAGACCCGAGCAACGCTTCTCGTATCGTCAACGGCTTTGGCTCAGACATCAATGTGACACCAGCAACATATGTGAACTCGTATGGCATCACATACAACGGCTTCAACATAGCGACGACCAATATCCCATTTAATTACTGCTCCAAGATCGTCAGTGATGCAGGAGGCGACTTTGACCAGATTTCCGTTCAGGGAACCATCGTCAAGGCAGTAACAGCGAGCGACGTAGACCCCGCCACGATGGCAGTAGCCTGTAGCTCTGCAACGAACGTGACCATCACTTTCACATCGTTTCAGTAAGCAGTAGCAGTAAAGAGAGCAGTACCCATAACAACAAATAGGAGACCTATATGATAAATCTCAAAATAAAAACCATCGCTTTGTCTGTAGCACTGGCGATCATCAGCACCAGCGCACTGGCAGCAGGAAGCGATCCAAACAACGTGTATCTGAGCACTCAAACAGATCCAGTGGGCTCAGTCTACATCGGCAACGGTAACAACGATAATGACATGAGCAACGGTTCAGGCACCGTGGACATCGGCACGGGCAACACCACAGCAAGCCCTTCTACAAACGGCACGAATCTTTCAATTGGCACTTTGAACACAGTCACAGAAGGGAGTATCGGCATCGGGCGAGACGTGACTTCAAGCAATGGCGGTCTGGCAATCGGTAATAACACAAACGCCAATGGTCCAGGCACTAACATCAACGCCACTGGTTTGACTGCTAACTCTGGAGATGTCTTGATAGGTAACGGAGCAGCGACTGTTGGAGGCATGGCAGCAGGACTTGGCTTGACTTCTGGTCAGATCCTGATTCAGGCAAATAGTGTGACCAATGGACCCAATGCCCATCCAGGTCCTTCTATCGTGATGACCCCAAGTGCCGTGACCTTCAACAGCGGAAACAATACTGGCGTTGTCGTATCTGGTGTGTTGCCTGGCGTGAGTGGCACTGATGCCGTCGATGTTCAGCAGTTAAATGCAGCACTGGCAGGAATCACAGCAGGCACTTGCGCGACTTGTGTCCTCTTCACAGATAGCACCAAGACAGCCGTCGATTTAGGTAATGCCGTAGTCCACAACATGGCAAATGGTCTGGTTGCAACTGACGGCATGAATCTCGGGCAAGGTATGGCTCTGGCTTCAGCGTTAGGTGGAGGAGCATCATTTAATAGCCTCACTGGCACTCTCGTTGCCCCAAGCTACCCTTTCACAACCGGTCAGACATTCAATAACGTAGGTTCTGCTTTAGCAAATCTGGATGCTCGTATCACCGCAAACACAACCGCCATCACCAACTTGCAAAATAGCAGTTCCAGCACTGGAGGTTCCACTTCTACTGGTCCCGTGTCCTCAACCGATCCCAATGCTCTTCACTATGACAACGGCAACGGCACAGGTTCAGTGAGCATCAATGGCACAGGCCAGATTCATGGAGTGCAAGCAGGAACTGCGAGAACCGATGCGGCCAATGTTGGACAGGTTCAGGATGCTCAGGCAGAAGACAAGAGCTACACCGATTCCGTTGCTTCCCAGACTCTGACGAGTGCAAACAACTACACGAATCAACAAGTCTCAGGATTTCAGAATCAGTTGAACAATCAGCAAAACCAAATTAACGGTTTGCAAGGCCAGATTAACGGCCTGAAAGATGACATCAATGCAGTGGGAGCTACAGCCATGGCTACAGCAAGCTTGGTTCCATTGACCAATCAGCCAGGCAGCACTCAGTTGGCAGCAGGCATGGGTGAATATGGCGGTCAGTCAGCAATCGCAGTTGGAGCTTTCCATGTGTCAGCTTCAGGCAATGCCATCTACAACCTGAAGGTGTCAGCAGCAACCAGAGGACCAGTAGGTGTTGGTATCGGAGCCACATGGATTATCAAATAATCCCGACATGTAGCAAGCAACAAAAAAGCCCCTGAATTCAGGGGCTTTTCTTCATTCATCAAAACGGTATCAATACCACGCTGATGGAGTGCCACCCTTCCCCTTTGCTTGTGCGGGATACAGATCATCGTGACTGAGCGCGACGAGGGGCTTCACACCTTGCACATTGCCCCAAGCCACATCTGCATGGTCAATATCAGCCACGATATAAGCATAGGACTGTTGAGCCGTGACATTGGATACACCTTGCTTCATGCGCACATAGAAGGTTACAGGAACCTGAAGGCTACCCGCTTGATCACGAGCACCGCCGACAACATCTTCAATCTCACGAGCCTTGTCCTGCCCCACCTTCTTGACGACTTGAGCCAGACGATTGTTGCCGTTACTTCCATCTGTCTCAAAGCGGTATTCCCGAGCAATGTTCTGATGTCCAAAATTAAACGAGACACCAGCATTGCTCACCATCTGAGTGGGAACGAGGAAATCAATCGTATAGGTTCCAGTGGCAACGTCGCTCAGTTTCAACGAGGCACCGTTGTCGACCGTGATAGCAATCAGTCCATCCTTGCCCCATGACAAAGCCTTCAGTTTGTCCGCATTAGCTTTGATGATGTCTTGTTGCTTGAATGCATTGTTTTCCTTCCAGAAGTCTGGCAACACCAGACGAGCGAGAGCCACCTGATCGACATTGGGCATGCTCGCGAAGTTGCGAACAAATGTCTCATCGTAGTTCTCAAAGTAGCTCTTCGGTTGAGCATTAACACCTTGTTTTCCGAATGCCAGATTGGTAGAAGACAGCACATCAGAGGGAGTATTCTGTTTAAGCGCGACTTGTTGCACAGATGCCTGAGCTTGAGTATCTGTTGTCGTTGCAGGACTATTACTGTTACTGGAGGTCTGGGCATCATCTTTATGAGAGCATGCCGACAGAGCCACAAGTGCAGTAACAGCAACTACTACCTTGAGCGTTTTCATGATGTTGTTTCCGATGTTGTTCGTTCAGTTGTTAGGGACGAGCGATCTTCATTGAAGAAATAAGGGTGTATGGAGGATTGCTGTAGAGCGTCTTCAAAACGGGATAAGCGCGATCAGTGCAAATGGCACCGTTGCAGTTGCCACCAGAACCCTCACCGAAGCCATCGAAGTGACCCGTCAAACCGAGGGCATGCAACATCTCATGTTCAACCAGAGGCTCCATGGGGGCACAGGCAGCATTGCTGAAATCCACATCAACATTAAACGTCGTGCGCGGATCAATCAAAGGACTGGAGTTGACCTGAGCTTGCCAGTCTGATGACAGCGGAGGATTGACTGAGTAGTCAGGACCTACCCAAAGCCCGAACATATTCTGTTTATTGGCATAGACCTCGCCACAGTTATTGGGCTCAGTTGAACCTTGTGTCGGAGGAGTTTCGTTGTTGATGATGATTCCGCGAGTAACAGCCGATGCCACGGTTGATGCAGGAAGACGATTAAACAGGGTCTCGCCTACAGCTTGCTCAAGATTGTTCAAAGCCGTGGTGACTTCAGGCCGGCCCGTAGTATCAAGAATCGGAATCAGACCATCACGCTCAATGTTCCAGCGATAACTATGGACGCCATCTACAGATCCTTTAAATGGGTTGCCCACTGAGTTATAGGGTTGCGAGGTATCCCAGATAGGCGTGGCGTTTGCGGATGCCTGACTGGTCTGGATGTCCGCGATGATTTGTGCATCCGAAACAGTTTCTGGTGTACCGGTTGAAGACGATGAGGAAGTAGTTTGGCTACCCGAGCCAGAACCCGAACTTCCACCACCGCCACCGCAACCTGCCAGAACCCCGCTGATGAGCAACCCCACGAGCAATTTTTTCTTCATATTCTTTCCCGCCTAAGTAGTTGACTTGATTGAATTTTTCAATTCCGGGCCAATACTCAGAAGTGCCGGATAAGACCCGTTGGGGCGTATTTCAACTCGATTCGTTCTTTTAGTCAATGAGTCGAGAGGCGACGATTCGGGTCGAATTGTTGTTGAGGTCGTTTATGAAGAAGCAGGAAGAGGACATCGCTCTGGCGAAAGCCGTGGGCAAGTTAATCGCCCAACGCCGACAGGAAAGATCCTGGACACAAAGCCAGCTTGCAGAGAAATTGGGAGTCGGCTACGAAGCAGTGAGCCGCATGGAGCGTGGTGTTATCGTTCCGACCATCGGCAAACTTAAACAACTGGCCGAAGTCTTCAACTGCCCCATCGATGAGCTACTGTTTGAAACGAGTAGCCGAGCCACAGAACAGGCTCAAGTTATCTTCCGCATGATTGAGGACTTGTCTGAGCAGGAGCGCGCTTTCGTTGTTGATATAGTTGATCGTCTAAGTTCTCAATTGAAAAGAACATGAGCAAGCACGACGATCTGACTGAATTTGCCGCCAATGCTCTCGTTGAGCTTGAAGGTTCCTTCCCAGCATGGGAGGACGCACCCACCGAGCCGCTCGATGAACAGGATGCCCTCTATGCCATCCTGGACGATGAGACTCGTGATGAAGACCTCACCGACATGGAGAGGCTTGAGCGCGACCTGGCAACGCTTCGAAGCAAGTATTCCATCCTGGTTTATGGAGGCAAGGCACTTATCTGTTTTCGCCATCCGTTGCTTGGTCTTCAGTTCCAGCGCTTTGAAGCCTTTCGCAAATATCACGCTCATATGTGGTACACGCAGGAGGTCTCTGGTAGCGACGGCAAACGCAAGGAGCCAAGGAAGGTCTATGCAACCAAGGTCTTTGAAGAAGACCCGAGAACAACCCGATACGAAAACATCGTCTTCGATCCGACCGGCAAGGCTGCCCCTCAGTCATGGAATCTCTGGACCGGATTCAAGGTTCAACCCGTTGAAGGCGATGTCACCCTCTTCCTCGAACTCATGGCGGCCTTGTGCAACGACGACAAGGAATGCGAGGAGTATTTCCTGAACTACCTTGCTCACATGGTTCAAAAACCGTGGGACTTGCCGGGTAAAGCGATTGTGATGCGCGGAGCCCAAGGTATCGGCAAGGGCACCATCATGCAGACCATTGGAAGCTTTACTGACAACTTCAAGCATCTGAGCACAGCCGAGAGTCTGACGGGCAACTTCTCCGGCCACCTGATAGATGCCTTTATTGTTTTCAGTGACGAAGCCATCCACACGGGAGACAAGAAAGCCGAGTCCAAGATGAAGACCATGATTACCGAGTCCACCATGCGCATTAACGCTAAGGGCAAGGACGAGATTGAAATCAGGAACTACATCAGACTCTTTATCGCCAGTAACGAGGAGTTTGCAGCACCGATTGGAGAGGGAGACCGGCGATACTTCATGCTCGATTGCTCACCGCGCTACAAGGGGCAAGTTGAACCTGGTCAGTTTTTCCATCGCTACAACACATGGCTTCAGGATGGTGGACGCGAAGCCATCTTCCACATGCTCAAGAACCGGGACATCTCCGAGTTTGACCCGCGTCTATCACCCAAGACGGCCGCTCGCCTTCAGCTTCTTCTCAAGAGCCTGAGCCCCGCCATGAAGTTTGTCTATGAGCTTGTGGCAGGCAACATCATCCTGAGCGATAAAACACAAAGCACGTCATCGGGCAAAATCAGATGGGCAAGAAAGGCTCTCTACAAAGACATGCTTGAGTGGTTGCCAACCCAAGGTATCAAGGAAGTGCCAACCGCCGACGATCTGGGCAAGAGCTTGAACAAGGCACTGACCTTCGAACTGGATAACCAGAAGTGGAAGACCAACTGGAAAACTCGTGACGATTATTACTACGAGGTTGCCGACATCACGGTTGCCATGGAGCGTTTTGCCAAGAACATCGCTGACACCAGTCCCGCTCAGACCTTCTTCAATTACGAGGAACTGAAATCCGGTTCTACGCAGGAGCCTGCCGAGGGAGATTGAACAGGTTCATACACAGCAGGAAAAAATGCAGAGCCCGAGGGTAGAACGCAAAAAATACGGCCAAGTGATTGATTTTGATCGTGAAAGACGTTCTACCCTTTTTCTTCATCCCCGTAGAACACCGCCGGCCAGACTTCGACAAGCACCATCCTGAAGGGGTTCTGGCAAGTCAAGCTTGCCCGCCTTCCAGGCAATCCAGCTTCGCGCCGATTCTATTCAACATACCAAGCATGAGTTGCCTATTGAGATAGGCATGCGCCGCAAGCGCACCTTCCCAACGGGATGGGTTTTGCTTATCGACATCGAGCCTTCCCCATGCGTTGACAATCGTCTACCTTGCGTTAAGTTGAAGATATAACAACGACAAGGAGACCTCCATGATTCGAGACATACTCAGACACTTAGGATTTGGCGGATTTGCATCAAGCCATGACGACGAGGAGTTTCTTGAGGCTCTGACTGACACCGAGCCAGATTCCTTTCACGTTACAGATAGTGGCGCTCTCTATCGCGCCGACCACAAACTTAAGCAACCAACCGAGGTCAACGAGTTTCACATGACCTTGGCTTCAATCCTTCCCAGACGTGCCTATGAGGACTTGCATCAGCTTGCTCGCGACAAGAACACTACAGAGATGAATCGCTTGCTTACCTGCATCGCCAAGGAAAAGGAAGTCAGGAAGATGTTGAATGATGGAGGTCAGTTCTATGTGAGAGACCGGGACGGCAATCTCAAACCCATCAACCTGGACTTCTGAGCCAACATAAGCAAAACCCCAAGACATCTGGGGCTTTTTCAATCAGGCAGCCTGCTGTTCTACCCTCTTCTGTTTGAACTCTTCGACTCGCTCAAAGATGTAGTCTTCTACCTTCTGCATGCACATGCGAATCTCATCTTCATTCGCAATATAGTAGTTTTTCGATACACCTTGGAACTCATGCTTGAGGCAGTATTCCTTTGTCTTCTCACTCACACCCATAGAACCACGGTCAGCAATACGAGTCCATGTCCGGCGCAAGTCATGGTGACTGATGAGCTTGCCACCGCGCTTGAATACGTTATCAAAGTGAGCCTTGGCATCTTTGGGAATGTAACCTGTTTTGCTCTCCGGGTAGTAAAAGACATAGCCATTTTTGCTAATCTTCTTCAACTCAACGAGCAAGTCATAGACAAAGTTTGTGATGCACAGTGTATAGTCGTTATGGTTCTTTGTATCGAAGTATGTAATCTCTCGCAAGTTCATGTTCACATTGGTATCAAATCGAAGCGAGCAAATGTCAATGGACCGCCCCGTTTGCAACAGTGAGATGACAATGTAAGCATAGGCGACAAAGTTTCTGAGCTTGTATTCTTCCAGAGCATTCCACCACAGCGGGCCTTCATCATCCCGAAAGTCAACAAGTCGTTTAACTGTATTGCTTGCTTTCCAGAGTTTATGATCGGAGAGGATTTGAGCGGGGTTCTGAAGATCCTCACGAACATCAGGCTCAAGATGAGAAAGATGATGATTAAAAGCTGACTGCAATGTCTTGAAGCCAAGTTGATAGGTCCGGGTCATGGGAACCAGATCGGCTCCACGAGACTTCTTGGCACGCGAAAAATACTTGAAGCGATCCAGAACTTCACTGCGTGTAATCTTGCGGATAGGACGATCAAGCCAGCTTTCAAGAGTGATTGTTTCATCAACGACCCAACCACCGTTGACCGTATCTCGCTTGAGCAATGTTACATCTCGCTCAGTAAAGAACTTGACAGCATCCTCATGACTATCAAGGGTAGCCTGTTTGCCACCGTTTTTGTCGATGAGCTTTTCTACCTTGTATTTGTCGAGCAACCATTGCAAGGTTTCCTCATCCTTCTTGCCCTGAATCTGGACAGCAACCTCTTCCTTTTTCTTCTGTTCCAGAGCCTTCTTCTTTTCCTCATGGGGATTGATGCCAGCGGCTACCTTCCCCAGGATTTCCTCAGCCTTTTGACGCGCCTTGGCAATACCAATATCCCCGACATCACCAACTTTCACACGAATCGGATCTTCCCCAGGAACACGCTTTTGAACATAAAAGACCTTCTTGGTTGCCAGCACGCGCAGGGCAAGTCTGGAGTTCGTGTCATAAAACATCCTTTGCTTACCCTTGGGTTCAAAGGGCAGCGCATCAATCGCCTTCTCAGTGAAAGCGAACCTGTTTTTTTGCTCTTCAGTGTTGTTCGTCATGTTGTTTTCCTAGCGAGTCTCTTTACACGGCTGACAGCAGACTATCGCCCTGCCCAGATTGGGCACCGTTGCCAAATCCGACCGTCCAGCAATCCTAGCGCAACTTGGCTACGGTTTGGCAACGGAAAACGGGCGAAAAGCTAGGAAACACCGGTATTCACCAGTAAGAGAGCAGGGCTTTTTCGCCCTTTGGCAACGCCCGCGCAAACCCCGAATCAAGCCAGCCCAAGGGCTTGGAAGGCTTGACCGGCTTAGGTTTGATGGGTACAATGCGGGTTCTTTGGGTCGTTAGCTCAGTTGGTAGAGCAGCGGACTTTTAATCCGTTGGTCACAGGTTCGAATCCCGTACGGCCTACCAAAGATTTAAAGGGCTCAGCGCAAGCTGAGCCCTTTTTCTTTTGTGAGGCCAACGCCCCACGCTCCGCACGCAACCTCAGCGCAATCCCTGTTTCGTACGGCTGTACCCGACGAGCAGCGGCACCATCTGCGCGTATAGCTTCGGGTTGCCCGCGACAATTTCGCCGACGCGCAGAAAGTCGGCGCCGCCGGCATAGTCGCCAACCAGCCCACCGGCTTCCGTGATCAGCAGGCTGCCGGCCGCCATATCCCACGCGCTTGATCCCTGTTCGAAGAAGCCGTCGAGGCGGCCGGCCGCGACATTCACAAGATCGAGCGCACCTGCAACGGTCCGACTCGGCGAGGCTCAGGCTTCAGAAGCGCCCACGTGGGAAACATTCTCACAACACAGACCGCCACACCGCACACAGCCCCGAGACTCTTCCTACAACGCGCCTATTCGATATCGACTGAGATACAACGGACTCCGAACATTGATATTTATTGAGACGTGAAGACATGCAATGATCGCCGCCGATTCCGCTCACGGTGCCATTCCGCGTGAGCAGACGCTATGGCAAAAACGCAGCGCTCCGCGCTTTCATTCCATCGACATGACCAATTTTCTGTTCGGCCTTATTTCGAACCTTGTTTTGCTGGCCATCGTGCTGAGCGTGTGTCTTCTGTGCAACCGGCTCGTACCCGGCGCCACACTCAATGGTCCGCACGTTTTTGTCGCACTGGCTTCAACGGCGCTGCTGCTCGACGCCGCACTGACCTTTCTCGTGTTCGCCGATGCGCAGAACCGCTACGGCAGGTTCAGCTCGTCGAGTGCATTCTTCGAACGCGGCAGCGCTTATGTGGTGGCAGCCATTGCCGCTCTGGCATGGCAGCATGTAACGCGTCGCGCCCGTCATGCCAAAACAGACAACAACACGCTGGTCATTCGCACATCTGCGTATTCCGAATCCCATCTGCCGATGTAACGCCGCACGAACTGTTTTCGTCCGTCACGCAATGCGCGTCGTCGTCAGGAACGGACCTTGCGTATGGGCGCGCCGTCGCCTATAACTTCCGAAGACCGAGAGTTACCGTTTGCGCCCGTCACCGGGCATTTGCCGCTGTATTGCACTCCCGCCGTTCAATCAGTCGAAGGCAACTTAACCAACGAGGAACATCTTGGATCTCGATACCGTACGCGTGTTCATCATGACCCGAGGCATCGACCTCGGCACCAAGGTACTCGGCGCGATCGTGTTGTGGATCGTTGGCCGCTGGGTCATTGGCCTGATCACCGGCTTGCTTCGCAAGCTGCTGTCGAAAAACGGCCGGGTCGATCCAACCCTCGCTCACTACCTCGGCTCGATTCTCGGCGCACTGCTGAACCTGCTGCTGATCCTCGCGATCCTGCAGGTGTTCGGCGTTCAGACGACCTCGTTCGCCGCCTTGCTCGCCGGCCTCGGTCTCGCTATCGGCACTGCGTGGGGCGGCTTGCTTGCCCACTTCGCGGCGGGCATCTTCATGCAGGTGCTGCGGCCGTTCAAGGTGGGCGATTTCGTTATGGCGGGCGGCGTCACAGGCACGGTCTCGGAACTTGGGCTGTTCGGCACGACCATCGTGACGCCCGACAATGTGACAACGATCATCGGCAACAACAAGATCTTTTCGGACACTATCTCGAACTACAGCGCATTGCCGGTGCGGCGCGTCGAACTGACCGCGAAGATCGCGAACGGCGTCGATCCGACGGATGCGATGAACCGGCTCAAGGCGGCCGTTACACAAATTCCGAACGTGGCCGAAAGTCCTGCTCCGGATATCGAAGTATTGAGCTTCACGCCTGAAGGACCGCTGCTGTGCGTGCGCCCCTACACGCACACCGACCATTACTGGCAGGTCTATTTCGACACCAACCGCGCGATCATCCAGACCTTCAGGGAGGCGGGCTATCCGACACCGGAAACACCGCTTGCACCGCGCATAGTCAGTTGAGCCCGATTGGGGCTTAGGCCGCTGGATGGAGGTTGACGTTCGCTGAGATGAGGTCTGCAAAAAAACGGCGTCGCGAGTTTCGCGACGCCGTTTGTTCTTCTGCCCGGTGCGAGCTGCAGAGTCAGCGGGTGCCCGCCTTCGACGTGTTCTTGCGCGTCATCTTCCATACCGCGCCAAGCACAACCGGCACCACGGCCGCGCCGATACCCACCAGCACGATCAGGTTCAGATACTGCCGGATGAACGGAATGTTGCCGAAGAAGTAGCCGAGCAACACGAGCAGGAGCACCCACAAAAGCGCCCCGAGAATGTTGAACAACTGGAACCGGCTAACTGTCATTTCCGATGCGCCGGCAACGAACGGGGCGAATGTCCGCACGACCGGAATGAAGCGCGCCAGCACGATAGTTTTGCCGCCATGCTTTTCATAGAAGTTATGCGTCTTCTGCAGCGCGGCACGGTCGAGAAAGCGCTCGAGAAGCGGGATATGTGAATCGAACACCCGCGGCCCGATGGCCCGTCCGACCATATAGTTCACCGTGTTGCCGGCGATCGCGGCAACCAGCAGCAGCACGATCAGCAACCCGAGGTTCATTTCACCGGTCGCGCAAAACGCGCCGCCGATGAACAGCAGCGAATCGCCCGGAAGAAACGGCAGAACAACCAGCCCGGTTTCGCAGAATACGATCAGAAACAGCACCGCATAGACCCAGGCGCCGTACTCGTGAATAAAGACTCCCAGAAACTTGTCGATGTGCAAGACAAGATTGGCGAACTGCAGCAGCGTGTCCAAAAAGCGTCCTTTATTGAGCGAATGTGAGCGTGGCAGGAATGGCCGCTCGAGCGGCCTTGCGGATGCTGAGCGGCGAACGCGTGTTCGCCGCCGGAAACTGACCGCGTCATGATACCGAAAGTGCCCGGATGCGATTAAAAATCTGCCGTGCGGGACCGATTTGCTACCGTGCGGCAGTTCAGTGGCAGCGGCGCAAGAGCACCTCAAACCGCGCCTTCGGTCCGCACCCGGCCTGCCCGCGCCGAATCGCTATAATTTCGCCATGTCAGAATTCTCCGAAACGCCTGCCGGCACCGCCGACGCGGCCACGGTTTCCGCCGCCGCGCCCGCCCCACGCCCGTTGCGGGCGATCCAGCCCCTGCCCGATCAACTGATCAGCCAGATTGCCGCTGGCGAAGTGGTCGAGCGGCCGGCCTCGGTGGTCAAGGAATTGCTGGAAAACGCGCTCGACGCCGGCGCGCAGACGCTGCGCATCCTGCTCGACGAGGGCGGCGTCAAACGCATCTCAATCACCGACGACGGCTGCGGCATCCCCGAAAACGAGCTCGCGCTCGCGCTGATGCGTCACGCAACCAGCAAGATCCGCTCGCTCGCCGAACTCGAAGCGGTTGCCACGCTGGGGTTTCGCGGCGAAGCGCTGGCGTCGATTGCGTCCGTCGCGCAAATGAGCATCACCAGCCGCACGGCCGACGCGCCGCACGCCGTGCGTGTCGACGCGCAAACCGGTGTGCTGAGCCCCGCCGCGGGCACGCAAGGCACCACGATCGAAGTCCGCGAGCTGTACTTCAATACGCCGGCGCGCCGCAAATTCCTGAAAAGCGAACAGACTGAGCTCGGCCATTGCCTCGAACAGATTCGCCGCGCCGCGCTGGCACGACCGGATGTGGCGATTTCAGTCCTGCATAACGGTAAGGCGGTCGAACACTGGAATGCCAGCGAGCCGCCCGCGCGGGTCGCGAAGATTCTTGGCGAAACCTTTGCGACGGCGCATCTGCCGCTCGACGAATCCGCCGGACCGCTCGCGGTCTACGGTTGTGCGGGGCTGCCGACCGCGAGCCGCGGACGTGCGGACCAGCAATACTTCTTCGTCAATGGCCGCTTCGTGCGCGACAAGCTGCTCACGCACGCTGTGCGCGCCGCCTATGAAGACGTGCTGCACGGCGATCGCTATCCGTCATACGTGCTGTTTCTCGATTTGCCGCCGGAAGCCGTCGATGTAAACGTTCACCCGTCGAAAATCGAAGTGCGGTTTCGCGATTCGCGTTCGATTCACCAGTTCGTGTTCCATGCCGTGCAGCGCGCGTTGGCGCGGCACGCGGGCGCGTCGCCGGAAACTACCGCCGGTGGGCATGCGGCGCATCTCGAAGCGGCGACGGGCGGACCGGCTTCGTTCGGCGCTACGCCGCTGGGCAGTGCGGGTGCCGCAAGCGGCGGAGGTTTCGGCACGGGGGCAGGCGCGCCTGGTAGCGCGGCGGGAGGCGGATTCGGCGCCTCGCAGCCCGGAAATACCTGGATGCGTCAGGCGCGCATGACGCAGGGCACGTTGCCGGTCGCGCAGCCACTGGCCTTCTATGACGCACTGTTCGGCCGCAAGGACACGAACGCCGGCACGGCGGAAGGCGCGACCCTATTCGAAGCGCGCGATTCGGCTGCGGAAACGCCGTCCCCGTACAACGCCTCGGGACCGTACGCGTCGCCTGCTTTCAATGCCTCGGATGAGCAACCGCTCGGCTTCGCCCTCGGCCAGATTCACGGCATCTATGTGCTTGCGCAAAACGCGCACGGACTCGTGATTGTCGACATGCACGCCGCGCACGAGCGCATCCTGTACGAGCAGTTCAAGAACGCACTGGCCGATCGTACGATTGCCGTGCAGCCGCTGCTGATCCCGCAAACGATGCAGGCCGATCCCATCGAAATCGGCACGGTCGAAGAAGAGCGCGACACGCTGGACGCACTCGGCTTCGATCTCGCCGTGCTGTCGCCGACCACGCTCGCGATCCGCGCAGTGCCCGCGCTACTGAAAGACGCCGATCTGCAGGCGCTGGCACGCGCGGTACTCTCCGACCTGCACGCGTTCGGCGGCTCCCGCGTGTTGACCGAGCGTCAACATGAACTGCTCGGCACACTCGCGTGCCATCACGCAGTGCGCGCGAACCGGCGTTTGACGCTCGATGAAATGAACGCGCTGTTGCGTCAGATGGAGGCAACCGAACGCGCCGATCAATGCAACCACGGGCGTCCCACGTGGTATCAGTTGACACTGTCCGATCTCGACCGACTGTTCATGCGCGGCCAATGACCGTGCGCCTGACTACGCTGATTCGGCGCGCGCCGTCTTGCCCATGACCTCAAGCACTTCACCCACGCCCGCGCCGGTTCCTTGCCTGCTCGGCCCGACCGCGTCCGGCAAAACCGCTGCCGCGCTGGCGCTGGCCGCACGCAGACCGGTCGAAATCATCAGTGTCGATTCGGCGCTGGTCTATCGCGAGATGGATATCGGCACCGCCAAGCCCACACCGGAAGAACGCGCGGTGGCGCCGCATCATCTGATCGATATCGTCGACCCGGCGGATTCCTACTCGGCAGCGGAGTTTCGCAGCGATGCGTTGCGCCTGATCGGCGAGATCAGCGCTCGCGGGCGGCTGCCTTTGCTGGTTGGCGGAACCATGCTGTACTACAAGGCGCTCACGCAGGGACTCAACGACCTGCCCGCCGCCGATGCCGACGTGCGTGCGACGCTCGATGCCGATGCCGCGCGTGACGGCTGGCCGGCGCTGCACGCGCGGCTCGCGGCGGCCGATCCCATTACAGCCGCACGCCTCGCGCCAAACGATTCGCAGCGAATTCAGCGCGCGCTTGAAGTCTTCATGCTGACGGGGCAAGCGATGTCCGCTCTGCTGGCCGCGCCCGCCCGAACGGACGACGCCGCTTTGGCCTGGCGTTTCGTGCCGATTGCGCTTGAGCCGTCCGAGCGGAGCGTGCTGCATGCGCGCATCGAGAAGCGCTTCGACGCCATGCTGGCCCATGGCTTTATCGACGAAGTCGTGAAATTGCGCGAGCGCGGAGATTTATCGCCCGAGATGCCCTCCATGCGCTGCGTGGGATACCGGCAGGCCTGGGAATATCTCGACGGCACGGTCGACTATTCGACCATGCGGGACAAGGGGATCTTTGCCACCCGGCAATTGTGCAAGCGGCAACTCACGTGGCTGCGCAGCATGACGGAGAGGGTTGTGGTGGATTGCTGCGATCCCGGCGCGACTGCGCAGGCCGTGAGCTTGATTGAAGCGATGATCTGAGGTTTTTTACCCGCGCGGCGCTCTTTGTGTGCGCCGCGCGGGCCGACCGGCCTTGAGTCAGGCGCGGATTAGACGACCACCGTCTGAGCTTCGCCTGCCGCGCTTTCGCGGATCACGCCGATCTTCCAGACCTGCTCGCCGGCGGCCGACAACAGGCCGATCGCCGCGTCTGCGTCAGCAGCGGACACCACCACGGCCATGCCAATCCCGCAGTTGAACACGCGATGCATTTCCGCATCCGCCACGCCGCCGTGTTTCTGCAGCCACGAGAACAGCGGCGGCAGCGGCCAGCTGCGATGATCCAGCTCAGCCGTCAGGCCTTCACGCAGAACACGCGGAATATTCTCGACCAGGCCGCCGCCGGTGATGTGCGCCATACCCTTGACAGCGATCTGCTGCATCAAGGCCAGCAAAGGCTTCACGTAGATATGCGTAGGCGCCATCAACGCGTCGGCCAGCGAGCGGCCGTCAAAATCCGCATTCAGATCGGGCTGCGCGCGCTCGATGATCTTGCGCACCAGCGAAAAACCGTTCGAATGGATACCACTCGAAGCCAGACCCAGCACCACGTCGCCCGGGGCGATCGTGCTGCCGTCGATAATCTTGCTCTTTTCCACCGCGCCGACCGCGAAACCGGCCAGATCGTACTCGCCGTCCGGGTACATGCCCGGCATTTCAGCCGTTTCGCCGCCGATCAGCGCACAACCGGACAGTTCGCAACCATGCGCGATGCCCTTCACGACCGTTGCCGCGGTACCGACGTCCAACTTGCCGCAAGCGAAATAATCGAGGAAGAACAGCGGCTCGGCGCCCTGAACCAGAATGTCGTTCACGCTCATGGCCACCAGATCCTGGCCGACCGTGTCGTGTTTGTTCAGTTGAAACGCGAGGCGCAGCTTGGTGCCGACGCCGTCGGTGCCCGATACCAGCACGGGTTCCTTGTACTTCTTCGGCACTTCGAACAGCGCGCCAAATCCGCCGATGCCGCCCAGCACGCCGTCGCGCATCGTCTTTTTGGCAAAGGGCTTGATCGCGTCGACAAGGGCGTCGCCCGCGTCGATGTCCACGCCGGCGTCGCGATAGGACAAACCTTGGGCATCTGGAGCGGATTTGGGTTGATTCATGGGGAAGAGCAAGAAGGTCGGTAAAATGCGATTTTACCCGATGACGACCCGAGTTGGCGCTTCAGCGCCTACTCAGGTCCCACACCGAGTTGCCGGCCGGCTGGCTGGAATTTGAATCATCCTGAATCTTCCGGTCGGGACGACACCTGGGAAACAAACTTTGCAACAGAACTCCTCGATCCTGACACCTGTGCAGCGCCGCGCCTTTATCTGGCTGGCGATCGCGCTGGTTGTCGGTATTCTGCTCTGGCTCCTGAGTCCGGTCCTCACGCCGTTCCTGCTCGGCGCGATTCTCGCGTACATTCTGCAGCCGGGCGTCGCGTGGATGGTGCGCCGGCGTGTGCCGCGCGGACTCGCCGCCTTGCTGATGATGCTGCTGTTCACGTTGCTGATGACAATGCTCGTGCTGCTGGTGCTGGCCGTCATCCAGAAAGAAGGCCCGCAGCTGAAACAGCAGGTGCCCGTGCTGTTTGCGCATGTGAGCGCGTGGCTGCAACCCAAGCTTGCATGGCTCGGTCTCGCCGACTCGCTCGATTTCGCCAGTATTCGCGATCTCGTGATGGGGCAGCTCGAAGGCAGCGCGCAACAGGTCGCGATGTATGCATGGACCTCGATCCGCACCAGCGGCAACGTCATGATGACGGTGGTCGGTAACCTCGTGATGGTGCCGCTTGTGCTGTTCTATCTACTGTACGACTGGAATCGCATGCTCGCGCGGGTGCAGATCGTGGTGCCGCGCCGTTGGCTCGACAAGACGTTGCAACTCGCGCGCGACATGGACCAGATGCTGTCGCAATACCTGCGCGGCCAGTTGCTCGTGATGGGCGTGCTCGCGGTCTATTATGCGATTGCGCTGACCATCGCCGGTTTCGAGATCGCGCTGCCGGTAGGTATCTTCACCGGCCTCGCGGTGTTCATCCCGTACATCGGCTTTGCGACCGGGCTTGCGCTCGCGCTGCTCGCGGCGCTGCTGCAATTCGGCGACTGGTATGGCTTCGGCGCGGTTGCGTTGATTTACGGCGTCGGCCAGATCGTGGAGAGCTTTTATCTCACGCCGCGCCTCGTCGGCGAGCGGATCGGCCTGCACCCGCTCGCGGTTATCTTCGCGTTGCTCGCGTTCGGCCAGCTGTTCGGCTTTTTCGGCGTGTTGCTGGCGCTGCCGGTCAGCGCGATTCTGTCGGTGGCGATGCGCGAGTTGCGTCAAAGCTATCTGACGAGCACGCTTTATAAAAACTGAGTCACTGACTGCTCATTGACGTTTCAGGGCCCGAGGTTCGGGCCATTTGCGGCCCAAGCCCCATTTTCGGCATTAACCTACTGTGCTTCGTCAACTGACGCTCGATCTCGGCACCCCGCCGCCATCGACATTCGACAATTTCTTCGCCGGCGCCAACGCCGAGCTGGTCACGCGGCTACGCGAGCTCGACAACGCGCTCGCGGCCGGCCCGGTGGCCGATCGCACCTTCTACATCTGGGGCGAAGCCGGCAGCGGCCGCACGCACCTGCTGCAGGCGCTCGTTCACGAAGCGCCGCCGGGCCATGCCCGCTTTGCGGGCCCGCAGAGCAGCCTCGCCGCCTTCACGTTCGACCCGCGCGTCGCGCTGTATGCGATCGACGATTGCGACGGCCTGTCCGCGGCCCAGCAAATCGCCGTGTTCAACCTGTTCAACGAAGTGCGCGCGCATCCCACCAGCGCGCTGGTCGCCGCGGGCAATGCGCCGCCGATAGGCATGACGGTGCGCGAAGATCTGCGCACGCGCCTCGGCTGGGGCCTCGTGTTCCACCTCGCGCCGCTGCCGGACGAGGGCAAAGCCGCGGTGCTCAAACACGCGGCGCGCGAGCGCGGCATCATGCTCGCCGACGACGTCCCCGCCTATCTGCTGACGCATTTTCGCCGGGACATGCCGAGCCTGATGGCCCTGCTCGACGCGCTCGACCGCTTCTCGCTCGAACAGAAACGCGCGGTCACGCTGCCGCTTTTGCGCACCATGCTGGCCTCGCCCGAGGCCGACGACCGGCGCGGCGCGGCCGCCTCATCGGCTGCATCCGCGTCGGCCGCCGCCTCATCCGCGTCCCCCGACGCCGCTTCAAGTAAAATAGGCCCCCATGGCTAACCTCGCACTCTTCGACCTCGACCACACGCTCATTCCCACCGACAGCGACCACGAATGGGGCCGCTTCATGGTGAAACAAGGCATGGTCGACCCGGAAAACTTCGCCCGTGAAAACGACCGCTTTTTCGCCGACTACAAAGCCGGCAAGCTGGACATTCACGCTTACCTGATCGCCATGCTCACGCCGCTGTCAAAGTACACGCGCGCCCAGCTTGCCGATCTCCACGCCCAGTACATGCATGAAGTGATCACGCCGGCGATCTTTCCAGTCGCGCTGGAGCTGGTCAGGGAGCACCGCGAAGCCGGCGATCTGTGCTGCGTGGTCACCGCCACCAACGAATTCATTACCCGCCCGATCGCTCAGGCGTTCGGCGTCGACGCGCTGATCGCCTGCGAGGCGGAAACCGTCGACGGTCAGCCGCATTCGCCGTACACCGGCCGCCCTACCGGCACGCCGAGCTACAAGGAAGGCAAGATCGTCCGTACCGAAGCGTGGCTGGCATCGCTCGGCAAGACATGGAGCGATTTCGAGCACAGCTATTTCTATAGCGACTCGCACAACGACATCCCGCTGCTGGAAAAGGTCACCGATCCGATCGCGACCAATCCCGACGACACATTGCGCGCCCATGCGCAGGCCAAAGGCTGGCGCATCCTCGAACTCTTTCAACCCTCGTGATCAAAAAACTTATCCGCAAGCTATTCGGCCAGGACTCGGCGCCCGCTGACAACGCCTCGCCCGCCGCAGCCGAAGCAGACGAAGCCGGTGAATCGCCGGCACGCAATACATCCGGCGCCGGCAAAACGCGCCGCAAACCGGCGCGCCCCGCCGTCAAAACCGTGCGGGACCCCGACGTGCCGGTCATCATTCCGCACGACGTGCACGGCATCGATCAGTCGCTGATCTCACGGAACGCGATTCGCGTTACCGAGGGCCTGCAGGAAGCGGGGCATCGCGCGTTTATCGTCGGCGGTGCGGTGCGCGATCTGCTGCTCGGCATCAAGCCGAAAGACTTCGACGTCGCGACCGACGCCACGCCCGAACAGGTGCAGAAACTGTTCCGTCGCGCCCGCATCATCGGCCGCCGGTTCCAGATCGTGCACGTGCAGTTCGGCCAGGAAATCATCGAAACCTCGACATTCCGTGCGCTGGTCGATCCGCCCGCGGCCGACGCGGCGCCGCCGCGCCGTCTCAAGCGCGACGAGCTCGACCGCCGCACCCATGCGGTAGACGCCAGCGGCCGCGTGCTGCGCGACAACGTCTGGGGCGAGCAGCACGAAGACGCCACGCGCCGCGACTTCACGATCAACGCGATGTACTACGATCCGGCCACGCAAACCGTGCTGGACTATCACAACGGCATGGCCGACATGCGCGCGCGTCTGCTGCGCATGATCGGCGACCCGGCCACGCGCTATCGCGAAGACCCGGTGCGGATGCTGCGCGTGGTGCGTTTCGCCGCCAAGCTCGACTTCGAGATCGAAGACACGACTCGCGCGCCGATCGTCAAAATGGCCGATCTGATCAACAACGTACCGGCCGCGCGTCTGTTCGACGAGATGCTCAAGCTGATGCTGTCGGGGCACGCGCTCGCCTGTTTGAAACGTCTGCGCCAGGAAGGCCTGCATCACGGTCTGCTGCCGCTGCTCGACGTCGTGCTGGAACAGCCGATCGGCGAGAAATTCATCACGCTCGCGCTCTCCAATACAGACGCCCGGGTGCGCGCCGGCAAGCCGGTTTCGCCGGGCTTCCTGTTTGCCACCCTGCTGTGGCACGACGTGCAGACGCGCTGGCAGCAATTTGAAGCAAACGGCGAATATCCGGTGCCGGCGCTGCATCGCGCGATGGACGAAGTCCTCGACATGCAAACCGAGAAACTGGCGATTCACAAGCGCTTCTCGTCCGACATGCGTGAGATCTGGGGCCTGCAGTTGCGCCTTGAAAAACGCTCGGGAAGAAGTGCGCTGAAGCTGCTGGAACACCAAAGATTTAGAGCGGGGTATGATTTCCTCCTGTTGCGCTGCGAATCGGGCGAACTCGATGAGTCGGTCGGTGCGTGGTGGACGGAGTTCATTGAAGGAGACGTCGCTGCGCGTGAGACCTTACTCACGCAAGGCGGGAAGGACCGGAGCCCCAGAAAACGACGGAGGCGCAGCAGTGGCGCCAGAACCCGCAAACCGGGCGACGGAATGGAGGGCGGTTCGTCAGAACGCGCAGCCAACGAGGCGGGCCATGACAGCTCGCACGATGACTGACACGGCGTTGGCTGAGGCCGTCGAACGATAGTTGCAGGAAGTTATGCCATGACGGTTGCTTATCTCGGCCTCGGCGCGAATCTCGGGGACGCGCGCCAGACCCTGAAAGACGCGGTGGTGTGTCTCGCCCAACAGCACACCATCACCGTGCTCGCGAAGTCGAGCTTTTATCGTACTGCCCCGATCGACGCGGGCGGCGACGACTATTTCAACTGCGTCGTGAAGGTCGATACGACGCTCCCCGTGCGGCATCTGCTTGCGCTGTGCCACAAGATCGAACATCAGTTCGGCCGGGAACGGCCGTTTCGCAATGCACCGCGCACGCTCGATCTCGACATCCTGCTCTACGGCGATCAATCGATCGACGAAGCCGATCTGATCGTGCCGCATCCGCGTTTGATCGAGCGCGCCTTTGCACTTGTCCCGCTCGTCGAGATCGACCCGGCGCTGATCATTCCGCAACACGGCCGTGCCGAAGCACTGCTCGAAGGTGTCCGCGATCAACGCATCGAAAAGGTCAAAGGGCCCTGTCAGTGTCCAATGCTCAATGCATTGACTGCCGGCGCCCCCGCCGCGGACAAGGGACGTTGCGAATGAGTTCGCCGCCACTTACCGTCACCGCCCCGCAATTGCGGCCGCCGTTTGGCTATCTCGCGATCGAAGGGCCGATCGGTGTCGGCAAGACCTCGCTCGCGCGGCGGCTCGCACAGCGCTGGTCGATGCAGGAGTTGTTCGAGCGGCCGCAAGACAATCCCTTTCTCGAACGTTTTTATCGCGACACCGCGCGTTATGCGCTTCCCGCGCAATTGCACTTCGCGTTGCAGCGCGCGCAGCAGGCCCAGGAGGTCGCGGCCGCGCATGTGGCGGGCACACCGCTTATCGCCGATTTCATGACGCAGAAGAACGAGATCTTCGCGCGTCTGACGCTGCAGGAAGACGAGTGGCACTTGTATCGCGCCCTTGCCGCGCGACTCGACGTCAGCGCGCCGGCACCGGATTTCGTGGTCTACCTGCAAGCCAGTCCTGAAGTGCTGTTCGCGCGCATCCAGAAACGGGCCGTGCCCATGGAACTGCAGATTTCCGATGCATATCTGCACGCGCTCTGCGACGCCTACAACGAGTTTTTCTATCACTACGACCGCACGCCCGTGCTGACGGTCAATGCTGAACATCTGAATCCGCTCGACTCGGACGCGGACCTTGCGCTACTCGCCGAACGCATCGAAACCATGCGCGGACGCAAGGAATTCTTTGTCAAAGGCACGTCGCTTTAAGCGGCGCGCCCCCTCTTTTTCCAACGGATTTTCTCCATGACCTATTTGCAGGAAACGAGCCGGAACGCCATCACCGTGCCGAAACTGCAGGCGATGCGCGATGCCGGCGAAAAGATCGCCATGCTGACCTGCTACGACGCGAGCTTCGCGGCGCTGCTGGATCGCTCGGGTGTCGACGTCCTGCTGATCGGCGACTCGCTCGGCAACGTGCTGCAAGGCCAGACGACCACGCTGCCGGTGTCGCTCACCGACATCGCCTATCACACGGCGAGCGTCGCGCGGGCGCGACCCTCGGCGCTGGTGGTCGCCGATCTGCCGTTCGGCACTTACGGCACGCCGGAGGACGCTTTCAAAAGCTCGGTGGAACTCATGCGCGCCGGCGCGCAGATGGTGAAACTCGAGGGCGGTGAGTGGCTCGCGGACACGGTGCGTTTTCTGGTCGAACGGTCGATTCCGGTGTGCGCGCACGTCGGCCTCACGCCGCAATCGGTGCATGCGTTTGGCGGCTTCAAGGTGCAAGGCAAAACCGAGGCCGGTGCGAGCCAGTTGTTGCGCGACTCGCTGGCCGTACAGAACGCGGGCGCCCAACTGATCGTCATGGAAGCGATCCCGACACTGCTCGCAAGCGAAGTCACGAAGCAATTGCGGATTCCGACGATCGGTATCGGTGCGGGTCTCGACTGCTCAGGTCAGGTGCTGGTGCTGCACGACATGCTGGGAATTTTCCCCGGCAAGCGGCCGCGCTTCGTGAAGGATTTCATGCAGGGTCAACCGAGCATTCAGGCGGCCGTGGAAGCGTATGTGCACGCTGTGAAGGACGGTACGTTCCCGGGGCCGGAACATACGTTCTAAGTTCGGGCCGGACTTGGGAACCGTCTTGATCACGCGCATCCGGGCACGTTTTGAGACCAGTCTGATATTGTCTTAAAGCCGGGTCATCTATCTTCGTCTACCTTGTTAACGCGGCCCTGCCGCCAGCCGAAGAGAGATGACCATGAGCCCCTTTTGCCTGATCGATGTAGCAGAAATCCGCAGTCACGCCACCGCGCCGCATGACGTGCGTGAATCCACATGGCATGCACGCCTTACGGGATGGGTGGCACGCCTGCTGCACGTTCGCCACGCTTGAGCTGCCTGTGGCATGGCGGCACGCGGCGCTCAAGTCCTCGTTCGCCCGCCGGCACGGCTGATTTCTTTGGCTTTCTGCTTTAGCCTTGCGCGCTGCCTTAGCCCACCACGCGCGCCTGTACCGCGCCTCGCAGCGCGTTGCACACCAGAAGCGCTTCCGCATTCCGCACATCGATTCGAGTCAACACGCGTTCCGCTGCGTGAAGGTCGATATCCTCCAGCAGCACGCCCCGCATGATCCCGGGCAGAACGCCTGACTCCAATGGTGGCGTCCACCACCGTCCCGCCAGCTTCACAAACACGTTCGAGCGCCCGCCTTCGGTCAGTTCACCGCGCTCGTTGAAGAACAACGTGTCGAAGGCGCCCCGCGCTTCGGCTTCGCGCCAGCCACGATCGTATTCGGCACGGTGCGTGGTTTTGTGCCGCAGCAGCGGATCATCGGCGTGCATAACGGGGAATGCATGATCCGGCCCGAGCAACACACCGACGGTCGAGTCGGCCAGCGGCGTCAACACCGCCGCCGTTAATTGCACCGCGCCGTTCTTGCTCAGCGCGAGACGCATGCGGTGCGGAATGTGCGCAGGCAACGCCGCACATTTCTCCGTGATTTGCGCGCGAATTTCGTTTTCGTCGTCGAGTCTGAAACCCAGCGCCGCGGCGCTCGCCGAGAGTCGTGCGAGATGGCGCGATAGATGGCGCACGCCTTCTTCCTGTGTCGCGTACATGGTCTCGAAAAGCTCGAAACCGGGTTCCGCGCCGGTCAGAAAGCTGGCTTTCAATTGGCACTCCGCATATTCGTCGGCGGCCACACTGTCGAGCACGATGCCGGCGCCCACGCCCATCGTGCCTCGCAGCACGCCGGGCTGTGCGGCCGGGCTTAAGGTCAGGGTGCGGATCGCGACGGACAGGCAGAAGTCGCCGCAAGTGGTGTCGTTTGCGGTGCTTGCGGTGCTTGCGGGCACGTCGAGCCAGCCGATCGCGCCGGCGTAAAGTCCGCGCGGCGTGCTTTCGAGCTCGTCGATCAATTGCATCGTGCGGTGCTTCGGCGCACCGGTAATCGAGCCGCACGGAAACAGCGCCCGCATGATCGCAGCGAAAGACGTGCCGGCGCGCAGCGTCGAATGGACCGTCGACGTCATCTGCCATACCGACGCATACGGTTCAACCGAAAACAACGCCGGCACCTTGACGGAACCCGTCTGCGCCACGCGCGACAGATCGTTGCGCAACAGGTCGACGATCATCACGTTCTCGGCACGATTCTTCGGGTCGTTGGCCAGGAACTCGGCGGCGTGGCGATCGGCCACGGGGTCGGCTGATCGCGGCGCCGTGCCCTTCATCGGCCGGGCGCGCAACATGGCGCCTTCTTTCTCGATGAACAACTCCGGCGAGCACGACAAAACCCACTCGTCGCCCGGCAACGCGATCAGCGCGCCATACGGAACCGGCTGGCGCGCCCGCAGGCGGCGATAAAGCGCGGCCGGCGAGCCGAATACATCGAAACCGAGCCGATATGTATAGTTGACCTGATAAGAATCGCCGGCGCGCAGGGCGGCATGGATCGCATCGATCGCTTCGTTGAATTGCGTGGGATCGACGCTCGCACACACATTCGCTGTGCCCGCCACGGAGGGCTCGGCCGCGCCGCCGTCGCGTTCCACGAGCCACGTATCGACGTCGTCGCGAGATAGTTTCTCGCAACGTTCAAACAATAAAAAACGCAGCGTGGCATCGCCACGCTGCGTTTCATTTGATGCCCGGTGAGCCTGGTCGCCATCGAGAAGATGCCGGCCAAACTCATAGTCGGCAAGCACGACGGCATGCAAACCACGCCGCGCGTCCGCGACCACGGTCTCGCACATGAGCTCAAGTTGCGCGGCGCCCACGCACACCCGTTCATGCACAAAATCCGTGTACAGACGACTCGAACGGCACGCCGCCGTCGCGTCGCAATCGTCGAGCAACGCGAAAATCGCGCTGCGCTCAGCTGCCGTCATGCTTACCGCCAAATCAAACCGCAATTAATCGAAGAAGCTCTTCACCCGATCAAACCAGCTCTTGCTTTGCGGGCTATGCCGCGCGCCGCCTTCCACGAGGGCTTTCTCGAATTGCTGAAGCAGATCGCGCTGCGACTCGGTGAGCTTGACCGGCGTTTCGACTTGCACATGCACGTACAGATCGCCGGCAATGCTCGAACGCAGCCCCTTGATACCCTTGCCACGCAGACGGAAGGTCTTCCCCGACTGCGTGCCTTCCGGCACCGTGAAGCTCGCGCGGCCCGCAAGGGTCGGCACTTCGATCTCGCCGCCGAGTGCCGCCGTGGTGAACGGAATCGGCATCTGGCAATGCAGATCGTCGCCGTCGCGTTCGAACACCGAGTGCTGCTTGATGTGAATCTCGACGTACAGATCTCCCGACGGACCACCATTGATACCCGGCTCACCGTTGCCGGCCGACCGGATACGCATGCCGTCGTCGATACCCGCCGGGATCTTCACTTCCAGCGTCTTGGTTTCCTTCACCTTGCCCGCGCCATGGCAGTGTCCGCACGGCTCGGGAATATAGGTGCCGGTGCCGTGGCACTTCGGGCAGGTCTGCTGGATGCTGAAAAAGCCCTGCGACATCCGCACCGAACCCGAACCGCTACAGGTCGGGCAGGTCTCCGGCTTGGTGCCGGGCTTCGCGCCCGAGCCGTGACAGACTTCACACGACACCCAGCTCGGCACGCGAATTTGCGTGTCGTAGCCGTGCGCGGCCTGCTCCAGCGTGATTTCCATGCTGTAGCGCAGATCGGCGCCCCGATACACCTGCGGACCTGCACGGCCGCCGCCACGTGCGGCACCGCCGGCAGCCTGGCCGAAGATGTCGCCGAAAATATCGCCGAATGCATCGGCAAAACCGCCGAAGCCTTGCGCACCGGCTCCGCCCATGTTCGGATCGACGCCCGCGTGACCGTACTGATCGTACGCTGCACGCTTTTGCGAGTCCGACAGCATTTCATAGGCTTCCTTCACCTCTTTGAAATGCTCTTCCGCATCCTTGTTGCCCGGATTGCGGTCGGGGTGGTGCTTCATCGCAAGCTTGCGATAAGCCTTCTTGATTTCGTCGTCGCTCGCGTTCTTTGCGACGCCCAGAACCTCGTAGTAATCCCGTTTCGCCATATCGGTTCAACGCCACTCGCGCAATGGGGCGCGGTGGCTCCTCTTGAATGCTGGAGTCTTGCGACTCGTCCGGCCGCTGTTCACGCCGCTTTCAGGCGGTTCAAACAACGTCCTCCATAAAACAAATGTGCCCGGAGAGCCCAAACAGGCTCACCAGGCGCGATAACCGCTTTGCAGGTTCATGCTCCCGAACGGGAGCAGACCGTTTTGCAGCCGGGCCGCACACATTGCTGTGTGCGGCTTTACGGTCAAATTGCGACCTGGCTTTAGTCTTTCTTGACTTCCTTGAACTCGGCGTCGACCACGTCGTCCTGCTGCTGGCTCGCGCCACCTGCCGATGCGCCCGCACCTGCCGCGCCCGCTGCCGCAGCTTCGGCACCTTGTGCAGCCTGCATGTCGGCGTACATCTTCTCGCCCATCTTCTGCGAGGCGGTCGCCACCGCTTCGATCTTGGCTTCGATCGCGGCCTTGTCGCTAGAACCGCTCTTCAGCGTTTCTTCAAGGTCCTTCAGCGCGGTTTCGATCGCTTCCTTCTCAGCGGCTTCGAGCTTGTCGCCGTATTCGGTAAGCGCCTTCTTCGTGCTGTGGACCAGCGCGTCGCCCTGGTTGCGGGCGTCGGCCAACTCACGCAGCTTGTGATCTTCTTCGGCGTTCGCTTCCGCGTCCTTCACCATCTTCTCGATTTCAGCTTCGGACAGACCCGAGTTCGCCTTGATCGTGATGCGGTTTTCCTTGCCGGTTGCCTTGTCTTTCGCGCCGACGTGCAGAATGCCGTTCGCGTCGATGTCGAAGCTCACTTCGATCTGCGGCGTGCCGCGCGGTGCCGGCGGAATGCCTTCCAGGTTGAACTCGCCGAGCAGCTTGTTGCCCGCTGCCATTTCGCGTTCGCCCTGATACACCTTGATCGTCACGGCGCTCTGATTGTCGTCAGCCGTCGAGTAGACCTGCGCGTGCTTGGTCGGAATCGTGGTGTTCTTGTTGATCATCTTCGTCATCACGCCGCCGAGCGTTTCGATGCCGAGCGACAGCGGGGTCACGTCGAGCAGCAGAACGTCCGTACGGTCGCCCGACAGAACCTGACCTTGAATCGCGGCGCCCACGGCGACGGCTTCGTCCGGATTCACGTCACGGCGCGGATCCTTGCCGAAGAATTCCTTAACCTTGTCCTGCACCTTCGGCATGCGGGTCATACCGCCGACCAGAATCACGTCGTCGATTTCGCCGACCTTCACGCCCGCGTCCTTGATCGCCAGACGGCACGGCTCGATGGTGCGTTCGATCAGTTCTTCGACCAGCGCTTCCAGCTTCGCACGCGTGATTTTCAGGTTCAGGTGCTTCGGACCCGACGCGTCGGCCGTGATGTACGGCAGGTTGATTTCGGTTTGCTGGCTCGACGACAGTTCGATCTTCGCCTTTTCAGCCGATTCCTTCAGGCGTTGCAGCGCAAGCACGTCTTTCGACAGATCGACGCCCTGTTCCTTCTTGAACTCACTGATGATGTAGTCGATGATGCGTTGGTCGAAGTCTTCACCGCCCAGGAACGTATCGCCGTTCGTGGACAGCACTTCGAACTGCATTTCACCGTCGACATCCGCGATTTCGATGATCGACACGTCGAACGTACCGCCGCCCAGGTCATACACCGCGATCTTGCGGTCGCCCTTTTCCGCCTTGTCCAGGCCAAAAGCCAGTGCAGCTGCGGTCGGTTCGTTGATGATCCGCTTCACTTCCAGACCGGCGATGCGGCCTGCATCTTTGGTGGCCTGGCGCTGACTGTCGTTGAAGTACGCGGGAACCGTAATCACAGCTTCGGTGACCGGCTCGCCGAGGTAATCTTCAGCGGTCTTCTTCATCTTGCGCAGCGTTTCCGCGGAGATTTGCGGCGGTGCGAGCTTCTGGTCGCGCACTTCGATCCATGCGTCGCCGTTGTCGGCTTTGATGATCTTGTACGGCATCAGAGCGATGTCTTTCTGCACTTCTTTTTCTTCGAAGCGGCGGCCGATCAGGCGCTTGACGGCGTACAGCGTGTTCTTCGGGTTCGTGACCGACTGACGCTTGGCCGGTGCGCCGACGAGAATTTCGCCGTCTTCCATGTAAGCGATGATCGACGGCGTGGTGCGCGCACCTTCCGAGTTCTCGATCACTTTGACCGAATTGCCTTCCATGATCGCCACGCACGAGTTGGTCGTGCCGAGGTCGATACCGATGATTTTGCCCATTTTTACTAATCTCCTAACTTTGATCGCTGCGGGAATCGCCGGTTTTGCCCATCTGGCGGTACGGCGATCCGCTCTAAATTCCTACCTGCACCCAACATAAGTGCGTCCGCATCGTTTTCAAGACCTCTTTTACGATGCGGTCTTTAATTTTTTTCAATCAGTCGAACTTTTGCCGCTTTTTTCACCACCTGCCGTGCTCCCGACCGCATTGACCGGCCAAATCTTGTCCCGCTCGGCGGCAATCGCCCCCTCAAGTGGCCCAAGGCCGCGCCAGCCAGTTGCCAGGCCGAGCCGCTTGCCTCGGTATAAGAAGAGCCAGGTCGGCACGCCATGAGGCATGAGCCCGGCGGCGATGGGAACGCCGGCCATAACGGCCCGTGTCAGGCGCAACGGCAAATAAACGGCTCGGACAGCGCGTTGCGATGCTTACTTCGGCGCCGCGACAGTTACGAGAGCCGGGCGCAGCACGCGGTCGGCGATCACAAAGCCTTTTTGCAGCACGGCGACGACGGTGTTCGGCTCCTGATCGGCCGGCACCATTGAAATAGCCTGATGACGATGCGGGTCGAACTTCTCGCCAACCGGGTTCAAGGCGACGACGCGCCCCTTCTCCAGTGCGCCGGAAAGCTGACGCAGCGTGAGTTCGACGCCCTCACGAACCTTCTGCAGGTCGTCGGATGAATGGGCAACCGCTGCCTCAAGACTGTCGACCACCGGCAGCAAATGCTCAGCGAAGCTTTCGATCGCGAACTTGTGGGCCTTGGCGATATCTTCCTGAGCGCGGCGGCGCACATTCTCGGTCTCGGCCTTTGCGCGCAGGAAGCTTTCCTGCAACTCGGCGATCTTTGCCTCAGCTTCGGTCAATGCAGCTTCCACGCCGGTTGCCGGCGCTTCCGGGGCCGCGCTCGCAGCCGCGTCCTGCTGGGGGGTCGCGGCCTCCGCGGCCTGACGCGCGGTTTCGTCGGCGGGCGTGGGATTCTGGCTCGTCGGGTTCTCTTGCGTGTTTTCCATGTCGCTGAAAGTCGTTAAAAAGTTAAAGCTAAAAGTGGCGGCAACGCGTCGAAGCCCGCGCAATTTGTGCGTTGCAAAATTGCGACAGACAACTTGGCGCAAAACCTGGTGCGTTGACGCTTTTCGAAACGGCAGATGGGGCCGGAAAGACCCATTTCAAGCGCCTCTCCCGGAACTTTTCACGCCGCGCGCACGCAGCCGAAATGCTCCGTTACAACCATTATTGCGTCGCAATCAGATTGAGATTGAGTGCGCCCGCCAAGTGGCCTATGCTCCAATAAAGCATCGGAAAAGACACGTTAACCCTAATCTAACGTAATCCTTACCGAAATTTTTCAATCCACCTGATTCGCCTGTTTCCGTCCCGAATCTTCCCAAGGGGAGTACCGTGAAACTGACCTTTGCAATATCGGTGGTCGCATTGGTACTCATCGCGGGCACCACGACCATCTGCATGTCCGGGGCCGTCAACGATCACACTACCGAGTACGGCGGTGTGCACGCGACGATGGAACAGTTGTTCAATCCCCACCTGAAAGTTTGTCGATAGTGCGCCGGTCGCGCTTGGTCGGCCTTCCGTGCAAGGCGGCGGCCGGCTCGCGGTACGTCTTGCGCCGCTCCTGTTCGACCTGCCGCTTCACCCTGCTCTCGTCGGTTTCCGCATAGAGCGTCTGCGCAACGCTGGCCGGGCCACGCACGTCGCATACGCCCAGCACTTCCACCTGCCACACAATCCGCTCGATCTCGACTTCCACCAGATCGCCGACGCGCACGTCTTTGGCCGGCTTGACGCTGGCGCCGCCAATGCGCACGTGGCCTTTGTCGACAGCATCCGCCGCGAGCGAGCGGGTTTTGAAGAAGCGCGCAGCCCACAGCCATTTGTCGATGCGCAACTTCGCGCCCGCTTCAGTTGAAATCCTGTAATTCATGAGCTGCTTAAGCCCCTGTCGTATGCGGCACCGGCACCGCTTGCACGGGCCAACCCTGCAGGTTCTGGGCGACGATTTCGCCTAGCGCGGCGATCCATGGCTGCGAGGCATTCACGCAGGGAATCCGATGAAACTCCTTGCCACCCGCATGCAGGAACTCGTCGCGTACTTCCATGCCGATTTCTTCAATCGTTTCAAGGCAATCGGCGGTAAAGCCCGGACAGAACACGTCGGCTCGGCGCACGCCTGCCGAACCGAGTTCCTTCAGGGTGGGCGCAGTGTACGGTTGCAGCCATTCGGCCTTGCCGAAGCGCGACTGAAACGTAATGCGGCACTCCACCTGCGTCAGTCCCAGCGCCTGCATCAACAACGCGCCGGTCTGCTGACATTGCTCGTGGTACGGATCGCCGAGATCCATCGTGCGCTTGGGCACGCCGTGAAAGCTCAGCACCAGCTTGTCTCCCGCCGCGAAATCTGGCCGGCCGTGCTGATGCCAGTATTGATGCACTTGGGCGGCAAGCGCGGCGATATACGCCGGATGATCCGCGTACTGCCGCACCGTGCGGATTTCCGGCTGATTGCGCATGCGCTTGAGGGCCGAAAAAGCGTCGTCGAAAGCCGTGGCCGTGGTCGACGACGAGTATTGCGGATACATGGGCACCAGCAGCACGCGCTCCGCGCCAGCCAGCTTCAACTGGTTCAGCATGGCCGGAATACCGGGCGTGCCGTAGCGCATGGCGTAGTCGACCAGCACCGTGTAGTCGTTCAATTGCAACAGGTGGCGCAAACCCTCCACCTGCTTCTCCGTGAAGACACGCAGCGGCGAGCCCTCCGGCATCCACACGGCCGCGTACTTCTTTGCCGACGCGCGGCTGCGGAACGGCAGAATCAACAACCGCAAGATCACTTGCCAGAGCAGCGCCGGAATTTCGACCACGCGGGGATCGGACAGGAACTGCGCAAGATAGCGACGGACTGCACGCGGCGTCGGCGCGTCGGGCGTGCCGAGATTGATCAGCAGCACGGCGACACGGTGTGACGTAGCGTTCTGTGAAGGCCGCTCGAGGTCGAAGCGCATAGGCAGCAGGGATAACCGCTTGGGGCGGAGAGTCGGTTGAGGTGGAATTCATTATAGCGGCGCGGTCCAATGCAAGGTCCGCCAGGGACCCCTGGCCATTCGGCCAATTGGCAAGCCGCGCGCCGTCGCGCATCATTTGCAGCATGAGATGCCGCAGTGGACAGTGACCGGAAACCGCTGCGGATTACTGCTGGCTGAGCGTGAGGGAAAGCAGCCGCGCGGTAATGTCGACAATCGGAATCACGCGGTTATAGGCCATACGGGTCGGCCCGATCACGCCGAGCGTGCCGACGATCTTGCCGTTCACCTCGTAAGGCGCGGTCACCACGCTCATTTCCTCGATCGGCACCAGATTCGATTCGCCGCCGATGAAAATCTGCACGCCCGCGGCATGACTCGACACGTCGAGCAACTGAAGGAGACTGGTTTTTTGATCGAACACATCGAACAGCTTGCGCAGGCGCGCCATGTCCGACGAAAGGTCGGCCACTTCGAGCAGGTTACGCTCGCCGGAAATCAGCACGGTCTCGCCGGTGTCGGTTTCATCCGTGCTCGCCGTGACCGCCGCGTGCATCAGCGTGGTCATGTCACCACGCAATTCGTCGATTTCTTCGCGCAGCCGGCGGCGCACGTCGTCGAACGAGAGGCCGGCGAAGTGCGCGTTGATGTAATTGGACGCTTCCACCAGTTGCGACGGCGAGAAGTCACGCTGGGTCGCCATGATGCGGTTCTGCACGTCGCCCTCGGGCGTCACGATGATCAGAAGAATGCGCTTGTCCGACAGCCGCATGAATTCGATCTGCTTGAACACATGACTGCGGCGCGGCGTGAGCACCACACCGGCGAACTGCGACAGATTGGACAGCACGCTGGCCGCCGCGGCGACGATTTTCTGCGGCTCGCCCGCTTGCAGCGTGGTTTTGACGATGCGCATCACCGCTTCTTCGTCCGCAGCGGATTCCAGAGTCAGCATGGTATCGACGAACAGCCGGTAGCCACGCGGTGTGGGAATGCGGCCAGCAGAAGTATGCGGACTGATCACGAGCCCCAGGTCCTCGAGATCGGACATCACGTTGCGGATCGTCGCCGGACTTAGTTCGAGGCCGGAATAACGTGACAGCGTACGCGAGCCGACCGGCTGACCTTCGGCGATGTAGCGCTCGATCAGCGTTTTGAGGAGGGTTTGTGCGCGGGGATCTAGCATGACGGAAAATTTTAGCTCAATGACGCGACTACAGCGAGCGCTAACGGCGCCCACCCCTGACTATCGCGCCGCCTGCCGGCGGGGCGGCGCCTGGTATTGCATGCGGCGCGTTGACTGGCGCTGGGTCCAGCATGGTCGGCGCGTCGCCGGGACTCAAATCCTGCGTCTTGCCAGCCGCCGGTCCGGCAAGTCCGCTGGCGGCGCGCCGCCGAACTATAACCGGCGCGCATGTCATCAAGACTTCACCATTCTAACGATAATCGCTCAATGCGCCGGCAGCCCGCTTGCGCAGGCCCGCTACCGGGTCTGTCTGCGGTTCTTTTCAGGCCCTACCTATGGTGTAATGCCGGCATGCAAGTGACCAGCCAGTTCAAGACCGTCGCGCTCGTCGGGCGCAACAATACGCCAGGTATCGGCGAGCCGCTGACCGCGCTCGCCTCGTGCATCGCGAAGCGCGGCTTCGAGGTCGTATTCGAAGCCGACACCGCCGCCGAAATCGGCATCACCGACTACCCGGCGCTGCGCCCCGCCGAGATCGGCGCGCGCGCCGACGTAGCCGTGATCCTCGGCGGCGACGGCACGATGCTGGGCATTGGCCGCCAGCTTGCGCCCTACCGCACGCCGCTGATCGGTATCAACCACGGGCGGCTCGGCTTCATTACCGACATTCCGATCTCCGACATGCGCGAGATCGTGCCGCAAATGCTCTCGGGCAACTTCGAGCGCGAAGAGCGCACGCTGCTCGAAGCTCGCATCATGCGCGACGGCACGCCGATTTACCACGCACTCGCCTTCAACGACGTGGTGGTCAACCGCAGCGGCTTCTCCGGGATGGCGGAACTGCATGTGTCGGTGGATGGCCGCTTCATGTACAACCAGCGCTCGGACGGGCTGATCGTCGCCACGCCTACGGGCTCGACGGCCTATGCGCTGTCGTCGCAGGGGCCGATCCTGCACCCGCAATTACAAGGCATCGTGCTTGTGCCGATCGCGCCGCATGCGCTGTCAAACCGGCCAATCGTGCTGCCGGACGACTCGAAGGTGAGCATCCAGATCGTTTCGGGCCGCGAAGTCAACGTCAACTTCGACATGCAGTCGTTCACTTCGCTGGAATTGGGCGACACGATCGAAGTGCGCCGCTCGCGTCATACCGTGCCGATTCTGCACCCGGTCGGCTACAGCCACTACGCCACGCTGCGTAAAAAGCTGCACTGGAACGAATATCCGTCGCACGAAGAAGATACCAAGCCCTGAGCGGCCGGAACGCCGGAACGCCGGGCCGCCGGCCTCCTGGACCGCGAACGCCACCGCTGCCGAACCCTGAATATCAAGCTCACCAGACGACCTCCATGCTTCGCCACCTCTCGATACGCGACTTCGTCATCGTCGCCGCGCTCGACCTCGAATTCGACAGCGGCTTTACCGTTTTCTCGGGCGAAACAGGCGCCGGCAAGTCGATCCTGATCGACGCGCTGGCCCTTGCGCTCGGTGCCCGCGCCGATGCGAGCGTGGTGCGCACCGGCGAAAGCCGCGCCGACATCACCGCGGAATTCGACACGCATGCGCAAGTCGAGCAATGGCTCGACGAGCAGGCGCTCGGCGCGCCCGTCGACGACGCTCATCAGGGCACCGTGATGCTGCGTCGCGTGGTGGATACAAACGGCCGCTCGCGCGCGTTCATCAACGGTACGGCGGCAACGCTCACGCAGTTGCGCGAAGTCGGCGAGATGCTGGTGGATATTCATGGCCAGCATGCCCACCAGTTGCTGATGCGCCCCGACGCACAACGCGAACTGTTCGATACCCATGCAGGGCTCACGGAAACCGCGGCAACCGTCAGCCGGGCATGGCGGGCGTGGCGCGAAAAGGTTCAGGCCGTCGAGCACGCACAAACGCGCGACCGCGAACTGCAACTGGAGCGCGAGCGGCTCGCCTGGCAACTCACCGAACTGGACAAACTTTCGCCGCAGCCGGGCGAATGGGAAGAGGTCAACAGCGAACACCGGCGACTGTCGCACTCAGCCAATCTGATCGACGGCGTTCAAGGCGCGCTCAGTGCGTTGTCTGAATCGGACGAGGCGATGATCACGCATCTCGCCTCGATCGTATCGAAGGTGCGCGACCTGGCCGAGATCGACCCGGCGCTGAATGACGTGCTGGCGGCGCTGGAGCCGGCCGAGATCCAGTTACAGGAAGCGGCTTATTCGCTCAGCCACTACGCGCAAAAGCTCGAACTGGATCCGGACCGGCTCGCCCAGGTCGAAAAGCGTCTGGACGCGCTGCACTCGGCCGCGCGCAAATTCCGCCTGCAACCCGAGACGCTGCCGCAAGAGCATGAAGCGCGTCGCGCGCAACTCGCCGCGCTCGACGCCGCAGCCGATCTCGACAGCCTGCATGCGGTCGAAGCCAAGGCAAAAGAAGCCTTCCTCACCGAAGCGAAAAAACTGTCAAAGGCGCGCGCCAAGGCCGGCAAGGCCCTGGGCGCCGCCGTGACCACCGGCATGCAGGAACTGTCGATGAAAGGCGGCAGCTTCGAAGTGGCGCTGGTGCAGCTGCCGGAAGGCGGCGCACATGGGCTCGAGCAGGTCGAATTCCGCGTCGCCGGTCACGCCGGCGTACCGCTGCGGCCGCTCGCGAAAGTTGCCTCAGGCGGCGAACTGGCGCGGATCAGTCTTGCATTGGCGGTCATCGCGAGCGCCGCGAGTCCGACACCAACGCTAATCTTCGACGAAGTGGATACCGGCATCGGCGGCGGCGTCGCCGAAGTGGTTGGACGGCTGCTGCATCAACTGGGACAGGCGCGTCAGGTGCTGTGCGTCACGCATTTGCCGCAAGTCGCCGCGCGTGGCGACCATCATTTCCAGGTGGCGAAGTCGGGCAACGGCAAGGGCGGCACGGTCAGCAGCGTGACGCCGCTCGACCGCGCAAGCCGCGTCGAAGAAGTCGCGCGGATGCTCGGCGGACTGGAGATCACCGCGACGACGCGCAAACACGCCAAGGAAATGCTGGCGGCTTAGCCTTTCCGTCGGCCGGGAACCCGAGCGGGAGCCGACCGCGGGCCGCTGGGGAGCCGACCGCGGGCCGCTGGGGAGCCGATCGGGAGCCGCTGTGAAGCCGCCGCGACCGTTCGTCGGAAAACGCGCGAAGGCAGCGCCGCTTGCCTTCGCGTCAGCCGTTCAGACGCTGACTTTCAGTCCTTAGCCAAACACCCGCTTCCAAAGCCCCAGCACCGCCTCACGCTCAGTCACCACCAAGGCCGGATCGACCCGAGCCTTCTCCATCCCGTCGAGACGCAGCTTGTGCTGCAACTTCCGGTAGGTCCGGTAAGCCGCGCCGACCGTCTCCGCTTCCTCTTCACTCATCAAGCCGAAGCGCGACACTTCGCGCAGCAACGCAATGTTGCCGGTATTGCGGATCAGTTCCGGATCGCTCGCCGCGTGCAGCAGCACCCAGTACTGCACGGTGAATTCGATATCGACCATGCCGCCACGATCGTGCTTCAGGTCGAACAGCGCCGTCTGGTTCGGGTGGCCCGCCTCGACGCGCTCGCGCATTTCGACGATTTCCTTCGCAAGCGGCGCGGCTTCGCGCGGCGTGGTCAGCACCTGCTCGCGGATCAGTTCGAATTTCGCGCCGATTTCAGCGTCGCCCGCGCAGTAGCGCGCTCGGGTCAGCGCCTGATGCTCCCACACCCAGGCGGTATTGGCGGCGTCGCCTTCGCGTAATTGATAGCGGCGGAACGCATCCAGATCGGTGACGAGCAGACCCGACTCGCCGTTCGGCCGCAACCGCAAGTCGACATCGAACAAGGTACCCGCGCCGGTGGCCGTCGTCAGCCAGGTGATGAGGCGGCGGGTGTAGGTGGCGTAGACGTCGGCGGCGGCATCGTCCGGATCGTCGTAGAGGAAGATGACGTCGAGGTCCGACGCGTAACCCAGTTCCTTGCCGCCCAGCTTGCCGTAGGCAATCACCGCGAACTTCGGCACCTCGCGATGGCGTTTGGCCAACTGCTTCCAGACCGCTTCGAGCGTGACGTCGAGCACGGCGTCGGCGAGTTCGGACAAACGGTCGCTCACATGCTCGACGCTCAGCCGGCCGGCCAGATCGATCAACAGGATGCGGAACACCTCGGCTTGGTGCGCGTGGCGCAGCAGGTCCATCTGTTGCTCGACACCGTCCGCCGCGGCCAGACGCAAACGCAGTGTGCGCTTGAATTCGGGCCAGTCGAACGGACTGTCCATTGCCTCGTCGTCGAGAAGTTCGTCGAGCAATTGCGGATGGCGGATCAGGTAACCGGCAGCCCAGCGCGAGCCGCCCAGCACCGACAGCACCCGATGCAGCGCCTGTGGATATTCCGTTAGCAGCGCAAGGTACGCACCGCGCCGGCTCACGGCTTCGAGCAGGTCGAACAGGCGCGCCAATGTATCGCCGCGCCGTTGGGGCGGCTCCAGCGTCTGCGCGGCTTCCAGCGCACGCTGCGCGACGATGTCGAAGCGCTGCCGGCTGCGTTCGGCAAGCCCCGCGTAACGCGACGACTGCCACACCGCGCGCAAACGCGCCAGCAGTTCGCCCGGGTCGGGCACGCCCAGTTCAATCAGGCGCGCGCGCAGCGCTTCGTCGGCGCTGTCGTCGGCGAGCGCGCTGCTCCAGACCCAGGTCGCCGCGCCGTCTTCCCGTGCGCCACAACCGTCGCGGCCGCTCACCTTGTCGGCGAAAATCTGGTCGAACTGCTGCTCGACGAACTCGCGGTGCGCGTCGAGCTTGAGCATCAGCGCAGCATAATCGTCGCAGCCCATGGCGTGCGCGAGCGCCACGCGCTCCTCGGGATCGACCGGCATCGCATGGGTTTGCGCGTCGTTGCGGTATTGCAGGCGGTGCTCGAGTTCGCGCAGGAAGCGATACGCCTGCGACAGTTTCACGCAAACCGAGGTATCGATCAGCCCCTGCGTTGCTGCATGCCGCAAGACGGCGAGCGTCGGACGCACCCGGAAGCCGGCATCCTGGCCGCCCCGAATCAGCTGAAATACCTGCGCGCTAAATTCGATTTCGCGGATGCCGCCACGGCCCAGCTTGATGTCGTCGGCCTTGTCGGGCCGCATCGAGGCGCGCCGCTGCGCTTCCTGGCGAATCTGCAAATGCAGCGCGCGAATCGCGCTGATCACGCCGAAGTCGAGATAACGCCGATAGACAAACGGCGTGACGATCGCGTCGAGCTGCTTCTGCAGCCGCACGGCCGCCTCGCTCGCGCCTTCGGACACGAGCCGGCCCTTGATCCAGGCATAGCGTTCCCACTCGCGGCCCTGCACGTAGAAATATTCTTCGAGCATGCCGAGGCTGCACACGAGCGGCCCTGAATCGCCGTTCGGCCGCAAACGCATATCGACCCGGAATACGTAACCGTCGGCAGTCACTTCGGCCAGCGCGCCGATCAGGCGCTTACCGAGCCGTGTAAAAAAGTCCTGCGTCGCGATTGGCGAACGCTGACCGCCGGCGGTCTCGCCGTCTTCTTCATAGACGAAGATCAGGTCGATATCCGACGACACATTCAACTCACGCCCGCCCAGCTTGCCCATTCCGACCACGCCGAGCGCAAGGCGCTCGCCCTGCGGTCCGCGCGGTTCGCCGTAAAGCGCTTCGAGTTCGGCCGACACAACCGCCAGGGCGCGCTGGATCGTCGTCTCCGCCAGATCGGTCATCGCGCCGGTGACTTCGGCGACGTCCGCCTCGCCCGCCAGGTCGCGCTCCATCACGGCGCAAAATACTTCGGTGCGCAACCGGCGCAAGGCCCGTTTGAGTGCATCCTCGCTCAACGGGCCGCCGCCCGCGTCGGCGCCCTCGGCGCACAGCGCGTCAAAGCGCGCGTCGATCCGCTCGCGCGTGAGAGGCGCGGACGCGAGCGCCGCGACCTGTGCCACGATTTGCGGACGGGCCGCCGCGGCACGCGCCGCATAATGTGAATAGCTGGAACTCAGGAGTGTGGCGTCAGTCATCTAGGGTCTGGCTCGCTCGTTGCTTTAACAGCGTGGTTCAGTTCGCTGCAGCACACGGGTCGAGGCGCAGCCGGGCAACCTCGCGCAGGTCGCGAGACGGCATGCAGAAAGGGTTTGCCGGAGGTCCGCCGACGCTTTCCCGTGTGTTACATTTCGTCGTTAATTCGCAAAACTACCATACGCCCACCCGCCGCAGCATGTCCGAGCGAAACGAATCCGCCGACCCGCACGAAACAGGGCAGGTCCGGCCTGCGAGCGGAAGCGACCACATCGTGCTGCGTCGGACCCTTCACGTGGTCCTCGCGCTGGCCCTCGTCCTGTACTTCATCGCGGCAAGTCTCTTTCTCGGCCTGCGTTACGTCGTGTTGCCGCGTGTCGATTCGTTCCGGCCGCGCATCGAGGCCACGGTCTCCGAAAAGCTGCACGCGCAGTTCACCATCGGCAAGCTCGCGCCGTACTGGAGCGGTTTTCAGCCCGGCCTCGACGTCACCGACCTTGTAATCCGCGCTCCTGACGGCAAAGCGGCGCTGACCATTCCGCACGCCACCGCCACGCTTTCGTGGAAGTCCCTCTGGCAGTTCCATCCCGCGCTTTCCAGCCTGATCGTCGATCAGCCCGACGTGTTGGTGTCGCGCAGTGGCGACGGCGTGATCTCGGTGGCAGGGGTGCCGGTGCCGACCCGGCACAGCGGCAACGACACCTTGTCCACGTGGCTCCTGCGTCAACAGGCCATCGTGGTGCGCGGCGGGGTGCTGCGCTGGCGCGATGCCCAACATCAAGCGCCGGAGCTCGCCCTGCGCGACATCCGGATCGCGATTCTCAACGACGGCTACGATCACCGGCTGGCGTTGCAGGCGCCCGCCGACGGCCAGGTCCTGCACGGGCCGATCGACTTCCGCACCCATTTCAAACACGCCCGCCTCTCCGCGATCGGCAAACCGGTCAACTGGGCCGGCGAGGTTTACATGTCGACCGGTCCGGTCGATTTGCCGACTCTCGCGCGTTACATCAATTTCCCGATCGAGACCTTCGCCGGCCGCATCGACAATGCGATCTGGGGCGACTTCGCCGACGGCCGCATGACCTCGGCGAGCGGGCAACTGGCCGGCACGAATGTCTCGATGCGGGTCCGCCCGACCCAGCCGAAGCTGGACGTGCCGATCGCCAACTTCTCGTGGCACGTCACGGCCGACCAGGGCGACTACACGCTGCAGCTCAATAATCTGCGCGCCGAGCTCGGCCAGCCGCCGCTCGACGACGGCACGCCGCTGACCCGCACCCTCGCGCTCTCCACGTTGAACGGCCGCTTCCGGACCGCGTCGCAGCAGCATGGGCAACTCGTCAGCTTCAGCGGTGACCGCGTCGATCTGGGCATCCTCGCGGAATTCAGCCGCGCGCTGCCATTGCCGCGTCCGCTGCTGAACAATCTGGTGCGCTTCAATCCCCGCGGCATGGTGGCGAACTATGTGATCGAAGTCGAACGCGGCAAGCCGGAATCCGGCGAAGCGGGCAGCGACCACCGGCCAAGCGGCACCGAGCCGATCGAGCGCTATCGCTTCAAGGGCGACCTGCAAGGCATCAGCTTCGCCGCGCAGGAGCCGCCGCCGGGGCTTACCCCGCTGAATCACCCGCGCGCCGGCATTCCCGGTATCGAAAACCTGTGGGGCAGCGTCGACGCCGACGAAAAACACGGCACCGCAACGCTCGACACCTCCAAGGTCGCGATTACGTTCCCGGGCGTGTTCGACGACCCGCGCCTGAAATTCGACCGCCTGCATGGCCGGGCAGAGTGGACCATCACACCGAAGGCGCCGGGCGAGAATCACCCGGCCTTCACTGTCAAACTGGCCGACTTCGGCGTGTCGAACGCGGACGCGGACGCCACGGCCACGGCCAATTACAGCAACCCGGGCCACGGCCGCGGCTCGCTCGACCTGAAGGCCGAATTCCAGCGCGCGCAGGTCACCCGCATCGTCCGCTATATGCCGACCAGCGTCAGCGAAAAGCTGCGTATCTACCTCGGCCATGGGCTGCAGGCCGGCACGTCGCACGGCGCGACAATCGAAATCCACGGCGATCTGACCAAATTCCCCTACTCGCGCGCGCCGGAAGCCGGCATCTTCCATATCGTCGCGCCGTTCAAGGGCGGCAAGTTCGACCCTTCGCCGTACCCGCCGCGCAAGATGAAGAACGGCACGCCGAACGTGTGGCCACCGCTGGATGGCATTGACGGCATGTTCGAACTCAAACAGAACGTGCTGCGCTTCGACATCGATCGCGCCCATTACAAGCGGGTCGCCTTGAACAAGGTAAACGGCAAGATCGACGATCTCGGCACCAAGGCATCGGATCTCGTCATCACGGGCAACGGCCGTGGGCCGCTCGCCGACATGCTCGACTACGTCAACGAAAGCTCGCTCGGCATCATGTCCAAACATGCGACCGAAAAAGTGCGCGCCGAAGGGCCCGCCGCGCTGGCGCTCAAACTCACCGTGCCGCGCACGCCGAAGCCGCATATCGGCGTGGAAGGCGCAGTGGGCTTCCAGAACAACCGCCTGACGGTCGACAACGTGCCGCCGTTGTCGCAACTGAACGGCAAGGTGCGTTTTACCGAACATACGGCGCAGCTCGACCGGCTCTCGGGCCAGTTCCTCGGCGGCGACGTGCACGCCGACGGCGGCCTGAAGCAGGACGGCACGTATTCGCTCGCGCTCGGCGGCCATATCGCCGTGGATGCCGCGCGCGGTCTGAATCTGCACGGCCCGGCCGCCGAAGTGCTGACGCGCATGAGCGGCAGCGCTCCCTACGCGCTCAACGTGCGCGGCGCCAAGGGGCGCTTGCCGGAGGTCACGGCGAACTCCGATCTCAGCGGCCTTGCGCTCGACTTCCCCGCGCCGTTCGACAAACCGGTCGGCACGCCGATGCCGCTGCGCTTCGCGGTCAAACCATCCACCGATGCGGGCGAAGCCGGTCTGGAACGTGCCGACCTGACCTTCGGGCCGATCGCCGCCACCTATCTGCTGCGCTATGAGCCCAAAACCGGGCCAAAGACAGCGCCGACGGTCGTACGCGGTGCGATCGGCGTCAACAAGCCCGCGGACCTGCCGTCCGATGGCGTGATCGCCACCGTCGACGTCGAAGCCTTCGACGCCGATGCCTGGCGCGCGCTCCTCACGCAGATGCGCAACAAGGATGCCCCCACTCCGTCGCCCGGCGCCGCGGCAGCGCCCGCCGCGCCAAATCCGGTCCTCGCGCAGTTCCTGCCGAAGCGCTTCGCGCTGCATATCGGCACGCTGACCCTGCTCAAGCGGCATTGGGATAGCGTGATCGTCGGCGCGTCGCATGCGGATGACAAATGGCAGGCCAACATCGCATCGAACCAGGTGTCAGGCCACGTTTCCTGGCTGCCGGGCGCCAACAAGGCGTCGCCCGGCACGCTGCAGGCACGCTTTGCCAGGGTGGTGATTCCGTCCGTCACAGACCGGGATCTGCTTGGCCAGGCCATGTCGGCGCCGGCGCAGAACATGCCGTCGATCGATCTGGTGGTCAACGAATTGATCGTGCGCAATCGCAACATTGGCCGGCTCGAAGTCGACGCGCACAACTTCGAGGAAGACGGCGTGCCGGTCTGGCAACTCGACAAACTCGACATCACTAACCCCGCCGCCACGCTGAGCGCCACGGCCAACTGGCGCACTTCGACGGGCCTCGGCAATACCGCCGACGAGGCCACGCCGCGCCGTACCGTGTTCGATTTTAAACTCGACATCAAGGATGCCGGCGCCCTGCTGGAGCGCTTCGGCCAACCGCACACGCTCAAGTCCGGCAATGGCACACTGTCGGGCAAGGTGGTGTGGCGCGGCGGCCCAACCGCCATCGACTATCCGACCCTCAATGGAAATCTGGCCGTCGACCTGCGTCATGGACAGATTCTCAAGGTCGACCCGGGCGTCGCGAAATTGCTGGGCGTGCTCAGCCTGCAAAGCCTGGAGCGCTTCGCCACGCTCAATTTCCGCGACGTGATCGGCGAAGGGCTGCCGTTCGAACACGTCACCGGCACGGGCGAGATCCACAACGGCATTGGCCGCACCGAAAATTTCGAAATGGTGACCGCGCCGGCCCGCGCCGAGATGAAGGGCTCGGTGGATCTGGCGCAGGAAACCCAGGATCTGCACGTGCAGATCGTGCCGACCGTCAGCGCCGGCGCCGCCGTGATCGCCGCGACCGTTATCAATCCGCTCCTCGGGTTAGGCGCGCTGGTGGCCGATCTGGCGTTCAGCAAATCGGTCTCCACGGCGTTTGCGCGCGAGTACGCGATCACCGGTTCGTGGTCGAAACCGCACGTCGAGCGGGTGAAGAGCGATCGCGGTAAGATGGACGTTCCGGCTTCGACCGTGGGCGCACACTGAACTCGAACCCTCGTTTGATCAGAAGCGTGCTGCGCCACAGGCCCCAGCCGGTCTTGAACGACGTATGCGGCGCCGGCAGTCCGCGCCGCTGCCTTGCCGGGAGTTCTTCGAAACGCTCATGAGCGAAACACACGTCTCTTCATCTTCGTCCGCTGCTTCATCCACCGCATCGCCTGCGGCGTCCGGCGGCTCCTCCGGCAGCGCCTTTCGCGTTGCCGCGCTGCAAATGGTGAGCACGCCGGATCGCGAGCGCAATCTGGCCGAAGCGGAACGCCTGATCGCCGAAGCCGCCGCCGACGGCGCGCAACTCGTCCTGCTGCCCGAGTACTTCTGCTTCATGGGTTTCAAGGACGCAGACAAGCTCGGCGTACGCGAGCCCTATCAGGACGGCCCGATCCAGCGTTTTCTCGCCGATGCCGCGCGCCGGCACAAGGTGTGGGTGATCGGCGGCACGCTGCCGTTAATGTCGCAGGAACCCGCACGCGTGCTGAACACCACGCTGGTGTTCGACCCGCAAGGCAACGAGGTCGCGCGCTACGACAAGATCCATTTGTTCAACTTCGAAAAGGGCGAAGAATCGTTCGACGAGGCGCGCACCATCTGCCCCGGCGGCGAAGTCCGCACCTTCGAAGCGCCGTTCGGCCGGGTCGGCCTGTCGGTCTGCTACGATTTGCGCTTTCCTGAGCTGTACCGGCGCATGGGCGACTGCGCGCTGATCGTGGTGCCGTCGGCGTTCACTTACACCACCGGCCGCGCGCACTGGGAGATGCTGCTGCGCGCCCGGGCGGTCGAGAACCAGTGCTACGTGCTGGCCGCCGCGCAAGGCGGCAAACATGAGAACGGCCGCCGGACATGGGGCCACAGCATGCTGGTCGACCCGTGGGGCGAACTCGTCGCGGTGCGCGACGAAGGCGCCGGCGTGGTGGCCGGCAATCTCGAGCGTGCGCGCATCGACGAAGTGCGGCAGAGCCTGCCCGCCTGGCGTCACCGCGTGCTGAGCTGCTGACGTATTACCTGACATTGAAAGTGCGGCGCGTGTCACCCATATCCCAGTGATAGCAGCGCTAACCGAATCCTTCGTATCGAGCAGAACATACTTCGCATGAACATCATCGAACCCGGTATCCGTAATCTCGCCACCGCCAAGGATATTCTCCTGACGCCCTACGGTCTCGACGAGTCCCTGCTCACCCGCACGCTCGCCGAAATCTTCACGCACAAGATCGACTACGCCGACCTGTACTTCCAGTACACGCGCAGCGAAGCGTGGAGTCTCGAAGAAGGCATCGTGAAGTCGGGCAGCTTCAGCATCGACCAGGGTGTCGGCGTGCGCGCCGTGTCGGGCGATCGCACGGCTTTCGCGTATTCGGACGATCTGTCGCCCGAGGCGATCCGTCAGGCGGCGCTCGCCACCCGTTCGATTGCCAAGGCGGGCGGCGGCAAACAGAAGATCAAGGCGGCCTCGTCGCTGACCGGTATTGCCGGGCGCGATCTGTACCTGCCGTCCGATCCGCTGCATTCGCTCGACGCGACCGCCAAGGTCAAGCTGCTGGAGCGCATCGAAAAGATGGCGCGCGGCCGCGATCCGCGCATCCAGCAAGTGATGGCAGGCCTTGCCGGCGAATACGACGTGGTGCTGGTCGCACGTAGCGACGGCGGCTTCGCGGCCGACATCCGTCCGCTCGTGCGCGTGTCGGTCACGGTGATCGCCGAGCAGAATGGTCGCCGCGAAATCGGCAGCGGCGGCGGCGGCGGCCGCTTCGACTACGGCTACTTCACCGACGAAGTGTTGTCGCGCTATGTCGACGACGCCGTGCATGCAGCGCTCGTCAATCTCGATGCCCGTCCGGCTCCGGCCGGCGCCATGACCGTCGTGCTCGGCCCGGGCTGGCCCGGCGTGCTGCTGCACGAAGCAATCGGCCACGGCCTCGAAGGCGACTTCAACCGCAAGGGATCGTCGGCGTTCGCGGGTCGGATCGGCGAGCAGGTTGCGGCGAAGGGCGTGACGGTGGTCGACGACGGCACGCTGCCGAACCGCCGCGGCTCGCTGAACATCGACGACGAAGGCAATCCGACCCAGTGCACGACGCTGATCGAAGACGGCATCCTGAAGGGTTACATCCAGGACACGCTGAACGCGCGCCTGATGAAGATGCCGGTCACCGGCAACGCGCGTCGCGAATCGTACGCCGCGCTGCCGATGCCGCGCATGACCAACACGTACATGCTCAATGGCGACAAGGACCCGCAGGAAATCATCGCGTCCGTGAAGAACGGTTTGTACGCGGTGAACTTCGGCGGCGGCCAGGTCGACATTACGAACGGCAAGTTCGTGTTCTCGGCCTCCGAGGCGTACATGATCGAAAACGGCAAGGTCACCTACCCGGTCAAGGGCGCGACACTGATCGGCAGTGGGCCGGAATCGCTCAAATTCGTCAGCATGATCGGCAATGACATGAAGCTCGATTCAGGCGTCGGCGTGTGCGGCAAGGAAGGCCAGAGCGTGCCGGTCGGTGTCGGTCAGCCGACGCTGCGTATCGACCGGATGACGGTTGGCGGCACGGCCTGATTTTAATGTGGACGCATACTTCGTGCATGATATTCACGAAGTATGCGGATTTTCCGCATTTTTACACCTTGTAGCTTGCCAGCCCAGCTTACCCGGGTTATAAAGTCACTCACCCTTTTTGACCAGCGACCTAATTCGCCATGTCCGCCAAGTTTTACTTTTACTTTTTTTGGCATCTCAGACCGCTGGCGGATCGAGAGGGGTGTTAGTGCACGCAAGACACTCAGAATTCACGAAAACCGCCAGCTAGCCTGGCGGTTTTTTTTCGCCCCACGTCTTTGAAACTTTTGCCGTTGAAATCTTTTTGATTGTGGTTCGCCCTGGCATCGCTGCCTGATCGCCGTCTGATCGCAGCCCTTGTTGCCCGCGCGAACACGCTATGACCCGATTCAGGAGAACAAACATGCCCCCGCACAACACCGACGATGTCCGCATCCGCGAATTGAAAGAACTCACACCGCCCGCTCACCTGATCCGCGAATTCGCTTGCGACGAAACGGTGTCCGACGTGATCTACAACTCGCGCAACGCGATGCATCGCATTCTGCACGGCATGGAAGACCGGCTGATTGTCATCATCGGGCCGTGCTCGATTCACGATACGAAGGCGGCAATGGAATACGCCGGGCGTCTCGTCGAACAGCGCAAGCGCTTCGCCGGCGAACTCGAAATCGTGATGCGGGTGTACTTCGAAAAGCCGCGTACGACGGTGGGCTGGAAGGGTCTCATCAACGACCCGTACATGGACAACAGCTTCAAGATCAACGACGGCCTGCGCACCGCGCGCGAACTGTTGCTGCGCATCAACGAACTCGGGCTGCCGGCCGGCACCGAATACCTGGACATGATCAGCCCGCAGTACATCGCCGATCTGATCTCATGGGGTGCAATCGGCGCGCGTACGACCGAATCGCAAGTGCACCGCGAACTGGCTTCGGGCCTGTCGTGCCCGGTCGGTTTCAAGAACGGCACGGACGGCAACGTCAAGATTGCCGTCGACGCGATCAAGGCCGCGTCGCAGCCGCACCATTTCCTGTCCGTCACCAAGGGCGGCCACTCGGCAATCGTCTCGACGGCCGGCAATGAAGACTGCCACATCATCCTGCGCGGCGGCAAAACGCCGAACTACGATGCAGATAGCGTCAACGCGGCATGCGCCGACATCGGCAAAGCGGGTCTCGCGGCGCGTCTGATGATCGATGCGAGCCACGCGAATAGCTCGAAGAAGCACGAGAACCAGATTCCGGTGTGCGCGGACATTGGTCGCCAGATTGCTTCGGGTGACGAACGGATTGTCGGCGTGATGGTGGAATCGCATCTGATCGCCGGGCGCCAGGATTTGCAGGAAGGCTGCACGCTCACGTACGGTCAGAGTATCACCGATGCCTGTATCGGCTGGGACGAAAGCGTTGCCGTGCTGGAAGGTCTCGCCGAAGCGGTCAAGCAACGGCGCGTGACGCGCGGTAGCGGTAATTAAATGCCGCTTCAAGCCCGTTGCGCGCGTTGCGCATCGGTGCGATTACTGTAGTGTTTGCATCGAAAACCCGGCTCGACGAGCCGGGTTTTTTTATTGGCCGAACGGACGAATGGTGCTTCAAGCGCCGCCTATGTACCTTACCAACTCGTTGCCGGGTCGAAGACGACTTGACCGGGCTGAATGATGAGTATAAAATTTTGTACATCAAAGGTGCGTATGGAGCAGGAAAAAGAAATTCGCTGGATGGGCTCCAGCTATCACGATTTACTCACCTTTCCTGAAGAACCACGTCGCCGGGCCGGCTTTCAGTTGGGCAAGATTCAGGCTGGCCTCGACCCCGACGATTGGAAGCCGTTTGATTCGATCGGCGCTGGAACACGCGAGATTCGCATCAGAGAGGCTGATGGCATTTATCGCGTGATGTACGTCACGAAGTTTGTGGAAGCGCTGTACGTTCTGCATTGCTTCCAGAAGAAAACTCAGAAACTTCCGCCCCAGGATAGAAAGATTGCCGAGACGCGGTATCGCGCCATCATCAATGATAGGAAACCTTAACAAATGACGATCGACACAAAAATCCGTCACGTAACCAAACCCGGCGCAAACCTGTTTCTCGAACTCGGCTTTTCCGCCGCAGAAGCGAAGCGTTTGCACGCTGCTTCACAGAAACAGATTAACGACACGCGGCTGCTCAAGGAACAGTTGATGACCGAACTGTCCAGCTGGATCGAACAGCATCATCTGAAGCAGGCCGAGGCCGCTGAGATTTTGATGGTGTCGCGACCGCGCGTGTCGGACGTGGTCAACAAGAAGAGCGCCAAGTTCACCATCGACACACTGGTCGAAATGATGAGCCGGATCGGCAAGCCGGTCACACTGGCGATTGGATAAGGCGCATGCCGGGCCCTACGCGGGCTTTCCCACACCGCTCGCCATGCGCCCTCGCTTCACTGCACCGCGCCTGAACCGAACACTTCAGTGTGAATCCGCGTTGCATCTACACCGAGCGCGGTCAACGACTCGCATTGCGCGCGCATGAACGGCACCGGGCCGCAGATGTAGTAATCCGCGTCGGGAATCATCACCTTGCCGGTAATTTTCGTGAGGTCGAGGCGGCCTTCGAAGTCGTAGTCGACACCCACGCGATCCTCCGTTTCAATGGCTTCGTAGAACACCGCGCGCGTAACGTTGGGATGCGCGGCAACCGTGTCGTTAAGCCACTGCCGGAATGCATGCACGCGTCCATTGCGGCAGGCATGCACGAAAGTCACGCTGCGCTCGCTGTGATCGGCGAGCAAGGTGGAGAGCATCGAGGTCATCGGCGTTACGCCCACACCACCGCTCATCAGCACCACGTGCGTATTCTTCTTGCGCGCCAGCGTGAAATCGCCCATGGGCGCGCTGACATGCACCACCTCGCCCACTTCCACACCGTCGTGCAGAAGGTTTGATACATGGCCGGGAGCCTGATTTTCACAGCCGGCTTCGCGCTTCACCGAAATACGCAGCCATTTTCCGTTCGGCGCGTCCGACAAGCTGTACTGCCGCGGTTGATCGACGCCGAGTTCATCCACGAAACGCTTCACGCTCAGATATTGGCCAGGCTCGAAGCCGCAGGCCGGCGAGCCATCGGCGGGCGTCAGATAGAACGACGTGATTTCATCGCTCTCCACTTCCTTGCGCACAACCTTGAACGGCCGGAAACCACTCCATGCCGCACCTTCATAGAGCTTCGCTTCCGCGCCGATAAAGATATCCGCGAGTTGCCCATACGCGACTTCCCACGCGCCAAGCGTCTCCTGATCGACCGCATCGCCGAGCACATCGACGAACGCGCCCAGCAGGTGCCGCCCCACGATCGGATACTGCTCGGGCCGGATATTCAGACTCGCGTGCTTATGAGCGATTCGCGAGACGGTCGGGCCCAGCGCGCCGAGATTATCGATATTAGCCGCGTATGCGTACACTGCTTTCGCGAGTGTTTCCGGCTGATTGCCGCTCTGCTGGTGAGTCTGGTTGAACACATTCTTCAACTCAGGATGATGCGCGAACATGCGCTTGTAGAAGTGTTTGGTGATCGTTGTGCCGTGTTCGGCGAGCACAGGTACGGTGGCTTTGACGCGGGCGATCTGGTCGGCGGTAAGAACGGTCATGACTACTTCTCCTTAAAGATGCATTTACGATACATTTTTAAGAATCAATTTTGACCCGGACAGATTGTCACAGCACTCTTACCGCTTAAAGGGACCGAAGCGCGGTGCTAGCCGGCCCTACCGACCGTGCTGCCATAACACGTCGCTGCCGCCATCCGCGCGATTGAGTACGCGCGCGAGCACGAACAGCAGGTCGGACAGCCGGTTCACATACTGACGCGGTGCCTCATTGATCGGCTCGCTTTCACCCAGGGCCACGATCGACCGCTCGGCGCGCCGGCACACCGTGCGGCACACGTGCGCAAGCGCGGCCGCGCGCGAGCCGCCGGGCAAGATGAATTCCTTTAGCGGCGGCAGGGTCGCGTTGTAGTCGGCCAGCCAGCCGTCGAGTTGGCCGAGCTGCTTGTCGGTGATCATCGTATGACCAGGAATGCAAAGCTCGCCGCCAAGATCGAACAGGTCGTGCTGAATTGCGACTAGCGCCGCTCGCACGTTGTCAGGCAGCGTTTCGCACAGCAACACGCCAAGATTCGAATTGAGCTCGTCAACGTCGCCGATGGCGGCAATGCGCGCACTGTCTTTGCGTACGCGGCGGCCGTCGCCGAGACCGGTGGTGCCGTCGTCGCCCGTACGGGTGGCGATTTTGCTCAAGCGGTTGCCCATGATGTCTCCCATGCATTCACATTCAGTAACGATGCGTTGGCGCGGTGCGGCCGAATCCATCCGGCGCATCCGGCAAACAGGCCACCGCGTTAGCCACCGCGTTTATCCATATTGCGCGCATCGCGAGGTCGCCGCCATTATAGGAGCGGCAGCCGCGCCCGACGCCGGTCCCCGGGCGATCGGCGTAAAATGAAGCACAAGCTGTAGAACAGCTCTGCCCTACTATCAGGAGACATGCGTGAATCATCCCGTGCCGCCGGCCCCATTGCGCCGGCCGTTTCCCGCCGAATTGCTGGGCGCCCTCAAAGCCGCGTTCGGCGAGCGCGTCTCTACCGCTGAAGCCGTGCGCGCCCACCATGGCCGCGACGAATCCCCGTTCGATCCGCAACTGCCCGACGCCGTCGTGTTCGCGCGCAACACGGAAGACGTGCAAACCATCGTCAAGCTGTGCGGCCAGTACGACGTACCAATCATCCCTTACGGCAACGGTTCGTCGCTCGAAGGGCACCTGCTGGCGGTCCAGGGCGGCGTATCCATCGACCTGTCGGAAATGAACCGGGTGTTGTCGATCAATGCCGAAGATCTGACCGTCACGGTCGAACCCGGCATCTCGCGCAAGCAGTTGAACGAAGCGCTACGCGATACCGGCCTGTTTTTCCCGATCGACCCGGGTGCCGACGCGAGCATCGGTGGCATGTCGGCTACGCGCGCGTCGGGCACCAACGCCGTACGCTACGGCACGATGCGTGAGAACGTACTCGGGCTGACGGTGGTGCTCGCCGACGGCCGCGTGATCAAAACCGGCACGCGCGCGCGCAAGTCGTCGGCGGGTTACGATCTCACGCGTCTGTTCGTCGGCTCGGAAGGCACGCTCGGCGTGATTACCGAAATCACCGTTCGACTGTATCCGCAGCCGGAGGCGGTCTCGGCCGCGGTCTGCACCTTCCCGTCGATGGGCGACGCCGTGCGCGCGGTGATCGAAACGATCCAGATCGGCGTGCCGATCGCGCGGGTCGAATTCGTCGACTCACTGGCGATCCGCTCGATCAATCGCCATGCGAACCTGACGCTGCGTGAAGCACCTACGCTCTTCTTCGAATTCCATGGCACCGAAGCCGGTGTGAAAGAGCAAGCCGAACTGGTGCAGGAAATCGCCGCGCAGAATGCCGGCGAAGGCTTTGAATGGGCGACCCGGCCGGAAGATCGCAGCCGCCTGTGGAACGCGCGCCACAACGCCTACTTCGCCATGCTGCAATTAAAGCCCGGCTGCCGTGCCGTCACAACCGACGTCTGCGTACCGATCTCGCGCCTTGCGGAATGCGTGGTGGAAACCGAGCAGGATCTGAACGCGTCGCCGCTGCCTTGTCCGATCGTCGGCCACGTTGGCGACGGCAACTTCCACGTCGCGATCCTGATCGACCCGGACAAACCGGAAGAACTCGCCGAAGCCGAGCGCCTGAACCATCGCATCGTGCAGCGCGCGCTGCGCATGGACGGCACCTGCACCGGCGAGCATGGCGTCGGTCTGCACAAGATGAATTTCCTGCTGGAAGAACATGGTGAAGTCGCCGTCGACACGATGCGCTCCATCAAGCACGCGCTCGATCCGCGCAATCTGATGAACCCGGGCAAGATTTTTTCCTGGGCGGCTTGAGGCGCCGGTCGCACCTCGCCCGGTTGCGACAGCGGCACCGGCAGTGGCAACGCCTGCTGCCGCACAACGCGACTGGACCGGGCACGCAGAGTGAACGACATCAGGAGACAAGTCATATGAACGCACCCGTCGAACTGACGGCCGAAGTTCTCGCCCAACGCCAGCGCGAAGTCGTGCAGGCGCTGATGGCCGTGCTGCCGACCCACTGCCTGCTGTATCGCGAAGAAGATACCGTCGCTTACGAGTGCGACGGCCTCGCAGCCTACCGGCGTCTTCCGCTCGCGGTTGCGTTGCCGGAGACGGAATCGCAGGTTCAGCGCATCGTGCAGATCTGTCACCGGCTCGACGTGCCGATCGTGCCGCGCGGCGCGGGCACCGGTTTGTCCGGCGGGGCGATGCCGATTCGCCACGGGGTGGTGGTGTCGCTCGCACGCTTTCGCAAGATCGTCGAAGTCGACTCCTACGCCCGAACCGCCACGGTGCAACCGGGCGTGCGCAATCTGTCGATTTCCGAAGCCGCCGCGCCGTACGGCCTGTACTACGCACCTGACCCGTCTTCGCAGATCGCCTGCACGATCGGCGGCAACGTCTCGGAGAATTCAGGCGGCGTGCACTGCCTCAAATACGGTCTCACCGTGCACAACGTGCTGCGTGTGCGTGCCGTGACGATGGAAGGCGAAATCGTCGAGTTCGGTTCGCTCGCGCCGGATGCGCCGGGGCTCGATCTGCTCGCGGTGCTGATCGGCAGTGAAGGCATGTTCGCGATCGTCACCGAAGTCACCGTCAAGCTGATCCCGAAACCGCAAACGGCGCAGGTCATCATGGCCAGTTTCGACGACGTCGTGAAAGGCGGCGATGCGGTCGCCGGCATCATTGCGGCGGGCATCATTCCGGCCGGTCTGGAGATGATGGACAAACCGGCCACGCGCGCGGTCGAAGAATTCGTCAATGCAGGCTACGACCTCGACGCGGCGGCGATCCTGCTATGCGAGTCGGATGGCACGCCGGAAGAAGTGGCCGACGAAATCGTGCGCATGACCGCGGTGCTGCGCGAACAGGGCGCTACCCGTATCCAGATTTCACGCTCGGAAAATGAGCGGCTGCGCTTCTGGTCCGGGCGCAAGAACGCATTTCCGGCGGCCGGCCGCATTTCTCCCGACTACTACTGCATGGACGGCACCGTGCCGCGCCGCAGTATCGGGCCGCTGTTGGCGCGCATCGAAGCGATGGAGAAGAAGTACGGCCTGCGCTGCATCAACGTCTTCCATGCGGGCGACGGCAACATGCATCCGCTGATCCTGTTCAACGGCAACGATCAGGACGAATGGCACCGCGCGGAGGCATTCGGTTCCGACATCCTCGAAACCTGTGTCGAACTGGGTGGCACCGTGACGGGCGAACACGGCGTGGGCATCGAGAAGATCAATTCGATGTGCGTGCAGTTCTCACCGGAAGAGCGCGACACGTTCCACGCGGTCAAACGCGCTTTTGACGCACCCGGCCTGCTCAATCCCGACAAGGGTATTCCCACCCGTGCCCGGTGCGCCGAGTACGGCAAGATGCACGTACGCGGCGGCTTGCTGCCGCATCCGGACTTGCCGCGGTTTTAAACCGGCTGTAAGACCGCTTAGGACGGCCTCGACGGCTTCGACGGCCTCGACGCTGCCGGCTCAAGTCGGGCCCGCAGCGTCTATCGCGTGCCCGCCGCGCGGTCCCGCTTGCCCAGATACCGGGACTCCCGCGTCTGCCAGCCTCCGCGCGACTCCCTGCGCCGACGCATTCCGCATGTGCCGCGCCAGCATGCCTTCCAGCGCCCACCCTGATTACCCGATACGGGTCCGCTCCGGGTTGCCAGCGAGCCGCCGCCCGGTACAATCGATCGAAACACAACGAAGCAGGGCACCATGGAAGAGGATGACATCGTCGCCATCTGGTCTGAGCGCGTGCGTTCAGCCAGCGCCGAAGGGCGCACATTGCGCATCCGTGGCGGCGGCACCAAAGACTGGTACGGCCAGACGCTGGAAGGTGAGATCCTCGATACGCGCGCTTACCGCGGCATCATCGCTTACGACCCGGCTGAACTGGTTATCACGGCGCGCGCGGGCACACCCCTGCTGGAGATCGAGGCCGCACTGGCCGACCGCGATCAGATGCTCGCCTTCGAACCGCCGCATTTCGGCTCGCAAGCCACCTTCGGCGGCTGCATCGCGGCGGGCATTGCCGGTCCACGCCGACCCTCGGCAGGCGCCGCGCGCGACTTCGTGCTCGGTGCGGTGGTCATGAACGGTCAGGGCCAGGCGCTGCATTTCGGCGGCCAGGTGGTGAAGAACGTCGCCGGTTACGACGTCTCCCGTTTGATGGCGGGTTCACTCGGCACACTTGGGCTGATCCTCGAGTTGTCGGTCAAGGTACTGCCGGTGCCGCAAGCCGAAACCACGCTCAAATTCGATATGAACGGCACAGACGCGGTCCGCAAGCTGAACGAATGGGGCGGCCGCCCACTGCCGATTACCGCGAGCGCATGGCGTCACGGCACGCTGGCCGTGCGGATGGCCGGCGCGGAAGCTGCGGTCAAGGCCGCGCGCACGGCGCTTGGCGGCGAAGTCGTAGACGCGGTCGAAGCGGAGCGTTTCTGGGCCGGCCTGCGTGAACAGACCGACTCGTTCTTCGCGGCTATCCCGCCGAAAGCCGCGCTATGGCGCCTCGCCCTGCCGTCGATCACCGAGCCGCTGCAACTGCCCGGCGCGCAACTGATGGAATGGGGCGGCAGCCAACGCTGGTGGATCACCGATACCGACGCACAGACCGTGCGTATCAGCGCCAAACAGGCTGGCGGCCATGCCACCATCTTCCGTACCGGCCACGGCTACGACCGCGGCGCCGGGGTGTTCACGCCGCTGCCCGCGCCGCTGATGAAAATCCATCGCGGCCTGAAAACCGCCTTCGACCCAGCCCGCATTTTCAATCGCGGCCGTCTCTACCCCGACTTCTGAGCCACGCGATGCAAACCAACCTCGCGGACTTCATTCGCAACACGCCCGATGGCGACGAGGCCGACGCCATTCTGCGCAATTGCGTGCATTGCGGTTTCTGCACGGCGACCTGCCCGACCTACCAGATACTCGGCGACGAACTCGATGGCCCGCGCGGGCGCATCTATCTGATCAAGCAGATGGTGGAAGGCGCGGCGGTCACGCGCAGCACCCAGGTCCACCTGGATCGCTGCCTCACCTGCCGCAACTGCGAAACGACCTGCCCGTCCGGCGTGCAATACGGCAGGCTGGTCGAGATCGGCCGCAAGATCACCGAGGAAAAAGTCACGCGTCCGCTCGGTCAGCGGATGGTGCGCCGGCTGCTCGCGAGCTTCGTGCCGAACAGCGCGCTGTTCACGCCGACCATGCGCCTCGGTCAGCATGTGCGCGCGCTCCTGCCCAAAAAACTGCGCGACAAGGTGCCCGCCCGGCAGCGTCCGCTCGAATGGCCGACCGCGCAACATCCGCGCAAGATGCTGATGCTCGCCGGCTGCGTGCAACCATCGATGATGCCGAACGTCAACATCGCCACCGCGCGTGTGCTCGACGCCCTGGGCGTGGAAACGCTGATCGCGCCGGAAGCAGGCTGTTGTGGCGCGATCCGGCTTCACCTGGGCTACACCGACGAAGCGCTCGACGACCTGCGCGCCAACATCGACGCATGGTGGCCCTATATCGAGCAAGGTGTCGAAGCGATCGTCATGAACGCGTCCGGCTGCGGCGCGACAGTCAAGGAATACGCGCATCTGCTGCGCAACGATCCCGCGTATGCGGAAAAAGCGCGCCGCGTGACCGAATTGACGCGCGACATCGCGGAAATCCTGCCGGAGTTCGAAGAAGCGCTCGCCGCCGTGACGCGCCGCCGCGCGATCCATACGGTGGCGTTCCATCCGCCGTGCACGTTGCAGCATGGTCAGCAGGTGCGCGGCAAGGTCGAACATCTGCTGGCGGCGCTCGGCGTGGAAGTGCGCCTGCCCGCCGACAGCCATCTCTGCTGCGGCTCGGCCGGCACTTATTCGCTGACGCAGCCCAGGCTCTCGTACGCACTGCGCGATCAGAAGCTCGAGCGGCTGCAGGCCCAGGAGCCGCAGGTGATCGTATCGGCGAACGTCGGCTGCATCGCGCATCTGCAAAGCGGTACGTCCACGCCGGTCGCGCACTGGATCGAACTGGTGGAGCATATGTTGTCCACCTGAAGCGATCGATTCCGATCGCGAAGTGCGGCGTCCGTATAATTCGACCATTGTCTTTCGCTGGACTTCCGGTTCCATCCCATGCCAGATCTGATCCACAACCTCGAAGCGGTGCGGCAGCGCATCGCCCTCGCGGCGCAAGTCGCCGGACGCGATCCGCATTCGATCACCCTGCTCGCGGTCTCGAAGACGTTTCCCGCCGAAGACGTGCGCGCCGCCTACGCAGCCGGTCAGCGCGCGTTCGGTGAAAACTATGTGCAGGAATCGCTCTCCAAGATCGAAACGCTGGCCGATCTGCGCAGCGCGCTCGAATGGCATTTCATCGGACCATTGCAATCGAACAAGACACGGCCGGTTGCCGAGAATTTTGACTGGGTACATTCGGTCGACCGTCTGAAGATCGCGCAGCGGCTGTCGGAGCAGCGTCCGGACAACCTGCCGCCGTTGAACGTCTGCCTGCAGGTCAACATCAGCGGCGAAGCGTCCAAAAGCGGCGTGAGCATTCCCGAGGCGGTGGAAGTCGCCCAGACCATCGCCGCGCTGCCGAAGCTGAGGCTACGCGGCCTGATGGCGATTCCCGAACCGGCCGGTGGCATCGAAGAACAGCGCGTGCCGCATCGGCAGCTACGCGAGTTGTTCGAACGCCTGCAAAATGACGGCCTTGAACTCGATACGCTGTCCATGGGCATGTCGAGCGACCTCGAAGCCGCCGTGCTGGAAGGCGCGACGATCGTGCGTGTCGGCACCGCGATTTTCGGCGCACGAGATTACTCCAACTGACCGTTTCGGCCCTTGGCGGCCTCACACGGAACTTCTCCCGGAACATCATGAAAATTGCTTTTATCGGTGGTGGCAACATGGCGGCGGCGTTGATCGGCGGCCTGATCAAGCGCGGCGTCGCGCCCGCTGACCTGTACGCGATCGATCCCAACGAAGAGGCGCGCAAGCGCAACGAGCAGCAGTTCGGCATCAAGACCGGCGCCGCCGCGGACGCCGCGCTCGCCCCGTACGACGCCGTCGTGCTGGCGGTGAAGCCGCAGATTCTGAAGAGCGTCGCCGGGTCGCTGGCGCCGCATCTGCAGGCGTCGCAACTGGTCATCAGCATCGTCGCGGGCATTCGCATGGATGACATGTCGCGCTGGCTGAACGGCCATGCCCGCATCGTGCGCGTGATGCCGAATACGCCGGCGCTGATCGGCATGGGCGTAACGGGCCTCGTCGCGACCGGCAGCGTGGACGAAACCGGCCGCGCGCTTGCGTCGCAGGTGCTGGGCGCGGTCGGCGAGACCGTCTGGTTCGACGACGAGGCGAAGATCGACGCCGTCACCGCGATCTCGGGCAGCGGTCCCGCTTACGTGTTTTATTTCATCGAAGCGTTGCAGGAAGCCGCGCGCCAACTCGGCATGGATGAAGCGCAAGGCCGCGCGCTGGCGGTCGCGACCTTCACCGGCGCGGCACAATTGGCCGCGAACTCGGACGAACCGCCGAGCCTGTTGCGCGAACGTGTGACGTCGAAGGGCGGTACCACCGCGGCCGCGCTGACGTCGTTCGATGCCAGCGGAATCAAGGACGCAATCGTCCGCGGCGCACTCGCCGCCAATGCACGCGCCAAGGAAATGGGCGACGAGTTCGGCAAGCAGTAAGCGCGGTTCAAGTTTTGCGGGTTGGCTGGCGCGGAAGAATTAAAACGAAGCAGCCGCGTAATGCGCGGCAATGCCGACAAACAACGCGCCGCCCAACCAGTTGTTATGACGGAACGCCGCGAAGCACGCCATCCGCTCGCGATTGCGGATCAACTTGTAGTGATAGATCGCGCAGCCCACCGCCGCTGCCCAGCCCAGCCAATACAACATGCCGAAGCCGAGCACTACGCCGATGCCGACGTAAATGCCCAACGTGGCCGCGTAGCACAGCATGATCGCCGCCACGTCGAAGCGGCCGAAGGTCAGCGCCGAGGTGCGGATGCCGATCTTGATGTCGTCGTCGCGATCGACCATCGCGTATTCCGTGTCGTACGCAACCGACCAGAATATGTTGGCCAGCAGCATGACCCACGCGAGCATCGGCACATGGTCCTGAATCGCGGCAAACGCCATCGGAATCCCGAAGCCGAACGCAATGCCCAGGTACGCCTGCGGAATCGCGAAGAAACGCTTTGTGAACGGATACGAACCGGCAACGAACAATGCCGCCACCGATAGCTCCTTGGTCAGCGTATTGAGCGGCAGGATCAGCAGAAACGCCAGCAGCGACAAACCGGCCGCCAGCGCCACCGCCTCCCATGCCTTGATCTTGCCCGACGTGATCGGACGGTTTTCCGTGCGCTTCACATAGCGGTCGAAGTCGCGATCCGCGTAGTCGTTGATCGCACAGCCCGCCGAGCGCATCAGCACCGTACCCACCGTGAAGATCACCAGCAACGGCCAGGAAGGGTGGCCGTCGGACGCAATCCACAGCGCATTGAGCGTCGGCCACAGCAGCAGCAGGCTGCCGATCGGCTTGTCCATGCGCACGAGGCGCAGATACAGGGGAAGTCGGGCGAACATGGGTGGATTCGTGAAGTGCGGACGGTGCCGTTATTTTACGGGATGCGGGCGGCGGACGAACCGGCTAGCAGGCAGCCCGAGCCGCGCTTAGAGGGAGTGCCGGTGTTCTCAAGCACTTTTTCCGTTCATTCAGTTGTTTTTGTTGCCGGACTGTCGACCGGCAGAACCAGGCGCAAGACCTGTCCCGAAAGTTACGGAAGCGACGCCAGATTAGGAGTAGTCCTATTTAGATAGTTTACACGGAGATTACATTCTCGTCCCGACTGCGCAACTTTGTGCACGTATTGAAAGCCTTTGCACGAATCACGAAGCGCACGTTACGACGAACATGAAATTTAACTCCATCTCAGAAAAAGCCGCGCATTGCGCGACGGAAAAATATCGCGCGCTTTTAGACAGTGAAAATTTCACGACACCCGGCGCACCGCTACCCGCGCTGGTCTATGCCGGAGCGTTGCTCGCCACCGTCGCCACGCCCGCACTCGCGCTCGAACCGGTCATCGCGAATCCGATCGACCGCACGCTGCATGAGCAGCAGCAACAACGTCTGCTGGACAACGCACGCACTCAGCGCGAAGAGCTCGGCAAGCAACAACCAGCTGCAGCTTCGGCGCCGCGTCACAGGCAATCGGCGGCGACGAGACTGAATGTCGATGCGGCGCGTTGCGTCGACGTCGCGGACGTCACGTTCCATGGTGCGGACACGCTGCCGAGGTCCGTCAAACTGCGGATTCACGCGAACTATTCGGGCCGTTGCCTGCAACAGGCCGATCTCGACCGCCTGCTCGACGAGGTGAACGACTGGTATGTCGAGCACGGCTACATCACCAGCCACGCCGAATTGCCTCGCCAGAACCTGGACGGCGCGGTGCTGGTCGTGGAGGCGGTGGAAGGCAAACTCGGCCGCATCTATTTCGCCGGCAACGACTACACCGGCGATCAGGCCGCGCGGCTTTCGTTTCCTGGTTCGCCCGGCGACGTACTCAGTCTGCGCAACATCGAGCAGGGCGTCGAGCAGATCGAACGGGTCGCGCCCACCGGCGTGAAAGTCGCGATCCGCCCCGCGCCGCTCGAAGGCTATTCGGACGTCGTGTTGACCGGCAGCGCCGCACCGAACGTCGGCATTTCGCTTTCCGCGGACAATAACGGCGCCGAAAACACCGGCCGCAATGAAATCGCCGCAGCGCTCACGTTGAACAACCCGCTCGGCTTCGGCGAGCAGATCCAGTTTTCCGCCGACACCACCGCGCCGATCCACGCCGACCGCTTTCGCCGCAACTTCGGCGTCAACGCGTCATTGCCGGTCGGTTACTGGACCTTCAGCTACTCGGCCTCGGGTGGCAACTACGCGATCCCGCTCGAATTCTATGGCCTCGCGTTGAATTACCACGGCAGCAGCATCCAGCACCGGCTCACCGCATCGCGCACCGTACAGCGCAACGCCCGCAGCAAAACCGATGTGTTCGCTTCGCTATCCCACTATAGAGGCGACGTCTATCTGGACGAGTTCGCACTGCAGAACAGCAGTGAACGGCAAAGCGCAGCGCAGCTCGGCATCAGCTATGCGACGCGCGTTGGCAGTGACAGCTATTTCACCGCCGCTCCGGTCTTCACCCAGGGTCTCGCTCCAGGCAGCACCAATCTCGCCGACGCAAGCGGCCCCAATGCGCACTTTCGCAAGGCCGCCGTCAGCGCAAGTTTCTACAAGGCGCTCACGCCGCGCGTCGCGTTTCTATCGTCGGCGTACGGGCAATGGTCGCCGGATGCGCTGTACGGCAGCGAGCGCGTCACGGTCGGCAGCGATGCATCGGTACGCGGCTTTCGCGATCGCTATCTGTACGGCAACACCGGCGCCTATTGGCGCAACCAGATCGACTGGCGTGCACCGGCGCCGTCGTGGGCCGGCCGGGTGACGCTCAGCGCAGCCGTCGACGCCGGCCGTGTCGTGCCGGTAGCCGGCGAGCCGTTATCCGGCGGGACCGTGCTCGGCGCGGCGCTAGCGGCTTCGACGGCATACAGAAACGTCGCTGGATCGGTTTCCGTCGGCACGCCGTTGCGCTTTCCGGCGCAACTCAAGGCCGATCCTATTGTGGTCAACGTCAAGCTGACCACTTCTTTCTAAGCAAAAAGGGAATCTCAATGAAGCAATTCCAATGCAACGTACTCGCGCTGGCCGCCATGACCGCCGTCGCGCTGGCGGGCACCAGCGCCTATGCCGGCGGCGTGACCGGCAGCGGCGGCACGCAGGTGAGCAACGTGGGCGCCACGCCGGTCGTCAACATTAACGCGGCCAACGCAGCCGGAATTTCGCGCAACACGTTCAGCAACTTCGACGTCGACAAAAACGGCGTCGTGTTCAACAACATGCTGGCCGACGGCCGTAGTCAGCTGGTCGGCGCGTTGAAGGAGAATGGCAACCTGAAAGGCAGGCAGGCGAGCGTGATCGTGGCAGACATCAATTCGGCACAAGCGTCGAAAATCAACGGCCCGATGGAAGTGGCCGGCGTGCCCGCGCACCTGCTGATCGCCAACGCGGCGGGCATTTCGTGCAACGGCTGTAACACCATCAATGCCCCGATGGTCACGCTCGCCGCCGCGCGCTTCGCCGCGCGTGCGGACAGCCCGCTCGCGCTCGAAGTCGACACCTCGCGCGCCACACCCGCCATGCTCGAAATCGACGGCGACGGCATGGACGCCGGTGCGGGTCAGTTGAACCTGTTGTCGCGCGCCACGAAGATCAACGCGATCGTGAAGGGCTGGAAGATCGATTCGATCACCGGCAGCTCGTTTGACGGCGACGCCAACGGCAACTTCCAGGGCAAACTCGTGCGCGACGTGGCCAACGCGCCGCAAGTCGCGCTCGACGTGTCGGCGCTGGGCGGCATGTACGCGAACAAGATCATGCTCGAAGGTTCGGAGCGCGGCCTTGGCGTGAACAACGCGGGCGTGATTCAGGCCGGCAAGGGTGGCCTGGCCGTTGAACTGTTCGGTGGCAAGCTGAAGAACGAGGCAGGCGCGTCGGCCAGCGGCGAGGTCATGTACACGGTTTGGACGAACCCGGCGAACGAGTTGAACAGCTTCATGTCCGACCGCCGCTCGATGCGCGACCTCGTAGCGATGACGGCGTCCATGCGCGGCACCGACAAGATGGATGGCTGGAGCAACGCGCGCAAGCTCCAGGAATTGAACACTGTTTTCACGAACGCGCCAAAGCCGGGTGGCGCCGCTGTGGCACCCACCCCGACCGAGCCGTCGCAAGCCGACGAGCAGGCCCGCGCTGAAGCAGAAGCGAGAGCCCGTGCCGAAGAAAAGGCCCGCGCTGAAGAGGCCCGGATCGCCGCCGAGCAGAAGGCCCGCGAAGAAGCAGCGCGTCTCGCAGCGGACGATAAAGCCCGCGCAGAAGCGGCCTTTAACCCGGCCAGCCATGAAGCCGAACTGGCCGCGCAAGCTGCCTGGCTCAAGGCTAACGAGCAGGCGCGTGCCGACCAGCAGGCTCAACGCGACGCGGAATACTTCGCGCAGCAGGAAGCGAATGCGCGCTACCTGGCGGACAAGCTCGCGAACTACGGAGTGCAACAGCCTGCGGCTCCGACGATGAAAATGGGCTACTCGTACTGAGTGTGCAATTGCGCTATCACATGCGGCTTCTGTTCGGATAAGCCGCCAGACTTCGCGTAAAGAAAAAGGCCCCGCGTGTGCGGGGCCTTTCCGTTTCACCGGTGCCCGTTCTGTTCCGGGCGCCGTTCGAGTCTCTTACGCCAGCATCGAGCGCAGCATCCACGCGGTCTTTTCGTGCGTTTGCATGCGTTGCGTGAGCAAATCGGCGGTCGGTTCGTCGTTAGCCGCTTCCGTCGACGGGAAAATCGCGCGCGCGGTGCGCACCACGGCTTCCTGACCTTCCACCAGTTGACGAATCATTTCTTCCGCGGGCGGCACACCGTCCGCTTCCGGAATCGACGAGAGCTTCGCGAATTCCTTGTAGCTGCCCGGCGCATGCACGCCCAGTGCGCGAATCCGTTCCGCGATCGAATCGACCGCCAGCGCCAGCTCGTTGTATTGCGTTTCGAACATCAGGTGCAGCGTGTTGAACATCGGACCCGTCACGTTCCAGTGGAAATTGTGAGTCTTGAGATACAGCGTGTAGGTGTCGGCGAGCAGTCGCGACAAGCCTTCTGCAATCTTCTTGCGATCCTTGTCGCTGATCCCGATATTGACGTGCTGTACAGCTTCTTTCTTGGCCATGATGACTCCTTTGAAGAGTGATACGAACCGATCGGCAATGTGACGGTGCGCGATTGGCAAACCCGCAAACCCGGCACCGCGAACGCCCGCCAGTTTATCTTAGAAAGCAAATGCGTTCGTGTGACGCGTGGTCGCTTGCCGCACCCGCCGGCTCGTGCCCGATCACATGCAATTACGTGCAATCACGCACCCAGCGTGTGTTGCAGCGCCTGCGCAACGATCACTGTCCAGCCGCTCAAGACGATCGCGAATCCCACCGACTTGCGCAGCATCAAGGCTTGCCGCTGCTGCGCCGCGCGTTCTGAGGGCACACCGCCGATAGTGGACATCATCATCTGGATCATGATCGTGCTCCTTCGATTCACATCATTACCGGTGGGGCGCCGCTGCGCCCCACCCTGCTGCATCAACTCAATTCAAGTCAACTGCTTACTTCTTGCTACTTTCGGCGAGTTCGGCCAGCGCGGCGATCACGCCTTCTGCGTATGCCGGATCGGCGCGGCGGAAATGCTCGATCTGACGCGCGACGATCTCGTGCGGCACACCGTTGATATGACGTGCGATATTGCCGAACAAGCGCTGACGTTGCGCTTCGTCGAACAGGGCAAACAACATACCCGGCTGCGTGTAGTAGTCGTCGTCCGCGCGATGGTCATAACGATCCACCGTACCCGCTGCGAGCGGCGGCTCCGACGCGTTGCCGTCCTGCGCGAAATCGCCGAAGCGATTCGGTTCGTAGTTCACGTTGCCGCCGAGATTGCCGTCCGTGCGCATCGCGCCGTCGCGATGGAACGAATGGTGAACCGGGCAGCGCGGCGCATTCACCGGAATCTGATGGTGATTGACGCCGAGGCGATAGCGCTGCGTATCGCCATACGAGAACAAACGACCCTGCAACAGACGGTCCGGCGAGAAGCCGATACCCGGCACTACATTGGCCGGCGTGAACGCGGCCTGTTCGACGTCCGAGAAGTAGTTCGCCGCGTTGCGGTTCAACTCGATCGTGCCGACATCGATCAACGGGTAGTCCTTCTGCGACCACACCTTCGTGATGTCGAACGGGTTGAAGCGATAGCTCGCCGCTTCCGCTTCCGGCATCACCTGAATCGCAAAACGCCATTTCGGGAAATTGCCGGCATCAATGCTCGTGAGCAAATCCTGTTGCGCGCTTTCACGATTCCGTGCAACCACTTGCGCCGCTTCGGCGTCGGTAAAGTTCTCGACGCCCTGCATCGACTTGAAGTGGAACTTCACCCAGAAACGCTCGTTGTTCGCGTTGATGAACGAATACGTATGCGAACCGAAGCCGTGCATCTGCCGGTAGTTCTTCGGAATGCCACGATCGCTCATCAGAATGGTGACCTGATGCAACGACTCCGGATGACGCGACCAGAAATCCCACGCCGCAACATTGCTGCGCATGTTGGTGTAAGGGTCGCGTTTTTGCGTGTGAATGAAGTCCGGGAACTTCAACGGATCGCGGATGAAAAACACCGGCGTGTTGTTGCCGACCACGTCCCAGTTGCCTTCTTCGGTGTAGAACTTGATCGAGAAACCGCGCACGTCGCGTTCCGCGTCGGCGGCGCCGCGCTCACCCGCCACCGTCGAAAAACGCATGAAGAGCGGTGTGTCCTTGCCGACCTGCGCAAACACCTTGGCCTTCGTGTAACGCGAGATATCGTGCGTGACCTTCAGCGTGCCGAATGCGCCGGAACCCTTGGCATGAACGCGGCGTTCCGGAATCACTTCGCGATCGAAGTGAGCGAGTTTTTCGAGCAACCACACGTCTTGCAGGACGACCGGACCCCGCGCGCCGGCGGTCATCGAATTCTGGTTGTCGGCGATGGGTGCGCCGGCTGCATTGGTGAGCTTACGTTCGGACATGGGGAACTCCTGTGTGGCTTTTATCGGAAACAGAATGCGGGAGGTGGTGCGGCGCGCTAACGACGGCTCAAGCGAATCAAGCGGCTCAAGCTGACAGGGCCCGGTCGACCAGCAAGGACAGCGCAACCGTGCGCAAACCCCGCACCGATGCGGCGAAGCTGCCGTTGGTCACGCGAGTGGATTGAGCGGCGACGGCTTGGACTTGCTGCGGGTTCGACTGCGTCATGATTTCCTCCGGGTCTTGGGGATCGGCGATCCATGGAGGACACTATATCAATGCTATCGAATTATCGTGTTTGATTAATTTTATCTATTCGATAGGGACGGCAGCTATCGGCACCAAGGCGGCTGGCCGCTCACGGCGGTGCACGGCGGCCGGCCAGGGTACGTCGTGCCGCCTAGTTGACGGCGACAGGCAGATCGAGCTTTTTGACACCCGCCAGATCGCAGGCGTTGATGGCGTCGCAGATCGCTTCGATCGCGGGCATCCGCGTGAAACTCTTGCGCCAGGCGAGCACGACGCGGCGATCCGGCACCGGTTCGTCGAAGGCGACATAGCTGAGCAAGCCTGCGTCGATGCCGCCGGCGTGCGGCTTGACCTCAGTCACCGACATGCGCGGCAACACGGTTATACCGACGCCGCTTGCCACCATATGACGGATGGTTTCCAGCGACGACCCTTCGAAGGTCTTCTGGATGCCGTCTGCGTTCTGCGAGAAACGCATCAGTTCCGGACACACGCCCAGTACGTGGTCGCGGAAGCAGTGGCCGCTGCCGAGCAGCAGCATGGTTTCCTGCTTGAGATCCTCGGCATCGATCCGCGGGCGGTTTTCCCACGCATGACCGGACGGCAGCGCGACGACGAACGGTTCGTCATAGAGGGGCCGCAGCATCAGACCCGTTTCCGCGAACGGCAGCGCCATGATGGCGACGTCGATTTCGCCCTGCTTGAGCAGTTCGATCAGCTTGACCGTGTAATTTTCCTGCAGCATCAGCGGCATCTGCGGAACGCGCTTGATCATCTGCTTGACGAGGGTAGGCAGCAGATACGGCCCGATCGTATAGATCACGCCCAGCCGCAGCGGTCCGACCAGCGGGTCTTTCCCCTGTTTCGCGATTTCTTTGATGGCAAGCGTTTGTTCAAGAACGCGCTGAGCTTGCGTGACGATCTGTTCGCCGATCGGCGTGACACTCACTTCGCTGGTGCCGCGCTCGAAAATCTGCACGTTGAGTTCGTCTTCGAGCTTTTTGATGGCCACCGACAGAGTCGGCTGGCTGACGAAACACGCTTCGGCGGCCCGGCCGAAGTGCCGCTCGCGGGCAACCGCGACGATGTATTTCAATTCGGTGAGCGTCATTGGGGGACCAATCAGTGCGGATAGTTCGATAGGTTCTAGTTATACACCTATAGGGTCGGTTCGCCAACTTTTTGGTCCTTCCGGCGTCAGGCGGACGGGTTTGTCCGGTATCAAAAGGCCCTTTTCATGCCTTCAGATATTGCTCGCGAGCTCCGAGCCAGCGGGCCAGGTGCTGCAAAACCACATCGGGATACTTCTCGAGCAAAGCCGCGGCGGCTTCTCTCGCCGGCTCGATGAGCCACTGATCGTTCTGCAGATCAGCGAACCTCAACATGGCCGCGCCCGACTGCCGGGCACCGAGAAATTCCCCCGGACCGCGAATCTCCAGGTCACGCCGGGCGATTTCGAACCCGTCGGTCGTCTCCCGCATGGTCTGCAAGCGCGCTCGCGCCGTCATCGACAATGGCCCCGTATAGAGCAGCACGCAAACCGATGCCGCGCTGCCGCGCCCTACCCGTCCGCGCAACTGGTGCAATTGCGCGAGGCCGAAGCGCTCGGCATGCTCGATCACCATCAGCGACGCATTTGGCACGTCGACCCCCACCTCGATCACCGTGGTCGCCACCAGCAACTGCACCTCGTTGCGCGTGAACGCATCCATCACCGCGGCCTTCTCCGCCGGCGCAAGGCGGCCGTGCACCAGCCCGACCTTCAGTTCGGGCAACGCGGCCACCAGCGTCTCGTAGGTCTCCACCGCGGTTTGCAACTGCAAGGTCTCGCTTTCCTCGATCAGCGGACACACCCAATACACTTGCCGACCCGTCAGCGCGGCCTCGCGCACGCGGCCGATCACCTCTTCGCGCCGCGCGTCGGAGACCAGCTTGGTCAGAATCGGCGTGCGCCCGGGTGGCAGTTCGTCGATGGTCGAAACGTCGAGGTCGGCGTAATAGGTCATTGCCAGCGTGCGCGGAATCGGCGTCGCGGACATCATCAGTTGATGCGGTTGGAAATCGTGCGCGCCGTCGGCGGCGTTCTGCGCCTTGGCGCGCAACGCGAGGCGTTGCGCCACGCCGAAGCGATGCTGTTCGTCGACGATGACCAAGCCCAGCCGCGCGAACTCGACCGCATCCTGAATAATCGCGTGCGTGCCGATCACGAGTTGCGCCGTGCCGAGCGCCGCCGCTTCGATCGCGGCGCGCTTCTCTTTGGTTTTCAGACTGCCAGCCAGCCACGCGACGCTCACGCCCAGCGGCTCCAGCCAGCCACGCAATTTGCGCGCGTGCTGTTCGGCGAGGATTTCCGTGGGCGCCATCAGCGCGGCCTGGTAACCGGCGTCGATCGCTTGAGCGGCGGCCAGCGCGGCCACGATCGTCTTGCCACTGCCGACATCCCCCTGCAGCAGCCGCTGCATCGGATGAGGCTGGGTCAGATCGAGCGCGATCTCGCCGCCCACGCGCTCCTGCGCCTTCGTCAGCGAGAACGGCAATGCCTTCAGCAAACGCGCCACGAGCGCCGTTTCGTCGCCCAGCTTGCGGCGCGGCATGGCCGGCGCCGCCCGCGTGCGACGCTCGTCATGCGCGCGCTTCAACGACATCTGCTGCGCGAGCAGTTCCTCGAACTTGATCCGCACCCATGCCGGATGCGTGCCGTCGATCAACGCGGTCTCGTCGGACTGCACGCCCGGATGATGCAGCGTGCGCACCGCGTCCATCAGCGTCGGCACGCCGAGCGGCTGCATATAAGTTCGCGCGATCGGCTCGGGCAGCAATTCCGGCAAGGACGTGCGCGACAACGCGTTGTCGATCGACTTGCGCAGATATGCCTGTGTCACGCCCGCGGTGCTTGGATAAACCGGCGTCAACGCCTGCGGCAGCGGCGTGTCTTCGTCGACCACGCGCACCGCGGGATGCACCATCTCCATGCCGAAGAAACCGCCGCGCACATCGCCGCGCACCCGCAACCGCGCGCCGATCGCCATCTGCTTGACCTGCGAGCCGTAGAAATTCAGAAAGCGCAGCACGAGTTCGTCGCCGGCGTCGTCGCGCAGTTTCACCAGCAACTGGCGACGCGGGCGATAGGCAATCTCGTTGTCGAACACCACGCCTTCTGTCTGCGCAATGCCACCGGGCAGCAGGTGCCCGATCGGCGTCAGCGAAGTCTCGTCTTCGTAGCGCATCGGCAAATGCAGGACGAGGTCGATGTCGCGCGTAAGGCCCAGTTTGGCGAGCTTGTCGGCGGGTTTGGCTGCGGGTTTGGCGCCCGCCTTGGCCGCCGGCCCGGCGGCGGTTTTGCCTGCGGGCTTGTCGCCGAAGGGATTGACCGGCTCAGCTTCGCGCGCGGCCGGTTCGCTCGGCGGCGCGGCGCCCGCGCCGATGTCGTTCGAGCCCGCCGCCGCTTTGCCCCGCGCGCCGCGGCGCTTGGGCTCGGCGCTCACTTCGTCGGTGGCGGAAGGCAATCGGCGTTCGGACAAAGGCATGGGTTGCTTCGCAAGTACAATATCGGCTGTCAAAGGTGTTGGCGCCAGGCAGCGCGCGGGCTCGCGGGCCGCTCCGGCGTCCCGCAATCATAGCCGCCCGGCTCCGGCTTCGGCTCAATTCAGTCTCAATTCGCTTCCAGTCGTCCGCATGTTTACGCTTTCCGATTTCGATTTCGATCTGCCACCCGAGCTGATCGCGCAAGTCGCGCTGCCTGAGCGCAGCGCCAGCCGTCTGCTCGAAGTGGACAACACGGTGAGCCCCGCGCGTCTCACGGACCGCGGCTTTGCCGAACTACCCGAGTGCATCGCGCCCGGCGATCTGCTGGTCTTCAACGATACCAAGGTCCTGAAGGCGCGTTTCCTCGGCCAGAAGGCCAGTGGCGGCAAGATCGAAGTACTGGTAGAGCGCCTGACCGGCGAGCGCACCGCCCTCGCGCAAATTCGCGCGAGCAAGAGCCCGCAGCCGGGCACCACGATCCGTCTGGCCGATGCGTTCGACGTAACGGTCGGCGAGCGCGTCGAGCCGTTCTACACGCTGCATTTCCCGGACGACTGCCTGACGCTGATCGAGCAATTCGGCCGCCTGCCGCTGCCGCCGTACATCGAGCACGACCCCGACTCGACCGACGAAACGCGTTACCAGACGGTGTTCGCGCAGAATCCCGGCGCGGTGGCCGCGCCGACCGCCGGCCTGCATTTCGACGACGCGCTGCTCGCGCGGCTCGACGCCCGCGGCGTGGAGCGCGCAACCCTCACGCTGCACGTCGGCGCCGGCACCTTCCAGCCGGTGCGGGTCGAAAATATCGCCGAACACAAGATGCACAGCGAGTGGTATCACCTGCCGCAATCGCTCGCCGACAAGATCGCGGCGACGCGTGCGCGCGGCAACCGCGTGATCGCGGTGGGCACGACGTCGATGCGCGCGCTCGAAGCCGCCGCGCGCGACGCGGAAGCGGCCGGCCGCCCACTCGGCGCGGCCAGCACGGAAACCGATATTTTCATCACACCCGGTTATCGATTCCGCGTGGTCGACCGCCTGGTGACGAATTTCCATTTGCCGAAATCGACGCTGCTGATGCTGGTGTCGGCATTCGCGGGCGTCGATACAATTCGCGAGGCCTACCGCCATGCGATCGAACAGCGCTACCGCTTTTTCAGCTATGGCGACGCGATGCTGCTGACGCGCCGCGACGCCTGACATCCGGCACGCCGCTTCAAAGTTTTTGTCATCCCCAAGCCGCCGCGAGACTTTCCGGCGGCGATTAACATTTGCGCCGGACTGTTTTCCGGTAGCACAGGAGTTAGCCCATGACCGACGGTCATACCCACGATACGAGCGGTACCTGCAATACCTGCGCGAGCCACGGCGAGCGCCCTGAAAACGGCCTCAAATTCGAACTGCTCGGCACCGACGGCCAGGCGCGGCGCGGCCGCGTCACGCTGAATCACGGCGTGGTCGAAACGCCGATCTTCATGCCGGTCGGCACCTACGGCACGGTGAAGGCGGTCCAGCCGCGCGAGCTCGAAGAAATGCACGCGCAGATTATCCTCGGCAATACGTTCCACCTGTGGCTGCGCCCGGGCCTGGAAACGATCGAGGCGCACGGCGGCCTGCACGGCTTCATGGGATGGAAGAAACCGATCCTGACCGACTCGGGCGGTTTCCAGGTGTTTTCGCTCGGCGATCTACGCAAGATCACCGAAGATGGCGTCACGTTCGCGTCGCCGATCAACGGCGACAAGCTGTTCCTGTCGCCGGAAGTGTCGATGCAGATCCAGAAGGTGCTGAACTCGGACATCGTCATGCAGTTCGACGAATGCACGCCGTACGCGACCAACAACGTGCCGACTTCGCACCAGGAAGCCGCCGATTCGATGCGTATGTCGATGCGCTGGGCCAAACGCTCGATCAATGAATTCAACCGCCTCGGCAATCCGAATGCGCTGTTTGGCATCGTCCAGGGCGGCATGTTCGAAGATCTGCGCGACGAATCGCTGGCGGGTCTCGCGGAGATGGATTTCCACGGCCTCGCGATCGGCGGCCTGTCGGTCGGCGAACCGAAAGAAGACATGATGCGCGTGCTGAACCATATCGGCCCGAAGCTGCCGGCCGACAAGCCACATTACCTGATGGGCGTCGGCACGCCGGAAGACCTGGTGGCGGGCGTGGCCGCCGGCGTCGACATGTTCGACTGCGTGATGCCGACCCGCAACGCACGCAACGGCTGGCTCTTCACCCGCTTCGGCGACATCAAGATCCGCAACGCCGCGCACAAAAACTCACTGCGTCCGCTCGACGAGCAATGCGGTTGCTACACCTGCCGAAACTTCACCCGGGGCTACCTGCACCATCTGCATCGTGTAGGGGAAATCCTCGGTGCGCAGTTGAACACGATTCACAACCTGCACTATTACCTCGAGTTGATGCAGGAAATGCGCGACGCGATCGACGCAAAACTGTTCGGGCCGTTCCGTCAGCGCTTCCACGAGAACCGCGCGCGCGGCATCGATTAGCCGGCAAATGGAAATCAACTGACGAATTTGACGGCGGAATCCGTCGGCGCTGCACGGAAAACCTTACAATTAACTTTCGAGCGCAGCAGAAAAGGCTTTAAACGGTTGATCGGAAAGCCGATTCGCCGCGCCGACCCCCGTCAGGCCAGTGGTAGAATAACCGGCTGATTTTTTTGATCGTTTTGATTTATAACGGAGAGACCAACGTGTCGTTCATTTCCAATGCCTTCGCCCAAGGCACAGCAACAGGTGGCATTGAATCGAACCTGATGAGCTTCCTGCCGCTGATCCTGATGTTCGGCGTGCTGTACTTCATCATGATTCGCCCGCAAATGAAGCGCCAGAAGGAGCATCGCAACATGCTCGCCGCCATGGCCAAGGGTGATGAAGTGGTGACGAATGGCGGCATCGTCGGCAAGGTGACCAAGGTGGGTGAAGCTTACGTCGGCGTCGAAATCTCGGAAGGCACGGAAATCACCGTGCAAAAAGCGTCGGTCACGACGATTCTCCCGAAGGGCACGATCAAGTCGCTGTAAGGCCTGCTCTCTCGCGTCCGGCGCGGCCTCGCCGGCGGTTCTCGCGGAACATCGCTGAGCCGCCCGCGCTCATCGCCGGACGCATCGCTTCCAAGCCAACCTTCCCGTTGGACCACTCATGAATCGCTACCCCCTCTGGAAATACGCCGTGATGCTGGTGGCTCTGGTCATCGGCCTCGTGTACACGCTGCCCAATCTGTTCGGCGAAGCGCCGGCGGTGCAGGTGTCGAGCGGCAAGGCAACCGTCAAACTCGACTCGACCACGCTGTCGGCCGTCGAAGCCACGCTTGCCGCCAATCAGATCAAGCCTGACGAAGTCACGTTCGACAATTCGTCGACCAACGCGAACATTCGCGTGCGTCTGCTGGACACCGACACGCAACTGCGCGTGAAGGACCTGCTGCAAAAATCGCTGAACAGCGACCCGACCGATCCGCAGTACATCGTCGCACTGAACCTGCAGAGCGCCTCGCCGCGCTGGCTGACCGCCCTGCACGCGCTGCCGATGTACCTCGGCCTCGATCTGCGCGGCGGCGTGCACTTCCTGCTGCAGGTCGACATGGCCGGCGCGCTGAACAAGAAGCTCGATTCCGACGCCTCGGATGCGCGCACCATGCTGCGCGACAACAACATCCGCGACGGCGGCGTGAACCGCGTCAACCAGACGGTGGTGATCAATTTCGCCGACCAGGCGACGGCGGACGCGGCCATCAAGCAACTGAGCCGCGGTATCAGCGAACTCCAGTGGGCCTCGCAAACCAATCCGGACGGCGGTGTGCAACTGGTCGGCACGTTCACGCCGGCGGTGCAGAAAGCCGTGCAGGACGCCGCGCTCAAGCAGAACATCACCACGCTGCATAACCGCGTGAACGAACTCGGCGTGGCCGAGCCGGTGATCCAGCAGCAAGGCTCGGACCGTATCGTGGTCGAACTGCCGGGCGTGCAGGACACGGCGAAGGCGAAGGACATCATCGGCCGCACGGCAACGCTTGAAGCGCGCCTCGCCGATCCGGTCAACACGCATCCGAATCCGGGCGATCCGGTGCCGCCGGGCGACGAGCTGTTCACCCAGGGCAACCAGACGCCGGTGCTGCTGCGCAAGCAGATCATCTTCACGGGTGACCGCATCATCGACGCGTCGGCCGGCTTTGACGAGCATCAACGTCCGTCGGTCAACATCCGCCTGGATTCGGCGGGTGGCCGTGCGGTGCGCAGCGTCTCGCGCGACAACATCGGCAAGCCGATGGCGATGGTGCTGTTCGAGAAGGGCAAGGGCGAAGTGCTGACCGTGGCGACCATCCAGTCTGAACTGGGTGACCGCTTCCAGATCACCGGCCAGCCGAACCCGCAAGCTGCCGCCGACCTCGCGCTGCTGCTGCGCGCCGGTTCGCTCGCCGCGCCGATGGACATCATCGAAGAACGCACGATCGGCCCGAGCCTCGGCGCGGACAACATCAAGAAGGGCTTCCACTCGGTGGTCTGGGGCTTTGTAGCGATCGCTGTCTTCATGATCGCGTACTACATGCTGTTCGGCGTGATCTCGATGATCGGCCTGTCGGTCAACCTGCTGCTGCTGATCGCCGTGCTGTCCATGTTGCAGGCCACGCTGACCTTGCCGGGTATCGCCGCTATCGCGCTCGCGCTCGGTATGGCGATCGACGCGAACGTGCTGATCAATGAGCGCGTGCGCGAAGAACTGCGCCACGGCGCGCCGCCGCAACTGGCGATCCAGAACGGCTACGCGCATGCATGGGCGACGATTCTCGACTCGAACGTCACCACGCTGATCGCCGGCCTCGCGCTGCTCGCCTTCGGCTCCGGCCCGGTGCGCGGCTTCGCGATGGTTCACTGTATCGGCATCTTGACGTCGATGTTCTCGGCGGTGTTCTTCTCGCGCGGTATCGTCAATCTCTGGTACGGCGGCAAGAAGAAGCTCAAGTCGCTGGCTATCGGTCAGGTGTGGCGTCCGCAACCGGAAGGTATCGACGGCGCCGCGGCTTACCTCAGCAACGACGACACCACGACCGATACGGCACGGGCTGTCGCCGCGGCAAGCGCCAAGCCCAAGGCCAAAGCCGCCCCGGCCCAGGCGCGTGCCGGCAAGCCGACTGTGCGCCGCCGCAACGCGTCCAATACGCCGCAGAAACCGGGTTCATCCCGCTGAGTCCCGGAGAACAAGACCATGGAATTTTTCCGTTTCCGCAAAGACATTCCGTTCATGCAGCGTGCGTTGATCTTCAACGCAATCTCGCTGCTGACGTTCATCGCCGCTGTATTTTTCCTGCTGCATCGCGGGCTGCATCTGTCGGTGGAATTCACCGGCGGTACCGTCATCGAAGTGCAGTATCCCGGTGCGGCACCGCTTGACCCGGTACGCGGCACGCTCAACAAGCTGGGCTATCCCGACGCGCAGGTGCAGAACTTCGGCACCTCGCGTGACGTGCTGATCCGTCTGCCGCTCAAGCAGGGCTACACGTCGGCGCAACAGAGCGACCAGGTGATGGGCGCGCTGAAGGGCGAGGACCCGCAGGTGCAGTTGCAACGCGTCGAGTTTGTCGGCCCTCAGGTCGGCAAGGAACTCGCGACCGACGGCCTGCTGGCGCTGGCCTGTGTGGTGATCGGCATCGTGATCTATCTGTCGTTCCGCTTCGAATGGAAGTACGCGGTCGCCGGCGTGATCGCGAACTTGCACGACGTGGTGATCATTCTCGGCTTCTTCGCATTCTTCCAGTGGGAGTTCTCGCTCTCGGTGCTGGCCGCGGTGCTCGCCGTGCTCGGCTACTCGGTGAACGAATCGGTCGTTATCTTCGACCGGATTCGTGAAACCTTCCGCCGCGAACGCAAGATGACCGTGATCGAGGTGATCAACCACGCGATCACCAGCACCATGTCGCGCACGATCATCACCCACGGCTGTACGCAGATGATGGTGCTGTCGATGTTCCTGTTCGGCGGCCCCACGCTGCACTACTTCGCACTGGCGCTGACGGTCGGTATTCTGTTCGGTATCTACTCGTCGGTGTTCGTCGCGGCGGCGCTCGCCATGTGGCTCGGCGTGAAGCGCGAAGACCTGATCAAGGACAAGAAGGAACGCGTCGATCCGGACGATCCAAACGCAGGCGCGCAAGTCTGACTCTGCTGCAGGCAGACATCTGACTGGATCGCAAAAAGAAAGGCCGGTTCTCTCGAACCGGCCTTTTACGTTTACCGCCTGTGCGCCTCAGCGAAACCCAAGCTTGCGGCGCGCCGCCATCAGCGCCGCCAGGCTAATAGCCGCGGCGAAAATCATGTAGTAGCTTGGCGCGGCCTTCGAGCCCGTAAAGCTGATCAGCCACGCGATGATGAACGGCCCGAAACCGCCGAAGATCGTCACGGCGATGTTGTAGGCCAGCGACATGCCGGTCGTGCGCGTCTGCACCGGAAACATCTCGGAGAGCAAACCCGGCAGCGCGGCAAAGTAGCCGGTCATCAGAAAGCCGAACACGATCTGCAACGCGATCAGCGTGCCGAAGGTCGGATGCGCGACCAGATACACGAAGGCCGGATTGATCAGGATGAGCAGCAGCAGCGCCGAAATCAGCATGATCGTGGTGCGCCCATGGCGATCCGACAGATGGCCGATCAGCGGCGAGAAAACCATCTGGATCAAGCCGGTCAGCGCAATTGCCGCGAATGCAACCGAAGGCGCGAGCCCCAACTGCTTCACGCCGTACGTTGGCATAAACAGCACCAGATAGGTCGACACCGTACCGAGCACCACCACGCCGATCGCAATCACGAGGCGCAGCTTCTGGCTGCTGAAGGTATCGCGCAGCGGCGTGGCGGTGGTTTCCGCCGCGAGGAACTCAGGCGTTTCGTCGAGTTTGGTCCGGATATACCACGCCACCGGCCCGATCAGAAGACCAAAGAAGAACGGCACACGCCACCCCCACGAGGCCATCTGCTCCGGCGACAGTTTGCCGGTCAGCACCACGCCGAAGCCGGCTGCGAGCAGCGTGGTGAGCCCCTGGCTCGCGACCTGCCAGCTTGCGAAGAAGCCGCGCCGCCCCGGTACGTGTTCCGCGAGAAACGCCGTGGCGCTGCCGAACTCGCCGCCCGCCGAAAAACCTTGCATCAGACGCGCGATTACGAGAATGATGGGCGCGGCAATGCCGATGCTTTGATACGTCGGCAGAACCGCGATGATCAGCGTGCCGCACATCATCAACAGAATCGACAGCGTGAGCGCCGCCTTGCGTCCGGCGCGGTCGGCGTAAGCACCGATCACGATCGCGCCGAGCGGCCGCATGAAGAACGACACGCCGAAGGTGCCGAGCGTCAGCAGCAACGAAACCGTGTCGTTGCCCGCCGGGAAAAACAGCTTCGCGATGATGACCGCGAAAAAACCGTACACCACCAGATCAAACCATTCCAGCGCGTTGCCGATCGAGGCGGCCACCACCGCGCGCCATGAATTCTGGCGGCTCCGCGCGAGGCTTGCCGTTGCCGTTGTGTTCATAAAGATCTCCAATGCGCGCGAAATATTTTTCACGTAAGTTTTACGCCGGGTATTGCCCGACTGGATGCGCGCACAACCAGTTCGGAACCAGCGCTCTATGTACCTGAAAAATTAAACGGAGGCGAGCGGCAAATCACCCGAGGCCGCCGCACAAGGCTTCCGGCGCTTCAGCCGGACAATAAAAAACCGCTTCATCGCAAATGCGAACGAAGCGGTTCTTTTTGTTGCGACGCAGCGGCCGCACCCTGACGCGCCTTGAATACCGAGTGGCGCAAGGCTCGTTGAGGCGCTTATTGCTTGATGCCTTCCGACTGGATATGCAGCTTGGTGTCCATGCTGAAGCCGTACTTGGCGCCGAAATCCATGCCGTACTGGCTGCGGTCGAAATGCGCGCTCGCTTCCACGCCGCACACTTCGCGCTTGAGCACCGGGTGCTGCATGCACTTGAAGGATTCGATCTTCAGATTCAGCGGCTTGGTCACGCCGCGGATCGTCAGGTTGCCGATCACTTCGACGGGCTTGTCGCCGTCGAACCTGATCTCCGTGCCCTTGTATGTCACCGACGGATACTTGGCGACGTCAAAGAATGCATCCGTCTTCAGATGTTCGTCGAGCTTGCTGTTGCCGGTATCGACCGACGCCGGATCGACCGTGACGTCCACCGTACCGGTTTTCGCCGCGCGGTCGAGGGTGACCGTGCCGGAGCTCTTGGTGAACTTGCCGCGCCATACCGAGAGGCCGCCGAAGTGGTCCGCCTCGAAGCTCGGATAGGTGTGGGTCGGGTCGAGTTGATAGGTGTCGGCGGCAGCCAACGCGCCAAGCGAGAACGATGAGGCCAATGCGCCGACGGCGATCAACAGGGAAGTTTTCAATTCAGGCTCCTTACGTTTTCTGAAATGCTTGAAGGATAGCGGCTACGCCCAACCAGCGCGGCGAACCTCACTTGCGTGCGGCAACAATATGAAATTTGATCACCACCTCATCGGCGACCACCGAGGTGTCTTTCCATTCGCCGGTGCCAATGTCGAATTGCGAACGCTTGATCGGCAGCGAGCCGTCGAACGTCTGCGTCGCGCCCTGCTGGGTGACCGTGACCGGCACCACGACAGTCTGCGATTTACCCTTGATGGTCAGCTTGCCGGTGACCTTGAACTGATTGCCGCCGGCCGGGGCGATCGCGCTCGACACAAAGGTGGCAGTCGGATAGGTCTTTGCGTCGAACCAGTCCTTGCCACGCACCTGATCGTTGTAGCTTTCGTCGCCGAGGTCGTAGCTGCCGACGTCGATACTGAGCTGTGCACTGCCGTCGGCCGGTTTTGCCGGGTCGAACTTCACCTGCGCGGTAAATTTACCGAACTTGCCTTCCACCGGCACGTTCATCTGCTTTGACGTCGCGGTCACCGAACTTTTGGCGACGTCGACTTGCGCGAGCGCGCTGCCGGCCGCGGTCAGCGAGGCTGCTGCGAACGCGGCGAGCATATAGCGATAAAACGAAACTTTCATGGTTATCCTTATTTGATGAAAGGGAGCATGCGCGACAACAGACCGTCGCGGTCCAGCCATTGATGCTTGAGCGCCGCCACGACGTGCAGCGCGACCAGCACGAGCAACGTGTAATTCAACGCAATATGCACGTTCTTCAACAGTTCCTTGAGGTGCGGGTCCGGTGCGATCAAACGCGGCAGCGGAATCAGGCCGAGGTACACCACCGGTATATTGGCCGCCGAGCTATACAGATAGCCGGAAGCGGGAATTACGATCATCAGCACGTAGAGCAGCAGATGCGTGAGATGCGCGGCGCCGCGCTGCCAGGCCGGCATGCGGCGCGGCAGCGGCGGGGCCGCGTGCGTGGCGCGCCACAGAATGCGCAGCACGGCGAGCGCGAACACCGTCACACCGATCCATTTATGCCACGAGAAATAGCGCAGCTTGGTGGGCGTAAAGCCGGGGATGTCGGTCATCACCCAACCGAGCGCGAAACCGCATACGATCAGCAGCGCGATCAGCCAGTGAAAGGCGATGGCAGTCCGCGTGTAGGACTCCCGGCCACCGAAAGAAGGATTGAGTGCCATGACAGGTCAACGCAAGCTAAGAGAGGATAACGGCGCAGCCGGCCCTGCTATTCCATGCTGCATCGGCAGTTCGATAAAAAGCGTGGCGGCTGCGGCACACGCCAAGGCCGCCATGCTACCGCAAGCGGAAGAAGCTGGCTTGGCCTGGTCCGATGCGAAGCGGGTGGCCGGGATCGCCGCCGGTTAGAAAATTTTCCCGCGTATCGAACGGTATTGAACAATTGGGGACGGAGAGTGTCAGAATCAGTCGATTGTATGTAAGACTAGTCGTGATGCCGACGTCGCCTGCACACAACAGCGCCTGAACCAACGGCCGGCCCGGCGGCGAAGCGCGTTTGATACTATTGCTCCAGGCTTACAGTTTCACTTTTTCTCCGGCCTGCCGCGAAACCGGCATTGCACGCCTGTCCTCACGTCGTTAGCCCTTCTGCCGTATGGAACATAACAACCTGATTGCGTGCCATGAATGCGATGCGCTGTTCAGCAAGCCCCGGCTTGTCGGGCGGTCGGTCGCGCGCTGCCCGCGCTGCGGCGCGACGCTCTATCGCGGTGTCTCCCGCAAGCTCGACAGCATCTGTGCGATGACACTGGCTGCGCTGATCACCTTCATCATTGCCCAGGCTTTCCCGATCGTCGAACTCGAAACCAACGGCATCACCTCGCAAACCACGCTGTTCGGCGCGCTCATCGCGCTATGGGGCGAGGACATGCAGATCGTCGCGGTCATGGTGTTCTGCTCGACCATCCTGTTCCCGCTGACCGAACTGGTCGCGCTGCTTTATGTGCTGATCCCGCTGCGCGCCGGTTACGTGCCGGTCGCCTTCAATCATGTGTTGCGCGCCATTCAGTTCGTGCGGCCGTGGGGCATGATCGAAGTATTCATGCTTGGCGTGCTGATTACCATCGTGAAGATGGTGAGTCTCGCTCGCGTGATTCCCGAAGCGGCGCTCTTTGCGTTCGGCGTGCTGACGCTGATGATCGCCGTGGTCCTCACGTTCGATCCGCGCGTGCTGTGGGACCTCGCCGACGAAATGAACGACCGCAGCAAGAAACCGCTGCCGCGCACCGCTGCGGATAGCGCAGCGGCTGCCGTCAGTTCCCTCGATACGCCGCCCGCGTCGCCCGATGTCCAGGGCACGAATCAATCCGCATTGCCGCCGGCTGTCCCCCCGGCGCCGCACCAGGGATGAGCGCACGATGAAATATGTGACCGCGAAGAGCGCGGGTCTGGTCTCCTGCCACGCATGCGGACGCGTGGAGCCGCGCATCCGCTCGGTCACGCCCCAACACTGCAGCCGCTGCGGCGCGGTGCTGCACCGGCGCAACCCCGACAGCCTGATGCGCACCTGGGCGCTGCTGATCGCAGCGGCCTTGCTGTATATTCCGGCAAATTTGCTGCCGGTGATGCATACGTCGTCGCTGCTAGGCTCGGAGGACGACACCATCATGAGCGGTGTCGTGTACTTCTGGACCTCGGGTGACTGGCCGTTGGCCGTGATCGTGTTCATCGCCAGCATCATGGTGCCGATGCTCAAACTCAGTGTGCTCGTGCTGCTCACCGCCACTGCGCAGCGCCGCTCGCGCTGGCGGCCGGAGCAACGCACCACGCTCTACCGGATGGTCGAGCGGATCGGGCGCTGGTCGATGCTCGACGTGTTTGTCGTCACGCTCACCGTCGCGCTGGTCCGCTTCAAGTCGCTTGCCGTGATCACGGCCGGACCGGGCGCGATCGCGTTCGGTTCGGTGGTGATTCTGACGATGATGGCATCCATGCAATTCGATCCACGGCTCATCTGGGACAACGTGGAAGGCAGTACCCAAAAACCCTCAGGACCTCGACCATGACTAGCCCGCAAGGACCGACGCCCGCCTCCGATGCGCCGCGCAACGATTCGAACGGACCGAAGCTGCCGCCCCAATTGCCGGACCCAGACATCGAACCGCGCAGCCGCTGGCTGCCCTCGCTCGTCTGGGTCATTCCGTTGATCGCCGCACTGATCGGGCTCGCGCTCGTGATCAAGTCGGTGACCGAGAAAGGCCCTACCATCACGATCAGTTTCATTAGCGCCGAGGGCCTCGAACCCGGCAAGACCAAGGTCAAGTACAAGGACGTCGACGTCGGCTCGGTGAAGACCATCACGTTGTCCAAAGATCTTTCGCACGTGCTGGTTCAGGTGCAGCTCACCAAGGAAGGCGAAAACTTCGCAGTGAAGGATTCGCGTTTCTGGGTGGTGCGCCCTCGCATCGGCGCGAGCGGCGTGTCCGGGTTGACCACGCTGCTCTCGGGCGCATATATCGGCGCCGACGCCGGCCATTCGCCGGACACCGAAAAGAACTTCGTCGGCCTCGAGACGCCGCCGCCCATTACGGGCGACCAGAAGGGCCACCAGTTCATTCTGCACGGCGACTCGCTCGGCTCGATCGACATCGGTTCGCCGATCTTCTATCGGCGTGTGCAGGTTGGCCAGGTGGTCGGCTTCTCGCTCGACAAGGACGGCACCGGCGTAACGATGCAGGTGTTCGTATCGGCGCCGTTCGACCAGTACGTCGGCACCAATTCGCGCTGGTGGCATGCGAGCGGCGTCGATCTGCGGCTCGACTCGAGCGGCTTCAAGCTGAACACGCAATCGCTCGCGACGGTGATCGTCGGTGGCTTGTCGTTCCAGTCGCCGCCGGGCCAGGGCGTGGGCGCGCAGGCGCCGAACAACATGACGTTCCGCCTCGCCTCGGATGAACAGGACGCGATGCGCGAGCCGGATGGCGTGCCGTTGCGCGTGGTGATGAACTTCAACCAGTCGCTGCGTGGGCTGTCGGTCGGCGCGACCGTCGATTTCCGCGGCATCGTGCTGGGTCAGGTGACCAACATCGGCATCGACTACGATCCGAAGACGCGCAGCTTCACGATGCCGGTCACGATGAATCTGTATCCGGATCGTCTCGGCAAGCGCTTCCGCGAAACCGCGCCGACCCCAGGCACGCTCGCCGGCCAGACCTTGCTGCAACAGCTCGTCAAGCACGGCTTGCGCGGCCAGTTGCGCACCGGGAATCTGATTACGAGCCAGTTGTATGTGGCGCTCGATATTTTCCCGAAAGCGCCGCCGGCCACGGTTGACGTAACGGGCGATCCGCTCGAGTTGCCGACCATTCCGAACACGCTCGACGAACTGCAACTGCAAGTTGCCGACATTGCGAAGAAGCTCGACAAGGTGCCGTTCGACGAGATCGGGACGAACCTGAACAGCGCGTTGAAGAATGCCGACCAGCTGTTCACGCGACTCGACAAGGAAGTCGTGCCGGAGGCCCGCGACACGCTGGCCTCGGCGAAGCGCACGTTCGGTTCGGCGGAGGCGACGTTGCAGCAGGACTCGCCGTTGCAGTCGGATGTTCATCAGGCGTTGCAGGAACTGACACGCACGTTGCAGTCGCTGAATGCGCTGTCGGATTATCTGGAGCGTCATCCGGAATCGCTGTTGCGCGGTAAATCAGGAGATAAACCATGACGTTTACCCGGCTCCCCCGCCCGCCGCGCGGGCTTGTGCGCGGCGCTGTTTATGTCGGCGCTCTGGCCGGACTGATGGCGATGGCGGCGTGTTCGTCGCCGAGCAGCCGCTTTTATACGCTCGGCGCGGATGGCGCGCCTGCCGGTTCCGCGGCGCCGGTCAGCGCCCGGACGGCTGCGCCTGCATGGCTGATCGAGGTCGCGCCGATCGATGTGCCGCCGCAAGTGGCGAAGAATCAGTTGGTGGTGCAGACGGGGCCGACGCAGGTCAAGGTACTCGAACAGGAGCGTTGGGCTTCGTTGCCCGGTGACGAGATTCGTCGGGCTTTGTCGACCAGTCTGACGCAGCAGTTGGGCACGATCGATGTGTATGGCACCGCGTATCCGGATACGACGCCGGTGTACCGGGTCAGCATGAATGTGCAGCGGTTCGAGTCATGGCCGGGGTCGCATGCGTTGATCGATGCGGTGTGGAGTGTGCGGGCTGTGCGTGGGACGGCTGTGATGACGTGCCGGAGTGTGGTGAGTGAGCCGGTTAGCGGCGGCTACGATGCGCTTGTTGATGGGCATCGGGCTGCGTTGCAGAGGATTGCTTTGCAGGTGGCTGGTGGTGTGCAGGCTATGGCTGCGGCTAAAGGTGGCTCCGCCGGGAAGGGGGGTGGGGTTGCTGTGCCGGTGTGTCCTCCCGCTGTGGAGGCTGGTGCCGCTGGCAGTTGAAAAAGGGTTTTGCCTTGTCGGCGGTCTGGTTGTCCGTGCGCTTGGGGTGTTGGCCTTTCCTTGCTTTGTTAGTGGTCTATTAGCGTTGCCCCTGTGCGGGGCGGCACCTACTTTTCTTTGCCTGCCGCAAAGAAAAGTAGGCAAAAGAAAGCGGCTCACACCGCTAATTCTTAAGCGGGTCCCCCGCACAGCCACGGTAGTGGTGCATCTGGAATCCGTCACCTCGCACACTCCGCGTTAGTGACAAAGCACTCATCAGCTCCCACTCCGCACTGCGTGCGTCGCGGACGGGTCTGCCAGGGAAACCGGCGGCCGGGTGGGGCGCCTGGTACACTTGGTACACTTGGTACACCTGATGGTTTTGGGAAACGGGTATCGGCGCGCGCAGCGCCGCCGGAGGTATGACTGCCTTGTCACTGAGGCTGAATGTGCGAGGCGACAGATTCCAGATGCACCACTACCGTGGCTGCGCGGGGGACCCGCTTATGAGCTAGCGGTGTGAGCCGCTTTCTTTTGCCTACTTTTCTTTGCGGCAGGCAAAGAAAAGTAGGTGCCGCCCCGCACAGGGGCAACGCTAATAGACCACGAACAATTCAAGGAAAGGCCAAAAAGGCTAAAAGACCAAAGCACAGATCAACAAGGAACCCGCCGAAACAGGCAAACAAAGCAAAATGTTCACTTCAATCAAAAGATTCATAAAAAAATGGCGTGCCTCCCGCGACGGCGGCCACCAGTTGGACGCCCTACTAGCGATCGCAGACAAATCCGCCCCTTATCCAGACCGCAGCGAATGGCTGATCGAACTCGCCCACTGGATCCACCGCGGCCGCACAGTCCAACCCGACCACCTCGACGCCGCCGAAACCACCACCCCAGCGCACACAAGAATCCGCTATCTCCTCCACGTGCTGGACCGCAACCCGGCCTGGAAAGCCAACGTCGCCGGCATTCTCCGCGCGCTCCTGCGCGAAAGCGACGGCCTCTCGCTGCTCTGCGACGCCGGCATGCCCGTCCACTCCGGGTTCTTCGGCGCACTCTTCGAACGCCTCGAAGCCTCGCTCATCCCGCCCGCGCCAAACCGCCGCGACCTGCGAGCAATCGTCACGCTGATGTTCGGCCAGCAACGCGACGCCGAATGGATCGCCAATCTGCCCACCGATCTGCTCACTCGCATCCGTGCCCTCCTCGACTACGACCAGGACGACAGCGAACAACGCGACGTCACACCCTTTTCGCTCGACCTGCTGGCCGCGCTGCACAACCTCACCTGCCAGATCAGCTCAACCGGTCTGTCGCAAACCGTCCGCAGCCGGCTCGGCGAAGTCGACCTCCGCGATGCCGGCGATGTACGCGTCGCCATGGAAAAGCAGCCGTTCTACCGGCTCACGCGCGCCATGCTGGCCGTCGAAGCAGCCCATCAGGCCGTCAGCGCAGGCGGCCCGCAAGACAAGCTGCTGCATGAGGTCAACTACCTGCGCCTGCTGCTCGACGAATGCCGCAGCGCCACCGACAACGTCTTCGCCCATCTTTACCGCAATGGCGTCAGTGTCGACATCGTGTTCCAGGTCGAACGCATGCGCATGCGCATCGTGCGCGCGGAACATCTGCTGAACGCCTGGATGACGCAGGACGATCCGCACGCCAGCGCACGTCTCGCCGCCGAACTGGTGAACGCGAATCACGCGAGCCAGAGCGTCGCCCATCTCGTACGCAGCAATTTCTCGCTACTGGCACGCAAGGTCGTCGAGTACAGCGCCGATACCGGCGAACACTACATCGCGCGCGATCGTGCCGAATACCTGAAGATGCTGCGCATGGCCGCCGGGGGCGGACTTGTGACCGTCGTCACGGTCTGCGTGAAATTCGCCATCACCGGCGCGCACCTGCAATCGATGTTCGAAGGGCTGCTCGCCGGCATCAACTACTCGGCCAGCTTCCTGCTGATGCACTTCCTGCACTTCTCGCTCGCCACCAAGCAACCAGCAATGACCGCGCCCACCCTCGCCCGTGAACTGGACGGCGTCGGCACGCCAGCAGGCGTGGACAGCTTCGTGAGTTCGGTGACCGCACTGATGCGCACCCAGGCAGCCGCGGTGCTCGGCAACGTGCTACTGGTGTTTCCGGTGTGCTTCGGCGTGCAATTGCTGTGGCATGCGCTCTTCAATGCCAACATCATTTCGCCGGAGAAGGCGCACGCCACGCTGCACTCGTTCTCGCTGCTCGGCCCGACACCGTTCTATGCCGCGTTGACGGGCGTGCTGCTGTGGTCGTCGAGTTTGCTGTCGGGCTGGGCGGACAACTGGTTCGTCCTGCATCGCGTGGCCGACGCGCTTGCCTATAACCGACGCCTGCGCATGACACTCGGCGTGGCCGGCGCCGCCCGGCTCGCCGCGTTTTGCCGCTCGAACGTAGCCGGCGTGGCGGGCAATATCACGCTCGGCCTCATGCTCGGACTCGTGCCAGCGATCCTGACCGCGTTCGCCTTCACTTTCGAAGTGCGTCACGTGACGCTCAGCGCCGGCTCGATCGGCGTGGCGCTCGGCGTGCTGGGTAAAGACGCGCTGAAACTACCGGAGCTGTGGTGGGCGGTCGCGGGCGTCGGCAGCATGGCGATCCTCAACGTGGCCGTGAGTTTCGCCCTCGCCTTCTACATGGCGGTGAAATCGCGCGATTTGCGGCGCAATGCGGTGCGCTCGCTGCGTGGCGCGATCTGGCAGCGGGTGTTCAGGCATCCGCTCGAGCTGGTATGGCCGGCCAAAGCGGCGCCACAAGACAAATAGAGCCATGCGCGGGGGTCGCCCGGCAATCGGCTGCCATGCCTTCCCTGTGCGGCGCCGGGCGTCCCTGAAACCACGCGCTGCTCATGCGCTACTCATGCATTACTCACGAGCGCAGGCCGCCCGCATACGCCGCCGCGCCTCCGGGAACGCCCCCTGCCTGGGCCGTCACCCCGACCGCGTACAATAGCGCCTTATCTAACGCCTTCCGGCAACCTCAATGTCCTTCGATTTCTTCCTTCCCTGTCCGCGCGGCCTTGAAGCCTCGCTCGCCACCGAGCTCGCCGAAATTGCCGCGAAGCACCTGAACGGCGCACCGTTCACGGCCGGCGCGCAAGTGCCCGGCGGTGTGCATTTCCGCGGCGGCTGGGCCGCCGGCATGGCCGCCAACCTGTACTCGCGCCTCGCGAGCCGCGTGCTGCTGAAAATCGCGCATCGGCCGTATCGCAGCGAACAGGACATTTACGCGCTCGCGCTCGAACAGCGCTGGGAGCAGTGGTTCTCGGCGAATGAAACGCTGCGCGTGGACGTCACCGCGATCAAATCGCCGCTGCGCAGCCTCGAATTCACGACGCTGAGGGTCAAGGACGCGATCTGCGACCGTTTGCGCGAAGTGAGCGGCGCCCGTCCGAGCATCGATACCGCCATGCCCGACGTGCGCGTGTTCGCGTTCCTCACCGCCACCGATTGCACGCTGTACCTCGACACCTCCGGCGATCCGCTCTTCAAGCGCGGCTGGCGTCTCGACAAGGGTGCAGCGCCACTGCGCGAGAATCTCGCGGCGGGCATCCTGCGCCTGACCGGCTGGACTGCCGGCACGCCGCTGTACGACCCGATGTGCGGCAGCGGCACCTTCCTCGCGGAAGCCGCGCAAGTGGCGCTGAATATCGCGCCAGGCGCGGAGCGCCGCTTCGGCTTCGAGAAGCTCAAGCAATTCGAAGCCAAAACCTGGCAACCGATGAAGGCCGCCGCGCTCGACGCCAAACACGCCGCCCGCAGCTCGCGCGCCGATCTGCAGATCTTCGGCAGCGACATTTCCGGGGACATGCTCGACAAAGCACGCGCGAACTTCCAGCGCGCCGGCCTGCCGACTATTCCGCTCAAGCAGGTTGACGCGCGCGGCATGACGGCGCCGTCGACCGAACCGGGCATTCTCGTGGCGAATCCACCGTATGGCGAACGGATCGAAGTGCGCGGCCGCAACGCACGCGGTGAAATCCGCGAAGGTCGCGCCACGCGTGAAGGCCGCGACGACGATAGCTTCCGCCGCGCTCAGGAAGAAACGCCGGACAGCGAATTCTTCCAGTCGCTCGGCGATGCGCTGAAGCAGCGCTTTACCGGCTGGCATGCGTTCATTCTGACGTCGGATCGCAAGCTGCCGGGCCAGATGCGTCTGCGCGAGTCGACCAAGACGCCGCTCTTTAACGGCGCGCTCGAATGCCGGCTGTTCCGCTTCGATCTGATCGCGGGCAGCGTCCGCCAACGGCCGCAGAACAACGACACGCCGGCGGCCTAAGCCGGAGCAGAACGAGATCGAACAACCGCGGACCTGGTCCGCGGTTTTTTTTCGCCCGCACCTCAGTATTGCGGCACCCGCGACTCCCACGATTCCCGCGATTCCGCCACGCCCTACTGACACTACGCTGTCAGCAGCCCTCACGCACACTCCTTCTCACGCCATCCGGCGCTTTGCACGGCTTACCGCCATCCACAGGAGAGTGTCATGTCCGCTTCATCCAAAGTTGTTGCATGGTTCGAGATTCCGTCCGTCGATTTCGCTCGCGCCGTGCGCTTTTACGAAGCCGCGCTCGACGTCAAGCTGCGCCATGAGGAAGTCGGCGGCCAGCCGATCGCCATCTTCGGCTACGAGGAACCGGCCACCGGCGGCGCAATCGTCCATAGCCCGTCCGCGACGCCGAGCGGCGACGGTGTGCTCGTCTATCTGAACGCCCAGCCGACGGTCGACGCGACCCTCGCCCGTATCGAAAAGGCCGGCGGCAAAACCGACGGTCCGGTGATCAAGCTGCCGCAGGACATCGGCTACATCGCGTTCTTCACCGATACGGAAGGCAACCGCCTCGGCCTGCACTCGCTGACCAACGGTTGAGCACGTGACTCGGCGCACCAGCGCGGCGGCCGGCAGGCGCCGCACGGAACGCTGACCGGAGCGCGGCATGCGGCGCTATCATCGTGGGTCTGTCCCCGTCCTTTTCTACAAGACGCCCACGATGACGCGACGCGCCGACCGCCTGTTCCAGATCGCCGAACTGTTACGCGGCCGACGTCTGACCACCGCGCAACAACTCGCCGACTGGCTGAATATCTCGCTGCGCACGGTCTATCGCGACGTGCGCGATCTACAGCTCTCAGGTGTGCCAATCGAAGGCGAAGCGGGTATCGGCTACCGCCTGAGCCGCGCGGCGAGCCTGCCGCCCCTCACCTTCACCGCCGACGAGTTGGCCGCGCTCGCAGCGGGCGCACGCATGCTCGAATCGTGGGGCGGCGCCGGCTTCGCGAGCGGCGCACGCGGGGCGTTGGCGAAGATCGCCTCGGCAATGCCCGCCGACAAACGCGCCACGCTCGAACGTCTGGCGATCTTCGCGCCGTCGTTTCATATCAAGGCGGATTTTTCGGCGAAGGTAGACGTGCTGCACCGGGCGATCGATGCACGTCAGGTGGTGAGCTTCGCCTATACCGATGCGAACAGCGCGGAGACCGAGCGGCGCGTGTGGCCACTGTCGATGGCTTATTGGGGGGCGCGCTGGACGCTCGGCGCGTGGTGCGAATTGCGCGGCGATTTCCGCAATTTCGGGCTGGAGAGAATCCGCGATCTTCAGGTGCTTGAAACGTATCCGGATCAGGAAGGACGACGATTGGCGGATTGGCTACGGCACGTGACTGGAAAGCCGCGGTAGCGTCATGCGATACGGTTTGGGGACGCGAGTGCGCGCGCGTTGGAGAACCCGATGTCCGTCCGGGCGCTTCGCGGCCCACCACGAGGCAGGCCGCGCGACAAAGTTGCCCGTGTTATTCCACCGCCTTCACCATATCCTCGATCACCTTCTTCGCGTCGCCGAACACCATCATCGTCTTGTCCATGTAGAACAGGTCGTTGTCGAGACCGGCGTAACCCGCTGCCATCGAACGCTTGTTCACGATGACCGTGCGCGCCTTGTACGCCTCGATGATCGGCATGCCCGCGATCGGCGACTTCGGATCGTTCTTCGCCGCCGGATTCACCACGTCGTTCGCACCGAGCACCAGCACCACGTCCACCTGACCGAACTCGCCGTTGATGTCGTCCATTTCGTAGACCATGTCGTACGGCACTTCGGCTTCCGCGAGCAGCACGTTCATGTGCCCCGGCATGCGCCCGGCCACCGGGTGAATCGCGTACTTCACCTCGATGCCCTTTTCGACCAGCTTGTCGGTGAGTTCCTTCAGCGCATGCTGCGCACGCGCCACGGCGAGGCCGTAACCCGGCACGATCACCACGGTTTCGGCATTGCCGAGCATGAACGACGCATCGTCGGCCGAACCGGATTTCACCGGACGCTGCTCAGCCGAGCCGCCCGCCGCCGCCGCGCCCGCCTCGTTGCCGAAGCCGCCGAGAATCACGTTGAAGAACGAGCGGTTCATCGCGCGGCACATGATGTACGACAGGATCGCACCCGACGAGCCCACCAGCGAGCCCGCGATGATCAGCATCGGATTGTTCAGCGAGAAGCCGATGCCTGCCGCCGCCCAGCCCGAATACGAGTTCAGCATCGACACCACCACCGGCATATCCGCGCCGCCGATCGGGATGATGATCAGCACGCCGAGCACGAACGCGATGATCGTCATGATGATGAACGGCAGCCACGATTGCGTGAGAAAGAAGATCACGCCGAAGCCGAGCATCCCGATCGCAAGGAACAGGTTGATCAGGTGCTGCCCGGCGTAAACCACCGGTGCGCCCTGGAACAGCCGGAACTTGTACTTGCCCGACAGCTTGCCGAACGCGATCACCGACCCGGAGAACGTAATCGCGCCAACAAACGTGCCGATAAACAGTTCGACGCGATTGCCATACGGCAGGAAACCCGGAATCGCATTGTCAGGATCGACGAGGCCGAATGCCGCCGGCTCCGACACCACCGCATACGCGATACACACGGCCGCAAGGCCGATCAGCGAGTGCATCGCCGCAACCAGTTCCGGCATCTTGGTCATCTCGACGCGCGCCGCGACGACCGCGCCAATCGCGCCGCCGATCACCAGCGCGACCAGCAGCAGGCCGAGCCCGAGGCCAAGATTCGAGCCGAGCGCGTTCGCCTGTTTGACGATCAGCGCGATGGTCGTGAGGATCGCAATCGCCATCCCGACCATGCCGAACGTATTGCCCGTGCGCGCCGTCTTCGGATTCGACAGCCCCTTGAGCGCCTGAATGAAACAGACCGACGCGACCAGATAAAGCAGCGTGACGACGTTCAGACTCATTACGCGTTCTCCTTGGCGGTCTTATCGGCGATCAGCTTCTTCGGCTCTTTCTTCCTGAACATCTCCAGCATTCGCCTCGTCACGAGAAATCCGCCGAACACGTTCACCGCCGCAAGCGCGACGGCCAGCGTGCCGAAGAACTTGCCGGTGTCGCCCACGGTGAGGCCTGCCGCCAGCATCGCGCCGACGATCACGATCGCCGAGATCGCATTGGTCACCGCCATCAGCGGCGTGTGCAGCGCGGGCGTGACGTTCCAGACGACGTGGTAGCCGACGTAGATCGCCAGCACGAAGATGATCAGGTTGATGACGGTGTGGTTGATGACTTCCATCGCCGCTCTCCTATGTATTGATTCGATGTCGGCCGGAGTTGGCGCTTTAGCTCTCGATCAGCGTTGGCGCTTACTTCGGTCCCATGTAATTCATTTCTCAGGTCTTGCGCGTGACTTCACCGTCGCGGGCCAGCAGCGTGGCAGCGACGATGTCATCCGCGAGATCGATGTTCAGGGCGCCTTCCTTGCTGATGATCAGCTTCAGGAAGTCGAGCAGGTTGCGTGCATAGAGCGACGACGCGTCGGCGGGCACCATCGAGGCGAGATTCGTATAACCGACGATCGTCACTCCATGCTTCACGACAACCTGGTCCGCTTCAGTCAGCGGGCAGTTGCCGCCGCGCCGGCCTTCGTACTCGGCGCCGCGTCCAGCGGCCAGGTCGACCAGCACGGAGCCCGGTTTCATCGCCTGCACGGTTTCCACCGAGATCAGCGTCGGCGCGGCGCGGCCTGGGATCAGGGCGGTCGAGATCACCACGTCGGCCTGTTTCGCTCGTTCGTGCACCAGCGCGGATTGACGCGTGAGCCACGAAGGCGGCATCGGCCGCGCGTAGCCGCCGACGCCCTGCGCGGCTTCGCGCTCTTCATCGGTTTCGTACGGCACATCGAGGAATTTGGCGCCGAGGGATTCGATCTGCTCCTTGACCGCGGGCCGAACGTCGGAGGCTTCGATGACCGCGCCCAGGCGCTTGGCGGTCGCGATGGCCTGCAATCCGGCCACACCTGCGCCGAGTATCAGCACACGGGCCGCTTTCACGGTACCGGCTGCCGTCATCAGCATCGGCATGAAGCGCGGATAGAGCGTGGCGGCCAGCAGCACCGCCTTGTAGCCCGCAATGTTCGCCTGCGAGCTCAGTACGTCGAGGCTCTGCGCACGGGTGGTTCTCGGCGCGGCTTCCAGAGCGAACGCGGTGACACCCGCAGCCGCCAGCTTTGATGAGTTTTCGGCATTAAACGGATCGAGCATGCCGACCAGCGTCGCGCCGCGCTTCAGAAGCGGCAGTTCGGCGTCGGTCGGAGACTGGACCTTCAGAACGAGATCGGCCCCAAAGGCGGTCGCGGCGTCGACAATTTCCGCGCCGGCGGCCGCAAAGGCTTCGTCAGGAAAGCTCGCGCCGGTGCCGGCGCCGCTCTGGATCGTGACCCGGTGGCCCTGGGTCACATATTTCTTGACCGTTTCGGGCGTCGCGGCGACGCGGGTTTCGTGCGCGCGCGTCTCGGCTGGCACTCCGATGTGCATCTTTTTTCCTCCTCGACTTCCTGTTTTACGACAGAGCTGCCGACGAGGCACGCCGGCTTGCAAGTGCAACGGCTAACGGCGTCACTTTAACCGAAACCTGGGGGTGTGCAGAAATCGGGGACAATCCGGGGGTCGCGGCCCAACGGGCGCCTTGCAGGATGCCGGCCGTGGGCTACCGGTCATGCTGCTCATGCCGCTTGCGCGTGAGTGGCCAGTCGCCCGCCGCCGGTCGCCCGCAGCCGGTCGCCCGCTGCCGGTCGCCCGCTTCCCGGCAGCCCAGGCCTATAAACGGTAAAATGCGCACCCATGAAACCGGAAACCTGGCTGCCGCACGTTACCGTTGCGGCGATTGTCGAGCGTGATGGGCGTTTTCTCGTCGTCGAGGAACATACCGCCGACGGCCTACGCCTGAATCAGCCCGCCGGCCACCTGGAAGCGGGCGAAACGCTGGTGGAAGCGGTCATCCGCGAGACGCTCGAGGAAACCGCGCATCCGTTCACGCCCGAGGCGCTGGTCGGCATGTACATGACGCATTTCGAGCGGCCCGGCGTTGAGGGCGTGACGTATCTGCGCTTCACCTATTGCGGCACGAGTGGCGCAGCGGTTGCAGAGCGCGCTCTCGATCCCGACATTGTCCGCACGCTGTGGATGAGCGCCGACGAATTGCGCGCCTGCCCTGAACGGCATCGCACGCCGCTCGTCATGCAATGTCTCGACGACTACCTCGCGGGGCGGCGTTTCCCGCTTGATTTCGTGCACACGCATTCAGTCGGGCGCAAACAGGCAGAGTAAGCAGGCAGCAACAGACGTCCCAAGGTCTAACCCGTCAAGCAAGCCGGATCCGTCACGAGCGGGCAGGCAAGCGGGCAAGTAACACGGTCAACCCACGATCCATGAAGTCACGCAGTACCCAGTGAGCACCTTATGAGCAAGCAGAAAGTCGTAGTAGGCATGTCAGGCGGCGTTGATTCGTCCGTTACCGCGTGGCTGCTGAAGGAACAGGGCTACGACGTGGTCGGCCTGTTCATGAAAAACTGGGAAGACGACGATGACAGCGAGTACTGCTCGACCCGGCAGGACTGGATCGACGTCGTCTCGGTGGCGGACCTGATCGGCATCGACGTCGAAGCGGTCAACTTCGCCGCCGAATACAAAGACCGCGTGTTCGCCGAATTCCTGCGCGAATACTCGGCCGGCCGCACGCCGAATCCCGACGTGCTGTGCAACGCCGAAATCAAGTTCAAAGCCTTCCTCGATCACGCCATGTCGCTTGGCGCGGAAACCATCGCGACCGGCCACTATGCGCGCGTGCGTGAGAACAACGGCCGCTTCGAACTGCTGAAGGCCTTCGATCATACAAAGGACCAGTCGTATTTCCTGCATCGGCTAAACCAGGCGCAATTGTCGAAGACGCTGTTTCCGCTTGGCGAGATTCCCAAGACGAAAGTGCGCGAGATTGCCGAGCAGATCGCGCTGCCGAATGCGAAGAAGAAGGATTCGACCGGCATCTGCTTTATCGGCGAACGGCCGTTCCGCGACTTCCTGAACCGCTATCTGCCGACCAAACCGGGCCCGATGAAAACCCCCGACGGCAAAGTGATCGGCGAACACATCGGCCTCGCGTTCTACACGTTCGGGCAACGCAAGGGCATCGGCCTTGGCGGCAGTAAGGACGGCAGCGGCGAGCCGTGGTTCGTTGCCGGCAAGGACATTGCGTCGAATACGCTGTATGTCGTCCAAGGCCATGACCATCCGTGGCTGCTGAGCCATACGTTGAGCGCGGGCAATACGAGCTGGGTCGCGGGTGAACCGCCGGCTGAAGGTTTCGCATGCGGCGCGAAAACCCGCTATCGGCAAGCGGATGCACCGTGCACCTTCAGCGCGGCCGGTGTCGGCGAAGGCCTCTTCGAACTGAATTTCGACGCCGCTCAATGGGCTGTCACACCGGGGCAATCCGCGGTGCTCTACGATGGCGACGTGTGCCTCGGCGGCGGCATCATCGAACACGCTGTGACCGGGCAACCAACCGTGCGCGAGGCGCAACAGGCCGCGTTGTTGACCGCCCGTTGACCTGCGGGTTTGAGCCAGCTTCCTTTGAGCCGGCTTCCCTTGCACCAGCTTCCCAATAACAAGCAGTCGTTCGTTTCCCTTCGCGGCTGATTCCGCCTGCGCCGAGCGCGTCGACGATCCCTCCGCGACGATCCCCACTGCACTGGAGTCCCCATGCTTTCTCGACGTTATCTGGCAATGTGGTGCGCAGTCATTCTGCTCGCAGCCTGTGCGGCGCTCGCCGAGGCGCATCACATTTCGTGGTTCTGGATCATCGTGCCGGTGGCGCTCGTCGCGCTGGGCCTGTTCGATCTGACGCAGCAACGCCACGCGATTCTGCGCAACTATCCGCTGTGGGGCCACTTCCGCTTTCTGTTCGAATTCATCCGCCCGGAAATCCGCCAGTATTTCGTCGAGGACGACACCGACGAGAAACCGTTCTCTCGCGCGCAACGCAGCATCGTCTATCAGCGTGCGAAGAACGACGTCGATAGCCGCCCGTACGGCACCGAACTCGATGTCAAAGCCGTCGCACACGAATGGATCAGCCACTCGCTCGCGCCGACCACGATCGCCAGCCACGATTTCCGTATCGTCGTCGGGCCCGACCGTGCGCAGCCTTATTCGATGTCGATCTTCAACGTCTCCGCGATGAGCTTCGGTTCGTTGTCGGCGAACGCGATCATGGCGCTGAACCTCGGCGCGAAGAAAGGCAATTTCGCGCACGACACGGGCGAAGGCTCGATGTCGAAATACCACCGCGAGCATGGCGGCGACATCATCTGGGAAATCGCTTCGGGTTACTTCGGCTGCCGCAACGACGACGGCACCTTCAGCGCGGAGAAGTTCGCGAAGCAGGCCGCCGAGCCGCAAGTGAAGATGATCGAAGTGAAGCTCTCGCAAGGTGCGAAGCCCGGTCACGGCGGCGTGCTGCCGGCCGCCAAGATCACACCCGAGATCGCGGAAACGCGCGGCGTGCCGATGGGCCGCGATTGCATCTCGCCCGCCACCCACTCCGAATTCTCATCGCCGCGCGGTCTGCTCGAATTCGTCGACCGCTTGCGCACACTGTCCGGTGGCAAGCCGACCGGCTTCAAGCTGTGCATCGGGCATCCGTGGGAATTCTTCGGCATAGCGAAAGCGATGCTGGAAACGGGCATTCTGCCGGACTTCATTGTGGTCGACGGCGCGGAAGGCGGCACGGGTGCGGCGCCGCTGGAATTCACCGACCACGTCGGCGTGCCGTTGCAAGAAGGCTTGCTGCTGGTGCACAACACGCTGGTCGGCATCGGTTTGCGTCAGCGCATCCGCATCGGCGCAAGCGGCAAGATGATCACCGCGTTCGACATCACGAAGACGCTGGCGATCGGCGCGGATTGGGTCAACGCGGCGCGTGGCTTCATGTTCGCGGTCGGTTGTATTCAGGCGCAGACCTGCCACACCGGCCGCTGCCCGACGGGCGTCGCGACGCAAGACCCGGTGCGCCAACGTGCGCTGGTCGTGCCGGACAAGGCCGATCGCGTGTTCAACTTCCATCACAACACGTTGCATGCGCTGAAGGAAATCATTCAGGCCGCGGGGCTCAAGCATCCGGCGGAGCTGCGCGCGCATCACATCGTGCGGCGTGTGTCGTCGCATGAGGTGCAGTTGATGTCCGAACTGCTGAAGTATCTCGATCCGAACGATCTGCTGAACGGCAACTATCGCTACACGCTGTATGAAAAATACTGGCCCATGGCGCAAAGCGATTCGTTTGCGCCGAAGGTTGAATTGGCCGCGACGTAGGCCGGTTGTGACGGCGGCGGTTCTTATTGAACCGATCGCCGCCTGAGTCTTAGGTTTTGGCGGGGATTTCTTTCAGAAAAATAAGAATCCTTAGGAACCCGTCTTATATACAACTGCTGCGACGGATCGTACATTGGCGGGTCTTCTGCACCCGCTTAATGTTCATGCTCACGTCCCCTTCTGCTCCGCTGCCGCTTGCGGCTCATACGCAACTTGTCCAGACCCGGCACGGCTGGATGCTCGCCAATCCCAACGACTTCTATCTGGGCCGGGCGCTCATCGAATACGGCGAGTGCTGCGAGCTGGAATCCGCCGTACTGCGACAGTTACTGGTGCAACCGGGGATCGTTGTGGAAGTCGGCGCGAATATCGGCGTGCATACCGTCATGCTGGCTCGCGAGGCGCTGGCGCGACGCCAGGTGCTGGTTGCATTCGAGCCGCAGCCGGTGATCTTTCAGAACCTCTGTGCGAATCTCGTGGCCAATGGTTTGCGTAACGTGCTGGCCTGGCCGTATGCATGCGGCGCGAGTGCGGGCACACTGCATTTTTCGCGGCCTGACTACGACGCACCGGGCAATTTTGGCGCCGTGTCGATGCAGACAGAGGCCGCGGCGAACACGATCCCGGTTCCGTGCGTCCGGCTTGACGATGTGCTGCGCTCGCATACGGTCGGCTTGCTGAAGCTGGATGTGGAGGGGTTCGAGTTGAATGCGCTGCAAGGCGCGGAGGAAACCATCGCTCGCTCGCGGCCGGTGATTTACGTAGAGAACGACCAGCGCGATCGTTCGCAGGCGTTGATCGAGTGGCTGTGGGCGAAGGACTATCGGATGTGGTGGCATTTGCCGCCTTTATTTAATCCTGGGAATTTCTTTGGGCGCGCGGAGAATATTTACGACAGTGTGGTGTCGTGCAATATGCTCGCTCTGCCGCGGGAACTGGAGATGGAGATCGAGGGGTTTTTGGAGGTGACGGATTCATCCGTGCATATGTTGGTGGGTGGGACCAGCTAACCCACGAAACACTTCCCCAGGAACACGAACCACAATCGGCCGCCGAAAGCGGCCTTTTTTCGTTTGGGGAACACTTCAGTTCCCGTCAGACCCCGCAAAACGGACACCCCCCTCCCTTTCCGTTAAAATCTACGGTTTAGCACTTCGCTCCACGGTCAGCCCGCGCGCTCCGGCGTTTGCGGCGCGGCCCTATGCCCGAAAGGCACTTCATGCTCACGTTTCAGCAAATCATCCTGACACTGCAGTCCTACTGGGATAAGCAGGGTTGCGCGTTGCTCCAGCCGATCGACATGGAAGTCGGCGCGGGCACGTCCCACGTCCATACCTTCCTGCGCGCAATCGGTCCGGAACCGTGGCGCGCCGCCTATGTGCAGCCGTCGCGCCGCCCGAAAGACGGCCGTTACGGCGAGAACCCGAACCGCTTGCAGCATTACTACCAGTACCAGGTGGTGCTCAAGCCGGCGCCGGAAAACATCCTCGATCTGTATCTCGGCTCGTTGGAGGCCCTCGGCTTCGATCTGAAGCAGAACGACGTGCGCTTCGTCGAGGACGATTGGGAAAACCCCACGCTCGGCGCCTGGGGCCTCGGCTGGGAAGTGTGGCTGAACGGCATGGAAGTGACCCAGTTCACCTACTTCCAGCAGGTCGGCGGGCTGGATTGCAAGCCGGTGCTCGGCGAAATCACCTACGGCCTCGAACGTCTGGCCATGTATCTGCAGAAGGTCGAAAACGTTTACGACCTGGTCTGGACCGAATGGGAAGAGCAAGGCCCGAACGGCCCGGAACTGCGTCGCCTGACGTACGGCGACGTGTACCACCAGAACGAAGTCGAACAGTCGACCTACAACTTCGAGCACGCGAACGTCGATCTGCTGTTCACGTTCTTCAACAGCTACGAAGCGGAAGCCAAGCGCATGATCGAAGCGCAGATCGCGCTGCCCGCTTATGAACTGGTGCTGAAGGCCGGCCACACGTTCAACCTGCTCGACGCCCGCGGCGCAATCTCCGTCACGGAACGTGCGGCCTATATCGGCCGGATCCGCGCGCTGTCGCGTCTGGTCGCGCAGGCTTACTACGAGTCGCGCGAGAAGCTTGGTTTCCCGATGCTCGGCAATCCGGTGCACGGCGTGCCAGGCCTCACGACCGACGAACAGGATGCAGCCAAGCCCGCATGGGCACCGCCGCTGAAAATCGAACGCAAGATCGATCCGGACTGACGAGAACATCAAGAAATGACTCAACCCCATCAAGCTACCCTGCTCGTCGAGCTGCTGACCGAAGAACTGCCGCCGAAAGCGCTCGCGCGCCTCGGCGACGCGTTCGCCGAAGGCATTGCGCAGCGCCTCGCGGCGCGCGACCTGATCGAAGGCGAACTGTCGTTCGAACGTTACGCCACGCCGCGCCGTCTCGCCGTCACCATCAAGAACGTACGTGCGGTCGCGCCGGAAAAACACGTGCGCGAAAAAGTGCTGCCGGTTTCGGTCGCGCTCGATAAAGACGGCCAGCCCACCGCGCCGCTCGCCAAGAAACTGGCCGCGCTCGGCTTCCCCGACTTCTCGGTGAACGACCTGGAACGCGCGCAGGACGGCAAGGCCGAAGCCTTCTTCCTGCGCTACGCCGCGCCGGGCGCCACGCTCGTCGAAGGCCTGCAAAGCGCGCTCAACGAAACGCTCGCCAAGCTGCCGATCCCGAAGGTGATGACGTATCAGCGCCCGGACGGCACCAACGTGCAGTTCGTGCGTCCGGTGCATCGCCTGACCACCCTGCACGGCGACCAGGTCGTGCCGGTCACGGCGCTCGGTATCGACGCCGACGACACCACACTCGGCCACCGCTTCCTGTCCGAAGGCCTCGTGCAGATCCAGCACGCGGACTCGTACGCCGATACGCTGTTGCACAAGGGCCGCGTGGTCGCGAATTTCGCCGACCGCAAAGAAACCATCCGCACGCATCTGCTCGCGCAAGCCGACGGCGACCAGGTCGTGATGCCCGAATCGCTGCTGGATGAAGTGAATTCGCTGGTCGAATGGCCGGTGGTCTACGCCTGCCGTTTCGAGGACGAGTTCCTGCAAGTGCCGCAGGAATGCCTGATCCTGACCATGCAGACGAACCAGAAATACTTCGCGTTGACGGATGCGAACGGCAAGCTGCGCTCGCGCTTCCTGATCGTGTCGAACATCGAAACGAAGACGCCTGGCGATATCGTCGAAGGTAACGAACGCGTGGTGCGTCCGCGTCTGGCCGATGCGAAGTTCTTCTTCGAGCAGGACAAGAAGAAGCCGCTCGCCGAGCGCGTCCCGCTGCTCGCCAATGTCGTCTATCACAACAAGCTGGGTTCGGCGCTGCAACGCGTCGAGCGCGTCGAAGCGCTGGCGGGTGCAATCGCCTCGCTGATCGGTGCGGATGTCGGACTGGCAAAGCGCGCCGCGCGTCTCTCGAAGGCCGACCTGATCACCGACATGGTGGGCGAATTCCCCGAGCTGCAAGGCACGATGGGCACGTACTACGCGCGCCACGACGGCGAGCCGGAAGAAGTCGCGCTGGCCTGCTCGGAACACTATCAGCCGCGTTTCTCCGGCGATGCATTGCCCGCCACGGCAACCGGCACCGTCGTCGCGCTTGCCGACAAGCTCGAAACGCTGGTCGGCATCTGGGGCATCGGCCTGCAACCCACCGGCGAGAAAGACCCGTTCGCGCTGCGCCGTCATGCGCTGGGCGTACTGCGGATTCTGGTCGAGAAGCAATTGCCGGTCGATCTGATCGAACTGCTGCGCACCGCTTACGCGCAATTTGCCGCCGTGCCGGGTGTCGCCGATTCGACGCAGGCAATTTACGAATTCAGCATGGACCGCCTGCGCGGTCTGCTGCGCGAACGCGGCTACGCGCCGGGCGAAATCGACGCGGTGCTGGCACTGAACCCCACGCGCCTCGACGACATCGTCGCGCGTCTGGATGCGGTGCGCGAGTTCGCTGCGCTGCCGGAAGCGGCCTCGCTCGCTGCGGCTAACAAGCGCATTTCGAACATCCTGAAAAAGTCGGAAGGCTCGGTCACCGGCGGTGTGCAGGTCACTCTGCTAATCGAAGCGGCGGAAAAAGCCTTGCATGCGCAACTGGAGCAGGTCGCACCGCGCGTGCAATCGCAACTCGCCGCGCGCGACTATACGGGCGCGCTGACCGCGCTCGCCGCGTTGCGCGAACCTGTCGATACGTTCTTCAACGACGTGATGGTCAACGCCGAAGACCCGGCGTTGCGCGCCAACCGTCTGGCTTTGCTCGGCGCGCTGCATCAGCAGATGAATTGCGTCGCCGACATTTCCCGACTCGCCGCCTGAGCCCCGCGCCATGCCGACCAAAAAAGTGGTGATCCTCGACCGCGACGGCGTGATCAACGTCGATTCCGACGCGTTCATCAAGTCGCCGGACGAATGGGTCGCCCTGCCCGGCTCGCTAGAAGCGATCGCGCGGCTCAACCAGGCGGGTTATCGCATTGCGGTCGCGACCAACCAGTCGGGCATCGGCCGCGGTCTCTTCGACATGAACGCGCTCAATGCGATGCATCTGAAAATGCATCGCATGGCGGCGGCAGTCGGCGGGCGTATCGACGCGGTGTTCTTCTGCCCGCATACGGCGCAGGATCACTGCGAATGTCGCAAGCCAAAGCCCGGTATGCTGAAGATGATCGCCGAACGTTTCGAAGTCGATCCGCAGCATACGCCGGTGGTCGGCGACGCGATGCGTGACCTGGAAGCGGGCGCGTCGCTCGGACATCCAACCCACCTGGTGCTGACCGGCAAAGGCCGCAAAACGCTCCAGGCCGGCGGACTGCCCGAAGGCACGCGCGTGCATGACGACCTGCGGGCGTTCGCGCTCGACTTCCTTTCCGACGCTCAAGAGTGACACGCACCACGCGCGTCCCCAACCCTCACAGACCACGCCGATGCGCTTCATCCGTTCCCTGCTGCTGCTGATCTATTTCGTGCTCTTCACGGTGCCGTACGCAACCGCGTGCTTCATCGCGTTTCCGTTCATGCGCGCCGACAGCCGCTACTGGATGGCAGCCGGCTGGTGCCGCGCCACGCTGCGCACGGTACGCTGGCTGAACGGCATCCGCTACAGGATCGAAGGCTTCGAGAACCTGCCCGACGGTCCGGCCGTGCTGCTGTCCAAGCATCAATCGGCGTGGGAAACGCTGGCGTTTCCGGCGCTGATGCCGCGGCCGCTGTGCTACGTGTTCAAGCGCGAGCTGCTGTACGTGCCGTTCTTCGGCTGGGCGCTCGGCATGCTGAAGATGGTTCACATCGACCGCAAGGAAGGCAAGTACGCGTTCGAGTCGGTCATCCGGCAAGGCAAGCAACGCATGGCGGAAGGCGCCTGGGTCATCATGTTTCCGGAAGGCACCCGTACGCCCACCGGCAAGCAGGGCAAGTACAAAACCGGCGGCGCGCGTTTCGCGATTGCCACCGGCGCACCCGTCGTGCCGATCGCGCACAACGCCGGGCGCGTGTGGCCGCGTAACTCGTTTCTCAAATATGCGGGTATAGTCACAGTGTCGATCGGCAAGCCGATTGACACGACGGGGCTCACGCCCGATGAAGTGAACACGCGCGTCGAACAATGGATCGAAGCAGAAATGCGTCGCATCGATCCTACTGCGTACCGCGCGGCGGATAGCAGTTCCGCCGCCGCACCAATCTGACGCGCCCGCGCCCTCGAAGGCGCATTTGCGCGAAGCCGAATCCGATGCAGAAGTCTCCTACGTCGCAGCCCGCTGCGGCGCTCGATAACCGGCAGCTCGATCTCCCGCTCTTCGCAGAGCCGGGGTCGACGTCGTCGTCCCCAACACCCTCCGCTCCGTCCGCGGGTTCGCAAGGCGGGCAGCAACCGGCCGTGCCGCTCGCACCGGATGGTACCAAGCTGCGCAGTATCACCATCGGTTCGCGCACGCTGCACTATGTGCTCAAGCGCTCGGCCCGCCGTTCGATCGGGTTTGCAATCGACAGCACCGGCCTGATGATTACCGCACCACGTTGGGTCACGCTCGCCGATATCGAAACCGCGATCACCGAAAAGCAGCGCTGGATCTTCACGAAGCTGATCGAGTGGCAAACGCGTGTCGAACAGCGCGCGCTGCCCAAGGTCGACTGGAAAGACGGTGCCGAAGTGCCGTATCTCGGCCAGCCGGTGCGTGTGAAGCTCGGCTCGCCGCAAGGCACGCTCGCGTTCAATGCGGATGAAGCCGCGTTGCAGGTTCCACTGCCGTTGCAAGCCGATCCGCAGCAGATCAAGGATCGCGTGCAAGGCTGGCTGCAGGGCGAAGCAAAACGTCTGTTCGGCGAGCGCCTCGCGATCTACGCGGAAAAGCTGGGTGTCAACTATCGTGCGTATGCGCTCTCTTCAGCGGCCACCCGTTGGGGCAGTTGTTCAAGCGACGGCAAGATCCGCCTGAACTGGCGGCTGATTCACTTTCCGTTGTCGATCATCGACTACGTCGTGGCGCACGAACTCGCGCATCTGCGGGAGATGAATCACAGTCCCCGCTTCTGGCAGACGGTCGAATCGATTTTTCCGGAATTCCGCGAAGCGCGGCAGACGTTGAAGTCGCATCCGCCGGAATTATTGCCGACGCTTTAGAACCTTCGGGCTTTCTTCGGCACAAAGCCGCGAAACCTCAAAAAGCCGGTGCCTCAGCCCAAAGCCGACGCACCGGCGTTCCAAAACCCGCCACTTACTCCGTGCAGAAGGTTTCCTGCAGGTGACGCCACATCACCTTGCCGTGTGCGTCGAGTTCCAGCACCGCTGTCGAGCGTCGCACGTTCGCATTGCCCGCGCTGTCGCGCTGATACTCGCGATATTTCACCACCGCGCCCGACGGATACTCGGCGACGATTTCCATATCGCGGATAGTGATCTGCGAGCCGGGACGCGCGCCGCTCAGCTTCGTGAAAGTCGCGCGCAGACCCGCGTGGTCGAGTACGAGACCGGACGGCATGACCAGCGTGAACTGCGGGGCAAAGCGCGCCATGATGCGTTCCAGCGCGCCGTGATCCGCGGAGCCGTCAAACAGCGCCTGAATTTCGACGTGAATGTCGGCAAGTTCGTTGAAGTAGGGATTGCTGTTATTCATCGCTTGTCCTCGCCCTGCCGCTTAAGTCATTTTTTCTTCTGGATGAACTCGATCTTGTAGCCATCCGGATCTTCGACGAAAGCGATCACGGTAGTGCCGTGCTTCATCGGGCCGGCTTCGCGCACGACCTTGCCGCCTTGCGCCTTGATCTTGTCGCACGCTGCATAGGCGTCTTCCACTTCGACCGCGAGGTGGCCAAAGCCGTTGCCGAGGTCGTACGACGGCGTGTCCCAGTTATGTGTCAGCTCGAGAACGGTGCCGCTGCGTTCGTCTTCATAGCCGACAAACGCCAGCGTGAATTTACCTTCCGGATAATCCTCGCGGCGCAGCAATTTCATGCCGAGCAGCTCGGTGTAAAAAGCAATCGAACGGTCCAGGTCGCCGACCCGGAGCATGGTGTGAAGCAGGCGCATCGTGTACTCCCTAGTGCGTGGTGTCGAGAACAAGAATGTACCCGGAATTACGCCACGCTGCAGGGAGCCTCAACGTTGCAGTATGTCGGACACCCAAGTCAGGACACACGACACGCCCGTTCTCAGCCCGCGCTTTTCACCTCGTCGCGCAATACGCGCCGCAAAATCTTGCCGACGTTGGTCTTTGGCAACTCGCTGCGAAACTCGACGATTTTAGGGCGCTTGTAACCCGTCAACTGCTCCTTGCAGAAGGCGAGAATCTCCGCTTCGGTGAGCGCCGGGTCTTTCTTGACCACATAAAGCTTCACCACCTCACCCGCCTCGGCGTCCGGCACGCCGACCGCGACCACTTCGAACACGCCCGGATGCTTCGCCACCACGTCCTCGATTTCGTTCGGATAGACGTTGAAGCCCGACACCAGAATCATGTCTTTCTTGCGATCGACGATTTTCACGAAACCTTCTTCCGTCATCAGGCCAATGTCACCGGATTTGAAGAAGCCATCCGGCGTCATCACCTTCGCGGTTTCATCGGGACGGTTCCAATAGCCGGCCATCACCTGCGGTCCGCGAATGCAGATTTCGCCGCGCTCGCCGAGCGGCACTTCGCGACCGGCGTCGTCGCGAATCGAAATATCCGTGGACGGCAACGGCAAGCCGACGGTCCCGGTGAATGCGGTGGACGTCGGCAGATTGGTAGTGGCGCACGGCGAGGTTTCCGAGAGCCCATAACCTTCGACGATCGGCACGCCAGTCAGCGCTTGCCAGCGTTGCGCAACGGCTTGCTGCACCGCCATGCCGCCGCCGTTCGATTGCACCAGCTTCGAGAAGTCGAGCGTCTTGAAGTCAGGTTCGTTCAGCAGCGCGTTGTACATCGTGTTCACGCCGGGGAACGAGTTGAGCGCGAAGCCTTGCAAGGCTTTGATCATCCCGGGCAGATCGCGCGGATTCGGAATCAGGATGCCCAGGCCGCCGCAACGCATCGTCAGCAAACCGCAGATCGTCAGCCCGAAGATGTGATAAAGCGGCAGCGCGACGACCGTGATGTACTGCTTGATATCGCTGCGCTCGCGATAAACCGGCTCGCGCCACAACGCCGATTGCAGCACGTTGGCGATCAGATTGCCATGCAGCAACGTGGCGCCTTTCGAAACGCCGGTCGTGCCGCCGGTATATTGGAGCACCGCCACGTCGTTTTGCGTGAGCGCGACCGGCGTGAAGCCCGCCTCCGCACCGCGGGCGATTGCCTCGTCCAGCGCGATACACGAAGCTGGCGGCAGATCGCCCGCAATCACGGGGCTCCCCGCACCGAGCATCTCGCCGATCGAAGTCAGCACAACATGCCTGACCGACGTACGTGCCTGCACCGCCTCAAGCGTCTTCGCGAACGTATCGAGCAGCACGATTGCCTGCGCGCCGCTATCGATCAACTGATGCTCAAGCTCTCGCGGCGTATACAGCGGATTGACGTTCACCACCACGTAGCCCGCGCGCAGAATGGCTGCCATGGCCACCGGATACTGCAGCACGTTCGGCAGCATCACAGCGATACGCGCGCCCCGCGCAAGACCCAGCCGTTGAAACCACGCGGCAAGATCACGCGACTTCGCATCGAGTTCGCCGTAGGTCAGCTCGCGCCCCATGCAGACGAACGCGCGCTCGCCCGCGTGCGCCGCGAAACTCTGCTCCAGCATGTCGCCAACGGAGCTGAACTGTGTAGCGTCGATCTCCGCCGGGACGCCCGGCGGGTAGGACTTCAACCATATCTTTTCCAAGTCTCCTCCGTGTGTTTCGTATCGCAATGCGCCAATGCATGATGTGGCGCGCTGCCAATGCGCCATCGCGCCGCGGCGCGCGACGCCGTTTCTATCCTGACTCTATCGCGTGGTCAGTGCGGGCATCCGCCGCGCCGGCCTATCGAAGCAGTCGAAAAACGCGTGCAACTGCGCAGCCGTGCCGCGCTCCAGGGTTACTGTGCCGCTCTCCAGACACTTCGGCAACTGCGCCGCCATGTCGCGAAGCGCACTGTACAAAGTGGCGGTTTGCAGCGCGAGTTGGACGTCGATCGCCGCAGGCGCGCACTCGTGAATCTGCAACACGCCACGCCGCAATTCGAGCGCGTAGGTTTCATCGCGATCCGTCACGCGGAATGCGAGCGTCATCTGTACATCGGTGCAACGTTGCGGATCGACGTTCACGCTGAAGCGCTGGAACACATTGCGCAGCGGTTGAGCGCGCAACACATCCACCGAGGCGAAGCTCGAACTGCCGCCAAACGGCAATTCGTCATAGGCATGTTCGAGCTCGCGTGCCGCGCTCAGATACCAGTTGCGCCAGTTGGTGTTCACCGTGCGATAGCCCAATTCGCGCAGCGCGCTCGCCTTGAGCTTGCGCGCCTCGCTGTCGGTTTTGTCGAGGCGCACCAGCAGCGTGGCCAGTTCCGCGGCCCAACGCCAGTCCGACTCGTCCAATGCCGCGCGCACGGCGGCGCGCACTGCCTCTGCGCCGCCCATCATCCGCACCATACGCTGCGAACGTTCAACGCGCGGCAACGGATCGAGCGACGCCGGATCGCCGTCGAACCAGCCGAGCTGGCCGCTATACACCTGTCGCACCGAATGCTTGACGGTGCCGTAGTACTCGCCGAGCCATGCATGTTCCGCGAGATGGGGCGGCAGCGCGGGAACCGCCTCGGCGAGTTCATCCGGACTCAGACCGAAGTTCATCTGGCGGATGGTCTGGTCGTGAATAAACTGGATAGCGTCGCGATACACGCACAACACCTCGGCAACGTATTGCGCGCCCGATACCGGGCGGCCATGCGCAGGCACCATATGCGCCGCATTGAAACCGCGCATCATGTCGATCGTCTGATACCAGCGCACCGGATCGCGATAACGCGTGCCGCGCAGCGTATGCACGTTCGCGAGACACTCTCCCTGGATCACTTCCGCCGACAGCAGCACATCGAGATCCGGCAGCCACATGACAATTTCGTCGTCGGCTTCGGAAGGCGCATAGCGGAACTCGAAACGCACGCCTGCCAGCACGATGTCGAGCCTGTCGTCGAACACGCGGGTCGGCGCGAAGAAACTCGCCGGCTCGGCGATCAGAACCGGCCCGATGCCCGCGTTGACCTTGCCGGTCGCGCCCTCCGGCAGCAGGGTGCCGAAGCTGTACGCCGAACGCGTGGCAAGAATCGGCGCCACGAGATTCGCGTTGTTGATCACGGTTTCCATCAACGAGCGGTGCGCGATGATCTCGACGCTGCCGGCCTCGAGCGCGGCTTCGTCGACAAAAGCACGCACGCCGCCCGTATGATCCGTGTGGTTGTGCGTGTAGACCACGGCCTTGACCGGCAGCTTTGCGTGCCGCGGATCGATCGCGCAGAAATCCTCATAGATGCGTTTCGCTGCCGACACCGCTTCGGTCGTGTCGATGACCACGATGCCCTCGTCGCCCACCACGAAGATAATGTTCGCGATTGCATAGCCGACCGCGCAATACACGCGCTCGGCGACGCGATAGATCCGCTGCGCCATGCGTCGCGAGTGCTCGGTGAGGCGCGGCGGCACGGTCGGCGCAGCAATCGTGAATGCGAGATTCACGCCGGCGTCGAACGCGACATCGAGCGGTTCGCCGATATGCGGCGCATCGAAGGCGGGATTGCGGACCCGTTCCGGGCAACATGAACTCATGCAGTGTCTCCTTGAAGGCTCGACGGCGCGCAGTGGAAATCGTGCGGCATCCGGATAGTTTTCTGGCGTACAGAACCGGAATTCCGATTCCGTTTTTTGGGCAAAAAAATCAGTGGTCCGGGAGGCCGAGGCAACGGCGCAGCCGGATCTGCAACCACGAGCGCAACTGGCGGCTGGACAGCGACAAAGGACCGGGGTCGTTCAGCACACTGTTGACCAGCATGCCAAGAATCATCTGCAAGGTGGCGCGCACTTCGAATTCGAGCGCCTGGGTGGTGTCGTGATCCGTCTTGATGCCGCGCGACTGCGCCAACGCGCTGACGAGCCGCGGCACCATCATTGCCAGAACCTCGTGATTTGCCGACTTCACGACATCCCAACTGGCTTTGCGTTGCGACGCTCGCAGCAATGATGCGTGATACAGCCCGCGATTGCGCCGGAACGTCACGACGTAAAACGAAATAACCGCATCGGCAAGCGTGCCCGCATCGTTCGAACGCCAGGCAGGGTCACGCTCGACGGCCTCGCGTACGTGCTCGAGCCCCGCTTCCATCGCCGCATCCTGGAGGACATCGAAGAAGGCGTCCTTGTTGTCGAAGCGCCGATAGAATGCGCCGATCGACGTACCCGCGCGTTCGACGATGTCGTTGATCGACAGATCGTCGAGATTGCCGCTCGCTTCGATCAACTCGCGCCCGGCCTGCAGCATGCGAACGAGCCCTTGCTGACTGCGCGTCTGACGCGGCGCCGCGATGGCGCCCGGCTGCGCTTCGCGGCCGCGTGGTGAAGTCGTCGTCATGCGCTGTTCAGTCTGGGTTCGCTGCTTCGATAATAGGGAGGATTCACGCAAAACCGGAATCTGGATTCCGGATCGTCCGCGATTGGAGCCGCTGTGTCAACCGCCTCCAGGGTAATCACGGGGACGCTCATCGAATCGCACCGCCGGCCATCCATCCGCCCGCTACGCCGTCGGCGCGCCGGAGTGCAGCAGGCCCTGCGCAGCGCGGTTGGCGTCCTCCATCACCTGCTCGGCAAGCCCCAACGCGGAATACGCGGCGGGCGAAGGCGTGCGTTCGGCCAGATACACGAGCGCGAATTCCAGTGCGAGACGCGGCGGATTGACGAGCGGAATGCGCGCGAGCCGCCGCATTTCCAGATCCCGCCGCACCGCTGACGCCGTGGAGAACAGCACCGCGTCCGTCTGCGCGGCGACGTCCTTCAGCACCGCCACGTCGTTGCATTCGATCTGCAATGGAATCTGCTCGTGAGCACGATACTTGAGCAGGCGATGCAAGGCGTCTTTCATGAACGCGGGCAAGCTCACCGAGACCAGCGGGAACTCGCGCAACGCCGCCAACTGCACGGTGCCGCGTGCAAACAGCGGATGGTCCGGCCGCGCGAACCAGCCGCCCTCGTGACGCGGCAGGCGCTGCAAGGTGACATCGGGCGTGACGGGCGGCACCCGGCGGTCGGTGACAAGAAAATCGATCTGTTCGCCACGCAGCTTGGCAAGCAGCCCATCGCCTTCGCCGAGTTCGATCGACACCTTGATCTTCGGAAAGCGCCGCGCGAACTCCACCAGCAAGTCCGGCAGCAGCACGACGGCCGCATAGGGTCCGAGGCCGATACGCACTTCGCCGAGTTCGTGCGCCTTCAGCAGTTCGACGTCGCGGAACAGGCAACGCGTTTCGAACAGCACACGCCGGGCGCGCTCGACCAGCAGCCGCCCGGCCGCTGTCATCGCGACGCCGCGGGCGGCACGATCGAACAGCTTCATGCCGACTTCCTCTTCCAGCGCCTGGATGCTGCGGCTCAACGCCGGCTGGCTCAAATGAACCCGCTCGGCGGCGCGCGCAAAACTGCCTTCCTCCGCCAGCGCGATCAGATGGCCAAGGCGGCGGGAATTGACCTCATGCATGATTTGCAAGCTCCCGATAACGAGAATGCACTTGAACAATTCACTTATACCACCTCAAATGGGCGAAAACCCAGCGCCCCGCGCCAGAAACGGAGACACGCCTTGCCCACTATTCTCAGCAGCACGAAGCGCTGCACGGCGCTCGCCGCCGATACGGCGCCGCTTCAGGCCGCCCACACACGCGAGGCCGCGCCGAGCCGCCGCTGGGTCATCGTCGCCTCGCTGTTCCTGTTCATGCTGATCAATTTCGCCGACAAGGCCGTGCTCGGACTGGTCGCGATCCCGATGATGCATGACATGCAATTGACGCATGGTCAGTTCGGCTTCGTCGGCAGCGCGTTTTTTCTGCTGTTCTCGCTCTCGGGCATTGCCATTGGCCTGATTGCCGACCGCGTCAATATGAAATGGCTGCTTGCCGCGCTCGCGCTGACCTGGGCGGTCGCGCAGTTGCCGCTCGCGTGGCCGACCAGCTTTGCCGTGTTGCTGCTATGCCGCGTCCTACTGGGTGCGGGCGAAGGACCGGCCTCGTCGCTCGCGTTGCATGTGGTCTATAGCTGGTTCGACGACCGTGAGCGCAGTCTTCCCACCGTCATCGTGCAGCAGGGGGCAACGGCGGGCGTCATCATCGCCGGGCCCGCGCTCACCTATATCTCGCAGCGGTGGCACTGGCACGCAACATTTCTCACGCTTGGCGCGGTCGGCATTGGCTGGACGATCCTGTGGCTGTGTCTGGGCAAGACAGGGAATCGTCAGCACAACGCCTCACCCGCGCTTGCCGTTGCAAGGGCGGTCCCTCGCGCGGCGTCGTTGCGCTTGCGGCACATGCTGAGCGACCGCACGGTCATCGGCGTGATGCTGCAATGCTTTGTCGCCTATGCGGTAATCGCGATCGGTTTCACCTGGGTGCCCGCGTATTTCCGGCTCGGCCTCGGCTTCGCGGCAACCCAGGCCGGCTGGCTGTTCGCGCTGCAAGTCGCGGCGCAGATTCCGATCGGCATCGCGCTCGCGATGGCCTCGCATCGCATGCTCAAGCGTGGCGTGTCGTCGAAGGCAGCTCGCGGCAAGTTGATCAGCGCGGTATGCGTGGTGAGCGGACTGGCGTACTGCGCATTGCTGTTCGGCGCGCCGCCGCTCGTCAAGGTCGCCTTGATGGGGCTCGCCAGCGCGTTGGCGCTTCAGACGTTCACCTTCGGTCCGATGCTGGTCGCGGAAGTCGCGCCCGTGGCGCGGCGCGGGGCCTTGCTCGCGATCACCAACTCGATCTTCACCACGGCCGGACTGATCGGCCCCGTCGCGATGGGCAAGCTGCTCGGCGCGGCAGGCGACGCGCGTGGCTACGAGATCGGCTTCGCGGTAACGGGCGTGCTGCTGCTGATCGTCGGCACAACAGGGTTCACGCTGATCGACCCGCAACGGTCGAAGCGGCGCATGGAAGGCGCGCCGGCGTAAATCGGGCGTTCAGAACTGATGCCGCATACCGGCCATCAGGCCAATCTGGCTCCCCTTCTGCGCCAGCCCGACACCGTTGACGCCTTGCAACTGCGCGCCGATCAAACCGCCCCGGTACAGCGAGTAGTCGCCTTCCAGATAGACATCGGTGCGCAACGAAAGGTTGTAGTCGGCGACCAGTTGGTACTGCCACGCTGAACCGTTCTGCGCAGCGGTTTTACCGTCCTGCAGGGTGCGCCACACGTTCGCTGCGAAGTGCCAGGCGTTACCGACCTGCTGCGTGATGCCGCCCATGATCATGCGACGCCGCGAAAAGTCCGTGTACTTGAGCGCGGCCAGCGCAGGCGCGGTGAACGGCCCGTTGGCAAAATTCGAAAATCCGGCGTCATTCTGGTCGACGATATAGCCGGCGGAAAACCGGGTCATGTTCCACGTGTACGACCCGCCGAAGGTCCACGCCTTCGCCGCGGCGCCATTGACTGAATCTTTCGACTCCTGATACGCGCCGCCGAACGTGAACGGGCCACCCGGTGCGTAAGCGGCCGCCACGCCCACCTGGCTGCCGTATGAATTGCCCGCGTTGCCGCCGAATGCGTAGCCGGCGGCGAGATGGAAACCCGCATATTTCGCCTGATACTGCACCTGGTTGCTGGTCCAGATGCCGCCGGTCATCGTCACTTCCGGCTGAAAGCTGAAATCGTATGGAATCCAGAGATTGCTGCCATAACCGCCAATGGTCACGCCCTCGATCATCACGTTGTACTGACGGCCGAAGATCACCTGACCAAAGGAATCCGAGCGCACGCCCACCTGTGCCTCATTGAAGAATGGCAAAGTGGGATCGCTTTGGCCGCTATTCATGTAGAAACGGTTTTCGAGCTTGAAGAACGTCGACCAGCCGCCGCCCAGATCCTCGGTGCCCCTGATGCCCCAGCGGCTCTCCGTCATGCCGCCACTGCCGAGTCCGAGCGATGAATCGCCGGCCCGATTTGCATGAGTCAGGTAGCGCACACTCTCGTCGATCACGCCGTAGAGCGTCACGCTCGATTGGGCGTGCGCCATGTGGCACGCCAACGCGGCGGGCACGGCTGCCATCGCCCACCTGCTTACGTTCTTCATGTCGTCTCCTCGTACAGGTTCCCGCTTTTTACGGATTTCCGACGCCGTCACACCCGACGCGACGCGCCGCCACGCTGCTCATCTGAGGCCGCACAATTGACGGGAAGACGCCGCCCGGGTCCGCGTAGAGCTCCCGTGAAGGCCCGTACAAGCCACTTGAATGAGCTGACGAAATGCGCGTGGATGAACCTTAGCGCGAAATCGGGGCAGTAAGAAAATAGACAGACATAAGTGTTGTTCTCTCATCGAAACGCTTGCAGATTGTAAGAAGCACGCGTAGGCGGTGGGGTCATCGCATGGCGGGAGGGACGGATTTGATATCGTACGATCTATAACGACAACGCCACGAGACCCATGAGCGCCACCGCCCTGCCCGCCCGCCGCACCCTGGACAGCTTCGCCATCCTTCTGATGATTGGCTTGTGCGCGATCTGGGGACTGCAGCAAGTCGCGATCAAGAGCGCCAACACCGCATTGCCACCGATATTCCAGGCGGGTTTGCGCTCGGCGATCGCCGCGGTGCTGGTCTGGGGTTGGGCGCGCTCGCGCGGCACCCCGTTGTTTCGCGACGACGGCACGTTAGGCGCCGGCTTGCTCGCGGGCGTGCTGTTCGCCGGCGAATTCGTGTGCATTTTTCTCGGCCTGACGCTAACCAGCGCTTCGCGCATGGCGGTATTTCTATACACCGCACCCTGCTTCACAGCACTCGGCCTGCACTGGTTCGCCGATGGCGAGCGGATGCGGCGCACTCAGTGGCTCGGCATCCTGGTGGCGTTCGCGGGCATGGCGCTAGCGTTCGCGGACGGCTTCCTGCACGACCACGCGGCACAGGGCTCGACCCTGCAGGGCGTCGCCGGCGACGCGCTCGGCGTGCTGGCCGGCATCTTGTGGGCCGCGACCACCGTGGTGGTCCGCGCCACGCGGCTTGCCCACACGAGCGCCAGCAAGACGCTGTTCTATCAATTAATGGTGTCGGCTGTAGTGCTGCTCGCGCTCGCGCTGGGGCTCGGCCAGGCACGCGTGGAAACCGTCACGCCGCTCGCGGTGATGAGCGTTGCGTATCAGGCGGTGATCGTCGCGTTCGTCAGCTATCTGGTGTGGTTCTGGCTGTTGACCCGTTACGTCGCGTCGCGCCTGTCGGTGTTCTCGTTCCTGACGCCGCTGTTTGGCGTGACCTTCGGCGTACTGTTGCTCGGCGAGTCGTTCAGCCTGCGCTTTCTGATGGCGGCGGCGCTCGTGCTCGTCGGCATTGCGCTGGTCAATGCGCCCGTGAAGCGGGCTGCTGCGTAGCGGTTGGAGTGCGCGCGGCGCGTTTCGCACGCGCTGCAGGACGCCGCGCGCTTACTTCGGTTCCGGACCGTACGACGCGACTCACGCGTCGTCAGTCTCAATGTCCGCGGCTGCGGTGCCGCGCGCAGGCGAAGCCGCCACGATCTGCGCCACACGCACATATTCGGCCACCGGCACATCTTCGGCGCGACGTTGCAGATCGAAACCCAGCGCTTCGAAATCCACCAGATCGCGGAACGCGGCCAACGTGTTGCGCAGCATCTTGCGCCGCTGCGAGAAGGCCGCCGTGACCACCTCGCCGAGCACGCGCTCGTCCACGGCCGGCAATTCATGCAGTTCGTACGGGATCATCCGCACGATCGCCGAGTCGACCTTCGGCGGCGGCTGGAATGCCTCGGGCGGCACGTCGAGTTGCTTATCGATCACGTAGCGATATTGCAGCATGACCGACAGGCGGCTGAACGCCTTGGTGCCCGGCTCCGCCACCATGCGATCGACCACTTCGTTCTGCAGCATGAAATGCTGATCGATCACGCGATCCGCGAAGGCGGTCAGATGAAACAGCAAGGGGCTCGAAATGTTGTACGGCAGATTGCCGACAATGCGCAGCGACGCCTTCTCACCGGGCGCTGCGAGCGTGCCGAAGTCAAACGCAAGCGCGTCGCCCGCATGCAACTCGAGCAAGGCGCCGAATTTCGTCTTGAGACGGCCAATCAGATCGCGATCCAGCTCGACCGCGTGCAACGGCGCCTCGGGCGTTGCCAGGCGCTCGATCAGCGGTTCGGTGAGCGCGCCAAGCCCTGGCCCGATCTCGACCATGCGCTCGCCCCGCTGCGGCCGGATCACGTCGACGATCGAATCGATCACGCCCATGTCGACCAGAAAATTCTGCCCGAAACGCTTGCGCGCGATATGGCCCTGGTGGCGGCCCTGTTGCTGTCTGCTGGTGGACATCGGAGAAACGCTTTGAAAGAGAATTACTTAAGAATAGGAGCACCCGGGAGCAAGCGGGAACAACCCGGCAACAAACCGGCAACAAACCGCGGCCACGCGCGCCACGAACACGAAAACAGCAAGCGCCGAGGAGCGCGTACGCCCCATCTACGCGGCTGCCGGATCAGCCCGCGCGGCGGTGCTGCGCCATCGAAACCGCCGCATCGATCGCGGCGATCAGACTGCCCGCGTCGGCTCGGCCGGTGCCGGCCAGATCGAGCGCGGTGCCGTGATCGACCGAGGTGCGAATGATCGGCAGGCCGAGCGTGATGTTGATGCCTTCGCCAAAGGTCGCGTACTTCAACACCGGCAGCCCCTGATCGTGGAACATCGCCAGCACGCAGTCGGCCTGCTCCAGATAACGCGGCTGGAACAAGGTGTCCGCCGGATAGGGGCCAGGAGCGTCGATGCCTTGCTCGTTCGCGAGCTTCAGTGCCGGGGAAATCACCTCGATTTCCTCGCGGCCCAGATAACCGTTTTCGCCCGCATGCGGGTTCAACCCCGTCACGAGGATGCGCGGCGCGGGCAAACCAAAATGATGGCGCAAATCGTGATCGACGATGCGCAGCGTCTCGACGATCCCGTCGACCGTTAGCGCGGCGGAGACATCTTTGAGCGGCAGATGCGTGGTAGCCAGCGCGACGCGCAACGGGCGCTTGCCCGTGCCGGCCAGCATCATCACCACGCGCGGCGTGTGCGTGCGCTCGGCCAGATATTCCGTGTGGCCGGTGAACGGGACGCCGGCGTCGTTGATGGTGCTCTTCTGCAGCGGCGCGGTGACGATCGCGTCGAACGTGCCGGCCACGGCGCCGTCGATTGCGCAGTCGAGCAGATCGAGCACGTAGCCGCCGTTGGCGGCGTCCAGCTTGCCGGCCAGCGAGGGCGCGCCGAGCGGCCTATGCTGCACCCGCACGCGCTTGCCTTGCGTCAGCAACGCGGCCCAATCGACCCCGACCGCGCGCGCGCGGTCGGCCAGCAAATCCGCATCGCCCAGCACGGTGAACTGTGCGTGAGGCCAGTGCGCCGCCGCACCCGCCAGCGCCTGCGCGGTCAGCTCGGGGCCGACGCCGGCGGGCTCGCCGGTCGTGATCGCGATCTGCAACGGAAGGCTGGTAGGCTGCGCGGCGCTTGTCATGATGTTTATTGCATGCTCGACAGATTCGGCTTCACTTCCACGTAAGCGGTGTCGCGCAATTCGCGCAGCCAGTCGGCGTAGGCCTGTTCCGCCTTGCGCTGACCGATCGCCTGACGCGCCAGATCCATCTGCTGCGAAACCGAGCCTTCGGATTCGCGGCGGCCCAGCACCTGAATCAGGTGGTAACCGTATTCGCTGCGCACCGGATCGCTGATCTGGCCGTCCTGCAGGCTGTTCATCGCGCGCTCGAATTCCGGCACCGTCTCGCCCGGGCTGATCCAGCCGAGGTCGCCGCCTTGCGACGACGAACCGTCTTGCGAGTACGTGCGGGCGAACTTCGCGAAGTCGCCGCCCGCGGCGATCTCGTTCTTGATCTCAAGCAGCTTCTGACGCGCTTGCGGCTCGGACATGCCGTCGCCGACGCGCAGCAGAATGTGGCGAACGTGCGTTTGCACGAGCTTCGGTGCATCGGAGCTCGTGCCCTGGCCGGCGCGACGATCGACGAGGCGCAAGATTTCGAAGCCGTCGTTGGTGCGGATCAGATCCGGGTTGATCTCGCCCGGACGCAGCGTCGAGGCGGCCTTGACGAACTCAGGCGGCAGCTTGGACGGCGGCACGAAACCCGTGTCGCCACCTTTCGACGCATCCGGTGCCTGCGAATTCGACTTCGCCAGCTTCTCGAAGTTGGCGCCGCCTTTGGCTTCGGCCAGCAGGGCCTGAGCCTTTTTCTGCGCGGTTTCGATATCGGTTTCCGAGGCGTTCAGCGGCGCCTTCAGGAAGATGTGCTGAAGATGCAGATCGCTCGTCAGACCGGCGTTAGGGCCGCGCTGGCTGGCAATGTAGTTCGCGACCTCGGCATCCGACACCGTGACCTTGCTGTCCACTTCCTTCTCACGCAGACGCGAGAGCGTCAGCTCGGTGCGTGCGTCTTTCGTGAAGGTGGCCCAGGGCACGCCTTGCGCCTCGATGCGCGAGCGATACATGTCGAGCGACATGTTGTTGGCCTGCGCGAGCCGTTCGAGCGTTTTTTGCACGGCGGCATCGTCGATGTTGATGCCGTCTTCTTTCGCCTTCTGCAACTGGATGCGTTCCAGCACCATCTGGTTGAGCACCTGCTGGCGCAACTGGTCCATCGGCGGGACCGGGGCGTTCTGCTGGTTCAGCCGGTGGGTAATCAGGCCGATGCGATCGTCGAGCTCGCGCCGTGTAATGACACCGTTGTTGACCACTGCGGCGATGGTGTCGACCGTCTGGCCGTTATTGCCGGACGACAGCGCCTGCGCCTGAGCGGGCGCAACCGACAGGAAAGACGCTGCGGCGACCAGACCGGCCGCAAGTGTTGCCAAGCGAAGCTTTTTCATGATTGCCACAGATACTCCAATGATGTCGGGCGCGCCTGGCCCGTCTTTTCGCATGCGATAAATGATCGCGCCAGCGTCATTCGTAATTGGTGAAACGCGATTCCGGCGGCGGCGGCGGCGGCAACGGCGTATAGCCAGCCACGCTGGCGCGGAACGCCGGAATCAGCCCGTTGTCGACGGTCGACAGGCCCTTGAGCGTCAACTGCGCGAGAAATCGCGTGCTCGACTGATTCTGCCCCGACGTATTCAGACCGTTCGCATAGCGCTGAATCCCGGCGCCGAGCGTCCAGCAGTCGGCGTCGTATTGCAGACCGACCAGACCGTCGACGATCCGATGGCCGCCCAGGTCGTAATTGAATCGCCCCACCCCGTACACCCGATGCGTCAGCGGCCACTGCCCCGAAATCAGCACCTGGTTGATCGGCGTGTTATCCAGCGTGGTGTTCGCGCGCGTGTAGCGATACGCGACATTGATCACCTTGCCGGAGGCCGGGCTGAAGCCAAAGCCGACGCTCGTCTTCACCAACTGGTTGTTGTCGGCATTATATTGGAACGCCGTTTCCGAAGCGAAACCGGCGCCGAGCTTGAGCGACGCCCCGAGGATCAGGTCCGAATGCGTGGCCTGCGTGCTGGTCTGCGTAGGCAGCAGCGTGACGCGCTGATCCTGGAAGTAATACTGCTGCGCGATCACGAAGCGCGCGCGTTCGTCGCCCGTTGCCGGGTTGATGAAGCGCGTGGTGATGGCCGCGGTCAGACGGTTCGCGTCGGCGATCCGGTCGTTGCCGACGAAGGTGTTCGGCGTGAAGATTTCCGCCAGCCCGAAGTCGGAGTCGGCCGTATCGAACAGCGGCGCGGACGCCTGGTTGCGGTACGGCGTATAGACGTAGTAAATCCGCGGCTCGAGCGTCTGGATGTAATCCTGCCCGAAGAGCCGTACCGAACGGTCGAAAATCAGCCCGGTGTCGAAGCTGAGCGTCGGGATCGATTCGGTGAAATTCTTCGGCGTGCCGACCGGTACGTCGTTGCTGATGTTGTTCAGGTTGTACGACGCAAGGTGCCACTGCACCTTCGGCGTAACGAAGTACCCGGGTCCGACCACCGAATACGACACATACGGGTTGAACATGACCCGCTGACCCTGGGTCATGTCCGCGGTCGTGATGCGGAAATTCGTGTAGTCGGCTTCCGCGCCGTAGTCGAAACCGCCAACGTTGTACTTCGCGTACTTCACATTCAACTGCGGCTCGCGGCCATACGGCGCGATCGAAGGCGTCAGCGTCTGCCAGTGCTGTTCGCGGGCGAGCACCGACCACGGGCCGTTGTTATAGGTCAACCCGGCTTCCTGTTGATACAGAAGCTGGGTGCCGTTCAGGAACTGACTGACCGATGACGACAGATCTTCCGGATACGTGTTATCCGAGACCTTGTTGTAGTAGATATAACCGCCGAACCCGTTGCCGAAGTTCTGGTTGTGCTGGATGTACAGCGCGTAGCGGTTGGTGTGGGTCAGGTGGTCGTCCGGCAGAAACTCACCGGTGATCGAGCCCGAATACGTCGGCGACAGATAACGGAAGGTCGACTGCAGCTGCACGCCGCGTTTCGAGATCAGGCGCGGCGTGACGGTCAGATCGCGATTCGGCGCGATGTTGAAGTAGTACGGCAGCGACAGCTCGAAGCCGTTCGTCGAACTCACCGAGTACGAAGGCGGCAGAATACCGCTGCGCCGGTCGCCCGACAGCGGGAACGACAGCCACGGCGACGCGAATATCGGCACGCCCTGGAAGAACAGCACGCTGTTGTACGCGACACCTTCGTCCGCCCCGGTGTCGAAATCGAACTCGCCGCCTTTGAGGTACCAGGCCGGATTGTCCGAGCACGAGCAAGCCGTGTAGGTACCCTTCGTGAACACCGAACGCTCGGTGTCGAGCAGATCGACGCGCTCCGCGCTGCCGGAGCCGCCGGTCACGTTGAAGTGATACTTCGGCGCCGACATGAAGCCTTCGCTCGAGTCCACCCGCATATGCGCTTCGGGGCCGGAGAAGACGGCGCCGTTGTTGTTCAGGTGAACCTGGCCGTAGGCATCGGCCATGTCCGTGTCCTGATCGTAGTGCAGCGCGTCGGCCTTGATGACGAAGGTATTGCGCCGCACCTCGGCCGAGCCTTTCGCGGCCAGGTCCTGATCGGTGGTGCCGCTCGTCGTGTCGCCGAGCACGAACGTGGCCGGCTTCTGGCTGGCCTGCAACGGATGGTCTTCGAGCTGCGGGGCGAGCTGCATGCCCCACGGCGCGTCGATAGGTTGCGGCTGCGCCGCTTCCCCCACCAGCTGGGCGTGCGCAAGCGCGGGCATCAGGCCCGGAACGGCGATCAACGCCGCTACGAGCCGCCTTTTGCGCGGCACTACGGCACAAGAGGAAGTCGTTTGGGAAAGCTGTCTAGGCGGCATGTATCGTTTGGCGAATCGGCCCGTCCGTCAGCTTCTGCAGTCACGATCCACCGCCTGCACACCCCGACCGTGACAGTCGGCTGCACATCAATATTTACAATCTGTCGAACGATGAGGCGGGCGGTAAAGCGGAATGCGCGAAAGCCGGCGTGAGTCGCGTCAAAAAAGTCGTGGGGTATTATATGGCAAGACGTTGCCCCCCTGAATTTGCCGCCGGTTTTCATGACGCTGCCCCTCTCCAAAGACTCCACCCAAGCTCCCGCCGACAGCCGCCTCGACCTGCTCAAGGCATGGCTGAACGCCCACGCAGCACGCTATGCGCTCGAACTCGACACGCTCGCCCCGGCCTCGTCCGACGCCAGTTTCCGGCGCTATTTCCGGCTTGCCTGTAAGGCGGCGGAAGGCGGCAGCAGCGGCACCCTGATCGCCGTCGACGCCCCGCCGCCCGAAAAGTGCCGCGAATTTGTGCAGGTCGCGCATCTGCTCGAGGCCGCCAATGTGCATGTGCCGCGTGTGCTGGAGGTCGATTTCGACGCCGGGTTCATGCTTGTCACCGATCTGGGCACCGCTTCGTACCTCGGTGCGCTGACCGAGGCGCAAGACGGGGATGAGCCACGCCGCGCCCGCTCGCTGATGCGCGACGCGCTCGATGCGTTGATCCGCTGGCAGCTCACCTCGCGCGAAGGCGTGCTGCCGCCGTTCGACGAAGCCTTCCTGCGCCGCGAGATGGAATTGATGCCGGAGTGGTTCCTCGGCCGCCATCTGAGCCGCGAGGTCGACGAAAAGACCCGCGGGGTGCTCGATCGTACCTTCGCGCTGTTGATTGCCAGCGCCCGGGCACAGCCGCAGGTCTTCATGCTGCGCGACTTCATGCCGCGCAATCTGATGATCGCGGCCGAGCCCAACCCCGTGAATCCCGGCGTGCTGGACTTTCAGGACGCGGTGTACGGCCCGATCACCTACGATGCCGCCTCGTTGCTGCGCGACGCCTTCCTCGGCTGGGACGAAGAGTTCGAGCTGGATTGCTTCGTGTACTACTGGGAGCGCGCGAAAAAAGCCGGCCTGCCGGTCGATCCGGATTTCGGCGAGTTCTACCGCCAGCTCGAATGGATGGGGCTGCAACGGCACATCAAGGTGCTGGGGCTGTTCTGCCGGATCAACTACCGCGACGGCAAGCCGCACTACATGAAGGATCTGCCGCGTTTTATCGGTTATGCCCGCAAGGTCGCCGAACGCTATGCGCCGCTGCGTCCGTTCGCGAAACTGCTGGACGATCTCGAAGGCCGCGCGAATGAAGTCGGCTACACCTTCTGACCGATGACGATGTCTCTGAAGAAAGCGATGATTTTCGCCGCCGGGCGCGGCGAGCGCATGCGTCCGTTAACCGACACATGCCCCAAACCTTTGCTCGAAGCCGGCGGCAAGCCGTTGATCGTATGGCAGATCGAATGCCTCGCGCGCGCCGGCTTTCAAACTATCGTGATCAACCATGCGTGGCTCGGCGAGCAGATCGAAGCCGCGCTCGGCGACGGTTCGCGCTGGAGCGTGCAATTGCGTTACTCGGCGGAACACGAGGCGTTGGAGACGGCGGGCGGTATCGCGCAAGCGCTGCCGCTGCTGGAGGACGAGGGCAGGAGCGAAGTCTTCGTCGCGGTCAGTGGCGACGTCTACGCGGATTTCGACTACGCGACACTCGACACGCGCGCCAAAGCGCTGAACGCGCTAGCCACGCCCGGCATGCATCTGGTGATGGTGCCGAACCCGGCGTTTCACCCGAACGGCGATTTCGGCCTGGTCGACGGGACGCTGTCGCTCGATGCGCAGCCGCGCTTCACATTCGGCAACATCGGTCTCTACGACACACGGATGTTTCGCGATCTGCCGCGCGGCACGCGGCGCGCGCTCACGCCGTACTATCGCGAAACGATTGCGCGCGGTCTCGCGAGCGGGGAGGTGTATGAGGGTCTGTGGGAAAACGTCGGCACGCCGGCACAGCTACAGACTCTGGATCAGCGCCTGAGCGCACGATAAGCGCCGGGCACCCGGCGCAAGAGGTTCGCCCAAGCTCGCCCAGGTTCACGCAAGCTCGCTTCGTCACGCTCCACGCCGCCTTGGGCGCCGACGCAACACCTCACCGTCCGCCCTCTCCCGCGCTCACCGTTTCCGCCGACTCCGGCGTTTCAGCTGCACGTTGCTGCTGCAACGCCCACATCTGCGCGAACAGCCCGTTCGCACTCAACAATTCGGCATGTGTTCCGCGCTCGACGATCCGCCCTTTGTCCATCACGATGATCTGCTGCGCGTGCACCACCGTCGAAAGCCGGTGCGCGATGATCAGCGTTGTACGCTCGCGAGCGATCTGATCGAGCTCATGCTGGATCGCACGTTCCGAACGTGAATCGAGCGCCGAGGTCGCTTCGTCGAACAACAGGATCGGCGGATTCTTGAGGATGGTCCGAGCAATCGCGACACGCTGCTTTTCCCCGCCGGACAACTTCAGGCCACGCTCGCCGACCGGCGTTTCATAACCCTTCGGCAGTCCTTCGATGAAGTCGTGAATATGCGCCGCGCGCGCCGCCGCGATCACTTCCTCGCGAGTAGCCGACGGACGGCCATAAGCAATGTTGTAGTAGATCGAATCGTTGAACAGCACCGTATCCTGCGGCACGATGCCGATCGAGGCGCGCAACGAATCCTGCGCGACGTCGCGAATATCCTGGCCGTCGATGGTGATCGCACCGCCCGTAACGCGATCCAGATCGTAGAAGCGGAACATCAGCCGCGCGAGCGTCGATTTGCCCGAGCCGCTATGGCCGACCACTGCCGTAGTGCTGCCCGCCGGAATCGTGAAGCTCACGTCGTGCAGAATCTGCCGCGCCGGCTCATACGAGAAGTTCACATGTTCGAAGCGCACCTGCGCACCGCTCACCCGCAACGCGGGCGCGTCCGGCACGTCGCGCACTTCCTGCGTCGCACCCAGCAGCGTGAACATGCGATCCATATCGGTGAGGCTCTGCTTCAGTTCCCGATATACGACGCCGAGAAAATTCAACGGGATATAGAGTTGCAGCATGAAGGTGTTGATCAGCACCAGGTCGCCGAGCGTGAGGCGCCCGGCCATCACACCTCCGGTCGCGCGCCACAGGATGAACACGAGACCCGTGCCGATGATCGCCTGCTGCCCGAAGTTCAGCGCCGACAGCGAGCGCTGCGATTTGATCGCGGCCGTGCGATAGCGCTTGAGATTTTCGTCGTAACGGTGTGCTTCCCACTCCTCGTTACCGAAGTACTTCACCGTCTCGTAGTTGAGCAGCGAATCGATCGCGCGCGAATTCGCCTTTGAATCGAGCTCGTTCATCGTGCGGCGAAAATGCGTGCGCCATTCGGTGACCTTCACGGTGAATACGATGTACGCGGCAAGCGCAATGAACGTGACGATCGCGTAATACGCCTCATACTTGACGATGAAAAAGCCGAGCACGAGGCCGACCTCGACCAGGGTCGGCAGAATGCTGTACAGCGAATACGAAATCAGTTGCGTGATGCCGCGCGTGCCGCGTTCGATATCGCGCGACATACCGCCCGTCTGCCGATCGAGATGAAACCGCAGCGACAAAGCATGCAAATGGCGGAACACTTTCAGCGCGAGCTGGCGCACCGCGCTTTCGGTCACCTTCGCGAACAGGATCTCGCGCAGCTCGGTGAAAAGCGAGGTGGACAGCCGCACCACCGCGTAGGCGACCACCATCAAACCGACTCCGCCGAGCAGCACGATGCCAGGCGAATCGTGCGCACGGCCGAGCGCGGTGAGATGCTTCACCGACGCGAGGCCGTCGATGATCCGCTTCATTACGATCGGCACGCCGAGATTCGCGACCTTCGCGCCGATCAGACAGCTCAGCGCGAAACCGACGCGCCATTTATAAGTAGCGAGGTAAGGCAGTAAGGACAGGATCGTTTGCCAGTCGTTGCGCGGCTGGGTCGAGATCGGGGAAGGTTCGGACGAGGGCGTACGGCGCATGGGATCGGCTGGGGAGAGGATGGAAGCGACCGAGTTCGCAGCGGCGCGCCGACCGGCAGCATGCCAACCCGGCACTCTGCTCGATGTCGCGCGACCCGGCTGGGCGCTTTCCCGTACAATTCCTGATCTTTCTATTGTCGCAGAAGCTGGCTGGCGCCGCTTTTCATGGGTTGACCGGCCGCCCGGTTGCAGGTGGACCGCGCCGATGCGGTGTCACTGCGTCGTGCAGTTGCCATGAAATCCCCGCCTGCCGCTCGAGCCGACCGAGCCGACCGAGCCGACCGAGCCATTACGAATTTCAAGGGTGCCCCGATGACCGATATCCTCCAACTTCCGCAAAAACACTGCGCGCTGCGCGTCGTTCCGCAGCCGTCGGACGCGAACGTCCACGGCGACGTGTTCGGCGGCTGGATCATGGCGCAAGTGGATATCGCCGGATCGATTCCGGCAAGCCGCCGCGCCAACGGCCGGGTCGCGACCATCGCGGTCAATTCGTTCGTCTTCAAGCAGCCGGTGTTCGTCGGCGATCTGCTGAGCTTTTACGCGGACATCGTCAAGACGGGCAACACGTCGGTCACCGTCGAAGTCGAGGTCTACGCGCAGCGTATGAGTCTGACCGAAGACCTCGTGAAGGTCACCGAAGCAACCCTGACCTACGTCGCAACCGACAGCGACCGGCGCCCGCGCGCGCTGCCCGTGCTGGATTAAACGGCAATTGGTGGCATTGAACGAAAACGAGGCGCCTGAGCGCCTCGCTTAACTTCACAGATTGTCCTCACCCGGTTGCGTTTGCAAGGCGGCTTGCGCCCCTGCTACCCGGTCCAAACGCAGCCGAACCCGCAATCGCTGTCCGGCCCGCAGCCGCTTACTGGCTCGCCGCCGCACCAGCAGCCGCCTTCTTCTGCGCGTTCTGCAGATCCGTCGGATAGTTCGGATCGTTACGCGACGGGTTATACCCGTTGCTCTCCAATTGCTTCAACTCTGCGTTCTTCTTGGCACGCGCCTCCTTGCGGGCGGCCTTGCGTTGCGCCTTGGCTGCTGCCTTGGACGCGGCCGACGGCTTGGCGGCATTGGTGGCATCGGCTGCCGGAGCGCTTGCGTCGTTTTGTGCGAACGCCGGTGCAACCGAAGCCACGCTCAGTACAACCGATGTCAACAGCACAGCCCATTTCTTTGCAGGTGAAGACGTCATTTTTCTCTCCAGTCGTATTGGAAGATATTCGACGGCGAAACGCCCTTGACGGAGTGCGAGCAGCGACAGGCGGGCGCAACGCCACGTAAATCGATGCTTCGTGGTTCCCGGGAAGTCTGAGACGGGAATCCCGAATATATACGACTGTCACGCGCCCGCAAACCGGTAATCCCCCTGCAAGCGGCCGCCGCATGTGCCAGGCGGCGCGCACGCTCACGAACCGTGACGCAAATAAGCGTCGACCTGCCCATCGATCCATTGGGCGAAATGCGCCTGTTTCGCTTTCAGGATCTCGCGTTGCTGCCAGACCAGCCAGTACGGATAGCGATACGGCACGCGGATGTCGGTGATCTGCACCAGTTCGCCCCGCGCGAGCGCATGCGCGACGAGGCTGCGCCGCTCGAGCGCGACGCCCTGCCCGAGCAGCACGGCGCCAATCACGATGTTCGAATCGTTCGCCGACAAGACCGTCGCTTCGGCGGCCGGCTCGGCCACCTGCGCCGCCTGACACCAGTCGCTCCAGGGCGCGTCGGGGCTCGAGATCAGCGGACATGCGAGCACGTCCTCGGCCGTGCGAGGAAAACGGCCATGCGGCCCGAACGCGAAATGCGGTGCCGCGACCACGAGCATGTCGTCGTCGAATAGTTTCTGTTGTGCGACGTCGGGCCAATGCCCTTGCCCCATGCGAATGCCGATGTCGCTGGTGCCCTGGCGAAAATCCTCGATCTGCAGATTCGTCATCAGGCGCACGCGATAGTATGGATGCGCCTCACGGAAGCTCGCGAGGCGCGGCACGAGCCAATGCTGCGCGAACGACGGCACGGTTGAGATCACCAGATCGCTTTGATGCGGACGCGCCTGCGCACGGCGGGTCGCCAGGGTGATGTCGCGCAGCGCGGAGCGTATTTCGAGCGCGTACAGCCGGCCGTCGTCGGTAAGGCGCAGGCCACGTGCTTCGCGCACGAACAGCGCGACGCCCATCGACTCCTCCAGCACCTTGATCTGCTGACTGACCGCCGAATGCGTGACATGCAACTCCCGCGCGGCCGGCGTCACGCCGCCGAGCCGGGCGACGGCTTCGAAGCAGCGCAGAGCAGCCAGTGGCGGAATGGGTTTCATGTAAGAAATTCTGACGTAAACCGTCGAATAATGTCGCTTTTTCTGCCATGAAAAGACGGTTAATCTATTGCCTTCGCGCTCCGTAAGCACCGCCTGACAGGCAAATTGCCGCCCACCCGCTCGCACGGGCAGCCATATAGAACTTCTAACGGGATTGAGATGAAACTGATCGGAATGCTGGATTCACCCTACGTGCGCCGGGTCGCTATTTGCCTGAAGTTGCTGAAGCTCGACTTCGAGCATCAGTCGATTTCGGTGTTCAGCACTTACGACGCGTTCGCGAAGATCAACCCGGTCGTGAAAGCGCCCACGCTGATTCTGGACGACGGCCAGCAGGTGATGGATTCGACCGTGATCCTGCAATACGTCGCCACGCTCGCCGCACCGGATCAACGGATTTTCCCGACCCAGGCGGACCACTGCCTGCGGGCGGCACGCCTCACCGGTCTCGCGCTGGCCGCTTCTGAAAAGACCGTGCAGATCGTCTATGAACGCAATCTGCGGCCGGCGGAGAAACAGCATGAGCCGTGGATCAAGCGGGTGACCGAGCAATTGCATGCCGCTTATCGTGCGCTCGAAGAGGAACTCGCGGCGGCGCCGCTGCCGGTCGAACCGAACCGTTTCGGTGCGGCGGACGTCGCGGTAGCCGTCGCGTGGAATTTCACGCAGATGTTTTTGCCGGAGATCGTCACCAAGGCAGCGCACCCCCACTTGCAGGCATTTTCCGAAGTGGCGGAACAACTGCCGGTTTTCCTCGACACGCCTGCCGCCTGAAATACCCGCCGAACACGAACGGGTATCGATCGTCGATTGCTGCGCGGCACACAGCGACTCAGCCGCCGCCCCTCGGTTTCACTGGCGGCCGCAGAGATCGAGACGCGCAGCGGCGGTGGCCGCCGCGCGGCGTGTACGGCTGTGGCGCTGCGCATTGATGCCCGCCTTGATAGCGATGCACAGCAGCGTACCGATCAGCAGCACCGCGGCCGCCCACGGCAGCGAGACCGCGCCGTACCGGTCCATCGCAATGCCGCCGAACGCCCCGCCGCCCGCTATCGCGAGATTCCAGAACGTGACGATCATCGATTGCGCGACATCGGCGCCCTCGCCCGCGGCACGCGCCGAGGCCGTTTGAAAGAGCGTGGCGGCACCACCGAACGCGAGCCCCCATACCCCCACCCCGGTATAGACAACGGCCGGCAGACCGCTCGCCAGACCGAGCGTCACGACGGCCGCACCGAACAGCGCGACACTGATCAGCGTCAGCCGGCGCAGATGCCGGTCCACCAGCACGCCGACGATCGCGATACTCACAAGCGCCATCACCCCAAACACAAGCAGTACGACATCCACGCGCTGCTGCAAATGCGCGAGCGCAAGAAACGGCGAGATGTAGGTGTAGAGAATGGTATGCGCGAGCACATAGGTGAACATCACCGCGAGTACGGCCTTGAGACCGGGTGAGGCGAGCACGCTACTCAAGGTCGTGCGCCGTCCGGCCGCCTGCCCGGCGAAATCGGGCACCTGCCAGCGGACCCAGCCGAGCAGCACGACCGTCAGCACGCTCATCGCACCAAACGTATAACGCCAGCCGATTGAAGCGCCCATCAGCGTCCCAAGTGGAATGCCGAGCGATAAGGCCAGCGGCACGCCCGTCATCGCCACCGCGATGGCACGGCCTTGCAGATGCGCCGGCGCCATGCGCGCCGCGTAGCCGGCAAGCAGCGCCCACAGCAGACCCGCCGACACGCCGGCAAAGAAACGCGCGACCAGCGTGAGCGTGTAGTTCGTCGACAGCGTCGTTACCGTATTGACGACGATAAAACCCGCGATCGCCATCAGCAGCAGCGGACGACGGCGCCAGCCGCGCGTCGCGATTGCAAGCGGAATAGCCGCCAGCAACGACCCCGCCGCGTACACGGTGACGAGTTGCCCGATCAGTGCAGCTGAAACCCCGAAGTCGCCGCTCATTTCGCGCAGCAGGCCGGCGGGCAAGGCCTCGGTAAGGATCGTGATAAACCCGCCCGTGGCGAGCGCGAGCAAACCAGATAGCGGCAAGCGGCCGGCAGATTCGGGCGATTGTGCCGAACGTGCCGAACGTGCCGATGGTCCCGGACGCGTCGCGGCGTCAGCCAGGTCCTGGTCGAATTCGCTCATGAGCGGCTCGCTCCCTGAACCTTGGCCGCGCTCACGCCGTACACCGCATCGCGCAGTTCGTTCACGAACGCCCCCGACATTCCTTCGTACAACGTGTTGGTCAACGCAACGACGCTCAGGCCGCGGCTACGGTCCACGAACCAGGAATGGCCATACGCGCCACCCCAGCGCCAGGTGCCGGGCGACTCCGGCGAATCGGCGGCGAGCGGATCGCGCAGCACCGAAAAACCCAGGCCGAAACCGTAGCCCGGCTGATCGGGCGGGCCCATCTCGCCCGTCTGATTGCGGCCCATTTCGTCGACGATCGCACGCGGCAGCAAAGCGCCGCCGCCGTCGCGCAGCGTGTCGAGCAAACGCAGCACGTCGTCGGCGCAACCCACCATGCCCGCGCCACCTGACGCAAACGCTTCGGGATCCAACGCACGCGCCGGCTCGAAATCGATACCGACCGCTCCTTCGAACGGTGTCGCGCGTTCCTTGTCGCGCATGCGGTGCGGTCGCGGCACGTCGCTCACGTAGGGGGTCGCGAGACGCTGCGCGTCGAGCGTATAAAAGGCGGTGTCGTTCATCCCAAGCGGCGCGGTGACGAGCTCACGCACCGCGTCGCCCAGCGGCGACTGCGTCACGCGTTCGATCAGCGCACCCAGCACGTCGATCGACAGCGAATAGGCCCAAGCCGTCCCCGGCGCGAACAGCAACGGTACGCCGGCAATCCGGCGCAAGTTCTCAGCGAGCGTAATGCCGGCGCGATCCATCCCATCGGAAACGCCTGCGCGGGCATACGGACCGTGCTCATCAGGTTCCAGAAAACGGTAGCCGAGACCCGCCGTATGCGTCAGCAAATGCCGCACGGCGAGGTGCACGGCGCCGCCGTGCGCTCCACGCGGCGTGAACTCGGGCAGATAGCGCTCGACTGCGTCGTCGAGCCCCAGGCGCTGCTGACTGACCAGCACCATCGCGGCCGTCGCGACGATCGGCTTCGAAATCGACGCGAGCCGGAACAGCGTATCTTCGCGCATCGGCTGTTCATGCTCGCGGTCGGCTAGACCTGCGGCGCGGCGATACACCGGCTCGCCGCGCTCGGCGATCAGTACGACGCCGCCAACGAGGCGTTGCTCAGCCAGCGCTCTATCGATCACCGCATCGACCCGCAGCGGGAGTGGCGCGGCATCGCGAGCAGAGCGGGACAGCGCGGACAATTCAGTCATGACGGCTCCAATCAGAGGGATGCGGCCATCATACGAATCCGGAAAATGAAGAAAAACTGGGATAGAGTTCCTCAGTCTACGGACATTTATGTCCGGAATTGGAGGCAACGGTGGAAAGTCTGGGCGGGTTCCTGGTATTCGTGCAGGTGGCGGAGACACGCAGCTTCGTCGCAGCCGGGCGGTTGCTCGGCGTGTCGGCGTCGGCAGTCGGCAAGCGCATCGCGCGCCTCGAAGAAAAGCTCGGCGTGCGGCTTTTTCATCGCAGCACGCGCAGCATCACGCTCACCACCGACGGCATGCAATTTCTCGAACGCAGCCGGCGCATCCTTGCCGAAATCGAAGCAGCGCAACTGGAAATATCGCAAAGCGCCGGCTCGCCGCGCGGCCGCTTGCGTGCGAGTCTGCCGCTGGTCGGTTCGCTGGTGTTGCCGATACTCGCCGATTTCATGCTGGCCTATCCGGAGATCGAACTGGATCTGGACTTCAGCGACCGCGTGGTCGATGTGATCGACGAAGGTTTCGACGTCGTGGTGCGTACCGGCGCGCTGGCGGATTCACGCCTCGCCGCACGGCAAATCGGTTCATTCGGCGTGGTGCTGGTTGGCGCGCCGGCCTATTTTGCCCGGCACGGCACGCCGCAAAAGCCCGCCGATCTCGCGAACCATATCTGTCTGCACTACCGCTACCCGAAGAACGGCAAGCTGGAGATCTGGCCGTTGCGACGCGAAGCCGGTGAGCGCGAGGTGACCTTGCCGATTTCGATGGTTTGCAACAACGTCGAAACGCGCGTGTGCTTCGCCATGCGCGGTTTGGGAATTGCGTGCATGCCGGATTTTTCGGTGCGGCAGGCGCTAAAAGACGGCCTGCTTTGCACGGTGCTCGACGACTACGTCGAGCGGGTGATCGATCTGAGTATCGTCTGGCCGGCCGGGCGCAGCGTGCCGCCCCGCTTGCGGGTGTTCATCGATTTCATGGCCGCGCGGATTCTCGCGGACAACGTGCCCTAGCGCTACGCCGGCTACGCCGGAGCGCCGCGTAGCGTCGCCGCCCAGTTACACCGCCACCGGCTCTCGCGTGTCCCCACCCTGGAACAACGCGGAAATCGCATCTGTCGACAACGGCTTCGCAAAGTAAAAACCCTGCATCTCGTCGCACGCGCGCTCCCTCAGGAAATCGAGTTGCGCCGACGTCTCCACGCCTTCCGCGATCACCTGCAATTTCAGCGAATGGGCGAGCGCGATAATCGCCGAGGTGATCGTTTCGTCGTCGCCCGACACGCCGATATCCGACACGAACGAGCGGTCGATCTTCAAACGGTCCACCGGAAAGCGCTTCAGATAACTGAGACTCGAGTAGCCGGTGCCGAAGTCGTCGATCGCAAGGCCGATACCGAGCGCATGCAACTCGTTGAGCATCGACACCGCTTCCTCGGCATTGCGCATGATGGTGCTTTCGGTCAACTCGAGTTCGAGGTACTGCGGCTCGAGCCCCGTTTCGGCAAGCACCTGCATGACGAGCTTGGCGATATCGCGCTGCTGGAAAACGCGCGCCGACAGATTCACCGACACCCGCGCGGGCGGCAACCCTTCGTCCTGCCACGCCTTGTTCTGACGGCACGCCTCGCGCAACACCCACTCAGACAGCGGCCCGATCAAGCCGCTCTCCTCGGCGACCGGAATGAACAGCGACGGCAGCACCAAACCGACCTCCGGATCGTGCCAGCGCACCAGCGCCTCGGTGCCGACGATCTGCCCGCTTTCGATATCCACCTGCGGCTGGTAGTGCAGCAGGAATTCATTGTCGCGCAACGCACGGCGCAAACGCCGTTCGAGATTCAGGCGCGCGCCGGCGCTCGCATTCATCTCCGGCTGGTAAAACTGGAATGTGTTACGGCCCATGTCCTTCGCGCGATACATCGCGAGATCGGCCTTTTTCATCAGCGTTTCCGCGTCGTCGCCGTCCTGCGGGAAGAGGCTCGCACCCATGCTGCAACCGACATACAACTCGGTGCCGTCGAGCCACACCGGCTCGGAAATCGACGCGCGCACCCGCTCCATCCACGCGATCAGCGACTGCTCGTCGACGGTATCGGTCATCACGATCACGAACTCGTCGCCGCCGTGCCGCGCGACCGTGTCGCTGGTTCGCGTGCAGCGCGCGAGCCGCTCGGCCACCACGCCCAGCAAACGGTCGCCGACGCTATGGCCGAGGCTGTCGTTGACGTTCTTGAAGCCGTCCAGATCGATGAACACGACCGCGACGCCCTTGTGATGCCGCTGCGCGACGATCAGCGCATGCTGCAGACGATCGCGCAGCAGGTTGCGATTCGGCAGCCGCGTGAGACTGTCGTAGTTGGCCTGGTACTCGAGTTGTTCCTGATAGCGGATCAGATCGGTTACGTCATTGATCACACCGATGTGATGGGTAATCACGCCCTCCGCGTTCGGCACCGGCGCGATGAACAACTGATTCCAGAATAGCGCGCCGTCCTTGCGATAGTTGCGCACCACGGCGCTCACCTCGCGGTTCGCGGCAAGTGCCTGACGGATCAACGCGACGCCTTCCTGGTCGCGGTCGTCGCGTTGCAGCACACGGCAATCGTGGCCGATCACTTCAGCGGGATCGTAGCCGGTGATACGCATGAACGCGGGGTTCACGTATTCGATCAGATTGCCCAACGGCGACGGCGCGGTGATCAGAATCGCGTTGACGCTGGCATCGAGCGCGCGGCTTTGCAGACGCAAGGCCAGATCGGCGCGCTTGCGCTCGGTGATATCCGTGTAAGAACCGAGCACGCCGATCACGCGACCGTCGCCGTCGGTGAACGGCAGCTTGCTAGTGACGGTGGTGCGATGCACGCCGTCGATCACCAGGTCGACCTCGAAATTCATTTTCGGCACGCCGGTGGTCACCACCTCCTTGTCGTGCTCGTTCAGCAGACTGGCAAAGGCGCGCCACGGCATGTCGTTGTCGCTTTTGCCGACCACCTGCTCCGGGTAAGAGAGCCCCGCGTCGCGCGCGAACGCCATGTTGCAGCCGAGATAGCGCGACTCCTTATCCTTCCAGAAAATCCGCTGCGGGATGTTGTCGATCACCGTCTCGAGCATCTGGTTCGAACGCTGCGCCTCGGCTTCGGCGTTGATCTGTTCGGTGACGTCGTCGGCCAGCACGAAGAAGGCGGCGCGGCCCATAAAATTGAGCGCGTGATACGAAATGTCGGCGCTGATCATTGACCCGTCCTTGCGGCGATGGTGCCAGACGCCCGCCATCGTGCGGCCGTGGTGCAGGACGTCGCTGCGTTGCAGGTGCGATTCGAGACGCGAGATCTCGCCGTTCGGCCGGATCGCGCGAATCGTCATGCCGAGAAATTCGCTTTCCGAGTAGCCGTATTGCTGGATCGTGGCCGCGTTCACGGCGAGAAAGCGCAGCGTCTCTCGGTCAAAAATGTACATCGGCACCGGATGATCGTCGAACAGGCCGCGAAAACGCTCGTCGTTGCGATTGAGCGCGCGGACCGTGCGCAGTTTCTCGCGCGCGCGGCTTTCGCGAGCGCCGAACGTGAAGATCAGAAGCGCGCTGCCGGCCAGCATCGTCACGATCAGCAGGAACATGGCGCGCTGGGTTTCGTTCGCGGACGCCGCGACCGACGCCTGCAACACGTCATTCTCCTGCTGGCGCAGCGCTGCCAGACTGGTTTCCACACGGCCGAGCCCGAGCCCGAGGTGGGTATAAGTCGACGCCGCCCACGCGCGCGACTCGTTCGGGGTGGCGTGAGCGCTCCTCAGCAGTGCATCGTCAATGTCGCGTTGCAGCGCGTGACTGTCCACACTCAGTTTGGCGAGCGTAGCGAGTAAGGCTGGTTCGCCAGCGAGCTCCTTGTGCAACTCGCGCTCCACGTTGGCCAGCGAACTCGCCATGGCGGCGGCCTCGGTGACGGGCGCGGCCTCACCCGATGCTTCGAAACGGCCGAGCGCGGCCAGTCCGCCGTCCAGCGCCGTATGGTAGGCGTCGAGATTCTGACGCACGTTCGCCGAACGCAGCATGCGCGCGTCAGCGTCGCGCTGGCCGCAAATCTGCGTGTAGGCGACGAAGGCGTTCGCGCCGACCGCCGCGGCGACGACCGCCAGATTGATCAGCAGCCGCTTCGATAAAAAAGGAGTCATGGGTTCCGAACGTCAATCGTTCTGAGGGCGGGAGCGCGGGGTCGCTTTCGATGCGTCGGATCGCACCGGGTCGAGTCTTTTTACGCGCCAACCCATGGATAACGGCCGCGTTCGGAACAGGTTGAGGGGTGGGGGCGAAATAATTAGGGGATTTGGGCGGGGCGTTGGGCTGGAGGCGCCTGGCCGGTCAGGCCTGGCCGGTCACGCCTGGCCGGCCGCACCTAGCCGGCCGCACCTAGCCGGCAGCGCCAAATTCCTTCATCGCTGGAACGAAGTCGTGGTTGCCTTCCGGTTTGCGCGACAATTTGGCGAGGACATAGCGCTTGAACGGCGCGAGTTTGGCCCACTGCGCGATACCCGGCACGGGCAGGCCGGCGAGTCCAGCCTGGTGTGCCACACCCTCCGGCACCGCGTCGGTGCGGCGCCAGGCGGGCGCCTCCTCGGGCGTGAACCACTCCGGCTCGACATTCGCGTGCGTGCGCAGCATTTCGAACAGTGCGTGGTCGAAATTCGGCTCGATTTCCGCGTCTTCGTCGACCGGAAACCGCGCCAGCAGCTTGCGGTCTTCGAGCGGCAGCAACTGCCACTGCGCGAGCGTGATGCGCAGCCCGAAGCGATCGAGATTGAAGCGCACCGACATCGGGATGTAGGTGAAATTCTCCGAAGACGCGACTTCGAAGTCGAACAGAAGCGGTGCCTCGTTGAGTCCCATGACAGTATTCCTCTTTGGTGACGGGCAACACGCAAGCCCAGCTTGAGGTATTTTAGAACCTTATTCGCGCGATAGCGGCATGGTCTGGCACCGCTTCGCGCTACTCGGCAAGGCTGCGAACCGCGCAAACGCGCGCGGCATCAAAGGAGTGAAATCGCTTGAACCAACTGGAAACCGCCGGGCAGCCCGGCGCCGTGGAGCGCGAGGTGCACCGGCATCGCGGCGCGGCGGTCGAGACCGTCACCGATCACGTCGGTCAGGAATGGCCGGTGGCGCTTGTCTTCAACGGCATCTCGCACGCGGTCATGATGTGCACGCCGTGCGATCTGGAAGCGTTCGCGGTCGGCTTTGCGATTTCGGAAGGGATCGTGGAGCGCGGCAGTGACATTCAGGACATCGAGGTCGAGTTGCACGACGACGACGAATTGCCGCATGCCGAAGTGCAATTGAAGGTCGTGCAGCAGGCGTTCGTCGCGCTGAAGGAAAAACGCCGCGCGCTCGCCGGGCGGACCGGCTGCGGCGTATGCGGGATCGAAAGCATCGATCTGCTGGATCTGAAGCCGGAGCGCGTGCCCGACACCGGCTTTCTGCAACGGCTTGCGCCGGATGCAATCGCCCGTGCGGCGCGCGAGTTGCCGGAACATCAGGCGCTGACGCGTCTGACCGGCGGCCTGCACGCCGCCGCATGGTGCGACGCCGCAGGCGCGATCCGCTACGCGTTCGAAGACGTCGGCCGTCATAACGCGCTCGACAAGCTGATCGGCCAGCTGGTACTTGATCGCGTGGATACCCGCGAAGGATTTGTGTTTCTGTCGAGCCGCGCCAGCTACGAGCTGGTGCGCAAGGCGGCGCGTGTCGACGTGCCGATGGTCGCGACGATTTCGGCGCCGTCGTCGCTGGCAATTGCGATTGCCCGCAAAGCGGGCGTACGGCTTGTCAGCTTCTGCCGGGAAACCAGCTACGTCGACTACGACACCTTGCAGCCGGCGCAAGCTTGAGCGCCTCAGGCGCCTGAAGTATCGTCAGGCGCCCTGAGCGCAGCCGGTTCAATCGAACTGCCGGAAGTCCGGCTTGCGTTTCTCGAAGAACGCCTTGAACGCCTCGCGCGCTTCCGGCGCGATCAGCATCTTGCCGAAGTGCACCGCCTCCTCGCTCATCTGCGTTTGCAGTTCATGCTGGCTCGCGCGCTTCATCAGACTCTTCGTCACCCGCAACGAAGAAGCCGGCAGCGCCGCCAGTTTGGCCGCCTGCGCGGCGGCGAACGCATCGACTTCAGCCGCGGGCAACACGCGATTCACGAAACCCATGCGGTGCGCTTCGACAGCATCGAAAGCTTCGCCGAGCAGCAGCTTTTCCGCTGCGGCCTGATACCCGGCCACGCGCTGCAACAGCAAACTCGACGCCGCTTCCGGGCACAGCCCCAACTGCGTGAACGGCAGCGAAAAGCTCGCCGTATTCGCTGCGTACACGAGATCGCAGTGCAGCAGAAGCGTTGTGCCAATGCCGACTGCCGGGCCCGCCACCGATGCCACCACCGGCTTCTCCGCCGAACTGATCGCGCGCAGGAACTGGAACACCGGGGCGTCTTCACCGCCCGGCGGCTTCTTCATGAAGTCTTCGAGATCGTTGCCGGCACTGAAAATGCCGGCGCTGCCGCGAATCAGAATCGCCCGGATCGATGTGTCGCCCTGCGCCTCGACCAGTGCATCGGCCATCGTCTGATACATCGCGGCCGTAATCGCGTTTTTCCTGTCGGGCCGGTTGAAGGCAATCGTCAGCACACCGTCGGCGCGCTCGACCAGAATATCCATTGTCATCTCCTCGTACTCCTGGTTGCTGCTGAATGGAAAAAACGGCTCGCAAGCCGGGTAGGCCTGCGAACCGTTTCCGCGGTCCTTAAGGGGTCACTGCAGGGATCACTGCAGGGGTCACCGCAAGCATCACTGTCATGACCTGGACCGATACGCTTACAGACGTTCGATAATGCCCGCCGCACCCATGCCGGTACCGACGCACATCGTCACCATGCCGTACTTGAAGTTGCGGCGGCGCAGGCCGTGCACCACCGTCGACGCGCGAATCGCGCCCGTTGCGCCCAGCGGGTGGCCGAGTGCGATCGCGCCGCCAAGCGGGTTGATCTTCGACGGATCGAGACCGAGGTCCTGAATCACCGCCAGCGATTGCGCGGCGAATGCTTCGTTCAGTTCGATCCAGTCCATGTCGTCAATCTTCAGACCGGCAGCTTTCAGCGCGGCCGGAATCGCTTCCTTCGGACCGATACCCATGATTTCCGGCGGCACGCCACGCACGGCGAAACTGACGAAACGGGCGAGCGGCGTCAGGTTGAATTCCTTCAGCATCTTTTCGGACACGACGATCAACGCGCCCGCGCCGTCCGACGTCTGCGAACTGTTGCCCGCCGTCACCGAACCCTTGTTTGCGAACACCGCGCGCAGTTTCGCCAGACCTTCCAGCGACGTTTCGGCACGCGGACCTTCGTCGAGCGAGACTTCGCGCGTCTTCACCTTCACTTCGCCGGTGGCGAGATCGGGGAAACGTTCGGTGATCGTGTACGCGGCGATTTCGTCGTTGAACTCGCCGGCCTGCTGCGCGGCGATGGCACGGCGATGCGACTCGACCGAGAACGCGTCTTGCGCTTCGCGGCTGATCTTCCAGCGCTCGGCGACCTTCTCCGCCGTCAGACCCATACCGTAGGCAATACCGATATCTTCGTTGCGATCGAAGATATGCGGCGACATCGACGGCTTGTTGCCCATCATCGGCACCATGCTCATCGATTCGCAGCCGCCCGCGATCATCGCGTCCGATTCGCCGACGCGGATGCGGTCAGCCGCCATGGCCAGCGCGGTCAGGCCCGACGCGCAGAAACGGTTCACCGTGACACCGCCCACCGTGTTCGGCAGGCCTGCCAGCAGCGCGCCCATCCGCGCGACGTTGAGGCCCTGCTCGGCCTCGGGAATCGCGCAGCCGATGATGGCGTCTTCGATTACCTTGGTATCGAGGCCGGGCACTTGCGCCACAGCCGATTTGATCGCGTGCACCAGCAGTTCGTCGGGGCGCGTGTTCTTGAACATCCCGCGCGGCGCCTTGCCGATCGGCGTGCGGCTCGCGGCGACGATGTATGCGTCTTGCAATTGCTTTGTCATTTCAAGCTCCTATGTCGACCAGAGTTAGCGCTTCAGCGCTTACTCTGGTCCCATGCAGTCTTATCGCGGTCGACCAGAGTTAGCGCTTTAGCGCTTACTCTGGTCCCATGCAGTCTTATCGCGGTCGACCAGAGTTAGCGCTTTAGCTGTCGACCAGAGTTCGCACTTCAGTGCGTTACTCTGGTCCCATGCAAAGCACTTACTCCCGTCCCATGCAATTTATTGCGTTCGTTCGTCGCTTAGTTGCGCACCGGCTTGCCGGTTTGCAGCATGCCCATGATCCGTTCCTGCGTCTTTTGCGTGCCGAGCAGATCGACGAACGCTTGACGCTCGAGTTTGAGCAGCCATTCTTCGTCGACGAGGCTGCCGGCTTCCACGTCACCACCGCACACCGCCTCCGCGATGCGGCTGGCGATCAGGAAATCGTGCTCGCTGATGAAACGGCCGTCGCGCATGTTGACGAGCGATGCCTTGATGGTCGCGATCGCCGAGCGGCCCGCCACCGGCACTTGCGTGACACGCAGCGGCGGACGGTAGCCCGCGGCCGACAGCGCGCGCGCTTCCTTCTTCGCGATGTCGAGCAACTCGAACACGTTGAAGACGATCGTGTCGGACGGCTTCAGGTAGCCCATGGCGCGAGCGTCGAGCGCGGAGGCCGAAACCTTCGCCATCGCCGCGTTTTCGAACGACTTCTGCACGAACTTGAGCAGATCGTTGGTTGCGCCGGCCGCGGTTGCGGCTTCCGCCGCGCGCAGTGCCGCTTCCTTCAGACCGCCGCCCGCCGGCACGAGACCCACGCCGACTTCGACCAGGCCCATATAGCTTTCGATGTGCGCGACACGCTTCGCGCTATGCAGCGCCAGCTCGCAGCCGCCGCCGAGCGCGATGCCCGACACCGCCGAGATGACCGGCACGCTCGCGTACTTCACGCGCAACATGCCCTGCTGGAATTTCTTCACGAACGGTTCGATGCCCTTCGCGCCGCCCATCATGAATGCGGGCATGGCTTCTTCGAGGTTCGCACCCGCGGAGAACGGGCCGCCCGGCGTGCCGAGTTTCAGCGACGTAGGCTGCCACACGACCAGGCCCTTGTAGTCCTTCTCGGCCAGTTCGATGGCTTGCGTCAGGCCGTCGATCACCGACGGTCCGATCGTGTTCATCTTGCTCTTGAACGACACGATCAGCACGTCGTTCTCACCCGCGCGGTCGTCGACCCACGCACGCACGGCGTCGGTTTCGAACAGCGTCTTGCCGTACGTCTTCGGATCAGCCGACGTTTCGCCGACCAGCGGTGCGCGGAACACCTGTTTGTCGTAGACCGACAGCGAGGAACGCGGCACAAAGGTCTTCGAAGCCGGCGACCACGAACCTTCGTTCGTATGCACGCCGCCCTTCTCGGCAACCGGACCTTCCAGCACCCACGACGGCAGCGGCACGTTCGACAACGCCTTACCCGCCGCGATGTCTTCCTGCACCCATTCGGCGACCTGCTTCCAGCCGGCCGTCTGCCAGCCTTCGAACGGGCCTTCGTTCCAGCCGAAGCCCCAACGGATTGCCAGGTCGACGTCACGCGCGTTGTCGGCGATCGATTCAAGATGCACGCCGATGTAGTGATACACATCGCGGAAAATCGACCACAGGAATTGCGCCTGCGGATGCTCCGATTCGCGCAGCAGCTTCAGACGCTCTGCCGGCGGACGCTTCAGAATGCGGCCGACCAGTTCGTCGGCTTTCGCGCCGCCGTCGACGTACGAACCCGTCTTCGGGTCGAGCACCTTGATCGCCTTGCCTTCCTTCTTGTAGAAGCCGCCGCCGGTCTTCTGACCCAGCGCGCCCTTCTTCACGAGTTCGGCCAGCACGGCCGGCGTTTCGTAGACCGGGAAGAACGGATCGTCCTTCAGCGTGTCCTGCATCGTCTTGATGACGTGCGCCATGGTGTCGAGACCGACCACGTCCGCGGTACGGAACGTTGCCGATTTCGCGCGGCCCAGACGCGAGCCCGTCAGGTCGTCCACTTCGTCAAAACGCAGGCCGAATTTCGCGGCTTCGGTAATGACGGCGAGGATCGAGAAAATACCGACGCGGTTAGCGATGAAGTTCGGCGTATCTTTTGCCCGCACGACACCCTTGCCGACCACGCTCGTCAGGAACGATTCGAGCTGGTCGAGAATTTCCGGACGCGTCGTGGCGGTCGGGATCAGTTCGACCAGGTGCATGTAGCGCGGCGGATTGAAGAAGTGCACGCCGCAAAAGCGTGCCTTCAGTTCATCCGCGAAACCGTTCGACAGTTCGGTAATCGACAGGCCCGACGTGTTGGTCGCGAAAATCGCATTCGGTGCGATATGCGGCGAAACCTTCTTGTACAGATCGTGCTTCCAGTCCATGCGTTCGGCGATCGCTTCGATCACGAGGTCGCACTCGGCGAGCTTCTCGATGTCGTCGTCGTAATTCGCGGGCTGGATGTATTGCGCGTCGTCCTTCACGCCGAAAGGCGCGGGCGACAGCTTCTTCAGATTCTCGATCGCCTTCAGCGCGATCGCGTTCTTCGGGCCTTCCTTCGCGGGAAGGTCGAACAGCAGCACGGGCACCTTGGCGTTGATCAGGTGCGCTGCGATCTGCGCGCCCATCACGCCGGCGCCGAGCACGGCTACCTTGCGAATGTTCAGATTGCTCACGTCGTTCCTCCGGGGAGTTATGCGGTGTCGCGAATGTGTCTCTTACATTTCGCGATGTATGACTTGTGGCGGTGGAAGACGCCGCGCCTTATGAAGGCGCGGCGTTTGCCGTAAAGGTGCGCGTTAGAACAGCGACTCTTCGACGTCCATCATCGGCTTCGAACCGGCGCGCGCCTGACGAATCGTCATCGCCGTTTCCGGCAGCAGCTTCGCGAAGTAGAAGCGCGCGGTAGCCAGCTTCGCCTTGTAGAACGGATCGCCGGATGCTTCGTTGTCCAGCGCGATACGCGCCATGCGTGCCCAGAAGTACGAGAACACGAGATGGCCGACGGTGCGCAGATACGGCACGGCGGCGGCGCCGACTTCGTCCGGGTTCTGCATGGCTTTCATGCCGATTTCCATCGTCAGCTTCTGCACCTTTTCGCCGATGTCGGCGAGCGGGTTGATGAACTCCTGCATTTCCGGCTTCACGCCTTCGGCTTCGACGAAATCCGACACCAGCTTGCCGAACTTCTTCATCTTCGCGCCCATGTCGCCGAGAATCTTGCGGCCAAGCAGGTCGAGCGCCTGAATCGCGTTCGTGCCTTCGTAGATCATGTTGATACGCGCATCGCGCACGTATTGCTCCATGCCCCACTCGGCGATGAAGCCGTGACCGCCGTAGATCTGCATCGCGTGATTGGTGCTCTCGAACGCGTTGTCCGAGAGGAAGGCCTTCAGGATCGGCGTCAGCAGCGCAACCAGATCAGCCGCCTCTTTGCGCACCGATTCGTCGGCGTGCGACAGTTCCTTGTCGATGTGCAGCGCGGACCAGTACGAGAACGCACGCGCGCCTTCAGCGTAGGCCTTCTGTGTGAGCAGCATGCGGCGCACGTCCGGGTGCACGATGATCGGGTCGGCGGCTTTTTCCGGTGCTTTCGGACCGGTCAGCGAGCGCATTTGCAGACGCTCTTTCGCGTAGGTGAGCGAGTTCTGATAACCGATTTCCGTCAGACCCAGGCTCTGCATGCCAACGCCCAGACGCGCGGCATTCATCATCACGAACATCGCGTTCAAGCCCTTGTTCGGCTCGCCGACCAGCCAACCCTTCGCGTTGTCGAGATTGATCACGCAGGTCGCGTTGCCGTGAATGCCCATCTTGTGTTCGATGGAGCCGCACTTCACGCCGTTGCGCTCGCCCGGTTCGCCGGCTTCGTTCGGGATGAACTTCGGCACGATGAAAAGGGAAATGCCCTTGGTGCCCTTGGGCGCATCCGGCAGACGTGCCAGCACCAGGTGAACGATGTTCTCCGCGAGATCGTGTTCGCCGCTGGAGATGAAGATCTTCGTGCCGCTGATCGCGTACGAGCCGTCGCTGTTCGGCTCGGCTTTCGTGCGCAGAATGCCGAGATCGGTGCCGCAATGCGGTTCGGTCAGACACATCGTGCCGGTCCAGACGCCCGCAACCAGCTTCGGCAGATAACGTTGCTGCAGTTCCGGCGTGCCGTGCGCATGCAGACATTCGTACGCGCCGTGCGACAGACCCGGGTACATCGTCCACGCCTGATTCGCTGAATTCAGCATTTCATACAGCGCGTTATTAACGAATGCGGGCAGGCCCTGGCCACCGTATTCCGGATCGCAGCCGAGTGCCGGCCAACCGGCTTCCACATATTGTTTGTAGGCTTCCTTGAAGCCCTTCGGCGTGGTCACGACGCCGTCGCCGACGTACGTGCAGCCTTCCTGGTCACCGCTGTGATTGAGCGGGAACAGCACTTCGGAGCAGAACTTGCCGGCCTCTTCGAGCACGGCGTTGATCGTGTCCGCGTCGAGATCCGCGTGCTTCGGCATCTGCTTGATCTCGGCTTCGACGTTAAGCAGCTCGTGCAACACGAATTGCATGTCGCGCAGCGGCGCGGCGTACTGTCCCATGACTCTCTCCAAAGTTTGACAAGGAGCCAGGCTGTTAGCTCATCCGGGAAAACGGACTTTCAACGCCGCTGAATCTGCTTGAGTTCGACGGCCTTGCTAACGGCTTTCGCTCTGATACGAAACAATCAATTTTTCCAGCGCGGCCCACGTGAGACGCACAGCATCCGGCAAGTGCAGGAAGCGCGCGTCGTGATGCAGGCCGAGCGTGAAGCTGTACAGTTCGAACAGCATCAGCTGCGGATCGGTATCGGCGCGCAGATGCCCTTCTTCCATCGCCTGCGAAATGGCACGAGTGAGCGCCGCACGCCAGATCGTCACGCTCGACACCAGTTGCTCGCGCACCGGGTTATCCCCACGGTCGTCATACTCGACCGCGCCGCTGATGTAGATGCACCCAGTAGTGACTTCCTGAATGCGCTTCTCAATCCAGCGCGAGATCATCGCGCGCAAGCGCGGCAAGCCACGAGGCTCACGCAAGCTCGGGAAAAACACCTCGTCTTCAAAACGACGGTGGTATTCGCGCACGACTTCGACCTGCAGATCCTCGCGCGACCCGAAATGCGCGAACACACCGCTTTTGCTCATCTGCATGCGCTCGGCCAGCAGCCCAATCGTCAGACCTTCCAGTCCGTCGCGGCTTGCCAGATCCAGTGCTGCTTCGAGAATCGCGACTCGTGTTTGTTCGCCTTTTCGCATAGCTTTTTTACCGTTCTAATGTGACCGAAAGAAAATCGAACGGCCGTACTATTATTGAGTGCTGCCGTCCGCGAAACAAGGACTTTATTAGAAACCGGTTTCTAACCTGGTTTCAATTCTGCGGCATCCGTCAATCAGACGAAGGAGATTTTTTAGAGGCGTTTGCCTTCTTTTTTTGCCTTGCCTTGCGCAAGGACGACATGATGCAGCAAGCGGGGGGACGTCGGGAAGAGTTTAAGAACGGTTTGACGGCCGTATGCGACCGCCAGGTGCCATGTAGCGGCTGCGCACGGAGATGAATCGACAAGCGTACCGTCTGCAGAATCACGGGGCCTGTCGCACGACCTCTTCCTGCAAAGCGGCGACGACACGCGCCAGCACTTCCCCCCAGTTACCGCGCTCGGACTGCGTGAAGAGACGCAGACCGGGATACCAGGGACTTCCTTGCCCGTTCATCCAGCGCCAGCAGCCGGGAAACCGGTTCAGGAGCCAGACCGGCTTGTCCATCGCCGCGGCGAGATGTGCCACGGATGTATCGACGGAAATCACCAGGTCGAGGTTTTCGATGAGCGCCGCAGTCTCCGCAAAATGATGCAGTTCGTCGGTCCAGTCGAGCAGTCGCGCCTTGCTCGCTTCATCCGGGCGCTTAGCGTCGTCGTCTGTTTTTTGCAGACTGACCCAGCCGATGTTCGACACGTTCAGCAGGGGTGCGATCAACGCCGACGTCAGGCTGCGCCTCTTGTCGAAGTCAATGATTGAATGACCTCCCGCCCAAACGATACCCACGCGCGGCATGGCTCGTGGCAACGAATCGTCGAGCCTGGCCCGCCACCAGGTGGCGCGCGAAGTATCCGCGTATAGATACGGCATTTCAGCCGGAATGGTGTCGATACGGGTCTGAAATGCCAACGGCAGGGACATCATCGGACAATGCCAGTCCCAGCCGCCCAGATCCGCGGGCACCGAGTCGAGCAACACAATGCCGGGCCAACGCGAGCGCAAAGACTGCTCATACAGGCGCCGCAGTGATGGCGGGCACACATAGCCAACCCGCGAAAAACGCGCCAGCGCCAACGGCAGATAACGCAAGAAGTGCAGGCTGTCGCCCAAGCCTTGCTCGTGAAGGACCAGCAGACTTTCACCACCTGAACACGGCTGCGCCGGATCGTTGGCCGGATTCGGTTTCTCGCCGCGCCAGCGCGGCAGCGATACGCTGATCGGGACTGGGCACGGACGCCCATTGCTATCCTGTTGGCTGACCCAACGGTCTTCGTAATAGGGCCACGCTTCGTCGTATTGCCCCTTGGCAAGCAGCATTCGACCAAGATTATGGCGGGACGTCGGCTTATCCGGCACGAGCGCAATGGCGCGCCGGTAATGGAATTCGGCCAGATCTGGCGCGCCGAGCTCCTGTAGTGCGAACCCTAGATTGTTATGGATCGATGCATTGTCCGGGTCGAGTTCAAGCGCACGGCGGTAGCTAATCACTGCCTGGTCCAGCGCATCCAGTTGGTGAAGGGCGCACGCCAGGTTGTAATGGAATGGCGCAAAGTCCGGCCGGAGCGCCAAGCCGCGTCTGAGACTCTCGATGGCGTCGTCGAACTCGCCTAGTTTGAATTGAATGGAATAGAGCGTGTTGTAGAAGTTAGGCTCGGGGGCAACTTCTAGCGCGCGCATTACCCAACGCTGCGCGGCCTCGGCATCGCCCAAGGCGAGCCGTGACAAGCCGCCCAGGTGCATGGCGTGAGCGTGCTCCGGTGTATGCGCAAGGATTTCGTCGACGTGGGCCGATGCAATCTCAAAGCGGCCGGTGTAGTACGCGTCGATGGCTTTCTGATAAAGGCCTGCAGCGGGGTCGGAAAGATTCGGGGGAGAGAGCGTCATCGGGTCAGCGGACTGGAGAACCGGCCGGCGAATGAAGCTTTTCGCGCAATCGCCCGAGCAAGCGCCTAAGCAAATGCCCGGACTGACTCGATACGCGTGAAAGGCGGCGCCGCAGCCGAAGTCAGACCGCGCGGATCGTTATGGAGCGCCGATTGTGCGTACTGCGTTCGCAACCGTCTCTAAGAACAGTCTTAAACGCGGGGCGCTCGTGGCGGCGTCTCGTGGCACGACCACGTCCCGATGCACATTCGCGCGCACTAATCGTAACCACCCACCGTCAACAGCTTCATCGCCGCCCGATAAGCCGTGTAGGCCAGCCAGTTGAGCAGCCGCTCACCGGCCGGCCGGGCCTCGTAGTGCGCCTCGTCGATCCGGCGTGACTCCTTGAACGCAGCGAGGATCGCTTCGCGTAGCTTGTCGATTGCCGGATCGTTCACCAGCACCACGTTGGCTTCGTTGTTGAGCATCAGGCTCAACGCGTCGAGGTTCGACGAACCGACCGTCCCCCAGTTCGAATCCACTACCGCGACCTTGCCGTGCAGCATGGTTTTCTCGTACTCGGCGATCTGCACGCCGGCCTTGAGCAGCGCGCGGTACAGGAACGGCACGGCGTAATCGAGCGCCTTGAACTCCTTGCGCCCGATGATGAGCTTTACATCGACGCCGCGCCGCGCCGCGAACACCAGCGCACGCCGCAGCTTGCGGCCCGGCATGAAGTACGGGTTGGCGAGCAGCACTTCACTGCGGGCCTGGCCGATCGCAGTCAGATACGCCTTTTCGATGGCGCGGCGGTTGATCAGGTTGTCGCGCGCGACGAAGGCCACACAAGGTTGACCGCCGGCCCAGAGCGCCTCGTTGCGATTGCGGCGCCGGCGACGCAGCGTGCCGAGCGACGCCACGGTCTTCGGTCCGAGATCGGGCTGCAGAGATTCCAGAGGCCGATGCCCGAGGCGAATCCGCCGCCATTGCACCTCGAACGCCTCGCGGATATCGGCGACCACGGGCCCTTGCAGTTCCACCGCGAAATCCCAGCGCCGGTAAGGCAGCCTCTCGCCGTTGTTCTCGTAATCGTCGACGATATTGATGCCGCCGCAGTAGCCGAACTGATCGTCCACCACCGCGATCTTGCGATGCGTGCGCGAAAAGCCGAAGCGGCCGAACAGATGCGGGTTATAGATGCGGTGGTCGATGCCGGCGAGCGGCCATTGGTTGAACATCGGCAAGCGCGCGGTGCCGATGCCGTCGGTAATCACCCGCACCTTCACGCCGCGCGAGGCCGCACGCAGCAAAGCCGCGCTGACGGCCTCACCCGCGCTGTCGTCACAGAAGATATAGGTTTCCAGAACCACGTCGCGCTGCGCCGCATCGATACGCTCGATCAGCGCGGCGAAAAACTCGTCGCCGGAACGTAGCAGCTTGACCTCGTTACCGCTGGTGAAGCGATAGCGCTGCCAATAGCGGCGGCCGAGCAGCGATTGCCGAAGGCGGGCAAAACGGCGCGCGCCGCCGACGCTCACCGGGCACGCTCCTCGAGCTGGCCATTCAGGCGCCCCGCAAGCCGCTTCGGCAATTGCAGGATCGCGTCGGCATTCGACGACGAGAAGCAGCGCGAGGCCGCCTCTTCATAAGGCAGCCACAGAAACGCCGTGTGCTCGCGAGGGGCGAGCGTTACCTCCAGTTGCTCCGGCACTTCCAGGCTGAACCAATGCTCGGTGTTATGGATCACGCCTTCGGCGTAGCGATGCCGGAACTGCGGGTAAATCTCGTATTCGATCGAGTACTGCCAGTCGAACAGCGCGCTCGTCGGCACCAGCTTGCTGCCGACCACGATGCCGGTTTCCTCGGCCACTTCGCGGGCCGCGGTCTCCATGAAGGGTTCGTCGATCTGATCTTTTGAACCGGTCACCGATTGCCAGAAATCCGCGTGATCGGCGCGCCGGATCAATAGCACGTCGAGCGCGGGCGTATGGATGACAACGAGTACGGATTCCGGGATCTTCGGCGGTTTCGGCATGGCGTAAAAACTGGGCGCAAAACTGGCGCGGTACATGTCGGTGGTCGGTTCGGCTGGCGGTCCGGTGATCGGTCGGGCCCGGTTGCTTCGACTGTAACGCAAAAAACGAAAAAGGCGCATCACGCGCCTTTTTCGTCTGCTTCTCCGTGTACCTCATGCGGCCATATTCAGGCCGCTTCGGTTTGCTCCGGCTTAGACCCAATACTGTTAACAAAGTCGAATTTGTGTTAACTTTCAAGCGCCTGCAACGACAAGAAGAGCTTGAAGATGGCAAGAACGGAAGCAACGCTGCCCGGTGGTGCGAGGCTCGCGGACTATCTGGCGGT